>SXGU01093443.1_pt1 | contig 21710 bp, 13 predicted proteins | sample 3174531 | NCBI WGS metagenome assembly SXGU01 (sample SAMN11356863, study PRJNA531348) | freshwater metagenome | isolation source: freshwater sample F1-140 | place: China: Fuxian Lake, Yuxi | collected 2017-12-25 | reverse complement strand
CGGCATTCGCCAGCGCCACATCGTCGACCCGGGCGTCGCCACCAGCGACCTGGCTGCCGAGGCGGCGAAAGAAGCGATCAAGCGGGCCGGTCTCAAGCCCGAGGACATCGACCTGATCATCGTCGGCACGGTGACCCCCGACATGCTGTTCCCGAGTACCGCGTGCCTGGTGCAGCACAAGATCGGTGCGACCAAGGCATGGGGCTTCGACCTGTCGGCGGCGTGCTCGGCATTTACCTATTCGTTGACCGTCGGTAGTCAGTTGGTGGCCGCCGGGGGCGTCAAGAATGCACTCGTGATTGGCGCCGACGTGATGTCGAGCATCATCGACTACACCGACCGCGCCACGTGCGTGCTGTGCGGCGCCGGCGCGGGCGCCGCGGTGCTGGCGCCGTCTTCAGATCCCAGCATCGGCATTCTCGACTTCGAGCACATGATCGACGGCAGTGGCGGCGGCGCCCTGTGCATGCCCGCAGGCGGCAGCCGCATGCCGGCGTCGCACGAGACGGTCGATCAGCGCCTGCACTACGTGAAGCAGGACGGCCAGACGGTGTTCAAGTTCGCGGTGCGCAACACCGGCGAGATCTGCGAGCGCCTGCTCAAGCGCAATAACCTGACCGGCCACGATCTCGACCTGTTCGTGTCGCACCAAGCCAACAAGCGCATCATCATGTCTGCCGCGGAACGCATCGGGATGCCGGAAGAGAAGGTCGTGATCAACATCGATCGGTTCGGCAACACTACGGCGGCGACGATTCCCCTGGCGTTGAACGACGCGGTCGAGAGCGGCCGGTTGAAGAAGGGGCACCTCATCATGCTGACGTCGGTGGGCGCGGGATTCACGGTCGGGTCACTGCTGGTGCGCTGGGGACTGTGAGTTCGCCCCGGGATGTCGTCACCTCGAACCGATGGCTGGGCCAACAACATCATGTCGGGCAACGTGGTTGTGACGCGAGCGAACCGTGAACGTCAGCGACTTCGACTTCGACCTGCCCGCCGATCTGATCGCGCAGGATCCTCCGGCGCAGCGAGGTGCGTCGCGGCTGCTCGCGCTCGAGCGCTCGAGCGGGCGCGTCTCGCATCATCAGTTTGCCGACTTGCCGTCGTTGTTGCGCTCCGGCGATCTGCTGGTCGTGAACGACACCCGGGTGTTCCCCGCGCGCCTGATCGGCCATCGCGTGCCCGGCGGCGGGGCCGCCGAGTGTTTCCTGGTGCGCCCCACCGGTGTCACCGACGAGTGGTTGGCCCTAGTGCATCCCGGCCAGCGCCTTCGCGAAGGCGCTGGCATGGTGTTCGAGGCCGGCGCCCTCCGCCTGAATGCCGAGGTCGTGGGGATTCACTTCCATGGCCGTCGGACGGTACGGTTGTGGACCGACGACGGCTCCAGCGTGCGCGAGGCGATTGACGCGATCGGGCACATCCCGCTGCCGCCGTACCTCAAGCGCAGTGACGCGCCGGCGGATCGCGATCGCTATCAGACCGTGTTTGCCCGCGATCGCGGATCGATTGCGGCCCCGACGGCGGGGCTTCACTTCACGACGGAACTGCTCGACGCTCTCGCCGAACGTGGCATCGAGCGCGCGGCGCTGACGTTGCATGTGGGGTATGGCACCTTCCAGCCCGTTCGCGTCGAGCGCGTTGAAGACCACCAGATGGAGGCGGAGCACTACGAGGTGTCGGCCGCCACGGCGGCGGCGTTGAGCGCGGCCCGGCGCGAGCACCGCCGGATCATTACGGTCGGCACCACGTCGACGCGAACGGTCGAGTCATTGGCGAGCGAGGCGGACGGCGAGGTCCAGCCCGCACGGGGCGAGACCGCGCTGTTCATTCACCCGGGGCACCAGTTCCGGCTGGTCTCGGGAATGGTGACCAACTTCCACCTGCCGCGGTCGTCGCTGATCATGCTGGTGTCGGCGCTGGCGGGCCGCGAGCAGGTGCTGGCGGCGTACGAGGCCGCCGTCAAGGAGCGCTATCGGTTCTATAGTTACGGGGACGCGATGGTGGTGCTATGAAATTGCCCTACGAGGAATTCGATCTCTCTGGCGTGAAGACGTATCCACTGCGATTGCGCGAGAGCAAGGTGACCCTGGCGCAGTTTGCCACGCCCTACCAGAAGGGCACCGGCGTCGACGGTCTGTTGAAGACGTTGCCGGCGCTGCTCGCCGCGAGCGACTTCAAGGCGGTAGTACAGGCCCTGCTCACGGCCCGACAGGGTGGCCGCGCGATCATCTGGGGTCTCGGCGCCCACGTGCTGAAGACCGGCCTGTCGCCGGTGATCGTCGACTTGATGGAGCGCGGCTTCGTGTCGGCGATCGCCACCAACGGCGCCGGCATCATCCACGACTTCGAGATCGCGTTGTCGGGTGCGACGTCAGAGGATGTCGACGCGACGCTCGGGCCGGGCACCTTCGGCATGGCCGAAGAGACCGGCACGCAACTGAACCAGGCCATTATCGACGGCGTCGCTGCCGGCCTGGGCCTGGGCCAATCGGTCGGGCGGTTCCTCGCCGAGTGCCGGGCGCCGTTTGCCCAGATCAGCATTGCCACCAACGCTCATCGCCTCGGCATCCCCCTTACGGCGCACGTCGCGATTGGCACCGACATCATTCACATGCATCCGCGCGCGTCGGGTGCGGCCATCGGCGAGGCCAGCCTGCGCGACTTCAAGTCCTTCACCTCGTCGGTAGCGCGTCTCGAGCAGGGTGTGTTCCTGAATTGCGGATCAGCCGTCATCCTTCCCGAGGTATTTCTCAAGGCCGTGGCGGTTGTCCGCAATGACGGACGCTCGCTTGATGGCCTGACGACCGTGAACCTGGACTTCTTGAGGCACTATCGCCCGCTGACCAACGTCGTGTCGCGGCCGACGGCTGGCGTCGGCAAAGGGTATTCGCTGACGGGACACCACGAACTCATGCTGCCCCTGTTGGCGGCGGCGCTGATTGAGGGCATGTAGACGCAGCGCCTCAGCTGGCCGCGTCGCGTGCCGCCAGAACCGTGTGTTACCATCACGCGCAGTTCCCAGTGGGCCACTTGCTGAAGCGCCGATTTCTGAACACCTCCCTCGCCGTTTGTGTTTCGGTGCTGGTGGTATTGGGGGCTCGAGTTGGATCCCAAGGCCCGGACAGTGCCCCGCCCCTGACGGCAGCCGAAGTGCTCAACGTGCTTCAGAAGGCCGAGAGCGCGGTGGCATCCCCGAACCTGTCGGTGGCGGTTGTTGATCGGAGCGGACGCATACTCGGCGTCTTGACAAGGGGTGTGTCAGAACGTGATCCCGACATTGCCGTGACCACCGCGCGTGCGGCCGCCATGTTTAGCAACAATCAGGCGCCCTTGTCGTCGCGCACCGTGCGATTCATCAGTGGCATTCATTTTCCGCCTGGCGTCTCCAACACTCCTCCGGCCGCTCTTTACGGCATCGAGAACACCAACCGCGGCTGTCAGTTGAACGCCGACGACACTGCTCCGTTCGAGCGTCCGCGCTCGATCATCGGATCCGGTCTGGCCGGGCCACCTGCTCCGTGCCGTGCCTCAGATTCAGGCGGATGTGCCGTTGGTGGCGCGATTGCCGACGGTCGAACGATGAACCCGTTCGTCGGCTTCTCGACCGGTAAGGCAGATGTCAACGATCTCGGCGAGCCACTGGACGTTGCGGTCAACCCAGGCGGCTTTGCGATTTACCGGGGCGGCACGGTCGTCGGCGCGGTTGGAGTGACCGGCGTCTCGGCTGACCTGGCGGAGTATGCCGCGATCGTCAGCGCCGCGACGGCGACGCCAGGGCTATCTCCTCTGCCCTCTGATCCGCTGCCCTCACCAGAGGCGGTCTTTGTTGACGGGCTCAGGTTGCCTTTCTTCGGGACCTGTATTAACGTGGAATGCGTTAAAGCGGCGATTGCCGCCGGTCCGCCCCGCGGCAGCGGCGGCTCGCCGCCCGCCTCGCGAATGGTAGTTTCACCGCGAGCTGGTCAAGTGGTTCCGACCGGCTACTTGATTGGACCCACGGCAAGTTCGGTAGCGGGTGGTCTCACCGTCGAGGAAGCGCGGCGCATTGTCGATCAGGCAGTGGCGCGCGCCACTGTTACCCGCGCGCAGATCCGGCTGCCACTGACACAGTCGACGGGGATGATCATCGCCGTTAGTGATGAAGGCGGCGCGATTTTGGCGGCCTTTCGGATGCCCGATGCAACTGTGTTTTCGTTCGACGTCGCCGCGACCAAGGCACGTAACGCGTTCTACTTCAGCTCACGCGAGGGTTACGAAGTACTCCGCAGCTTCGTAACGAGCCACCGTGAACAGTACACATGGGAACCCGAACCTCCGGCAGGCCAGGGCTGGGCAATCACCAACCGCACTCTCGGCTTTGGTGGCCAGCCCTTGTTTCCCCCCGGAATCGACCTAAAAGGGACGATGGCCGGACCCTGGTTTGACTTGTTTCGTTACGACGCGCTCAATCCCTGCAACGAGGGGCCTGGCGCGAGTCGTGGCGGCAACAAACAATTCGTCAACCAGAGCGGCATTGTCTGGTTCCCCGGCAGCGCGCCCTTGTACAAGGGTGGACGCCTGATCGGAGGCGTCGGTGTCAGTGGCGACGGTGTCGAACAGGATGACTACGTAACCGCTGCCGCGGTGACTGGCTTCGAGGCGCCGGCCGCACTTCGCGTTGACAACAGCGTCATCCGCACCCGCGACGGGGACGTCCGGCTGCCATACTGGAAGTTCCCTCGCAATCCCGAACTGCGATGATGGGCTTTGGCCGGCGGCAATGGATAGCGGTTGTTTGCGCGAGCCTTTGCAGCTTCGCCGCCATCCCGGATGCAGAGGCACAAGCCCGCCGCGAGTTTGTCGGCCCCGGCAAGTGCGTTGACTGTCATGATCATAAGGACGAGAAAGAGTGGTCCGAGAAGCGCGACGGCGACGGCAAGGGCAAGCAACACAAGAACGCCCTCAACCGGCTGGCGGACCCGAAGGCCGACGAGTACGCCAAGGTGCTTCGGGTCGACGTGTACGACGTGAAGAGCACTTGCGTGAAGTGCCACGCCACCGTCGTGCGGGGCAACGCCGACGATGGCATAAGCTGCGAAAGTTGTCATGGCGCGGGCAAGGACTACCTGAAGCCGCACCAGGAGAAGGGCGCCTACCAGGCTTCGCTCGCGTTGGGACTGAAAGACGTTCTCAAGAAGCCCGAGAACTGGGTCAGGGAATGCGTTACGTGCCATGTGCTCGGTGATAATCCCGGCGATGCTGAGCTCGTGACAGCCGGGCATCCTTCGGGCGCGGATTTTGATCTCCGGATCAAGTTCCAGCCCGTGTCGAGTCACTGGACAACAAAGTACACAGGGAACGCCATCGCTGCGATCGGCGACCCCGTGCGGAACACGTTGCTGGCCAGGCTCAAGCCGTCCAAGCCGGCTGTTCCAACTGCTGCCGCGCCTGCTCCCGTTGCTCCGGCCTCTGCGCCCGCGGCCGCGGGCAACAGCGCGAGCGTCGCGACAACGCGGGATGCCGCGAGTAGCGGAAGCAGGGCAACAGCACCGATTGTGGTTCCGCCCAGCGTCAGGCTGGCCATGACTCCGCCGCCGCTTCCGTCACCGCCACCGATTCCAGCGGCATCTGTGATCACTACGACCGTGGACGCGCCGGCGTCGGCGACGCCGGCGAGCCTCGTCGGTGCGCTACAGGGCCGAGTGGCCCAATTGCTGAGCGACCTGCTGACCCGCGGCGTGCGTACGCCTGTCAAGTTGACCGCACCGGCAACCAGCGCTCCCTATCGCGGCCCCGATGCCGAGTTGTTGCGTCTCCAGGAAGAAGTAATCGCCCTGGCCCTCGAAGCCCTTGGCACCGCGCCGGCTCCCAAACCCGCTCGACCGCCTCAGTAGCGAGTGCCGTTGGCATCGATGTCCCGCTTCGAACCCCTGACGGTTGCGCAGATGAGCGATGTTCTCCTCCTGCGCGAGCTGAATGCCGACGTGCGCGAGTTGCTTCGCCCTCACCTATCCACCTGCGACTACCGACAGGGCGAGTCCATCCTGAAAGAGGGTGAGTACCTCGACGGGGCTTACTACGTGATCAATGGGCGGGTCGAAGCGCGGGCGCCTGACTCCATCAGCCGGCTGGCGGCCGGCGGCGCTCCGGGGGCCATGGTTCTGGAGGACATCCCGCTCAGCGTCAAGGCCGGTTTGCAAACGACGATTGAACCAGGCGATATTTTCGGCGAGGGTAGTGCGCTGTCACGGTTTCCGATTGTTGTGGCGTTCCACGCGATCACCGACGTGAAGTGCCTGCTGATTCGGACGCCGGGATTGCACGCCATGTTTGAGGTGCCGGAGCTGGCGCCGTTCAAGGCCGAGTTCGACCGGCGCTACAGGGCGCGGACGCTGCGCACGCACCTCCAGCGGGCGGCGATTTTCGCGGCTCTCGATTTCACGATTATCGAAACGCTCATCAGCCGGGCCGAACTGGTGACCTTCAAGCCTGGGCGCCCGATTGCCATTGAGGGCAGCCCCTGCGACGCGTTCTACCTGGTGCGCGGCGGCTACGTCGGTGTGGGCGTGCGCAGCGGCGAAGCCGACGTCACGCTGTCATACCTCCGGGTCGGAGACTGGGTTGGCGAAGCGGCTCTGCTGCTGGACGAGCCGTGGCCGTACACGCTGACCGCGATCGAGCACGTCGAGCTGGTCAAGATTTCACAGGTCGACTTGCGTCGTCTGGTGCCGTCGGCGCCGCAGGACCCGCGATTGTGGGACGCGTTGATCACGCGGCTGCAGCAGCGCGGCCGGGCAGTGGCCAATCCGCTCTCGGCCCGCGCCGTGGACTTGTCGGCCACGTCCGGATTGATCCATGGAGAGAGCGTCCTGTTGATCGATCTCGAGAAATGCACGCGTTGCGACGAGTGCGTACGGGCATGTGCCGACACGCACGACGGCATACCGAGATTCGTGCGTGAGGGTCCGAAATTTCTGAACTTCAGCGTGGCGACCGCCTGCTATCACTGCACCGACCCGGTATGCATGATCGGTTGCCCGACCGGCGCCATTACGCGGCCGTTGGGAACGTTCGAAGTGGCAATCGATCGCGATACCTGCATTGGCTGCGGCAACTGCGTGCGCCGCTGCCCCTGGGACAACATCCTGACCGTTCCGTACGACAGCCCCAAGGTTGGCGAGCGCATCGACCTGGCCACCAAGTGCGACCTCTGCATCGGCCGCCCGGCGGGGCCGGCGTGCGTGCAGATGTGTCCCCAGGGGTGCGCCGAGCGTGTCAACTTCAAGGACGAGGACCGCCTCGCCTCGTTGTTCTCGACTGAGCGATGAGTGCCCGTTCGCCCGTTCGCCGGCTCTCCCCATGGGCTCGCTATACGCTGATTTGCGCCGCGGTGAGTGTCATCGTCTTCGCGGCAATGGCATGGGTGTGGCCGTGGCGACCGGGCCGTCTCGGTGGCCTGGTGTTCGGCACGGCGGCCGCGTTGCTCTTTGTCAACGCCGGGCTCTACCCCTGGCGGCGCCGGTGGCAAGCTCGGCCCCTTGGTACCGCACGGCGATGGCTGCAATTGCACAGCTACGGCAGCATACTGGCGATGTTGCTGGTTCTGATTCATATGGGATTTCGCTGGCCCGCAGGTCTCACCGGATGGCTGTTGCTCGTGCTGTCGCTGTGGACGACGGCAACTGGCTTGTTGGGGGTCTGGCTTCAGCGCACCGTTCCCCGCCTGTTAGCGAGGCAGTCGACGGTGGAACCGATCTACGAGCGGATTCCAGCATTGATCGCAGCACTGGTCGCCGAGGCCGACGCGCTGATGACGGGGGCGCCGGCAGCCCTGGCGCAGCTCTACGCCGGAGAGATTCGTCCAGCTCTGAACGTCCCACGGTCCGGCATGGTGTGGCCGACCGCCATACCCCGTTCCGGCGACAACGCAGTGGCGCCATTGATTCGTCTCAGGTCTTTTTTGGGCGCCGCTGACCAGACCCGGGTTGACGATCTGGCTACGATCATTCAGGACAAAGCGGACCTCGATGTCCACCTGGGCTTGCAGCGCGTACTCCGAGGGTGGCTGGTCCTGCACGTACCACCCGCGATCCTGCTCCTTGGCCTGATCGCTGTTCACGTGCTCGCAGTGGTCCTGCACTAGATGGCGCGAGTTCGTCAGCCCGGAACCCCGAGCCAGTCGCGGTCCAGGGAATTGGTGTATCCCGGCCGAAGCGGGCGCCTCTTCGGCGTCGGGCTGGTCGCGGCCCTGTTTCTGATCGTCGGGGCGACGTTCCTCTATCTGCTCGGACAGCGGTCGGTCATGTCGCCGGGAGATGTTTCCGCACATCACGCGCGGATCGATCTTAAGTGTGCTCAATGCCATTCACCGGAAGCCGGCGTGGCCTCGTTGCGATGCGAGCGGTGTCACGATCCGTCGGGCACCGATCGTATGACCCACACCGCGCACGTCCTGCTCGGCCGCGGCGACCGCCGCCTTGCCACTCAGGCCCCCGAGATGGCCTGCGCGACTTGTCATACGGACCATCGCGGCCAGGCTTTTGCCATGCGCGAGGTGGACGACCGCGAGTGTGCGACCTGCCACAACTTCCGAGGGCTGACCGGCCATCCGGAGTTTGCGGTGGTGCGCGCCTTGGCGTCAGCTGGTGTTGGCCTCGACTTCGACCACGATCGTCACATCGTCGAGGCCCAGAAGGCACGGGGCGCGACGTGCCAGACGTGTCACGAACAAACCGCCGATCGGCGCGGGTTTCAGCCGTTGACCTTCGATCGGCACTGTGCCAGCTGTCATACGAGCGGACTGCTTGAGGCGACGACCGGCTTTGTCGCAGCAGAGTTGATGCTGAAGCCAGAAGAGATCCCAGTCCAAGTGCTTGGCGGTAGTCGTGTCGTGACCAGCGAGAACTCGCGCGGCCGGCGCCAGGCCACCGGACTGCGGCACCGCGATCCATGGATCCTCTACAACGCCGCCAGGCTGCGACGGGGGATCGATCGCGGCGGCGACGATGCTGAACGGCTGGCCCTGCGGGCGAGAATTCAATACTTGGAGCAACTCGAACGTGCGCCGGCGCCGCGCCGCATCCCGGTGGAGGAACTCGACACGGCGATCCGCGCTTTGCAGGACGAGATTGCCGTCATCGACGCCCGGCTGGCTGCGCTGCAGGCGCCAGGCAACGACCTAACGGCCCTGGCCGAATTAACCGCAGCGGCGCAGGCGGTTGCCGCGAGCCTTGGTTCGGCGCAGCCTGAGGCGCCATCGGCCTCGGTCACTCCCGCGCCCGCGCCGTCTGATCCAGAGGCTGGTGCGCGTCTCGAGCGGCGCAAAGCAGAACTGCTGGCACTGATTGATGCCATCGTCCAGCGCGCGCCTGAGTCGGCTGGTGCGAAACGGGCCGCGGAGCTGCGAGTTGCCATCGACGGGCTGACGGCATCGAGTGACTCGACTGAAGCCGACCCCGCCGCGATCGCCGATCACCTCAGCCGGATCGGCAACTTGTTGGCACCCGTGCGACGCGTGCCCGATGCTGGCGTACTGGCAGAGCTTGGCGGGATCGATGGACTCCGCCAACTGGTAATTGATCGCTCCGGCGGCGGCCTGTCACGGGGCGAGTTCGAAGGGAGACGGCGCGAGCTCCTGCAGGTGCTCGATGCCATCGAGCAACGCGCCGGCGACCGTTTGCGGGTGCGGGTCGACGCGCTGCGGCAGCGGGCCCTGGCCCTCAACGCAGGCCACCCCGACAACGAGGACACCCGTCGACGCCAGCGGCAGCGCCAACTCGAGCGACTGGTCGTGGAGCGAGAGTTGAACGCCTCCAAACGCGACCAGGATGATCCCCCTGCCCAGAACGCGGCCATCGATCGCGCCGAGTTAGGCCGCGCCCTGGCGCAAGCCCGCGCACGGCTGGCCGAGGTCGAGGGTGCACCGCGGATGAACGCGCCGACCACCGAGGACGAGCGCCTTGGTCGGGCCAACGCCCTTGAATCACTGCTGGGTCCCTGCCTGAAGTGTCACGAGATGGACACCGGTCGCGCGCGGATGGCGCCCGTAAGGGTTGCCGAGCCGGTCATGGCGCAGTCGGTGTTCAATCACGCCCCGCACGTGACCGACGCTACGTGCGAGTCGTGTCATAGCGGGGTTCGCACCAGCAAGTTCGCGACCGACGTCAATGTGCCTGGGGTCGCACAGTGCCAGACGTGTCACCGGCCATCTCAGGTCCGGGCGAACTGCGTCACGTGCCATACGTACCATCCGCTATCGGCGGTCAGGCTCGCAGTGGCCGCACGATGACCGGGCGTTTTCTGGTGCGCCGCACCGACGGTCGCCTCGCCTCGCTGGAGATTGGCGACTCGGCGCGCATTGGATTGGCCGGTGAGCGTCTCGTGATCGATGGCGATTCTTCCGCGATGGTGCATGCCCGTGTGACGACCGGCGAGGGCGGACGCTTCATTGAAGACGCCGGTAGATCCAACACCTTCGTGAACGGCGAACCGGTGAACCGTGGTCCGCTGCGGCATCTTGATGTGGTGAGCATCGGCGCCGCTCTTCACCTGGTCTATTTGGAGGCCACACCATTTCCCGCGGCCGAACCGCCGCTCACCGAAGTGCCGCCGCCGGCGTTGCTGACTGAGAGAACCATGATTGGTGCGGCGTATCGCGGATTGCCACCAAACGTCGGCGTCGCATCAGGCGGCCCGGACCTGACGATGTTCTATCGGCGGACTTCGGCCGACCTCCCGCCAGGCCTATTGCAGCCGGAAGGCGCCGGCGGCACAATCAACGGGCCGCTCACGCCGAGCGGGCCGCTCCGGACCATCAAGCCCGGGCCGGAGCCTGAGTCCGCACCGCCGACGCTGGCGGGCCAGCGAGACGCGATGACCATTCCTCCTCCGCGTTTTTTGGGGACGGTGGCCGGTGCGGCTCGGATGCCTGAGCGGGGGCAACCCTCCCTGGTTGCGGCAGAGAAGGCTGGAGGCGAGCGCCGCATCGTCCGCGTGCGATTCAGCGGGTCCACCGGCGTTTTCGAAGCGCCGCTCGGTCGTTGCGTGATCGGGCGTGCTGGCAACGCGACGATTCGCATTGACAGCAAAAAGGTGTCAAGGGTCCATGCAGTGGTCTCCACGACGCCGACCGCCGTCACGCTTGAGGATCAACAAAGCGCGAATGGGACGACCGTCAACGGCACGCTGACTGCGGGGCCGCGACGGCTCCTCGAAGGCGACCGCGTATCGTTTTCAGACCTCGAGTTCTGTGTGTCGTTTGTCCGAATGGACGGTAACGAATGAATCGATTCGGTTGGTGGCTGGGCGCGCTGGTGATGATCGGCGGCCAGGTGATGCCGGTCTTGGCGCAGGGCACTCGTGCGACGGTGGCTGGAATCGTCACCGACAGCCGAGGAACCGTGATGCCTCGCATTACCGTGGTGATCCGGAACCAGGACACCAGCACCGAGCGGTCGGCGGTGACCACGCCCGAAGGAGCGTTCGCCGTTGGCGGGTTGGCGCCAGGCGTCTATCAAATTGAGGTTGAGGAAACCGGGTTTGTACCTTACCGGCGCGAGGTTACGGTCAAGGCCGGAGAACGGACCGCGCTCGAAATCGCGCTCGGCTACACCGTCCCGGATTTTGTCCCGGTCCCGGACCGGTGGCGGCTCCGTTTTCCAGAATGGACGCGCTATCAGAACCAGGACGGCGAGTATCCGTTCGTTCGGAACCGTGGGTTCGATCCGTACGACCAGAATATCCTCAAGGGCGACCTGCCGATCATCGGCGACGACATCTTCATGGTGCTGACGGCGGTCTCAGAGACGCCCGTGGAGTTCCGCGTGGTGCCGACGCCCTCGGGTGCCAGTGCCGAACAGAGTGGCGCCCACGAGTTCTTCGGTGATGGCAGCCAGTTCACGCTGTCGCCAAGCGGCATATTTTCGTTCGAGGTGTTTAAGGGCAGCACGGCATTCAAGCCGCGCGACTGGGCCTTCCGAATCACACCGTATTTCAACCTGAACTACCTCGGCGTTCGCGAACGTAACGTCGTCAACCCGTCGCCGGCGACCGGCCTTACGCGGCGCCGCCAGCACTTGGCGCTTCAGGAGGCGTTCGGCGAGGTCAAGATCGCCGACGTCGGTCCCAATTTCGACTTCATCTCGGTGCGGGCCGGCATTCAACCGTTCAATAGCGACTTCCGCGGGTTCCTCTTCCGCGACACCAACCTGGGCGTCAGGTTGTTCGGCAACCTGAGCAGGAACCGGAACCAGTGGAACCTGGCGTACTTCGATCAGCTGGAAAAAGAAACCAACAGCGAGCTCAATCTCTTCGTGCGCCGGAAGCAACGCGTCCTGGTCGCGAACTTCTACCGGCAGGACTTCCTGACCGAGGGCTACACCATTTCCCCGAGCTTCCACGCCAGCTTCGATGACGGTGAAGAGTTCTTCTACGACGCCAATGATCTCCTGGTGCGGCCCTCTCCGATTGGAGTCGTCAGGCCCCACACAGTTCACGCCTACTACGCCGGGCTTGGTGGCGATGGCCACTGGGGCCGCTTGAACGTCACGCACCAGTTCTATCAGGCGTTTGGCCGCGACGACTTCAACGGGGTCTCCGGCCGACCAGTTGATATCAACGCCCAGTTTGCCGCTGCCGAGTTCTCGATCGACAAGGATTGGTATCGGCCGCGGCTTGGCTTCGTGTTCGCTTCCGGCGACCAGAATCCGGGCGATGACCAGGCACGCGGATTCGACGCCATTGTCGATAACCCCAATATCGCGGGCGGGCCGTTCAGCTTCTGGGCGAGACAAGGCTTGCGCCTGACACCGACGGCGGTGGGCCTCGACGGGCGGAGCAGCGTGCTGCCGGCACTGCGCAGCAGCAAGAGCGAGGGGCAGGCTAATTTCGTGAATCCCGGCGTCGTCATGATCAATGCCGGAGTCGACGTCGAGCTGACGACCAAGCTGCGCCTGGTGACCACCGTGAACCTGTTACAGTTTCACCATACGGAGACCTTGCAGCGCCTGCTGTTCCAGGGCGGCATCGACCGGGCGATTGGCATCGATCTCGGCGGCGGCTTTCAGTATCGCCCGGCGTTGAACGACAACATGGTTGTTACTGCCGGCATGTCGGCCTTGCAGCCCGGCAAGGGATTCGAGCAGATGTTCGCTGACAAGATCTTGTACTCGCCGTTCGTGGTCTTGACGTTGATGTACTAGGTCCTTCCAGGAGCCTGATTCGTGGTCCTTCAGCGCGCTTCGTCCCACGTTTTCTCGTGGCTCGCCATGTCCCTCCTGGTGTTCCTGATTGCATTGGGGTGGAGCATCAAATCCGGCCCAGCGAGCGCGGCGGAACCGGCCACTCAACAACCCGCCGCCACAGGTTTGCGGAACCAGCCGCAGGCCGAGGTCGACAGCAAGAGCGTGGGGTGTCTGACCTGCCACCAGCCCGACGAGCCGTCCATGCACGAGGGCGGGCAGAAAATCGGCTGCACTGATTGCCACGGCGGCAACGCCGCGGCTGGCCGCCCGCCTTCGACCGCGCGTGGGACGTCAGCCTTCAACGACATCAAGGCCAAGGCTCATGTCGTCGAACCACGTCTCGACATCTGGAAGACCTCGGCGAATCCCCCTGGTGTGTGGTATCGCACGCTCGAAGAACGAGCGGAGTTCATTCGGTTCGTCAATCCCGGTGACCTGCGGGTGGCCGAGCAAAGCTGCGGCACCTGCCACGCAACGGAAGTACGGAATGTCTCGAAGAGCTCAATGCGCCACGGCGGCATGCTGTGGGGTGCGGCGCTTTACAACAACGGTTCGTATCCGCTCAAGGACACGCAGTTTGGCGAGGTCTACACGCGCGACGGGACCCCGGCGATCGTCAACACCGTGCCCACGCCGACGCCCCTGATGATCCAGCGGCAGGGCCTGTTGGCGTTTCTTCAGCCGTTGTTTCCGTTTCAGGTCACCCAGCCCGGAAATATGCTGCGGGTCTTCGAACGCGGGGGTCGCCGGCCGCTCGAGGTGGGCAATCCGGATCCGGACGAAGAACCGGGCCGCCCGAAAAACCGCTTGAGCAACCGCGGCCTCGGCACCTTGAACCGGACCGATCCGGTCTTCATCGGGCTGCAGAAGACCCGCCTGCTTGATCCGACACTGAACTTCATCGGCACCAACGACGCAGCGGGCGACTACCGGTCAAGCGGCTGCACCGCGTGTCACGTGGTCTATGCGAATGACCGATCACCGGTCCATTCCGGCGCGTTCGCGAAAGCCGGCCACCGTGGCATGAGCCAGTCGTCGGACGAGATGATTCCGAAGAACGAGTCGGGCCATCCCATTCAACACGTCATGACCACGGGGGTGCCGACCAGCCAATGCATGACCTGCCACATGCACCCGGGCACCAACATGCTCGCGACCTATCAGGGGTTGACCTGGTGGGACAACGAGACTGACGGCGACAAGATGTATCCGGCGACCAGCCGATCGCTGTCGGCTTCCGAGCGCGTGGCGATTGAGCGACGAAATTCGGAAGGGAGCGCGCTGCGTGGTCTCTGGTCCGATCCAACCTTCCTGGATCGCACGGGTTCACCCGAGTTCAACCGTGACCTCAAGCAGACCCAGTTTGCCGACTTCCACGGCCATAGCTGGCTGTTTCGAGCCGTGTTCAAACGCGACCGCCAGGGCAACCTGCTTGATGCGTCGGGCGTCCGGGTCGCCGATGCGTCGAGCGCGGCCCTCGCCGAAGCGGTCGGTTACACCGACCTGCGGGCGGCGGCCAGCCGTCCGACGTCATCGCGAGAGCGCGCCGCCGAACGCAGCGGCAAGGCCGTACACCTGAAAGACATTCACCTCGAACGCGGCATGCAGTGCGTGGATTGCCATTTCAAGCAGGACAACCACGGTGACGGCAAGCTTTACAGCGAGCCCCGCGTGGCGGTCGAGATCACCTGCGCCGACTGCCACGGCACCAGCTCGCGGCGAGCGTTCGGTAACGATCCCCTCCCGGCCAACTGGACGCTTCGCACCACCGGCCCGGCGGCGCCCGAGGGCGGAGGCACCGACCTGCTCTCGCTGAACACCCCTTCAGGTGCGCGGCGATTCGCGGCCGACCAGCGTACGCGCCGCCTCGTGCAGCGATCGATGACCAACCAAGACCTTTCATGGCTCGTGCCTCAAGTGATGGACTCCATAACGCTCGGCACCCCGCTGTTCAACGAGAAAGCCCGGCTCGCCAAGACGATGCAGCGCGACGGGCGTACCTGGGGCGACAGCAGCTCGCCGAATCTGGCGCACGTTGATGAACGGATGTCGTGCACGACCTGCCATTCGTCATGGGTCACCAGCTGTTTTGGCTGCCATCTGTCGCAGTCTGCCAACCAGCGCCGAGACGAGCTTCACAACGGGATGAAGACCACACGCAACTGGACCTCGTACAACTTCCAGGTGTTGCGAGACGACGTTTACATGCTCGGCAAGGACAGCACCGCCATGCGCGGGCGGATTTCGCCCGTGCGCTCGTCGAGCGCTGTCGTCGTCAGTTCGCAGGACCAGAACCGCCAGGTGATTTACGGCCAGCAGCAGACGGTGTCGGCCGAGGGATTCGCCGGGCAGGCGTTTAACACCCACGTCCCGCACACGGTGCGGGCGACCGAGACCAAGACCTGCACCGATTGCCACCTCTCGGCCACCGGCGATAACAACGCGGTGATGTCGCAGCTGCTGCTGTTGGGCACCAACTTCGTCAATTTCATGGGCCGCTTCGTGTACGTCGCAACCGGTCACGAGGGGGTTGAAGCCGTGGCTGTCACGGAGTTGGAGGAACCGCAGGCAGTGATCGGCAGCGACCTGCACAAGCTCGCCTACCCGGAAAAATTTGCAGCTCACCAACAGCGAGGTCAGCAGCTGACGACCTCTGTTCACCACGGGTCGTCCAACGCCCTTGGCGTGCAGGCGCGCGGCGAATACCTCTACATTGCCGATGGCACCGGCGGCTTCAAGGCCTTCGACATCGCGCAGATCAATCAGAAGGGCTTCTCCGAGAAAATCGTGAGTGCGCCAGTGTCTCCGCTGGGTCAACGGACCAGCGTCGGCACCCGCCATGCCACGGCGGTGGTCGCGCCGTCGACCATGGCGGTTGATCCGGCCAGGACGCGGCGGTTGGTGAACGAAGAGCAGCCCATCCACCCGCTCTACGGATACCTCTACATCACCGACCTCGAAGAAGGATTGGTGCTGTCAACGGCGGCGACACTTCTCGACGGCAACCCCGGCAACAACAAGCTTCAGCGCGCGGTGGCTTTCAACCCCGACGGCCGCCTCCGTGGCGCCCGCAACCTGGCGATCGCCGGTAACTACGCCTACGTCGTCTGCGACCGGGGACTGGCGGTGGTGGATCTGAGCGCACCGCTCACACCGCGCATCGTTGGCGAGATCGCGCTGAACAAGCCGACCGCCGTTGCCATCCAGTTCCGTTATGCCTTCATCACTGACGCCGACGGATTGAAGGTCGTGGATGTCTCGGTAGCGGAGCGCGCGCGGCTGGTCGAGAAGGCCACGCTAAAGATCGCGGAGGCGAGAAATGTCTACGTGGCACGCACCTATGCCTATGTCGCCGGCGGCTCGCAAGGGGTGGTCATTGTCGACGTTGAACGTCCCGAGCAACCACGCGTCGACCAGGTCTTTAATGCTGCCGGCTCGCTCAACGACGTGAACGATGTGAAAGTGGCGATGACCAACGCCTCGGTATTTGGCTATGTCGCCGACGGCCGGAACGGGCTGCGCGTGCTGCAGCTGGTTTCGTCGAATGAGACGCCAGGGGCGATGGGCTTCAGCCCGAGACCGGTGCCACGCCTGATTGCCAGCTTCAAGACCCACGGCCCTGCGCTGGCCATTTCAAAGGGCCTCGATCGCGACCGCGCGGTTGACGAAAGCGGCAACCAGGTGGCGGTCTTCGGGCGGCGTGGCGGCCGTCCCTTGAACCAGGAAGAGATGCGGCGCATGTATCTTCGCGATGGATCGGTGTGGTCGGTTACCGATCAGGCGCCGGGCCCAGCCGTGGCGCCGCGACCGGCGACCTTCTTTGGCCAGGTCGGAGAATGGTTCCGGTCGGTGTCAGCCCAGGCCGGCAGTTGGGGTTCGGTGCGGCGTGACTGATGGCGGGCCAGAGACTGCACGCGACGGCACCCTGATTCTGGCAGCGCCAGTGACGCTGCCTGAGGTGCTGGATGTCCTGATTGTTGGCGGTGGACCGTTCGGCACGGCCGCAGCGTTTCGCGCCAAGGAACTCGGGCTGTCGGCCCTGGTCGTCGACTACGACGACCTGATGAAGCGCATTCGCGACTACGCCAAGGACAAGCTGATCCTGCCTGACTACGGTGGTGGGGATCGGATGAAGTTTCCCAACGCCGGATCGTTGATCGAGCAGCTGCATTTTTCGCCGATCGACAAGGATCGGATGTGCGTCGAATGGAAAGCGCTGTATTGGAAGCACTCCGTGCCGGCCCAGATCGGCGTCGAGTTGACTGGACTCGAACGCGTTGGCGAAATCTGGAGCGCCCTGTGCTGGAACCATTACCTCAAGGCAGAGCAGGTGTTCCGCGCCAGGCACGTGGTGCTGGCCTTCGGCCGAGGCGTGCCGAGGCGGCTCGATGTGCCTGGCGATGTCTCGGGCCTGGCGTTCGGCCTGAACGATGCGACCAAGTATGTCGGTGAGCCGGCCTGTGTCATTGGCGGAGGCACCTCCGCTGGTGAGGCGGTCATCGCCATTTCCAACGCCAAGGCGACCGCCAACGATCAATCGGCCGTCTACTGGTCGTATCGCGGCGACAAGATGCCCAAAGTGTCGAAGGCCCTGGCCGATGTGTTTTTCGACGCGTTCATGGGCAATGGCAACGTGCGCTATTTGCCGAGCAGCGAACCGATGGCGATTGTCGACAGCGCCAGCCGTCCGCACCTGTCGCTTCGGACTTCACGCGTTGCCGTGCCGGGCCGACCGGCCGAAACCACCCAACTGGAGTTTGCCAGGGACTTCTGCATCGCGTGCATCGGCGAAGACATTCCAGAGGCGTTGTTGAACCGCGTTGGCGTGCCGCTGGTCACCGGCGGGCCCGCCAACAAGAGCCGGCCGGCGGTGACACCGCTGCTCGAGACCCGGCAGCCCAACGTCTACCTGGCCGGCGACGTGCTGAGCCCCGCCTATTTCGAAGCGACCGATCTGTCCGTCGACCCGTCCCAGTATGTCGAGGTCAAGCGTCGTGGCAACATCAAGGCGGCGATGCGCGACGGCGTCCTCGTGGCGGAGGTGATCGCGCAGAAGATCGCGGGCCGGGTCCAGATCGATGTTCAACTTGATTTCGCGGACGAACCCTCAGCGGCGCCGAATGTAGTTGTCCGGTTGTCCTCGAAATCGACCGGTAGCTCAGCTTCGGATCGGCCTCAACTGGCGGTCCCGAGCTCGTCCTGTTCGCTCGTTAGCATTTTGCCATCCGGTGTCGAGGCCAATGAGTTTCCGCTGAAGCCAGAAGGGATGACGACAGTCGGGCGGCTGGGTGCCGACGTTGCCTTTCCCGATGACCCATCTTTGAGCGATGTGCATGCCGCCATCATGGCGCGAGACGGTGCGTTCTTCGTGCAGGACGACGCGAGCAAGGGCGATGTGCTGCTGCAGCCGGTGGCGGATCGGAGCATTATCCTCGAGCGGGGCGCGGTCGTAAGAGCCGGGCGCCAATGGCTGGTGCTCGGGCAGAAAGCGAGTCCGCCCGCGTTTGTCCACTACGACGAGACCGGCCGGCGAATCGGCGGGTTCGAGCTGCGCGAGGGAGTAACGGTGGTTGGCCGGCAGTCACCGGACGTTACCATCGCGCCGGAGGATTTATCCCTCTCACGGCGTCACCTGGCCTTGGTCGTGAAATCGGGAACGGTGTCGGTCAAGGACCTGGGCAGTGCCAATGGCACGCAGGTTCGGGTCTCTTCGCCGATGCGTCTGGCCGACGGTGATCGCATCGCCCTGGGCCAACAGCTGCTCGAGTTTCGCGATGACCGGGCCGCGGTGCAGCCGCCAGTCCGGGTCTCGGTCGACACCAGCATGGGGATGCCGCTGGCCGAGGCCGCGCGGGCCCGGTCGGCGATGGAACAACTTGCACATGCGCCCGTTGCTTCTCGGACGCCGGCCCCTGCCACATCGGCCCCTGGGGTGTTTTTCGGCGGGATCAACCGTCTGGCGCCATGTGCCAAGGGTGAGACCATTTGCGAGGCCGCCGAAAAGGCCGGGATCAAGATGGATGCGGACTGCCATCAAGGGGTGTGCGGCATGGACCCGGTGCGTGTCATCGAAGGCGCCGAGCACCTGAATATCATCGGCGGCACTGAGCGCTCGACGCTTGAGGATCTGTGTTCGCTCGAGCCGGGTCCGTTTCGGTTGGCCTGCATGGCGCGCGTGTCTGGCGCCGTGAAGGTGACCGTCATCAAGCAGTAGGCCGTCTCTAAATCCCGGATCTTGCCGCCATTGGTGGCCCTGAAGTACCATTGAAGGTTCGTGCCGGAGTAGCTCAGCCGGTTAGAGCACGCGTCTCATAAGCGCGGGGTCGGCAGTTCGAGTCTGCCCTCCGGCACCACGAATCCGCAATCCCATGCGCCTGATCGAGCGCGTTTGCCGTTACGTTGCTCAGCATGCGCTGTGGACGGTCGACACGCGCGTGGTTGCGGCCGTGTCTGGCGGTTCAGATTCGGTGGCGCTGTTTTGTCTGTTGCAACAGCTCGCCGCCCGCGGCGACTGCCACCTGGCCGGCCTGGCACACCTGCACCATCACATTCGCGGCGAGGCGGCTGATGGCGACGCGGCATGGTGCCGGGAACTGGCGGCGCGCGCGGGGGTGCCCGCGGTGATCGGCGATGCCGACGTGCCGGCGCTCGCGCGGCGCGCCGGCACGTCGCTAGAGGTGGCGGGCCGTGATGCGCGCCAGCAGTTCTATGCCGACGCATTGGCTTCACTGGGGGCCGGGTGCGTGGCTGTTGCGCACACCCGTGACGACCAGGCCGAGACCGTGCTGCTGCGGCTGGTGCGCGGCGCGGGCCCGGCGGGCTTGTCTGGCATTGCGCCCCGTCGCGATCACCTGGTGCGGCCGCTCCTCGAAATTTCGCGAGCTGAACTGCAGGCGTATCTCAGCGAGATGGGCGAACCGTGGCGCGAAGACGCCACCAACGCCGACTGTGCCATTCCACGCAATCTCATTCGCCAGGAAGTGCTGCCACGCTTGCGCAAGCTCAACGCGCAGGCCGACGCCGCGCTGGCGCGCACTGCCGACATCCTGAGAACCGACGCGGTGTTCCTCGATGGTCTTGCCAACGAAGCGGCGACCCGGCTCGTCAGCATTGCGGCGGGCCCGCCCACGCGCGTCACGATTGAGGCCGGCGAACTCGCGAAGTTGCCGCTGGCGCTGGCGCGGCGGGTGGCGCTGCGGGCGCTGGAAACTGCCAACCCATCCCGTTCGTATGGCTTAGATGAGGCACAACTACTCTGCGAGACGGCCGCCGGCGGTGTCGGCGGCAGCTTCGCAGGCCTCGACATGGAACGTTTCGGCGCCGCGGTTGTCTTAGTAAGCAGGAAAGCGTCGCCGGCGCCAAAAGTGTCGGGTTCTGATTATTTCGAACTCTTGCTCGAGATTCCCGGGGCAGTTGAAGCACCGCATGGGCGTTGGACGGTCAGTGCCAGCGGTCCGATGCCGCGACACGAGGCGCACGCCGAAACGGGGCAGGTGATGGTGGATGCCCATACCTTAAGCCCGGGTCTGCTGGTCCGGCCGCGTCGCCCCGGGGATCGTCTGCAGCCATTGGGAGCGCCCGGACGCAAGAGGGTGCAGGACGTATTTGTCGACCGGAAGATCCCGCGGGATGATCGCGACCGGGAGCCCATTGTCACTGACGACATGGGCCGGATTGTGTGGGTGGCGGGGCAGGTGTTGGCCGCGCCCTTTCGGGTGACCCCGCTCACAACCGCCGTGGTAATGTTGACGCTTAGGCGCCGGTAGTGTCTGGAGGCAGAGTTGAATACGACAGCAAAGAGCGTCGTTTTCTGGGTGGCCATGCTCGTGCTGGTCGCCCTGGTCTGGAACTTCTCGTCGCGCTTCCAGCGCAACGAGTCGATGTTCAGTTTCAGTGAATTTGTCTCGATGGTCGACTCGGGCCAGGTGGCGCGCGTCAAGATCACGGGCAACGAGCTGACTGGCTTGACGCAGGCCAAGGAACCCTTCCGAACCTACATCCCCGGTCAGTATGAAGGTCTCGTCAACCGGCTGATCGAGAAAAAGGTCATTGTCGAAGCGAAGGAGCCGACGGCGTCGCCGTGGGCTGCGCTGCTGATGTCGTGGGCGCCAATCCTGCTGCTGATCGGCTTCTGGATTTTCTTCATGCGCCAGGTGCAAAACGGCGGTAACAAGGCGCTGTCGTTCGGCAAGAGCAAGGCGAAACTGTCCTCGTCCGCCCAGAAAAAGGTCACGTTCCGTGACGTCGCCGGCGCGGAAGAAGCCAAGAGCGAACTGCAGGAGATCATCGAGTTCCTGAAGGAGCCGCAGAAATTCCAGAAGCTTGGCGGCCGCATCCCGAAGGGCGTGCTGCTGATAGGCCCCCCGGGGACCGGCAAGACGCTGCTGTCGCGGTTGCGTTGCTCGGTGTCGTCGCCACACTGCCAGGAAACGAGCATGCCGGGGTGACCCTGCGGGCGGGTGCGTTAGGCGTAGGAGTATACGTTGCCAT
>SXGU01013944.1_pt1 | contig 21719 bp, 19 predicted proteins | sample 3174531 | NCBI WGS metagenome assembly SXGU01 (sample SAMN11356863, study PRJNA531348) | freshwater metagenome | isolation source: freshwater sample F1-140 | place: China: Fuxian Lake, Yuxi | collected 2017-12-25 | reverse complement strand
GCCGACGTTGTCCGCGATGGTCGCGGCGTTCCGCGGGTCGTCTTCGGCCATCGCCTGTTCGACCTTGCCCACAAGGTCCGCGCCCACGTCCGCGGCCTTCGTGTAAATGCCGCCGCCGACTCGCATGAACAACGCAAGTAAGGAGCCGCCGAAGCCGTAGCCGATGAGGATTTCGTAAGCGAGTTCGCCGAACACGAGCAGGATGATCGTGCCGCCGAGAAGACCGAGACCGCACGTGAACATGCCCGTGATGGTGCCGGTCTTGTACGCCATCCGCATCGCGTTGCCGAAGTTCGTGCGGGCCGCTGCGGCGACGCGAAGGTTGCCCGCGGTGGCCAGGCGCATACCGACGAACCCAACCAGCGCGGAGAACAGCGCGCCCATCAGGAACGCGATTCCGCGGCCGATTGCGATCGTCTTCAGTTCCTCGGCGGAGTGCATCCCGGGTCCGACAGTCCACGGCCACTTCGATGCGATGATGACGCCCGTGAGCAGCACAATCAGCACGCCAACGACCGCGAACTGCCGCCGCAAATAAGCGTTGGCGCCTTCGCGGACAGCCTGAGCGACTTTTTGCATCGCTGGCGTGCCGGTGTCGGCCGCGTACACCTGTTTCATCAACCACGCGGCGTAGCCCAAGCCGCCGACGGCAATGACAAGGCAGCCGAGCAGCCCGAGTTTCTCGCCAAACCCGTAGACATCGGAGGTGAGAAACGCGAACGGTTCCCACTCACCCCCGAACAAGGTGTGGGAACCCCCGGAGAAGTCCGACGCGCCGAGAAGGCCGACCGGGAGGGCGCAAATGAGCATGAGCAACCACGGGAACCGTGGCCGGCGTGCGCGAGAGCGAGAGAGGGCCATGTGGCTATCCTGGCGCTTTAGGCGTTCGACAATAACCCGTTCGACTGCGAGTGGGCGGGGGTGGGGAGAGGCAATCGCGTCACCCCCGTCAGCGGTTCGACCGGGACGGAATACGTAGCTTGTGACAACTGTCACAAGCTGTCAAGAGAGGTAAGAATATCGTGTGACGAAGGGGCCGTCTACCGTGCAGATTGCACAACGCGCCGAGCCGCTTGCGGGGACGCGTAATCGCACGCGAAGCCGCAAGCGGCAAGACAAAGAGCCATCACGCCCCTGTGTCTGTGAACTGACTTGCGACGTCCACGCCGACCAGGTCGCTCCACGCCGCAAGCAGTTTGCCGAACACCGGTCCGGGCCAATCGAACCTGCGCATCTCCGACACCCAACACGGGAAGAGTTCTCGCACCCCGGCGAGACAGAAGCCCGTCCCGGTCAACATTGCCTCGGACGCGCGCCGAATGTCGACCGGCGTCACGGGGGCTTCGACGAACGGCACGCGAAGCGCGTAGCACAGTTCCCGCGTCACCCGCAGACTAATGCCGTCGAGAATGAGGTTCCGCGGCGGCGAGACGACAACGCCTTCGATGACCGCGAGGAAGTTCGCGACGCCGGTTTCGGTCAGCGAAGTTTGTGCGCCTAGCGGGATCGCGAGCGCCTGCGGGTTCCGTGTCAACTCGCGCGCCTTGTGATCGGCAACGTGCCAGAACATCCGGCTCCGGTGCTTGACAGTCGGCGGTAGAATCGACTCCGGCTCTCGGCTCTCACACGATTGCAATTCGGCCAGCGTGACGCCTTCGGTGAAGAATCGGCGGTAGCGCGCGAACGGCAGCGGGTACGTCACCATTCCCAACGTTGCCGGGCCGTTGTCGGCTTCGCCCAGGTAGAAGCCGAGCGGACCGGGCGTGGCGAACGTGACCAGTTGCAACTCTCCCCCAGAAGGGAGCAAACTCGCGTTGTGACTGACCAATTCTTCGGCGGTCGCGGTGAGTTGCTCGTCGGTCGCGGTGAGCGGAACGTAACACGCTGAGCAATCGCGCCGAAAGCGTGCGAGGTGGTCCGGCCAGCGGAACAGCCTGTGGCGGAACGTGCGCGCGTTGTCGACGACGGTAGCGCCCGAGACGAACCCGGCATCGTGCAGCGGCAGCGCCGCCTCCGTGAACGGCTGCAACCGACCGTTGAGGTACGCAAGCGGCGTATTCACTCTTCCTCCACGATCGGGAACGGCACGATGATGTCGGCGCGCGGGTGCGGGAAGAAGTACATCCGGCCATGCTTCTGCGCGAGCAGAACGTGCCCCTGATCAACCATGCGGAAATGGCCCGCGGTGGCGTCCGGGGATCGCGTTTCGATGATGTCGCGCGCGCCCTCCGGTGACAGCCCGCAGGCGATCAGATACAGCCAGAGAATCGTTGGCGCGCGCGCCATTCCCATAACGCAGTGAACGTAGACGTGCGAGCCCGGCACCGAGACCAACCCGTGAAGCGCGTCGAGCGCCCGCACCGCGGTCGAGGGCAGCAACCAACGGGAGTCGGACATCGGCACCCACGCAACCTCGGCAAACGAGCCTTCGCCTGCGGACACGTGGCTCGGGCCGTCCGACACGTTCAGCACGTGCGTCACCCCGGCCGCGAGCAACTTCTCGGCCCGCTCCGGCGACGCGAACGGCCCAACCGACAGACACTGTGTGATGCGGTACATCGCGAACTCAGCGAAGAGGTAAACGATCCGCTTCTGTTCGCTCAATTCTACGCGGTTCACGCGGCGCGAGCGCTCGCCGGAGAGGTGATCACGGAGTCGATCACGTCGAGCGTGCGCAGCGTTGCGCCCTGCTGTCGGCACACCAGCGCGTGGGCTGCGGCGCCTATTCGCGCGCGCAGATCGGCATCGCCGATGAGCTTTGCGAGTTCGGTTTCCAATTCGGCTGCGTCCTTCACCATCACGGCTCCGCCGACTTCGACGAGGCGTTTCGCGGCGTCTTTGAAGTTCCACACGTGCGGCCCGAACACACACGGCACGCCGTACCCGGCCGGTTCGATCATGCTCTGGCCCCCACGCTTCCCATCGAGACTGCCACCGGTGAAGCCGATGTCGGCCAGCCCCCACGCGGCACCGAGTTCGCCCACAGTGTCGAGCAGCACAACCGCCGGTATCTCGTGAAGCGGCGACGCGATTGCCGAGCGCCGCACAAAGGGGAGCCCGGACGCTTCGACCAACCGCGCCACCTCCGCGAAGCGGTCTGGGTGCCTGGGAACAAGGATGAGCCGCAGGTGCGGGAATAACGTTCGCAGGCGTGCGAACGCTGCGAGGATAAGCGATTCTTCTGGCGCGTGCGTGCTTCCGGCAAGCCAAACCAGGGGCGAAGGGGTGAGCGAGCGAAGTCCAAGTGTGTGCGCCAGCGCGCGTGTCTTTTGCTCGTCGCGTGAAGCAGCCCCGTCGTACTTGATCGACCCCGTGGTAACGAGTTTCACGTCAGGCACGCCGAGCTGTTGAAGGCGGTCGGCGTATTCTTCTTCTTGCACGGCAAACTTGGTGACGTGCCGGAACAGCATCCGCCGCGCGAAGCCCGCGACCCGCTTCAGACGAGTGAAACTTCGCGGACTCATGCGCGCGTTCACGACGACAACGGGCACATTCCGCGTACTCGCGGCGGCGAGGAAATTCGGCCAGAGTTCGCTTTCAGCGAGGACGATGAGCGACGGCTTCACCGCGTCGAGCGCGGTCGCGGCGGCCCAGGTGAAGTCGAGCGGCCACCCGATCACGTCGAGGTCGGCGAACCGCTTGCGTGCCTCCGCGAGTCCGGTGTCGGTGGTGGATGAAACAACGACGAGCCAATCGGGGTGACGCTTGCGGAACGCGGGGACGAGCGTACCGAGCAGGTTCACTTCGCCGACGCTAACCGCGTGGAACCACGCGACGCGCTTCTGCGATGGGTTGCTGATGCGGACGCGCCCGAGGAACTTGGCCCTGAGTCCGTGCCGGTAGCGCCCGGTGCGAACTCGGCGCCACGCCAGCCAGGGCCAGAGTACGAGGAGCGCGAGCAGATAGACGAGGTTCAGGAGCATGGGAATCCGTTCCCTGACGGCACGCGCGGTTAACTGGCGGTTGCGATCTGCTCGATTGTGTCGCGAAGTTTGTCAAACGTCACTTCCGTCGGTTTCAGCGCTAACAGGGGCGCCAGTCGAATCGACTTCTGTGTCAGCACGGCTTTGTCCAGCGCCGACGTGCCGAGAACGAAGAACAACCAATGGTTCACGTTCCGCGGATCGAGGGTCGGTTTGTCGCGGTGGTGAAGGAGTGCGAAAACGTAGACTTCAGCCTGGCGCCGTGAAGCAGCTTCGTAGGTGTTTGTAGCCGCGTCCCATCCGAACGTGGGCGCGATGTCGAACACGATATCCGACAGTTTGGTCTGCGCCCAAGATTGGCAGTACGCAGCAGACTTGACTTCGACTGCCGCGCCCGCCGCGGTTCGCAAGTCGTGCCGGTCCCACTCGACGCGAACTCCCGTTGCTTGCCCCAGCGCCTGAGCAACGAGGTACTCAGCAATAATCCCTCGGAGAGCGTTGTTCGTAACGTCCGATGCTGCCCACTGCCAGAACGAAAGGAGATCGAAACCAAGTGCCGCGCCACCCGCGTGGAACGGTTCGACACCCGTCTTGCGCGAAACGTTGAGAGCAGGGAAGCCGATCCGGGGCTGTCCGCTTGCCGTGACGAATTGCTCCGGGCGACCGAGGCGTGGGCGATTGCGTTCCTCGTCGGTAACAGGGTGGGCGGCATCCACAAACGACTGAAGCGCCGGCCCTGCAAGTTCGGCTTCTGGTTCGCGCGGTTCGTCGCCCATCGTCTCTCCAACAATGCGGCGACCCGCTGGGTCGCACGCTAAACGTTGCTGCTTTGTACTCACACCCACACTCGTGCTTCACACTGCGAAGCGTTACTTCTTCCCCGCCTCCATCTTCATGTGGCAGTTCTTGTACTTCTTCCCGCTGCCGCACGGGCACATGTCGTTGCGGCCCACCTTCGCGGCCGTGTTGCGGATCGGCTCCGCCTTCTTCGCCTCGCCGCCGGTGTTCGTCTGCTGCTCGCTTGCGTCGAGTTGCGCCTGACGCGACTGCGACGCGGACTGCGCTGCCGCGTGCGTCGCACGCGCGCCCGCCCACAACGCCGCTTGCGCTTCCTCGTCGCCCATCTCTTCCATGCGGAACACCGCTTCTGAGGTGCGGTCGCGAATCCCAGCCCACATCACGTCGAACTCCTGCATACCCTCGCGCTTGTACACGATCTTCGGATCTTCCTGTGCGTACCCGCGAAGACCCACGCCGCTCCGCAAGTTGTCCATCACGAGGAGGTGTGACTTCCACGCGCTGTCGATCTGCTCCAGAACCAACGTGCGCTCGACGGAGTGCATCTCGGGGCGGTACTTCTCGTCGTATGCGTTCAGCAGACTGTGACGCGCTTCGTCCGGCGTGCGCCCGGTGAGTTTCGTCGGGTCGAGCGTCAAGCCGAGTTCCCGCTGCGCCCACTCGGTCAGTTCCTTCGCGTCTTCGGCTTCGGCCACCTTCGCGCCGCTGAAGATCGATTCGAGTTGCTTGTCGATCTCGTCCACGTCGAACGTCGGCATCGCCTTCGGCGCGATCTCCGTGAGCTTCTCACGGAGTTTCGAGCGCGGCTCCGTGCGGATCAGTTCTTCCGTCCAGCCCTCCTCGTCGAGCGCCTTGAACGCGACCGCAAAGAACCCGGATGCGTCCGCGAGCACCTGCGGGCCGTGCTTGCGCGCGGCCAGCACCGTACCCAGGCGTTGGGCACTCCAGCGATACAGCCCGTCGCGGTCGTACCGCTGCTGCCCCGCCGCCGGCTTGTCCGCCATGAAGTTCTGCATCGCCACACGCACCGGGAACTCCATGTCTTTCTGCCGGTACGCCACGTGAACCTTGCGGTACAGGTACTCGTTGAGTTCCGCCCCGCTCCGCGGCGCGATTTCCTCGACGTTGACCTTCACACCGAACTTCTGCCGGCACCACCCGGCCAGGGCTTCGGCGCCGTAAGTGCGAGTGAGGTAGCGTGCGCCGTCGTCCAGGTTCACGGCTTTCACCGCGGTCTCGGCTTTCACGACGAGGAACTCCGCGAGCTTCTCGGGACCGACCTTGCGGAGATCCTTCTCACTCACCTTGAGGTCGTATTTCGCGTTGATCGCGCGCGTCAGTTCGGACCACTTCCAGTCCTTCTCTTCCTCCTCTCGGTTGAGGTTCTCTTCCAGGCGTTCTTGCATGAACGTGGGCACGTTCGCGATGGCTTGGTCGAGCGCCTGGCGCGAAGCGTCGTCATAAGAAGAGGTGCGGAAGTCCGACGCCTCGAACTCCATGCCAAGCCGGTTGCTGGCGAACTCCGCGAAACTCGCCGAACCATAGCTGTCCGCGAGGAACCGCTCGGTCGCGCTCGCAATCTGCACGCGGATCATGTCCAGAACCATCGCACGGGGGTTCTTGCCGTCCAGAATCTCCTGGCGCGCGCCGTATACCCGCTTGCGCTGGAGGTCCATCACCTCGTCGTATTCGAGCAGGTTCTTGCGCTGGTCGAAGTGGTATTCCTCGACCTTCTTCTGCGCCTTCTCGATGCGACGGCTCACCATGCCGGACTCGATCGCCTCGCCTTCCTGCATGCCCAGTCGCGTGAGGATGTTGCCGACCCACTCGCCCGCGAAGAGGCGCATCAGTTCGTCTTGAAGCGACAGGTAGAACCGGCTGGAGCCGGGGTCGCCCTGGCGCCCGGCGCGTCCGCGTAACTGGTTGTCGATGCGCCGCGAGTCGTGCCGCTCGGTGCCGAGGATGTGCAGCCCGCCCATCTCCGCGACCTTGCGGCCCTCTTCTTTCATCTTCTCGCGCGCCTCGATTTCGTTGACGGTGGCGGTCCACACATCGTTGGGCACTTCGAGGCGTGTGGGGTACAGCGGGCGGTTGTCCGCGTCCTTGACCTGCTTCAGACGCGCCCACGCCATCGTTTCAGCGTTGCCGCCGAGAATGATGTCGGTTCCGCGACCGGCCATGTTCGTGGAAATAGTCACGGCACCGATGCGCCCGGCTTGCGCGACGATCTCGGCTTCGCGGCCGACGTTCTCCGGCTTCGCGTTCAGCAGTTCGTGCTTCACGCCGTTGCGCTTGAGCATCTGCGAGAGCTTCTCGCTCTTGTCCACGTCCTTCGTGCCGATCAGGATGGGCCGCCCGCTCTTGCTGATCTCCACGATCTCTTTCAGCACCGCGTCCCACTTCTCCTTGTCGGTGCGGTACACGAGGTCTTTGTGTTCGAGCCGGCGCATCGGCATGTTGGTCGGGATCGCCACCACGTCGAGCTTGTAGATCTTCCAGAACTCGGTTTCTTCGGTCTTCGCGGTGCCGGTCATGCCGGCTAACTTCTCGTAGAGCTTGAAGAAGTTTTGCAGCGTGACCGTGGCCATCGTCTGCGTTTCTTGCTTGATCTGCACGCCTTCCTTCGGGTGCTTCGCTTCGACCGCCTGGTGTAACCCGTCGGACCACTGGCGCCCGTACATCGCGCGCCCGGTGTGTTCGTCGATGATAACGATGGACAGTTCGTTGTTCTCCCGCTGGTCGCGGTCGATCATGTAGTGGCGGTCGATCTGGTACATGTGGTGCGCTTTGAGCGCGTTGTCGATCAGGTGCGGCCATTCCATGTTCCCGGCGGTGTAAAAGCTCTCCACGCCGGCCAGCTCTTCCGCTTTCCGCACGCCCACATCGGTCAGGTGACAGGTGCGTTCCTTCTCCTTGATCTCGAAGTACACGCCCTTGGGGGGCGGGTTCGCGGGGTCCACCTTCGCCGGGTCGATCGGCGCGAGCGTGGTCAGCGCGTCGCCTTCCGTGCCGTTGGCCTTCACGGTGCCAGCCGCGACCAGTTCCTTGCGCGCCTTGCGTTCGAGTTCGGTCAGCGCGCGCGCGACCTTGTCGGCTTCGAGGAACCGCTTGGCGTCGGAGAACGCCGGGCCGCTGATGATCAGCGGCGGGCGGGCCGCGTCAACGAGGAAGTTGTCCACCTCGTCAAAGATGGCGTAGTGGTGAGCACGCTGCACCTGTCGGTAGTACGGGTGGTATTGCTCGTCGTCGTGGCGCGAGATCTTCCGGTTGTCGCGCAGGTCGTCGAAGCCGAACTCGCTCGCGGTGCCATAGGTAATATCGCACTCGTAAGCGTGCCGCCGCGCCTCCGGGTCCATGTCGGACTGGATATACGCGGCTGAAACGCCCAGCGCGTTGTAGATGGGAAGCATCCACTCGCAGTCGCGACGCGCGAGGTCGTCGTTCACGGTGACGACGTGAACGCCCTGACTGTCAATCGCGTTGAGGTACGCGGAGATGGTAGCGACGAGCGTCTTGCCCTCACCCGTCTTCATCTCGGCGATGCTGCCGAGTCCCGTTTGGTAGCCGTGCAGCACGGCGCCACCGAGAATCTGCACGTCGTAGTGGCGCATGTTCTTGGTGCGGCGTGCGGCTTCGCGGCACGCGGCGAACGCTTCCGGCAACAGCGTGTCGAGTTTCGCGCCGAGCTTCAGCCGCTCGCGGTACTCGATACTTAGCGCCTTCAGTTGGTCGTCGGTCAGCGCCTGCATCTTGGGTTCGAGTTCGTTCACCTTCGCAAGCGCCGAGCCGGTGAGGACGGTGTGCGCCACCGCTTTGTGAGGGCGGATGTAGCCGATGCTCTTGATCCGCCGGTCGTCGGTCGAACCGCCCAGCATGCGCGAGATGATGCGCACACACCCTTCCACGAACGCATTGAACCGGTCACCGAGCTTCTCGAAGAAGGTTGGTTCCATCCCTGTTTGAGCAGTCGCCATTGCCAGAGCTCCTCACCGCGTCGCCGCTCGCGGCTTCGCGGGTGTTGTGTTGCGCATCCCGCGAAGCCGCAAACGGCGTAACGCAGGGACTCCACCAGACTGCCAATCTAAGAAGCGTAGAAAAGTGGGTCAATACAGACCGCCTGCGCAACCGGCAAAACCGGCGCAGCAGGCGCTGGCGGAACCACTCGTGACGGGACAGGAAAGGGACCGGAAATCGCTCTGCCAAGCAGGCGAGACGGTTGCTGTCGTCCGAAGAGCGTGTCGGGATAGTGAACTTCGAATAACGGGTGACCGGGTTCCGTGGCGTCGAACTCCCGAGTCACCGGCCGACAGGGTTGGTGCCGCGATCGGTACTTGTCGCACGCCCCTTCGGGGCTTAGAATCACGCTTTCCTAACGAAACACAAACCTCGCTTACAATTTCGCACTAGAGGAGCACATCATGGGTCGGCGTCGCGGCACCGGTCGGCGGAAAGTGGGTCGAAAAAAGCGACGGATGCGTGCCCGGATCCGGCACCGCAAGTAAGACCACCACCTCCTCGGTCTGCGCCGCAAGCGGCTCGGACCAAGGAGAAAACCGGCCTTTTCCACTCTTGCGGGTTTCGCCTGCCCACGTTATTCCCCTCGGATTCGGGGGGAACGAATGCTCCACACGTTAATGCGATCCGCACTCGGTCTCGCGCTGCTTCTGGCAGCCGCCGTCATCGGCTGCGCCAGTCCGGGTGCTGTCGGCGACCGGGTAACGCCACTCAAACGGTTGGCCGGGCGTGGCGACCGCACCACGGAAGAACTGAAATCGTCCGTCGGGTGGCTCGACATTGAAGCGCAGGAATCCGGGCGCAGTACCATCCGTCCCGAGCACCTGCTCGAATTCGCGAACAAGGCTCGCGCCGCGGTCAAGCCGCCCGTCCCGGTCCCGAAGAAACACATCCTCATCGTCACCGGCGGCGGTTCCTACGGAGCATACCCGGCCGGCGTTCTCGTCGGCTGGACCGCGACCGGCACGCGCCCCGAGTTCGACGTGGTGACCGGCATCAGCACCGGCGCGCTGCTCGGCGGGTTCGCCTTTTTGGGGCCGTCCGAAGACGCCGAACTCCAGCGGTGCTACACCACGCTCCAGAACGAGAACATCTACAAGCAGAACCGCATCCTGCCGTCGCTTCTGTCGGAGTCACTCGCGGACAGCGCGCCGCTGGCGAAACTCATCCGGGAGGTTGCAACGGACGAACGCATCGCCCGGTTCGCAGTCGAGCACCGCAAGGGGCGGCGGTTCTACGTCGGTACCACAGACCTCGACGCGCGCCGCGCGATCGTGTGGGACATGGGCGCGATCGCGACACGCGACACGCCAACGGACCGCGAGTTGTTCCGCAAGGTGCTGCTCGCGTCCGCGACCATCCCAGGGTTCTTCCCACCGGTGCGAATCCCAATCACGGTGGACGGCAAGCGCCACGTTGAGCGCCACATCGACGGTGGCACCACGGCGTCGATGTTCTTCGCACCGCCGTGGGTGCCCGCTGCGGAACGAGAAAAGTTACCGGCGGGCTGGCTGCACGGCTCGGATGTGTACATCTTGGTCGCGGGGAAGATGTACCCGGACCCGACGCCGGTAAAATCGCGCACGTTCGCCATCGCGAGCAACGCGATCTCCACCATCGTTTACGACCAGACGCGAAGCGACCTCCACAAACTCTTCCTGCTTACGACGATGACCGGGATGAACTACCACGTGTCGGTGATCCCGACGGACGTGCAATCGCCGCTCATGAGTACCGACTTCGACCCGAAAGAAATGTCGCGTCTGTTCTGTGCGGGCGTGGAGTGGTCGCAAGCCGGACCGAAGTGGCGAATCACGCCACCGGGCAGCGAGCCTGGTGAAGGCGTAAAGTACCGTGCGGGCACGATCCTCACCGACACCAATCGCGGTGTGGGTGACCAGATCCTCGGCCCGCCGTTCCGTCCGATGCCGTTCGTAGTGCCGGAGAAATAGTCATTGGCCATTGGTTTCAGGTGGGGTCTGGAACCGCTTTCGACTTTAGCAAATGACCAATGACTACATTGTCCTCCCCCCGTCCACAACCAACACCTGCCCCGTGGTGAGCGTGGTGCCCGTCGCGAGGTAGAGCACCGCGTCCGCGATGTCGTCGGGGTCCGCGGCGCGACCGAGCGGTGCTTGCTCCAGAAACTTCGCGACGTGCGTCTCGCGGCCTTCGAGCCATCGCGTCAGAATCGGCCCAGGCGCGACCGCGTTCACGCGCACATCCGGTCCAAACGCACGCGCGAGCGATTGCGTCATGCAGTTTAGCGCGGCCTTGCTCGCGCAGTACGGAATCGAACTACCCGAACCCGTCAACCCCGCGACGCTCGTCACGTTCACCACGCTGCCCTTACTCGCCTTCAAGAGCGGCATTGCGGCGCGTGTGGCGTAGAACGTGCCCATCACGTTCACCTGGAAGATGTCGTGCCACACCTGATCGGTGAGCGCGTCGAGGTCCGCGTGCGGGACGAAGTGTGTGGTGCCCGCGTTGTTCACGAGTACGTCGAGCCGGTCGAACGCGGCTTCCGCAGCGGCGATCATCTCGTTCACTTGCCCCGCGTCCGCGACCGTAGCCTTGCACAACAACACCGGTGCGCCTTCGGCTTCGACGAGCTTCACGGTTTCGATCGCGTCCGCTTCCGACTTCGAGTAGTTCACGACGACCGCGTAACCGAGTTTGGCGAACCTAACCGCGCACGCGCGCCCCACACCAGTAGCCGAACCGGTGACGAGCGCGACCTTGCGATCAGAAGACATGTCGAGACTCCGTGCGAAGTATGAGGATGGCGTAGCCCATTGTCCATGCGGTTACCTCAACGTTATTTGATCCGTAACGCCACGCCGAGTAGATTGTCTGCATTCACTCCCAACGAGGATCCGTCATGCCCCGTTCGGTTATCGCTTTTCTCGTTGGTCTTGCGCTGTGCGCCACAACGGCCGCCGCAGACGATGACCCCATCAAGACAAAACTCGGCACGGCCAAGAAGGACTACGACACGAAGTTGGAGAAGTACAAGAAGGGCGTGACCGACTGGCTGGACAAGAAAGAAGAAACGGCGCGGAAGGCGGGAAACAAGGAGTTGGTTGATCAGATCAAGTTGGCGCGCGAGATCTACCAGGACACGGGCACGCTGCCGGTGGTGCCGCCGCCCGACGTGCAGAAGACGCTAACCGGCGCACAAACCGTCTACGACGCGGCCCTGATTGCGGCCGTCAAGGACTACACGAAAGCGAAGAAAGACGAGGAAGCCGCGGCCATCACCAAGCAACTGCAGGAGTTCCGCGAGGAGATCGACCCGCGAACGCCGGTCAAGAAGGCGCTTCTCGGCACCTGGAAGGTAACGGTAGCCAGCGAGAAGTACACGGGCGAATGGACGTTCAACAACGACGGCTCGGTGAACTCGACGAAAGGGGTGGCGAAGGGCCAGTGGTCGATCGACGTGAACCGACGGGCGGTCCTGATCGGATGGGGCAAAGACTTGACGGACAAGTTCGACCTGCCACTGAACCCGAATGGCACCGTCGGGTCGCAGGTCGGTCGCCAGAACGCCAAACTCGAAGCGGTCAAGAAGCCATAGGGCTGTTCGCTCTGATCGTTCGAGAAAGAAATGGGCACACCTATCGGACCCGAACTCACGAACGTGCTGCTGTTCGTCGCGGTCGCGGGGCTGTTCCTGCTGTTTGCGCGCGACTGGACCGTGCGCGTGGCTGGGGTCGTGCTGATGCTCCCGCGGTTGATTGCCGCACCGCTGACGCTGGGCGAAGTGCTGATGTTCGGAAGCGGAGTCGCAGCCGCAATCAGCCGCGTGGTGTACGGGTGGAGTTTCGGCACGCCAGAAGAGGGCGTGGAAGTGTCGGAAGCCGCCGACCCACCGGAAGCAGATGACGTGAGCGAACCAGCCGCGTGTGTGGCGTGCCGCGGGTCGATCCCGGCCGGGGAAAATAAATGCCCGCAATGCGGCTGGTCGTACACCGCACCGCGAGCGTAACGCGAACGACTACTTCTTCAGGTCGAAGTTGTGGGTAGTCTTGCCCGCGGCAACGTCGGCCGTGAGTTCGGTCTTGTCGTTATACTTTTCGGGGATGTACGGCTCGACGGCATCCTCCCCCATCGGCCCCTTCTTGCCGGGAATGAGGCGATTCGCGAGAATCTGCACCTTGTTCTTCCCCTCTTTCACCTTCAGTGTGTAGCGCCCGGCTTTGATCTTACCGCCTTCGGCACCGACGGACTTGTCTTCTGGAATAAACGTGATGTCACCTTCGGCGACATCTTGGCCATCGAACTTGACGGTCCCGTTGACGTCGTGCAGTTTCGGACTGGATTTGCCACAACCGGCAGCGACTACTGCCGCAAGCAACACGGCGAGAAGAGGGGAGAAATACTGCCTGTTCATAGGCTCCTCAGATGAGTAAGGGGATTGAGAGGGATCAAACAAACCCGGGCTGCCGCGACCTAAGATGCGGCAGCCCGGCTGTTGGAGTGCGACAATTCTGCTCAGTTGCCGGAGACGACTTCGCCACCTTGGTGGGTGCCCATGAAGGCCCAATTCTGGGCGTTAACGCCGTTGCTGATGGAGCGGACCGAGCCATCGGCCATCGCCACGTTCACGCCGCCGGTGTGGTAGCTCCGGGCGTTCAACCCGACGGCATTCGCCGCCGCCGTTCCTGTCCCCACATCCGTTGATGGTGACTTCGTGGTCGAGATCCCCTGATACCCGACCCGGTCGGCAACCGTTGAGTTTGGTGTGTTGAGGGTCACGAACCAACTGTTCCCGTACCAGGAGTTGTTGTACCGGCCCCGTAAGTCATTGACGGTTGTGTCGGGTACAAGAGCAATTTCGCTCACCAGGAGCGTGTTGGACGTCCCGTCGGTGATGTGCGCGATTTGGGTCTTCGACTTGACTGCGAAGATGCCGTTGGTGACCTGGCCCGGGTTAATGACGCCCAGCGACCCGGCACAAACGACAACGTTGGTGTGCAGCCCCTGCGTCTGGAACGCGTTGCCGGCCGCGGGGATGTTGTTCCCATCTCGGGTTGCCGTCTTCCCCCCGTTGGGGTCGGTCGGGCAGACCAGCGCCGGAATCAACGTGTCCTTGTTCGGAGAAAGCAGCGCCCAGTTACCGTTGCCCGGTTGGGCAGCCTCGAAACTCGCAAACAGTGGGTTTTGTTCGAGGTACGGAAGCGTGAGGTGAATCCAGCAACCCCGGATGTAGGGGGCGTCGTTCGCGTAAAAGTTGTTGTATTGGCCGAGTGGGAACTTCTGGTTGACGTCGTGGTAGTTTTGTAGGGCGAGCGCCACCTGCTTCATGTTGTTCTGACACTTCATGCGGGCGGCGGCTTCGCGCACCTTCTGCACTGCGGGCAGCAACAGCCCGATGAGGATCGCGATTATCGCGATCACCACCAACAATTCGATCAGGGTGAAACCACGCCGACCGGAGAGAGAATCGCGAGGCATGGTCGTGCTCCGAATTAACGAATGCGGGCGGAAAATAGAACGTGGAACCGAAGCGCGGCGAGAGTGAGCGTGTGCGGTGGAATGAATCACTCGGCAACAACACTCCTCACCTATCCAACACATACACCCAACGACCCGTGACCCGCAACCGAAATTCCGACCACCGTTCAATTCTCATTCGCGCTTGGCGCCTCCCGCCCGGCCGGTATCGTGAGTGTGGCCGAACCACTGCCGAGGGTACGCGAATGAACGTGGCCGAGTTCCGCGCTGTGCTGCTGTCCAACCCAAACGCGGCGCTGCACCTGATGCTTCCCGATGGCGACTTCGTGCCCGCGCACTTCCACGTCACCGAAGTGGGTCGCGTGCAGAAAGACTTCATCGACTGCGGCGGAACGACCCGCTCCGCAGTCACGTGTCTGCTTCAGGTGTGGGTCGCGACTGATGTGGCGCACCGGCTCACGGCGGGGAAACTCGCGGGCGTTCTCAAACTCGCGGCCCCGCTCCTCGGTTCGGACGAACTGCCAATGGAAGTGGAATACGAACGCGACGCGGTCTCGCAATTTGCGGTCGCCGCTGCGGAAGTCACGCCGATGGGTGTGCTGTTCCACCTGGGCAAGAAGCACACCGACTGCCTCGCGCCGGACAAGTGCGGCGTGAGTGGCTGCGCGCCCGCAACGAACTGCGCGGCCCCGGGTTGTTGCTGAGGCGAAGACCGTTGCGGCGCCCACGATTGTGACACGCAGGGGCAGGGTGGTTCCGTGTTTCACATCGCGTGGTCGTGTTGTTGAAACACCCGGCCTGCTGACGCAGTCGGTTCGACCGAAAACCCGTGCGATCTCGTCGAACCGACTGCATCAGCAGGCCGGGTGCATCTCAGCCCAGTCCGCCAAGCATGAAACACGCAACGACCCTGGACGCAGATGTGCGTTAGATCGTTTTTCCTTGACTGGAGAGAACCGGGGGGATCTAATTCACGAGCACTTCCCTCATCCGCTCTCCCGTTGAGGAAAAACTCTGATGAACGCGCCGCGAAGGTCGGGCTTCACGCTGATCGAACTCCTCGTGGTCATCGCGATTATCGCAATCCTGATCGGGCTGTTACTCCCCGCGGTGCAGAAAGTGCGTGAGGCTGCCGCGCGAATGAAGTGTACGAACAACCTCAAGCAAATCGGCCTCGCGCTTCACAACTACCACGACACGAACGGCTACTTCCCGCCCGCCGCGGCGGCCGACATACTCCCGTGGAAAACGCCTCAGAGCGCCGCCAACGCGGACTGGGGTAGTTCGTGGATGGTTTTCATTCTCGCGCACATGGAACAGACGGCTGTCCTCGACCGGTGGCAGTTCAGCGGCCAGAGCGGATGGCAGAACGCCAACAACAACGCAACGATCAGGGGCCTGATGATTTCCAACTACCGGTGCCCGTCCACCAGTTTGCCGCTCATGAACCCGTACACAACGGTCCTCCCCGGCGCGGGCGGGGTCGGCCTCATGTACACCAGTTACGTCGCCATTGGCGGTTCCGCCACCGACGCCGGGGTGGTGACCTACGGCACCAACATCGTGAGCAACAAGGGCATCCTCTTTCAACTCAGTCAGATCAAACTCACGGATGTCACCGACGGCACCAGCAACACCATCATGGTGGGCGAACAGAGCAACCACCTGCGGAACGCCAACAATCAACCCGTTCTCGGCGGCGCATTCGGTGGGCCAAGCCCGATCGCGGTCACCAGCGGGGGACCGGACGGGTGGATTCAGGGTTGCCGCCGGAACCTCGCCGCGACCGGTGGCACCGACTACATCTACAACTGCGCAACGATCCGCTACAACCTCAACCAGATCGGTTTTACCACGGGCAGCGCGGGGTGCGGCGACAACGTCGGGAACAACATCCCGCTCAGCTCGATGCACGCGGGCGGCTGCAACCTCCTCTTCGGCGACGGCTCGGTCCGTTTCTGGGCAAACAGCACCCCAATTGCAACGCTGTCGGCCGCGGCCTCTCGCAACGACGGGCTGGTGTTCACGAACCCGTAACCGGTGGCTCTCGCCAAACGCACCGACCGGTTCGACGAACGGACCGGGCGATGCGGACGCGCGGCGTTGTCGCTCCCTACCCCTTCACTTCGGACGGAATAACGCGATGTCTCGCTCGTGCCTCGCGACGTGTATTGTTCTCGCACTTGTCGGGTACTCTGGCTGCGGTCCGGCAAAGCCGGCGGCGCCACCGGTCGCCCGTGTCAAGGGGTCCGTCAACATCGACGGCAAACCGGTTCCCACCGGCGAGATCCACTTTGGAATGCCCGGCACCGCGGCCACAATTCTCGAAATCAAGAACGGCACCTTCGCGGGAGAGACGCCGGTCGGCAACAACCAGGTCGAGGTCTTCATCTACGTCGAAGGTCCGCCGGTCGAGAAGTACGGTGGGACACGCCAAAAACAGAACACCACGCTGCCCAAGTACTGGGGTCCGAACACGACCCTTTCGGCCGAGGTGAGCGCCGGCGGACCGAACGAGTTCAAGTTCGACCTCACGTCGAAGTAATTGCCATTTCGGCCCAGTCATTGGGCTTCAGCCAGTAGTCGGTTAGCTCCGCCTCCGCGCTCCCCAGCGCGGGGCGGTAGTCGTACACATACCGCACCACCGGCGGCAGACTCATCAGGATGCTCTCCGTGCGCCCGTCGGTCTTCAAACCGAACACCGTGCCGCGGTCGTACACCAGATTGAACTCCACGTACCGCCCCCGGCGATACTCCTGGAAGAATCGCTGCTCGGGCGTGTAGCTCAAGCCCTTCCGACGCTCGACGATAGGCACGTAGGAGTCAGTGAACGCGTCTCCGGCGGCGCGCACGAACGCGAACGCCGCGTCGGTCGCGTCCATGTAGTCGAAGAAGATCCCGCCCACGCCGCGTGCCTCGTTGCGGTGCTTCAGGTGGAAGTAGTCGTCGCAATCCTTCTTCATCTTCGCGTGGCTCGCGACCGTCGGGTGCGCGTCACAGGCACGCTTCCAGGTTTTGTGGAACTGGACCACGTCTTCCTTGAACGGGTAGTATGGCGTGAGGTCGCCGCCTCCGCCGAACCACTTCTTCGCGCCGTGCGTGAGAAAGCGGAAGTTCGCATGTACGGTCGGGATCAGCGGGCTTCGCGGGTGCAGCACCAGCGACACGCCGGCCGCGGCGAACGCCAGCCCGTCGCCGGGCATCTGCTTCGCGAACTCCGGCGCGAACTCACCGAACACTTCCGAGAAGTTCACGCCGCCTTTCTCGAACACCGCGCCCGCCTCGATCACGCGCGTACGCCCGCCACCGCCAGCGGGTCGGACCCAGGTGTCCTCGCGGAACTTCGCACCGCCGTCGGCGCGCTCGATCGCGGCGCAAATGCGGTCCTGTAGTCCCTGGAAGTAAGTTACCGCTCGTTCGTGCATGGTTGCCTCCACAAGACCCCCAACCCCATGGGGAGAGGAGTTTGAAGCCGCTCGCGGCTTCGCCGGCAATCTCTCGCGAAGCCGCGAGCGGCTCACAAGAGCGAATGTCTTGCCCCCTCCCTTCTTAGGGGTAGGTTCTTCGAGCCATGATACGATGGCAAACGACTTCCGGGGCGTATCTTGATTGGGCCGATCACATCCCCTTCGAAGAATCTCATGCCATCAAGGCACTGAACGCCACGATCAAGGAACGGCTCGGCGATGAAGGGTCGCGGGGCTGGTCCGCGATGTCGCTGAACGTGACCGGCGGGAAAGAGCTGAAAGTACGCTAACAGAGAACAGAAAACAGAAAACAAAGAACAGAGGAGGTTTAGCGTTGGACCCGCAGGGGCCAGAGGTGCCTGGACTGGGCAACGCCTCATCGCCCCTCACGGGACGAACGCTACCTCCTCGGTCCGCGGTTGACACACTTCGCGCGGAAGTGGTAGAACCTCGCGCCTAACGGAGTCATCACGAAACGACCGCAGGAAGCGATCATGTCCCAGGTGCAGACCGCACCACCCGAAACTCGCGCCCCACTTCCAGTTTCACCGGACGTGTCCGTGTGCATCGCCAACTGGAACTGCGCCGACCTGCTCCGCCACTGCCTGCAATCACTCTTCGACCAATCGCAAGGCGTGAAGTTTGAAGTAGTGATCGCGGACAACGGCTCGACCGACGGCGCCGCGGAGATGGTCGCGACCGAATTCCCTCAAGTGGTACTCATTCGCAACACGGACAACCGTGGGTTCGCGACTGCCAGTAACCAGGCGGCAGCCGCCGCGAGGGGCCGGTTCCTGTTCTTCCTGAACAACGACACGCTCGTTCCCGCAAACACGCTCAAGCAATTCCTCGACCTTGCCGAAGCGAATCCAAACGTGGGCATGTTCGGCCCGCGGTTGCGCGGCGCCGACGGGCTATTCCAGATATCGTACCGGCGGCGTCCCACGCTCGCGGCGCTACTGCACCGCGTCGGCCTGCTCCGCTGGACGGGACTGTTCCGCAAGGCCTACTACGATTACCGCCGCGACACGTTCGACCCGACGCAGGTGCGCTCGGTCGAAGTGCTGATGGGCGCGGCCGTGTTCCTGTCGCGAGAGGTATTCGAGGCGTGCGGCCGGTGGGACGAAAACTACGGTTTCGGCGTCGAGGACATCGACCTCTCGACGCAGGTGAACCGGCGTGGCCCAGTGATGTTCGTCGCGCACGTGGAGGTGATTCACTACGGCCGCGCCGCCGGGCGGGCCAACGTTCACTTCGCGGTCCCGAACGTCGCCATCGGCTACGTTCACTACTTCCGCAAGACCGGAACGAGTCCACTGGCACTCTTCGCGTACAAGGTGCTCGTAACCGTCGATGCGCCACTCCAGATCGGGCAGAAGTTGCTCGAAGCCACGTGGCGCTACGCATCCGGGCAGCGCGTGAAGGCGCGAAAGAGCGTGCTCGTGGCCCGCGGACTGTGGGCGTTCCTGCGACACGAACTCGTTCGCTTCTGGAAGGCATGACCATGCGAACCCGCCAATTGTTACGGCTCGTCCCCGGTCTGTCGCGGCTCGTGAGGTCGCTCGACTCGCGCGAACGCGAGAGCCGATTACTCACCGAAGAGTGCTGGCGCCTCGCCAACGAGAACCACCGGTTGAAAGCGGCTTCGCGAGAGGTGCGTGCGAAGCGTGCGGCGACCGAAGAGATACCGCTCCCGCCCGATGTGCTGCGCCTGATGGTCGCGGGGACCGACGACGCGGAGTGGTTCGTCACCGCGGGGCAGCGCGCCGCGGAATCACTCACCTCGCTGCTGGCGAAAAACGGCATCGCGATTGACACGTGCGACAGGATCCTCGACTTCGGGTGCGGGTGCGGACGCGTAATTAGGCACTTGCGGCACTTACCGGCCGAACTCCACGGGTGCGACTCGAACCCCGTCGCGATGGAGTGGTGCGCGGAGAACCTGCCGTTCGGCGCGTTCGCGGTCAACGCGCTGGAATCGCCACTCGACTACGACGCACGTTCCTTCGACCTCGTCTACGCGCTGTCGGTGTTCACCCACCTGCCACCACACTTGCAGGCGCACGGGATGCGTGAGCTTCACCGCATACTGAAGCCGGGCGGTGTGCTTGTGATCTCGCTTCACGGCGACGCGCTATTTGGACGATTGAATCGGGCCGAGCGCGCGGACTACCGCGCCGGGCGGTTGGTGGTACGCGGCGGCGACCTCGCGGGCACGAACCACTGCGCCGCGTTCCACCCGCCCGCGTTCGTGCGGGGCGCGTTCGCGGACGGCTTTGAAGTGCTGGAACTGGCGCCCAAAGGCGCGAAAGGCAACCCGCCGCAAGACGCCTGGCTGCTGCGCAAACGCGGCGAAGCGTAATCTCACCCCGACGCGAAGTCGGTCCAGTTGTCGAGATAGCGCCGAAGCACCGGCACTTCCGTCGCCTTGTCGCGGAGCAGCGCCTTCGCGTTCGCGACACGCTCCGCTTCCTGTTCGGCGCTCAAATCACCGGTCATCACTCGCGTGCGCAGAAACACGAAGTACGTGTCAAGCGCGTCACACAGACAGCGGTCGTTAATCTCCTGAATTGTACCGCCAACTGGCGACCGATCAGTCGCCTTCCCTGGTTTGCCGAGTAGCTTCGCCAGCACATCCAGCCCGCCGGCCAGCGGGCACGCGCCGAAGTTCGTGAACCAGTCCGTCAGGTCGATGGGTCCGCGATAACGGTCACGCGCGAGATAGTAGTCGCGAGCCTGAATACCGTACCTGAACGCGGCCAGTTCCAACAGCGGCAGGTCGAACCCGCGCCCGTTGAAGGTGACCAACCGCGCCTTGTAGTGTGCCGCGCCGAACCAAAACTGATTGACGATCTCACGCGGCCGGAAGTGAGGTTCGTCAAGACACTTGAAGTTGAGCAGCGCGAAGTCCGGGGCCACCCTCAGAACGCACACGCTTTCCGGCACTTGAAAGCCCACCGGCACGGACCCGCTTTCGGCGCGAGCGCGCTTGATCGCGTCTTCTGGAGAGAGGTTCTCGCCGGGAAACTTCACCGACGCGAGTAACCGCCCATCCGGTGAACTGACGCTCGTCACCACCAGGAACGCAGTGCGCGTGCCGGCGTCCGTGGCGCGCGTGTTCGTTTTGGCGAGGGTCATGCGTGTGGTACCTAGACAGCGGTTCATCTAGCAATGTCGTCAGAACCGGGACCGCAGTCAACGCCAACCCGCTTAAACCAGGCGCGCGGTTAGATCGCGCCGCGCCGCGCGTACCGCCGGCGCGGGCTGTGCGGGCGGCGCGGCGTCCGTATCTTCTCCGCATGAATGACACTCCGACGACGTCAAACCAACAGGGGGCTGACGCCCCCCGCTCGCCTAAAAAGTCCGCGCTCCTGATCGTGTGGCTGGTCGTGTTCATCGACCTTCTCGGGTTCGGCATCGTCCTACCGGTCCTCCCGCGACAAGCGGAGCCGTACCTCCAGGCGCTCGCGCTCGACGAGGTCACGCGTGGGGTCGTGATCGGTGTACTCTTCTCCGTGTTCTCGCTGATGCAGTTCGTGTTCTCGCCGATGTGGGGACGCGTCTCCGACCGCATCGGCCGGCGCCCGGTTCTGCTCATCAGTCTGTTGGGGTCGGTGGTCTTCTACGCGCTCTATGCGTTCGCCGTCACGCTTAACCCCACGACGCACGCGGAACTCGCGCTTGCGCTGATGCTGCTCTCGCGAATTGGAGCCGGCGTCGCGGGCGCGAGCGTCGGCACCGCCGCGGCCGTGATCGCGGACTGCACCACGCCCGAGAAGCGCGCGAAGGGAATGGCGCTGATCGGGATCGCGTTCGGGGCCGGGTTCACGCTCGGGCCGCTCATCGCGTACTTCGGTTTGGCGATCTTCGCACAGGAAGCCTGGGGCGTCGGCGCTCTCGCCTCCGGGCTGTCGCTGATCGCGCTGCTGATCGCGCTGGCCATCTTCAAGGAGACGCGCGACCCGAACAACAAGGCCGAAAAAGCGTTCTTCAGTCTGGCGAAGACACGCGAAGTGTTGGCGATGCCAACCGTCGGCGCGCTGGTGCTGATCTACTTCCT
>SXGU01163255.1_pt1 | contig 21725 bp, 8 predicted proteins | sample 3174531 | NCBI WGS metagenome assembly SXGU01 (sample SAMN11356863, study PRJNA531348) | freshwater metagenome | isolation source: freshwater sample F1-140 | place: China: Fuxian Lake, Yuxi | collected 2017-12-25 | reverse complement strand
GGACCTGGGCGTGGACTCGATCAAGCGTGTGGAGATTCTGTCGGCGTTGCAGGAACGGTTGCCCGACGCGCCGGCGGTGAAGCCCGAACACCTGGGCGCACTCCACACACTCAAGGACGTCGCCGACTTCCTGACCGGGCCCCTCGCGCCGGCCCTGACCAAGATCCCTCTCGTCGCCGTGAGCGAGAGGCTGCGCACGAATCCGGTGACGTCGCAGATCCAGGTGGAGGCGGTTTCGACCGAACTGCCCACACTCGATACGGTCCAACTATCGGGGAACGCGCCACCGAAGGTGCCCGAGTTGGCGCTTAACGGAGCCGCGCGATCAGGCGTAAACCCCGGCCCCGTTCCGCGCACGGCACGACACCAGCCAGACTCGCTATTCGGCACCGACCACATCGATCGCAGCGTCCCACAGGTCGTCGATTTCGACGTGAGCACGCCCCGTCAACGACTCCCGTTCCCTGCCGGCGCCGAGTTCTGGGTCGTCGGCGACGTGGACTCACTCACCCGCGCGGTCGCGGAACAACTGCGCGCCGCCGGATTCCGCCCGCAGGTGCTGGACTGGGCTGACGCGCCTGTTGCGAAGCCACCCGCGCAACTGCTTGCGGGGCTGCTGCTGCTCGCGCCACTTGCGCCGGGGCCAGGCTCAGGATTCAACCGGCTCGCGTTCGACTGGCTGAAACTTGCCGCGGGCAAACTGCGCCCGGCCGGGCGTGCGGGCGCAGCGGTGTTCGCCACGGTCTCGCGACTCGACGGCGCATTCGGACTTGCGGACCTGTCCCCCGACACCGACCCGACCGCGGGCGGGCTCGCCGGGCTCGCCAAGACCGCGCGCCTCGAGTGGCCGGAAGTAAGTTGCCGTGCGCTCGACCTCTCGCCGGCGTTCACCGACCCCGTTGCAGCCGCGTCCGCGATCATCGACGAAATGCTGTCCGCGGGGCCGCCGGAAGTCGGTATCGCGTCTACGCACCGCTGTACCATCGAACTGGCACGCACCGCACGCTGGCAACACACGCAACTCATTAACCTCGGTTCGCGCGACGTCATCCTCGTGACCGGTGGCGCTCGCGGCGTGACTGCGGAAGTCGCGGTCGCGCTGGCCGAAACCTACTGTCCCACGCTCGTGCTGACCGGCCGCACACCCACGCCCACACTGGAACCGGAACCGGATTACCTCGCGGGCCTGACCGCTGAACCGGAGATGAAGAAGGCGATCGCAGATGCGCTCGGTAGCGAGGGCACGCCCCGTGTGGTCGGCGACCTGTACAAGAAGGTGATCGCGCAGCGCGAGGTGCGCACCACGATCGAGCGCGTCCAGCAAACCGGGGCGAAGGTCGCGTACTTCTCGGTGGACGTCACCGACGGTCGCGCGGTGGCGGATCTACTTCACCAGGTACGAGTCAAGTTCGGGGCTGTGTCCGCACTCGTTCATGGGGCCGGGGTGCTGGCCGACAGGCGCATCGAAGACCTTACCGGCGCCGGGTTCGATCAGGTGTACGCCACAAAGGTGGACGGGCTGCGCACGCTGCTCGACCTGTTGGGTCAAGAGGAACTGAAGGCGCTGGTGCTGTTCAGTTCTACGACCGCACGGCTCGGACGTGTCGGGCAACTGGCCTACGCCTGCGCCAACGAGGTGCTGAACAAGACGGCCCAGGTGGAATCGCGGCGCCGCCCCGGCACCCGCGTGGTCGCGATCAACTGGGGGCCGTGGGACGGCGGGATGGTCACGCCGGCGCTGCGGAAGATGTTCGAGGCCGAGGGCGTCGGCACGATCCCGCTGACCGACGGTTCGACGTTCCTGATCCAGGAACTGAACGCCGTGGGCCACGCGGTCGAAGTAATCGCGCTGGCCAAGGCGCCGGGCCTTCCAGTCGGGTCCGGGGTGGTGCCCGTGCCTGGCGCAACCGGCGTGACCTCGGCACCGACCGCGCCGGTCATGTCGCCGCCCAACCCACTCCCGTCGGCCGACATGACGGTTGCGTTCGAGCGAGCGGTAGATGTGACCACACACCCGGTCCTCAAGTCGCACGTTCTCGATGGCCTTGCGGTGCTCCCGGTGGCCCTCCACCTGGAATGGCTCGCGCACGCCGCGTTGCACGGCAATCCCGGTTTCCAGTTCCACGGGTTCAACGACCTGCGCGTGACGAGTGGCCTGAAGATCGACAGCACCGCGCAGGTGCTGGTCCGCGCGCTCGCGGGCAAGGCGACGAAACAAGACAAACTCCTGGTCGTGCCAGTGGAACTGCGAGGAAAGAAGAAGGACGGGCGCGACATTATCTATTCGCGCGCCGAGATCGTGCTCGCGTCCGCGCTGCCCAAGCCGCCGCCCGCGGACCGCCCGCCCGCCGTCTCGCCGCTCCCTTACGACGTGCCCCACGCCTACCGTGAGTTTCTGTTCCACGGCCAGGATTTGCGAGGAATCGCGGAGTTGGTCGGCAGTTCGGAGAAGGCATTCGTGGGGGCCGCGTACCCCGCGCCGCCGCCGGCCGACTGGTTCGAGTTCCCGCTCCGCTCCGGGTGGGTCGCGGACCCGCTCGTGCTGGATGTGGCGTTCCAGATGATGATACTCTGGACCCAGAACGCGCGTGGCTCCGCGTCGTTGCCGAGCTTCGTCGGCCGATACCGGCAGTTCCGCAAGACCTACCCAGCGGACCCGATCACGGTCGTCATCCGGGTCACGCGCGACGACGTCAAGTTAGCCCGCGCCGACATTGATTTCCTCGCGCCCGACGGCCAGGTGATCGCTCAGGTACAGGACTACGAGTGCGTGATGGAGCCGTTGCTCAACGTCTCGTTCCGCAAGAACCAACTCTTGGCGAAATAGCTACGAGTTGCGAGTAACGAGTGGCGAGCCAAAGACAGGGATGCTGTCCGCAGTTCGGCTCGCCATTCGCCACTCGCCACTCGCCACTCGGAACTTCCGATGACCGACCGCATCGCAATCGTCTCCTTCGCTGGTCGGTTCCCTGGTGCGGACGCGGACCTCGACCGGTTCTGGGCGAACATCGCGTTGGCGACCGACTGCTCACGCGAAGTGCCACGTGGCCGGTGGGCTTTGCCGCCGGATCGCTGTACCGATCCGCGAATCGCGAACCCGGACACGGTGTACTCCACACGCGGCTACTACCTCAATCACTTTGACCCGGACCTCACGGGTCTCGACCTCGACGCGGGCACGGTAGGCGAACTCGACCCACTGTTTCACCTCGTTCTCGATGTCGGCAACCGGGCGTGGCGTGGCGCGAAGACGGAGAGCGTGAACCGTACCCGCGTCGGCGTGGTCCTCGGCAACATCTGTTTGCCCACCGATCGCGCGAATGATCTCTGTCGCGAAATCCTCGGCGCGAAGTTGGGGCTGAAAAACCCGCGGCCAACGCACCCACTGAACCGCTACGTCGCGGGTCTGCCAGCGGGCATACTCGCGAAGGGACTGGCGCTTGGCGGCGGGAGTTTCACGTTGGACGCGGCGTGCGCGTCGTCGCTGTACGCGATCAAGCTCGCGTGCGACGAACTACTCGCGGGGCGCGCCGATGCGATGCTTGCGGGGGGCTGCTCGCGCCCGGACTGCCAGTACACGCAGATGGGGTTCGCGCAACTTCGCGCGCTCGCTGCGAGCGGTCGGTGTTCGCCGTTCGACACGAACGCTGATGGTCTGGTGGTCGGCGAGGGCGCGGGCGTCTTCGTGCTGAAACGCCTCTCCGATGCGCTCAAGCACGGCGACAAGGTTCACGCGGTTGTCGCGGGCGTCGGGCTGTCGAACGACATGCACGGGAACCTGCTCGCGCCCGCGAAGGAGGGTCAACTCCGCGCGATGCGCGCCGCTTACGAGCGTGCGGGCTGGCAGCCGAACGACGTGCAGTTGATCGAGTGCCACGCGACTGGGACGCCGGTCGGAGACGCGATCGAGTTCGAGAGCCTGCGGGAACTGTGGGGCGAAACGGGGTGGATGCCGGGACAGGCCGCGATCGGTTCGGTGAAGTCCACAGTGGGCCACCTGCTCACCGGAGCTGGCGCGGCGGCACTCACCAAAGTTCTGCTCGCGATGAAGGCGGAGCAGTTGCCGCCGCAGGCGAACTTCGCATCACCGGCCACCGGGCTGCGATACGCGGACGGCCCATTCGAGGTGCTGCGCGAATCGAAGCGATGGCGTCGTGTGTCCGCGACGCAACCGCGGCGCGCCGCAGTGAGCGGGTTCGGCTTCGGCGGGGTGAACGCGCATCTTCTGGTGGAAGAGTGGACCGGTGTTCCGCTGAAACCGGGCGCAACGTCGGCACCGAAGCTGGTCGTGGCCGGCCCCACGCCGAAACAAGCACCTACGACAGACTCGATCGCGATTGTCGGAATGGCCGCACACGTCGGGCCGTGGACTGACGCACGCGAACTTCAAGAATACTTGCTTAACGGTGACGCAACTGAACCGCGCGCGAAGAGCAATGGCTGGGCGCTGGCGAGCGAGCCGTGCCCGCCGGGCTTTTGCATCGACGAACTGAAACTTCCCATCGACAAATTCCGCATCCCGCCAAAGGAACTCGAAGAGACGCTCCCTCAACAGTTACTCATGTTGCAAGTCGCGTCGGCCGCGCTAGACGACCAGGCGAGCGGGTGGCGTAAGCCTGCCGAGGCGAAGGGCGAAGGCGATCCCACGACCGGCGTGTTCATCGGCCTCGGCCTCGACCCGAACACGACCAACTTTCACCTGCGCTGGAGCGCGATCGCGGCGAATCAACAGAGGGCTGACGCCCCCCGCTCGCCTGACGACGCATCCCCGCCGCTGACCGCGAACCGCACGATGGGCGCACTGGGCAGCATCGCAGCGAGTCGCATCGCGCGCGCGTTCCACTTCGGCGGGCCGAGCCACACCGTTTGCAGCGAAGAAGGCTCCGCCGCACGTGCCGTCGAACTCGGCGTGCGCGCCCTTCAGGCGCACGAACTCGACCGCGTGCTCGTGGGCGGCGTCGATCTCGCGGGCGACCCACGGCTCGTGCTGCCGGGCGCGGTGGAGTTGCCCGGGGAAGGTGCCGCGGCGTTCGTATTGAAGCGATTGGCCGATGCGGAATGGGACGGCGACCGCGTGTACGCGGTGATTCGCGGGGTCGGGGTCGCGGCCGACGACGGCGAAGCACGGAGCCGCGCCGCGACCGACGCCGGTGTGCCGCTCGCGTCGGCGCTCGCGTTCGACGATGCGACCGCGCAGGTGGGCAACACCGGTGCCGCGTCTGGAAGTGTGTCACTGCTGAAGACGTGTGTCGCGCTTTATCAGGAGATGCTCCCCTCGTCCCCCTCTCCCCTTGCGGGAGAGGGTGGCGAGTCTGAAGACCGAGTGAGGGAGGAATCGTTAGCCCACAGAAGGCGATCCCCCTCACCCGTCGACGAAGCGCCGACACCCTCTCCCGCAAGGGGAGAGGAGCAAAAAGAACCGCAATACTGGCTGCACAATCGCGCCGACGGCCCGCGGCGCGCGCAGTTCCGGGCAAGCGGCGCGGACGGATCGCACTTCGCGTTCCTACTGGAAGAACACGGCGCGAAACTCGATGCGTCCGACCGCGTTCAACCGCTCGGCGCACGCGGCGAAGCGGCGTTCGTGGTGGACGGCGCCGCGTCCGCCGATCTGCTCGCGGGTATCGAGAAACTCTCCGCGTTCTCCCGTGACCGCGCGGCGTGGAACATCGAAGCCGTCGCGCGCGACTGGTTCCGCGCGGCCCCGCCGGACGCGGCGCGCAAGCTCGCGGTTGCGTTCGTCGCGCGCTCTGTCGAAGAGTTTGCGGAACAACTCACGTTCGCGGCGTCCTCGCTCCACGCCGACCCCAACGCGCCCTTTCCGACGACCGCGCGGACCGCGCTGCGCGATCGCGTGTTCTACAACCCGAAGCCGCTTGGCCCGAAGGCAAAGGTCGCGTTTGTGTTCCCCGGATCGGGCAACCAGTTCGATGGCATGGGTCGCGACCTCGGCGCGCAATGGCCAGAGGCGCTCCGCAAACAACACGCCGAGAACGAGCAACTCCGCGACCAGTTCAGCCCGCACTTCTTCTGGACAAACCGCACTGCAGACGCGACCCCACGCGACTTGATGTTTGGTCAGGTCACGGTTGGCGCTCTGGTCAGTGACATCGCGGTGTCACTCGGTGTCCGGTGTGACGCGATGATCGGGTTGAGCCTTGGTGAGTCGGCCGGGTTGTTCGGCGTGCGTGTGTGGCGCGCGCGCGACGAGATGTACCGCCGGATGCAGCAATCGACGCTGTTTGAATCCGATCTGGCGCCACCCTATGATTCCGCCCGGTTGCGGTGGGAGACGCCTGCGAACGAACCGGTGGACTGGGTGAGCGGCATCATTGCCGCAAGCGCCGACGACGTGACCGCGGCGCTGCGCCCGGGGTTGCTCGCGTACCTACTGATCGTCAACACGGCCACCGAGTGCGTGATCGGCGGGCGCCGCGCCGACGTGGAGAAACTCGCCGCGGCGGTGGGGAAGTCTGTGTTGATGCTCGCGGGCGTGACACTCGCGCACTGCGAGGCCGGCAAGCCGGTCGAGGGGCCGTACCGCGACCTTCACGTGTTGCCGGTCGCGCCGCGTGCGATAACGATCTACAGCGGGGCGTGGGGCAAGAGCTACAAGCCGGGCGAACTTGCGTGCGCCGACTCCATCACCGCGGGATTGGTCGGCCCAATCGATGTGCCGCACGTGATCGAAACCGCGTACCACGACGGCGTGCGTGCGTTCGTCGAACTCGGTCCTGGCGGTTCCTGCACACGGATGATCACGACCATACTCGGCGACCGGCCACACTTCGCCCGTGCCATGCACGTCGCGAAACAGGACACCGCTTCACAGGTATTGCGATTGGTTGCGCATCTCGCCGCGGAACGCCTGCCGGTCGATTTCGCGGCGCTGTACGGCGCCAAAACGAGGTGCGTTGGACACCGCGCACCGGAAGCAACTCAGCGCAAGGAAGTGGTGATCCTGGTGGGATCGCGTCCGGTTGTGCGCGAAACGCCGGTGCCCAAAGCCACGCCGGTCGAGGTCCCTGTTCGCGCGCCCGAACCGACCCCGCTTGAACCGCGCAGGTCGCTCACTCCGGTCGCTCCCGGCTCGCCGAGCGTTCCGAAGTTCGCACCGCAACCCGACCCGGCGCCCGTTCAACCCGACTCCGTCGTCCGTGACACCGCGATGTCATTTGCACCGTTCCTCGCGCCGCTCGTCGAGTCGACCGCGAACATCCAGGTGCTGGCCATGCAGGCGCAGGAAACATTCCTGCGTGTCAATGGGAAACTGATGGAGTCCGCCGCGTCCGTGCTGCGGTTCCAGACGGCGCTCCTCGACGCGTGGATGCGCGGTGGTGTGGCGGAGCAACCGTCTTCGCTTCTCGTGCTCTCTCCTCGGCCATCGCCGCTCACACCACCCACGGCGCTTACCTATGAACAGTGCTGCGCGTTCGCGGCGGGCAAGGTGGCCGACGCGCTCGGGCCGCTGTTCGCGGAGGTGGACTCGTTCCCCACGCGCGTGCGACTGCCGGATGGCCCACTTCAACTCGTGGATCGCATCACGCTCATCGAGGGCGAACCGAAGTCGATGACGAACGGTCGCGTGGTGACCGAACACACCGTTCACCCAGACCGCTGGTACTTGCAGTCGCAGCGCATCCCGACTGCGGTGTGCGTCGAAGCGGGGCAAGCGGACCTGTTTCTGTCGGGCTACCTCGGCATCGACTTCGAGACGCGCGGCCTCGCGGTGTACCGCCTACTCGACGCGGTCGTGTCGTTCCACCGCGGGCTGCCGCAGGTGGGTGAAACGATCGTCTACGACATCCACATCGACCGTTTCGTACAGCAGGCGGGTGCGTGGTTGTTCCATTTCTGGTTTGACGGCACAGTGAACGGCGAACCGCTCATCACGATGCGCAACGGTGTGGCCGGGTTCTTCACCGCGGAGGCACTCGCGGCCGGTAAGGGGATCGTTCAGACCGCGCTGGACAAGAAGCAACTCCCCGGCAAGCGGCCGGACAACTGGTGCGAACTGGTCCCGCAACACAAGTGCGATCTCTCGCCAGCACAGGTGGAATCGCTTCGCGCCGGTGATCTCGCGACCGCGTTCGGCGCGGACTTCGCGCACGCAAACGTGCAGCACCCCGCGACGATCCCCGGCGGGATGCTGCGCCTCGTGGATCGTGTGCCGCTCATCGACCCTGAGGGCGGGCGTTTCGGCATCGGCTTCGTGCGCGCCGAGTTCGACATCCACCCCGACGACTGGTTCCTGACGTGTCACTTCGTGGACGATCAGGTGATGCCCGGCACACTCATGTATGAGTGCTGCTTGCACACGCTTCGCGTGCTGCTCATGCGGCTGGGCTGGATCGGGGAAGCCGACGAAGTGGTGTACGAACCACTCCCGGGCGTGAACAGCCGGTTGAAGTGTCGCGGGCAGGTGATCGCGACCACGAAGACGGTCACTTACGAAGTGACGGTGAAGGAATTGGGTTACCGGCCGGAGCCGTTCTGCGTGGCCGATGCGCTGATGTACGCCGACGGCAAGCCGATTGTCGAAATCACCAACATGACGCTGCGGATGTCGGGATTGGATCGAGCGAAGTTGGAGGCGGTTTGGGGCGAAGAACCTCTCTCGCCAACCCCCTCCCCTAAGAAGGGAGGGGGAGCCGGATTTAGCCCCTCCCTTCTTAGGGGAGGGGTTGGGGAGGGGTCGTCTTCGTCGCCCCTCTACGACTCCGCCTCCATCATGGCGTACTCGAACGGCAAGCCGTCCGAGGCGTTTGGCGCGCCGTACACGATCTTCGACAGCGGCCGAGTCATCGCGCGGCTGCCGGGACCGCCGTACCAATTTCTTGATTGCATCACCGCGGCGACCGGCGAGCCGTTCGTGCTGAAGGCCGGGGCAAGTTGCGAGGCGAAGTACGCGGTTCCGCTGGATGCGTGGTATTTCGGCGCGAACCGGTGCGAGAACATGCCGTTCAGCGTCCTGTTGGAGATAGCCCTCCAACCGTGCGGGTGGCTTGCCGCCTACTGCGGATCGGCGCTCACGAGCCAGGAAGACTTGAGCTTCCGCAACTTGGGCGGAAAGGGTACTCAATTCCAGGCCGTCACGCCATCAACAGGGATGCTGACCACGACCGTGAAGATGACAAACGTCTCGACCTCCGCGGGCATGATCATTCAGCACTACGACATGCGCGTTCGGGATGAAGTTGGCGACGTGTACAGGGGAACGACCTACTTCGGGTTCTTCGCGAAAGCGGCGCTGGCGAACCAAGTGGGCATCCGCGACGCCCGCGTGCCGTGGCCGAACGAGCAGGAACTGATGCGGGCAACGAGCGACACGCTCCCGCATGGCGCACCGTTCCCGGGGCCGATGCTGCGGATGGTCGATCGCGTCACGGCGTACATCTTCGACGGTGGCTCGAAGGGACTGGGTCTTGTGGTCGGCACAATCGACGTGGACCCGGACTTCTGGTTCTTCAAGGCCCACTTCTACCAGGATCCGGTGTGGCCAGGCTCGTTGGGTCTGGAGTCGTTCCTGCAACTGCTGAAGTACGCGGCGTGGCGGCGCTGGGGCGAACCGGAAAAGCCGTGGCACACGGTGGCGCGAAACGCCGCGCACGCGTGGGTGTATCGCGGGCAGGTGTTACCCACCGATCACGAAGTTACGGTGGTGCTGGAGATGGTTGCGGCCGACGACGATAATCAACGTCTCACCGCGAACGGATTTCTCACTGTGGATGGCCGTGTCATCTACCAGATGACCGACTTTACCCTAGAGTAACAGCCGGTTTCCGAACGCGCGACCTCGCCGCGCCCCAACACCGGAAGTTGCCGACCCCGCATGAAATACAACCGCGTCCATCTTGAAGCGATTGGGTACGAACTCCCGCCGGTGGTGGTGTCCACCACCGAGTTGGAGTCGCGCCTCGCGCCGGTGTACCAGGCGCTCAAGATGTCTCCCGGTCAATTGGAACTGCTCACCGGGATCAGCGAGCGCCGGTGGTGGGAACCGGGCTACCCGCTGTCGCGCGGCGCCGCCGCTGCCGCGAAGAAGGCGCTCGCGAGCGCGGACATGACCGCCGACGAAATCGATGTGCTCATCTACGCCGGCGTGTGCCGCGAGAACTTCGAACCGGCCACCGCGTGCGCCGTCGCACACGAACTGAAGATCAACCCGAACGCCGCCATCTTCGACCTGAGCAACGCGTGTCTTGGCGTGCTCAACGGCATCGTTGAGATCGCGAACAAGATCGAGCTCGGTCAGGCGCAAGCGGGCTTGGTGGTGTCCGCGGAGACCTCGCGCGAGATCAACGAGAACGTGATTGACCGAATGGTGCGCACGAAGTCGGTCGAACTGTTCCGCGAGAGCATCGCGACGCTCACCGGCGGCTCCGGTGCGGTCGCGGTGCTGGTCGTCAGTGAGGAACTGTCGCGAGAGAAGCGACGGAAACTGCTCGGTGGAGTGACACAGAACGCCCCCCAACATCACTCACTCTGTAAGTGGGGGCTTCAGTCGATCCTGCCGGCCGCGGTTGGCACCGTCGAGCGAGTTCTCGGTCAGAGTGCTGCGGGCCTTGTGCAGAAAGGCGTCGATAACGCGAACGCACTGATGCAGAAAGGCGTTGACCTCGGACTGCGGCACGTGATGATCCCGTTCATGGAGACGCATGCGGGCGAGGTGCTGAAGTACGGCGTCGAACTCGGCAACCGCACGTGGCAGAAGTTCATGACCAAGTTCGGCTGGCGTTCCGATTACCTCGACAAGGTGATCTGTCACCAAGTAGGCGCCGGGCACCGTGACGCGGTGCTGAAGGCGCTTGGCGTGCCGAAGGAAAAAGAGTTCAGCACGTTCGAGTATCTGGGCAATATCGGCACCGTCTCGCTGCCCATCACGGCAGCGATTGCAGAGGAACGCGAGTTCCTCCAACCGGGCGACCGCGTCGGCTTCCTCGGCATCGGCAGCGGGCTGAATTGCCTAATGCTCGGCCTCGAATGGTGACCCCATTTGCGAGCGGCGCGGTGTCAGCCCACCGGTGCGCTACCAGCAACCTCAGATGAAGACAACCGGCGGGCTTACGCCGCGCCGCTCGCGAACCCAATCTCCATGAGCAACACCCCGGCTTCCGACCCGCCCCCCCTTCGCACCACGCGCCTTCCCGACGAAGAAGACGCCGCTCCGTTCCCAAACCCGGCGATGCCGCTGTTCCCGTTCGTACCGCGCGTGGCCACTCGCCGCGGGTTGCGCATGAGCTACCTCGACGAAGGCACCGGCGATACCGTGGTGATGCTGCACGGCAACCCGACGTGGGGCTTCTACTACCGTAATCTGGTGCTGTCACTGCGCGAGTCGTACCGCTGCATCGTGCCCGACCACATCGGCTGCGGTCTCTCCGACAAGCCGCCTCTGAGCCAATACGACTACTCGCTGAAGAGCCGCATCGACGATCTCGAATGGCTCCTCGAAGAGCGTGGGCTGACCAAAGACCTCACGCTCGTGCTACACGACTGGGGCGGCATGATCGGCATGGGCTTCGCGGCCAGGCACCCCGATCGCGTGAAGCGCATCGTCGCTTCCAATACGGGCGCGTTCCAGATGCCCGCAGGGAAGAAGCTCCCGCGATCGCTGTGGTGGGGGCGCAACACCGCGATTGGCGCGTGGCTCATCACGCGGCGCAACTGGTTCTGCAAGTACGCGGCGAAGTGGTGTGCGACGAATCGCCCGCTCGCGGCCGACGTCCGCGCGGGCTACCTCGCCCCGTACGACAGCCCGGCACACCGGGTCGCGGTTCTGAAATTCGTGCAGACGATCCCGCTGAAGCCGGGCGACGAAGGCTTCGACATCGTGAATGACACTGCACTGTCACTCGTCAAGTTTGCGAGTACGCCGACGCTGTTGCTGTGGGGGATGAAGGACTTCGTGTTCGACCACCACTTCCTTACCGAGTGGAAAAGGCATTTCCCGCACGCGGAAGCGTACACGTGGCCGGACTGCGGGCACTACCTTCTGGACGACGCCGGCGAACTCGCCATCATGCGCGTGTGGGAGTTCCTGCAACGCTATCCTCTCCAAACCTGAATCGCGCCGTCGCGTAGCCGCGACCCGCAGGGGAGCGCAATCGTTCGCGATCCCCTGCGGGTCGCGGCTACGCCAAATACTCATGTCATCCACTTCCCTCAACGTCGCTTCGCACCTCACGCGCATGGCGGCGCAACACCCAACGCAAGCCGCGATTCACTCGCCACGCGGGCGCGTGAACCCCGACGGCCCAACCGAGCATCGTGCGATCACCTTTAGCGAACTAAACACGGACGCGGACGCCATCGCGCACGGCCTGCACGCTGTCGGTGTCGCACGCGGCACGCGAACGGCGCTCATGGTGCCGCCGTCACCGGACTTCTTCGCGCTCACGTTCGCGATCTTCAAAATCGGCGCGGTGCCGGTCCTCATCGACCCCGGCATGGGCGTGAAGAACCTCGGCAAGTGCCTCGCGGAAGCGGAGCCGGAAGCGTTCATCGGTATCGCGAAGGCGCACGCCGCGCGCCGCGTACTCGGCTGGGCGAAGAAGAGCGTTCGCGTGACCGTGAACGCGGGCCGGTGGCGGTTTTTCTGCCGCACGTCGTTGGCACGGTTGCGGAAATCGGGTCGCACGCACGGCGCGTACCCCGTGCCCGAATCGGAGGCGAGCGAACCGGCCGCGATCCTCTTCACCAGCGGCAGCACGGGCATCGCGAAAGGCGTGGTCTACACACACGGCATCTTCGCGGCACAGGTGGAACTCTTGAAAGCCACTTACGGCATCGAGCCGGGCGAAATCGACTTGTGTACGTTCCCGCTGTTCGCGCTCTTCGGCCCGGCGCTCGGGATGACGTGCGTGATCCCGGATATGGACGCGAGCCGCCCGGCGCAACTCGACCCGCACAAGGCCGCAGCGCAAATCAAGCAGTTCGGCGTGACGAACCTGTTCGGCTCACCCGCGGTCATTCGACGGTTGGGTGAGTTGGCGAATGAGCCGCTTGCGGCTTCGCGAACCTCGGCGAGTGATGCCCGCGAAGACGCAAGCGGCCAATCCCTTTCCACGCTCCGCCGAGTCATCTCCGCAGGCGCGCCCGCGTCGTCGGCTTCGCTCGCGCGCTTCGTGCGGCTTCTTCCCGACAGCGCCGAAGTGTTCACGCCCTATGGTGCGACCGAGGCGCTACCTGTCGCGAACATCGGGAGCCGCGAGATACTCGCCGAAACGCGACAACTCACCGACACCGGCAAAGGCGTATGCGTCGGGCGGCCGGTCGCGGGGATGGAGGTTCGCGTCATTCGCATCACGGACGAAGCCATCGCGGAGTGGAGTGATTCGCTGCTCGCACCGCCGGGCGAGGTGGGTGAGTTCGTGGTTCGCGGGCCGGTGGTGACGCGGACGTACTACAACCGGCCCGCCGCCACCAAGCTCGCGAAGATTCGCAACCCAAAGACGGGCGAGGTGTTACATCGCATGGGCGACGTCGGGTATCTTGACGACCGCGGGCGGCTCTGGTTCTGTGGGCGCAAGTCGCATCGCGTCGTTACGCCGCACGGCACACTGTTCACAGACATGGTGGAACCGATCTTTAACACCGTGCCCGGCGTAGCAAGAACAGCGCTCGTCGGCGTAACGCGAAACGGCGCGACGTACTCAGTACTGTGCGTGGAATGCGTCAAGCCGACCATGCTGAAGGAATACCAGGTGCGGTTGCCGCTTATCGAGACGCGCTTGCGCGAGGTCGGCACACGATTCGATCACACACGCGGTATCGCGACGTTCCTCGAACACCCGAACTTCCCGGTGGACGTGCGGCACAACTCGAAGATCTTTCGCGAGAAACTGGCGGTGTGGGCTGACAAGCAACTCGGCCCGAAGTGGAACCCGGAGGCGAAGGCGTGAAGGCAGTGGTGACCGGCGGCGGGGGCTTTCTTGGCGGGGCGGTCGTGAGACTGCTCCGCCAGCGGGGAGACTCCGTTCGTTCGTTCACCCGCTCACGCTACCCGTGGCTCGATGAGTTGGCCGTGGAACAGAGTCTCGGTGACCTCGCAAACCTCGAAGCCGTTGAGCAAGCCGTGATCGGGTGCGATGTCGTGTTCCACGTCGCGGCGAAGGCCGGCGTGTGGGGCCGCTACGCGGACTTCTTCAACACCAACGTCACCGGCACGCTCAACGTGATCGCCGCGTGCCAGAAGCACGGCGTCCGGCGCCTGGTGTACACGTCCACGCCGAGCGTAGTTCACGAAAGGAAAGACAACGAAGGGTCGAACGAGTCGCTCCCCTACGCCAGGCATTTCGAGGCGTACTACTCCGAAACGAAGGCGAAGGCGGAGAAGGCGGTTCTCGCCGCGAACAGCTCCAGCTTCGCCACGGTGTCGCTGCGCCCGCACCTGATCTTCGGCCCCGGCGACCCACACCTAGTTCCGCGCATCATCGACGCTGCGCGTGCCGGAAAACTCAAGCGCATCGGAACGCGCCCGATCAAGGTGGACGTGACGTACATCGACAACGCGGCGCAATCGCAACTCGACGCGGCCGACCGGCTCGACATCGGTACGCCGCCGGCGGGCAAAGCGTACTTCATCTCGAACGGCGAACCGGTGGAACTGTGGCCGTTCGTGGATCGCGTCTTGGCCGAAGCCGGCGCGCCACCAGTCACGAAGACTGTGTCCGCGTGGAAAGCGCGGCTCGCGGGTCGCGTGCTGGAGTGGGCGTACCGGTGGCTGCCGTTCCTGTCGGGCGAGCCGCCGATGACGAGGTTCGTCGCGAGCCAGATGTCCACATCGCACTGGTACGACATCAGCGCGGCGAGAAGGGATTTGGGCTACGAACCGAAAGTGACTGTCGAGGAAGGTCTAAAGCGATTGGGCGAGAGACTCAGAACTGGTTAGCCGTAAGCCGAAGGCGAGCGAGTCCCTTCGCGCTCGCCTTCGGCTTACGGCTAACAGAATCACTTCACATCGATCTTATACAAATCGAACTTCCCCTTGCGCTCGCCAACGAACACCACTGACTTGCCGTCTGGGTGCCACGAGGCGTAATCGCTGCGCTCGCCGCTCTCGGTGAGACGCACCAACCCACTCCCGTCCAACTGCATTGTGTAGATGTCGTAGACGCCGTCGCGGTTCCAGGTGAACGCCAACCGCGACCCGTCCGGCGACCAGCACGGGCGCAGTTGCATCCCGTCGAGCTTCCCGGCGCGATTCACGTCGGCGCCGTCCGCATTCATCACGTACAGAACTAACCCTCCGTCGCGGCTGGAGCAGAACGCGATCCGCTTGCCGTCGGGCGAGTACGCGGGCCAGTTGTTCACACCGCCAGTAGTCAGCGTCTTGCGATCCGTTCCATCACGGCTTACCGACGCAATCTCTTGCCCGGTTGGCGCCGGAATGCCGAAACACACGCGATCGCCCTTCGGATGGAAACTCGGGCGCCGCACGCCCGCGAACCCGCCACCGGGATCGAACACCGCCTCTTTGCCGCTCGCCGCGTCGCGGATGACGAGTTTCAGGTTCAGGTTCCCTTTGCTCTGTACGAATGCGTAGGTGTTCGCGTCCGCGGTGAACGTCGGCTCGAACTCGGAGGTGAGCGCGTCCGCGTGGAGCTTCGTCGCGGTCTTGCCGCCGAGCTTCAGTCGCATCAGGCGAGTTTGCACTGCCGATTCGAGAACGGAGAATACGATCTCGTCGTTCTTCACGAACACCGGATCGAACTTCTGCGTGCCGTCGGTCGTGAGACGCGTTTCAGAAGAGTTCATGGATCACCCGCGTTTCGGGGAGGACGCGCAGTTCGGCGCGGGCCTGGGAATCCATCCCGGCGAGTTCGAGGATCGTCGCCCCGACCATCCCCGGCGTGATTGGCTCTGTTAACGGGGCGCTCCCAGTCTTGTCGCTGTCGCCGATGACGGCACCACCGCGAACACCACACCCGGCCCACATTGAGAAGTAGCACTGCGGCCAGTGGTCGCGGCTCGCCTGCCCGTTGATGCGCGGTGTGCGCCCGAACTCGCCCATTGCCAGCACGAGCGTGCTTTCCAGCATGCCGCGTTCCTTCAAGTCGTCGAGCAACGCCGCGAACACGCGGTCGAAGATCGGCCCGTGTCGGTCGGGTAAGAGGTCGAAGTTGAAGATGTGTGTGTCCCATCCGAAGTCGCAGTTCGGCGTCATCGCCTCGACGTACTGGCTCCAGTTCACCTGGATGTACGGCACCCCGGCCTGCGCCAATCGCCGCGCGAGCAGGCACGACTGCCCGAACGATGTTTGGCCGTAAGCCTCGCGCACCGATTGTTTCTCTTGCGCGAGGTCGAGCGCCTTGCGCGCTTCGGGCGTGGTGAGCAGCGCGTACGCTCGCTTCTCGGTCGCGGTCCACTTCTCGAACTCGCGCGTGTCGGCCTTCTTGTTCAGCGCGTCGAGCGCGCCCAAGAGGTTTCTCCGGTCGTCGAGCGTGGCAGGCGAGAGGCCGTCCAACAGCTTCAGTGCGGGAATGTCGGTTTCGCCGGTGTCGGTGCAGCCGACGAGGAATGGGTCGTAGTTGCGTCCCCAGTTGCCGCCGCCGTAGCCGCGCATCGGCCCGACCACGTCGCGCGGGTTACCGCGACCGATCGACACGAACGGCGGTACCTCCTTCGCGCCGCGGTGCCGCGCCAACACCGAGCCGAAGTTCGGCGCCGCCGCATCCTTGCCTTCGAGCATTCCCGTGAGGCCAATCGAACCCGCTTTTAAGTGGTCGCCGTCGAAGTTCACGTTCGAGCGGACGAGCGCGAAGCGGTCCGAACGCGCGGCGGTCTTCGGGAACAGTTCGGTGAATCGGAGTCCGGTGGTCTTCGTCGGAATGGTTCCGAACGGCCCGCGGATGTCGGCCGGTGCGTTCGGCTTCGGGTCGAACGTGTCGAGGTGACTGGGTGCGCCCCACAGCCACAGCACAATAACGGACTTCGCCTTCGCGTGTTCTTTCGCGCTTGTGGCGGGTAGTCCGAACGCGAGCGGTGCGGACGCCGCGCCCGTGAGGAACGCCCGGCGCGAAATGCCGCCGTGCAGCGACGCGCGGAAACTACCGACTTCAAACATGGTGCGCCTGATCGCGGTGGGACTGGGTCGCGGTGTGGTGATCAGTGTACCCATTCGCGTCGGGTCGGGGCAAGGAGCGGACTCGCGAGTTGTGCTGTTGAACACCATTAGAAATGTTCAGTGTCAACTCGATAGAAGTGTCCTCCTCGTTCAGGTTGAGGGGGACGCGAGATGATCGAGTCGGTAACAAGCAGCTAATCGTGTGCGTGTTGCACAGATGCTAAGGTGCCATTCGTACACTGCTACCGCTCGCACGGGGCAGCGCACCGATCAAACGAGGTTGAGCGTGCCGCGAGTGACGCCGAGTTGGTTGAGCACGCGGAGTTCCCGCCAGGTTGCCCGGCCATCGTCCACTCCGGCGATCACACGAGCATAGCGGTCGAGCAGTTGCTTCGCTTGCTCGGCGTTCTCACGCAACAAATCAATGCGGAACGTGCGCAGCCCCAAGTCGCGCATCCGGCCGACGTATTCCGCCGCGCTCTGGGCCACGCTGTTGAACACCGTGTTGCGGCACCCCGTGTCCGGCAGCACCGGGAAGTTCGCACCGACGCGATCCCGCAGTTCGACCTGGTGCGTATCGCACGGGCGCCCGCAGTCGCGGTGATCCTTGCCGGTACTCAGGAACGCTGCGAACACGCAGTGCTCCATGTGAAACATGGGCATGTGTTGGTGAATGACGGTCTCGAACCAGTTCGCGGGGGCGCGCCGGATCATCGACGCGAACTGGTCCCAGTTCAGATCGAAACTCGGCACGAGCCGTTCCAGACCGGCACGAATGAGTACGTCCGCGGTAAGTTCGTTCGCGACGTTCAGACTGAAGTCGCCGATCAATCGCACATTCGGCAACTGCTTCTGGTAGTAGCCGATGGACGCGAGATTCCGCACGAGAACAATGTCGGGTTCGGCACGCGCGACGAGCGACTGAAAGCCGTCCTCGCCGGGCTTCCACATACGAAGCGTTGCCAGTCCGATGGGCATTCCAGCGGCGCGGCCCTTCGGCACCGCGTCCTTGTAGAGGCGCAAGTCCTCGAAGTCGCAGTACACCGCGGCCGGCTTCGGCAGATCGTCGGGCGGAACCCACGCGAGGACCGCGTCGAGTTGTTCGAGGTTTCGCACGAGAACCGTGAGGGAAGAACCTACCCCCCCGGCCCCCCTCTCTGAGAGGGGGGAGGCCGAGTTCTTGCCGCCCCCTCTCAGAGAGGGGGGTTTGGGGGGTAGGTCGTTTCGCATCGCCGCCAGCGCATTCGGCTCCGCGACCGCGTGTTTCTGCCCTTTGCTTCGCGCTTCGGCCAGCGCGCCCGACGCCTGTCGTCGCAGGTCGTTCAGTACGCTTCGCGGCACCATCACACCGGGCGGAAGTTCCATCGCGACCGCGCCCAGTTCGAACGGCGTGTCGCCGAGTCGCGACAGTTGCTCACGCACTTCGTCTTTGGAAGTGGGTTGCTTGCGCGCCAACTCCAGCGGTCCGGGCCACGCCGCGGTTGTTTCGCGCGCGCCGTCAGAAAGCGCGATCGTCATTGCGCCACCGACGCTGCCGGTCACGCGCGCGGTGATGGTCACGCGATTCGCGAGTTTGTCCTGCGAGTAGCTTTGTTCGAGTCGCTTACGCAACACCGGGTCGTCGGTTTTGTACACGTCGCAGCCGATCGCGACGCGTGAGAAGTCGAGAGCACCGTCTTCAAAGTATAGCTCGACCACGGAGCGAAGTTGGATGACGCGCCACACACGCCCGCCGGGTTCCTTGTCTTGCGGCGTGCCGATGTCGAACAACACGCCGTCGCCTGCGTTCACCAGGTCGGCACCGGCTTCGCACAACTCAATTCGCACGCCATTCTTCGTGAACCCGGCGACCCGCCCGATGCGAATCCCGCGGCTCTTCGGGAACCGACCACGAACCAATTTCTGGTGATTCACGCCATCGAGAAAGCCCGGCGTTAAGCCGCGACTGAACGTCTGCGCGAGGTCAAGTTGTTCGCGCCGCGAAAGCGCGAACGCGCGCGATTCGAGCTTCGCGTCGATCGCTTTGCGGTAGGTCTGCGTTGTGGCCGCGACGTAGGGTCCGCCCTTCAAGCGGCCTTCGATCTTGAACGAGATCACGCCCGCTTCGATGAGATCGTCGATCAGGTCGAACGCGGCGAGATCTTGCGGGCTGAGCAGGTACGCCTTGTCGCCGAGTTCGCGTTTCTCGCCATCCACGATCATCTCATAGGGCAAGCGACACGCTTGCGCGCACTGCCCGCGGTTCGCGCTGCGCCCTCCGAGCGCCTCGGATGTGAGACACTGCCCGCTGTACGCGACACACAGCGCACCGTGAACGAACACCTCCACCGGAGTTTCGGTGTTTGCGGTCACCTTCTGAATGTCGGCAAGCGACAGTTCGCGTGCGAGAACGACGCGTTCGACACCGAGTTTCGTGACGAAGTCGATGCCACGCGGTTCGGTTAGCGTCATCTGTGTGCTGGCGTGAACCGCGAGTGTCGGCGCGATGCGTTTGAGGAGCCGCACGAGTCCGAGGTCTTGCACGATCACCGCGTCCGCGCCGGCGGTCGCGACCGCCTTTACGAACTTCACGATGGATTCGAGTTCGTCGGAGAAGATCAACGTGTTGAGCGTAACGAACCCGCGGACGTTCCTCGCGTGTAGGAACGTCATCACGTCGGGGAGTTCCGCGAGTGTGAAGTTGGTGGCTCGGGCGCGAGCGTTGAAGTTCGAGAGTCCGAAGTACACCGCGTCGGCCCCGTTGGCGACCGCGGCGCGCATGGCTTCCCAATCACCGGCGGGGCTGAGTAGCTCGGGCCGCGGACGAACTGAGTCTGATCCAAAAGTGCGCATGACGGTATTCTACGACCCGCCCGCTCGTAACGGAACCGCAGGACGATCTTCTTGAACGTGGTGGGTGCGGCGCTCTGTTGAAATGATCTGGGGCGCGACGAGAAATACCCTCACCCGGCGGTGAAGTGCCGGGTGAGGGTTCTTCGATCATCCTACGGTCGCGGCCGCCGCCTCGTTGAACTCGGGGAGCGTGACGAACTCGACGGCGAGGTCCGTCAGTCGTCCGCCGCCCGGAACGAACCCCAGCCAGTTGGCCCGCCCGCCTTCCTCACCCGGACGGTTGAGGAACTGGGCGTACAGGCTGTCGATCGCCCGCAGGTACGCTTCCGTGGAGGTGATGAACCCCCGGGCCAGGTCATCGCGGGTCTCGCCCGCCTCGAGGCGCGCCACGTAGTCCCGGATCTCGGCCTCGCTACCCTCGCGGCCCAGTTCGTTGCGGTACAGTGACCGGACGAAGCTCTCGGCGTCGGAGTACAGACCCTGGTATTCCGCCGAGGTGAGGAACAACGCCGCCATCTCCTCGTACGTCATCCCCTGGCGCAGGTGCTCGAGCCACCCGGCCCGGCCCGCGTCGTCGGCGACCCGGTTCAGGAACATCCGGTAGGCGCCGTCCACCTGCGCACCCAGGTACTCGTCGGAACTCAGGAACGCCCGACCCACCTGGGCCTCCGACAGGCCGCCTTGCAGGTTGGCGACCCAACCCTGGATCTCCTCGGCGCTGCCCTCGCGCCCCAGAACGCTGACATACAGGCCGTGGACCAGAGCGGTCGGTTGGTCGGGGTTGTGCGCGCCGAACAGATCGGCGGTGGTCGCGATCGGGAAGGCCGGGTTCAGCTTGCGCAGCCCGAGGTCGGCCACGGCGACCGGCCCGCTGTCGGACAGACCCGCCAGCATCTCGCTGGGGAACAGTGCCACCCGCACGGCACTTGCTCCCTCGGCCAACTCTTCAAACTGGTAGAACCCGTTGCTATCCGTGACCACCGACGCTTCGCCCGCGTCGAAGTTGCCGTTGCCGTTGCCGTCGATGAAGACCAGTCGGCCGGGCAACCCGACGTCCGGCCCGTTGCGGACACCGTCGGCGTTGTAGTCGAGGAAGATCACCCCGCTCACGGGAGCCGCGACCCGGATGGCCAACAGGATGGGGGCGGACAGGGGACCGGTGTTCCCGGCTACGTCGGTGGCCGCGACAGTGATCGAGTGGGTGCCCGCGCCAAGCGGCGTGGACGGCTGGAACGACCACGCCCCGGTTCCATCGGTGGTGGCCGTGCCCAGGAGGGTGGTCCCGTCGAATATGGCCACGCGGCTCCCCGGCTCGGCCGTGCCACTGATGAGCGGAGTCGTGTTCCCGATCGCGGGCGTTTGGCCCGTTACGGTCGAGGTCGGAGGGTCGGTCAGGTCGATGATCGTGGGCGCGGCGGCCGACGGGGCGGACGTGTTCCCGGCCGCGTCAGTCGCCGTCGCGGTCAGGTTGTACGTCCCTTCTGGCAGGGTCAGCGGCACCGACCAGTTGCCCGACCCGTCGGTGGTCGCGGTGCCCAGCAAGGTGGCCCCGGCGAAGAGCGAGACGGTGGAACCCGGCTCTGCCGTGCCGGACACGGTCACCGTCCCGGTGTTGGTTATCCGGTCGGTCGCCGACGCGCCGGTGTCGGGGCTGATCCCCGCGATCACCGGCGGCAAGATCGGTGCGATCGTGTCGACGGTGACGGTGTACGGCGGGGAGGCGGCGGAAACGTTGCTGGCGGCGTCGGTGGCGGTGGCGGTGAAGACGTACGGGCCGTCGGCCAGCGGCCCGACCCCGGCCACCGACCAGTTGCCCGACCCGTTG
>SXGU01061690.1_pt1 | contig 21727 bp, 21 predicted proteins | sample 3174531 | NCBI WGS metagenome assembly SXGU01 (sample SAMN11356863, study PRJNA531348) | freshwater metagenome | isolation source: freshwater sample F1-140 | place: China: Fuxian Lake, Yuxi | collected 2017-12-25 | reverse complement strand
TTCGCGCGCGATGTGGCAATTATCGAAGGGCTTGTGTTGAGAGGCGTTGATGCTGGGAGTTATGAACTCTGCGCATTGCCACTGAAACTTGAAGGATTCGATGGCAGCCCCATTCGCGCAGCGCTGCGCAGAGGGTGAAGCATTCAGCCATCCAATTTGGATTGATTTGATTTAGAGGCGCGGAAAAATCCGCGGGCTTTTATTTGGCAAGGTTGGTTTGCCCAGCCCAGCAAACCGCTTTCACTTCCACGGAAATTGGCGTTGGGAGTCCGACGATTTCGAGCGTCGTGCGTGTCGGATTTGGATTGCCTGCACCGGCAAAGTATTCCGCATAGATGCGGTTGTATGTCGGGAAGTCGCGCTTCATATTTGTGAGATAGATCGTGACATCAACGACGGTTGTCCATGCAAGTCCCGCATCGGCGACGACGAGCCTGACATTTTCAAAGCACGCGCGGCATTGCACTTCGAAATCAAATGGATCGACACCGGGAATGATCGCGCTTCCTCGCTGTCGTGGACCAACGCCGCTTAAAAAAACAAAGTCGCCCGCGCGTTTGGCGTGCGGATATGGTCCGACTGGCTCTGGTGCTCGCGTTGAATGAATGTCTTGGCTCATCTATTTTCCTTTTGATTGCACAACCACAACAGGCTCCGCGAAGAATCGCAGCGCCTCGCGTCCGCCTTCACGTCCAATTCCGCTTGCGCGCATCCCACCAATCGGCACGCGCAAGTCGCGCACCATCCATGAATTGATCCACACCGTGCCACAGTCGAGTGCGTTTGCAATGCGAGTGGCGCGCGAGTCATCGCTCGTCCACACGCTGGCAGAAAGTCCAAAGCGAGTTCCGTTGGCGATCGCAATCGCTTCTGTTTCACCGTCGAATGGAATGAGCGTCGCAACTGGGCCGAAGATTTCCTCTTGATTCGCACGCGCGCTTGGCGCAAGACCTTCGATGAGGGTCGGCGGATAAAACGCACCGCCGCGCACGCGCTCTGGAAGCAGCGCGCCTTCGACGCGTACGCCACCACAGAGAAGGCGACCTCCATCGCGCACTGCTCCTTCGACTGCCGTCGCCACCTTCAATAAATGCTGTCCAGAAACGAGAGCACCGATCTCTGTTGATGGATCAAGTGGATCGCCCACTCGCATATTCTTCACGCGCTCGACAAGCGCAGGTACGAATGCATCCCACGCTTCACGCGCCACAAGTATGCGCGATCCGCAGTGACAAACCTGTCCTTGATTCGTGAACGCGGCGCGCACAACGCCGTCGACCGTTTCTCGCAATCGTGTTGGCGTTGTCGCGTCGGCAAAGACGATCGATGGATTCTTTCCGCCAAGTTCAAGCGCTGTCCGCTTGAAAGTTGGCGCTGCCGCGCGCGCGATCAATTCGCCCGTCGCGGTGCCTCCAGTGAATGTGATGCAAGCAACACGCGGATGCGAAACAAGCGCTGCGCCTGAAAGTGGTCCGCGACCATGGACAATGTTGATTACGCCCTTTGGAAATCCTGCTTCAACAGAACGCTCCGCAAGCATCCAGGCAGTCAACGGAGTCACTTCGCTTGGTTTGCCTACGACCGTACACCCTGCGGCGAGTGCCGGCGCGATTTTCCAAGTGAAGAGATAGAGCGGCAGATTCCATGGCGAGATGCACGCAGCAACTCCAAGTGCGCGGTGATGCACAACAGATGTTGCGTGGCCTTGCGAAAATGTTTCCTTGTCGTCCACCAAGATTGCATCGGCAAAGAAGCGAATGTTGGAGATCGCTCTTGGAATATCAAGTGACCGTGCAAGGGCGAGAGGCTTTCCTGTGTCGAGCGATTCAATTCGAGCGAATTCGTCAATGTCGCGTTCGACAAGATCGGCGAGAGCGTGCAATTTCTTTGCGCGTGCAGATGGTGGAAGTGAACTCCACGCGGGGAATGCAGTCGCGGCGGCATCAACCGCTGCATCGATGTCATGAGCGGTGCTGTCGGGCGCGGTGGCGATCAATGCGCCGGTCGCTGGGTCATAGACAGAAATGATCGCGCCGCCGTGGGCAGGCGTAAAGCGTCCATCGATGAGATTCGCAATGACGCAATTGGCGGTGATCTGAGCAGGCATCGTGGTGCAAGGATATGGTCGGTGCTTGCGTGGCGTTAGACTCGACCTTGGGTAATCGCCTCGCTTTAGTAGCAAAGGCAATTTTTAATCAGTATTACGTGCACATCCATTAAATATGAAATCGAAAGTCCTGATTCTTTTCTTGGTCATCGCTTGCGGAGTTGCGTTTGCGTTGGTTCGGATCAGTACGCCACCGCGAACTTCCATATTGTCAACTACAAATTTATTTGGAGTCACGCAAGAAAATCAGACAGAGGTCTTTGTTGCTTCTGATGTTTCACAAGCCGTTGAGCAAGGTATGAAAGAGACACTTGCAGCGGCGGTGAAAAGTTGGGGTTCATCTGGCCATCTTGAATTTTGGGTGTTGGGGACAGACCGCGCTGCGGCGATAGAACTTACTGCAAAATTTTGTGCGCGTCGTGTTGCAAGAGGCGATATGACAGAACGAGCTTGTTTGGAAGACAGCGAGAATAAAGATCACGGATTTCTGATGTACCAAGCAGTTGGCGCGGAAGCGCTCTCGTCTGGGCAACCGCAAATGGATGCAGCAAATAATGGAGGTGCGGAGTGGGGGATTCACACATTGGCATCTTCCTTGCCGCTTGGATTTTCTGGTTCGCTCGGCATTGCCGGCGAGGGCGATCAAATCACCATCCTGCATGAGTATTGGCATTCTGTGCAGCGATCATTCTTGCAGACACAGGATCAAAGTCGCAGTCAAGAATTGATGGGACCAACTTGGTTTGTGGAGGGTTCGGCGGTTGCGATGGCAGAAATTACTGCGACGAAACTCTGGGCATCTGGAGGACTGCCCAAGTGGAATAATTCTCCACAGCCTTGGCCCACTCTTGAAGAGCGTATGACAAACAAGATGAAAATTGTGCAGCAGTTGAGAAAGAAATGCCCATCGTTATTGCCAAAGTCATATGGAGGCGAATGCACTCAGCTGGCATATGAGAGTGGAGGATGGGCAATTCTCTATTTGATGCATAAGTTTGGCGAAGATGTTCTGCGTAAAACATTTCATCCAAATGTCGAACGATTGGGATGGGAAGAATGCTTTCGAAAAACATTTGGACAAAGTTCGGCAGAGTTCTCCCTTGAATTTGAAAAGTTTATGGATTTGCCACTGAGCCAACAGATCAAAATACTTCCAAAGTATTGATCAGCGAATACTCTCGGTTGGCGAAATCAACTGGCTCAGCGAATCAAGATCTATATTTCCACCGCAAAAGATGACCCCTGCGGATCCAAAGTCGCTGCGAGCGCGCAGTGGCCCAAGTGCGGCCGCAATGCCAACTGCCGCACTTGGTTCGATCACGAGTTTCATGCGTTCGTACACGAGTCGCAGCGCCGATTTGATTTGCGCTTCTGAAACAGTCACCACGGAGTCGACCAGATCACGCACGACAGGCCACGTCAGATCGCCGAGCGATGTGCGCAGCCCATCTGCAATCGTGATCGCACCAGTGGCTTGTTGTCGGATGCCAAGTCGCTTTGATTCCGCCGCATCGCCGACGGTTTCAGGTTCCGCTCCGATGACGCGAATGTCAGGGTGAATCGCTCGTGCCGCAATTGTTATCCCAGAAATCAAGCCGCCACCGCCAAGTGGAACAATGATCGCATCTAAATTTCCGCGAGTCGCCTTCCTGACTTGATCGATCAACTCAAGCGCAATTGTTCCTTGCCCTGCGATAACTTTCGGATGGTCGTACGGCGGAATGAAAGCTCCGCCCGTTTGTGCAAGCACTTTCTGCGCAGCAGCAGCCCGAGCCGCGACAGTTGGCTCGCAGAAGATCACTCGGCCACCATATCCCTCGACAGCCGAGACTTTCGTTCGCGCGGAATCATGTGGCATAACAACATATGCCGCAATCCCTCGCAACTTCGCTGCGAGCGCGAGCGCTTGCGCATGATTGCCAGAGGAATGAGTCACCACACCATGACGCGCTTCTTCGTCCGTCAACGACATGACCGCGTTGCATGCGCCGCGGAACTTGAACGATCCCGTGCGCTGAAAAATCTCACACTTGAAGTGAAGCGATCGATTTGCCAACCCATCAATATGTCCGCAAGTCATCACCGGAGTATGGTGAACCCATGGCGCAATTCGCTGTGCAGCAAGTTGCACATCAGAAATGTCCGCGGCAAATGTGGTCATGATGCAAAGGATAGGGTGGATTCCAACGGAGACGAATCGCCTCGGTGGATCAAGATGGATATCAATCCGAACCTTCGGTCGCAGCCATCGCAATTTGTTTCGCGCCACTTCCAGTTGAAGTCAGCATCAAATATGCCCCCCAAACTGCGATGAAACCAGCCATCCACTGCCACCACTGAAAGGTTTCGCCAAACAAAAAGAAGCTGGTTGCGCTGACAAGAAATGGCTGAAGTTGCAAGACCCCACTGGTGATCACGATGCCAATTCGAGCGATGCTGATGTAATAAAGAATGTGGCCAATCGCGATTCCAACAAATGCGCTGATCGCGAGATACCAAAGAATGTCAGCGGGAAGTTGCGGGACATACGCGCCGTGGTCGCGTCCGTAGATCAGCATGAGTGCAATGAGTCCCACCGCTGTCATTTGGCAAATGACCGCAAATGCAATGACTGGGTGATACTTCCCCATCCAGCGACGAACACTCAGTCCATACATGCCATATCCCAGCGCGCTGAGAATTGCGAGTGTCGTTCCCTTGATGTTGAATCCACCAATCGCACTGTCACCGCCAAGCAATATCGGGAAGAGTCCTAGCACGAGAATGGTTGCTCCAATGAGATATCGACGGCTTCTGATGATCGGTCGTTCGCTTGGAACTAATACGTACGCACCGATTGCAACCCAGATGAGTTGCGTGCGCAGTCCGAAGGTGACAAGCCCTGGATTCATCTCGTGAAACGCACTGGTGAAAGCGGCTTGCCCGCCAATGTTCGCAATTGTGGGAATGAGCGCAGCAAGCCAAATTCCCGCAGGCAGTCGCTTGCGCCAAATCGACCAACCAATCACGGGCATCCAGAAAATTGCGCTTGCGCCATATCGCCAACCGTTGTTTGTCCAGAAATCAACATGATCGGAAAGATGTCGCAAGAAAAGCGGAACGGTCGACCAACTGAGCAGTGTCAGAATGAGGCATGCAATACCAGTTGAAATTCCAGTGCGTGCATGAATTTTGCCAATACCAGCGATCATGTCCACATCTTCCACACAAGAAATGCAAGTGTGATGATGAGTGGCACCGCGAGTGCTACAAGAGCGAGTACGCGATCTTGTTTGCGCGAACGAGCAAGAGCATCAGCGTATGGGATCGTGCTGAAACTGACCATGTCATATCGCGGCGTGTAAAACCGTGGCACAACACCGTGCAAAAAGTGCTCGAACTTTTTACGCATCCGAAAAACGCGCGACGCAGTCTTGTCGCGCATCTCCACGAAATTCGTCAGCGCCATTTCGGCGATCGCATCTGCATTGCGCTTACGATCATTTTCATAATCGGCGAGCGCGCGCGGAATGTCATTTGGGTGTGCGGCAAGCGCGTCGGTCAGTGATTCGCAATCTTCGAAACTTGCATTCGCTCCCTGCCCAAAGAATGGAACGATCGCGTGAGCAGCGTCCCCGAGCAAAACTGCTCGGCCGTGCATGGACCAAGGGCGACAGCGAATTGTCAGCATCGCGCCGACTGGGTTGGTTGCGAAATCGTTGTCGAAGGTCGGCATTATCGCCAGCGCGTCTGGATATTCGCGCTGGAAATGTTCTCGAGCAGTCACTGGGTCACGAATCGAATCGAATCCGTTTGGATTGGTCGCCGTCGATTTGTACGGCCAAAAAAGTGTGCATGTGAACGATCCGTCAGGATTGGGAAGAGCGATCATCATCGATGCGCCGCGTGGCCAGATATGCAGCGCCTTTGGCTCCATCGCAAATGGCGCATATTTGCCAGAAGTCACAGCAGGAATACACATCTCCTTGTATCCGTGACTAAGCCACGATTGGTCATAATCGAATCCCTCATTCTTCTGCATAACTCCACGCAGCGCGCTGTATGCGCCGTCGGCGCCAACGATCAGGTCGGCGGTGACTGAACTTTGTTGAGAGGTGTTGTCGTCGATGAATGAAACGCTGCCTTGTGCCGCGTCGAGATGCGAACATCTCTGGTGGAAAGTTATAGTCACCCGCGACTCTGCCGCCGCCGCATTCAGAAGCGCCAAGTTGAGCGCGCTGCGCGATACGCTTTGGATTGCGTGTGTTGGATCACTGCTGTAATTCTGAAAAGCAAGATCGCCAACGCGAGAATGGATCATCCGACCAGGCATTCGGATCGCATCTTGCAAAATGACATCTTCAAGTCCAGCGCGGCGCAAAGCCTTCAGACCGCGTGCGCTGATCGCAAGGTTGATCGACCGTCCAGCAAGAAGTCCACGGTTGCGCGGATCGCCGCGGCGTTCACGAATATCAACATCCCATCCTGCGCGTGCGAGATAGACGGCAAGCAAACATCCAGCAAGTCCTGCGCCGACGATGATCACACGTTTAGACATTAGCGTGAGTGTAGGACGCGATGCAGATCCGCTCATTCAGCTGAGCGCTTCAATCAACCGCCAGCAATCGATGAAGCGCGTGTAAAGCGGGGCAGGTGCAACTCGGATCACGCTTGGATGGCGGAAATCGCAGACGATTCCGCGCGGTAGGAGCGAATCGAAAAGCTTCCGAGCGGCGACTGGGTCGCGATTGATACAGAGCGACAACTGACACCCTCGCTCGCTGGTGGAACTTGGCGTGATGACGCGAATATGTTCCGCATCGCGCGTGCGCAGCGAGAGTTCGATGAATCCAGTCATTGCTCGAGCCTTTGCAATAAGTCGCGGCAGCTTCGCTTGATGAAATTGGTCAAAGCTCGCCAGCAGTGGAGCAAGCGAGAGAATCGGCGGATTGGAAACTTGCCACGCATCCGCGCCTGGACCTGGATCGAAATTCGGTCCCATCAGAAACCGAGTTGCAGGATTTGTTCCCCACCAACCTTCAAGTCGTGGCGGCGGATTTTTATGATGGCGTTCGTGAATGAATGCGCCAGCGACTGCGCCAGGTCCACCGTTGAGATATTTGTACGAGCACCAACAGGCAAAGTCAGCGTTCCAGTCGTGCAGCGAAAGCGCGACATTGCCAACAGCGTGCGCGAGATCCCATCCACACTTCGCGCCTACGGCGTGTGCGGCGCGCGTGATGCGAGCCATATCAAGCACTTGCCCTGTGTAGTACTGAACGCCTCCCAATATCACGAGCGCGAGTTCGTTGCCGACACGCGTGATGGTTGCCTCGATGTCTTCGTGACGCAGGCATTCTTCGCCATCACGGGGCGCAACTTCGATCACATCAACGCTTGGATCGCCGCCGACCGCACGCACAAACGAGTGCACGGCAAATCGATCGCTTGGAAATGCGCCGCGTTCCATCACAATTCGCCGGCGCGAACCTTTCGAAGAATCTTGCGGGCGGTAAAAGCTCATCAAGAGAAAATGCAGATTGACTGTCAGCGAATTCATCGCGACGACTTCGTGAGAAAGCGCGCCAGTCAATTCTGCAAGATGCTCCCGAAAAAATTCGTGATATTTGATCCAAGGTCGCTGGCCGTGTACGTGCGCCTCCGCGCCCATCATCGACCAGTCGTTGAGTTCTTCGTTCACACGGTCACGCGTCGCGCTCGCCATCAAGCCAAGCGAATTGCCAACGAGATACGCCAGTGGTTCGCCCTTCGCATCGCAGGGAATTTCAAAGGCATCTCGAAAAGACGCAAGTGGGTCGTGCGCATCGCACCACAGCGCAAATTCGCGCGTGGGTTTTATGTCCGAAGCCGCGAGATCAAAGATTGTTTTGGGAGCGGTGTGCGTCATATGGTGGTTATTCCGAAAATTTCAATGCAAGAAACTCAATTGCTGTCCCTGCAAGCATTCGAGCACGCTGCGCGTCTGTGATCCAATCCGCGGCTCGAAGCAATTTGCCAGGAGGGATTTCACCAAGGGGGAATGGATAGTCCGATCCCATTGCGATGCGATCCGCGCCAACAGTTCGCACGAGATATCGCAGTGCTTCGTCGTCGTGCACAATGCTGTCGAAGAAGAGTCGCTTGAGATGATCGCGCGGTGGCGTTCTCGAATGCGTCGCGCATAAATCTGGCCGTGCCTCGAAACCGTGTTCGATGCGGCCGAGTGTGTATGGAAACGATCCGCCACCATGCGCAAAGCAAATCCGAAGTGTGGGATGTCGGTCGAGTACACCGCCGAATGCGAGCGCGCAAATTGCACGCGAAGTTTCCGCTGGCATTCCAACCAGCCACGGCATCCAGAATCGGGGAATTTCTTTTTGGCCAAGGACATCCCACGGATGCACGAAGATCGCCGCGCCAAGCGATTCTGCTGCTGCGAAGAATGGAGCGAATGTTGGATCGTCCAAGTCACGGCCGTTGATGTTGGTCCCGATTTGCACGCCAGGAAATCCAAGTTGTTTCACGCAGCGCTCCAACTCACGCGTGGCAAGCGCAGCATCTTGCATTGGAACACTCCCCAGCGCAATAAATCGATTGGGCATCGCACGGACAACTCCCGCAAAGTGGTCGTTGAGCATCTGCGATAAGTCGTGCGCATCTGCGGCCTTCGCTCCATACGAAAACATCACAGGCACAGTTGAAAGCACTTGCATCTCGACACCAGCCGTATCGCATTCCAAAGCGCGCCGTGAAGGATCCCAGCAATTCGATTCGATTTCGCGAAAAAGTTCGCCGTCAATCATCATCCGTGCGCGGCAATGCGCGCAGTGATCGAGCGAGACCCAGCCGCCACATCCATACCGTTCACGCAGATCGGGCCATCGCTCTGGGAGCATGTGTGTATGAAGGTCGATGGTGCGCGGGGGCCGCATTGGCAGAGTTTAGCGATTGGGATGCGAGTCCTTGATCCGATCCAGGCTTCGCCCTGTTGAAAGAAGTTTGGTCACGCCGTTCGTGGCGAAGGCTTTGGAACACGAGTTCCGCACGATGGACACGTGCAGAGTTTCGGATCGGCCCAGAATGCTTCCATCGCCTCGCGGAAATGCTTGACGATATCGGAGCAAGCAAATTCTTGGTCGTAGACCAATGCGTCACACTTCTCGCAGAAAAAGATCATGTGTTCAGTTTCGGTCGGAGGGCGTCGTCTTTCGACGACAAGTCCAAGCGTGTTCGGTCCGCGCTGTGGTCGGTGTGGCACCCCGCCTGGAATGAACATCGCTTCGCCCTCGCGAAGAATGATGTCGCGTATTCCGTGAGCGTCACGCACGCGAATAGAAACATCGCCTTGAAGTTGCATGAAGTATTCCTCGGAATTAGTCATATGAAAGTCGTTGCGAGCGTTTGGGCCAGCGATCAACATCACAAAGAAATCTTTGCCGCTGAAGAGATATTTGTTCGAGACTGGCGGCACCATCAAGTGGCGATTCGCCGCGGTCCACGCAGACAAATTGATCGCGCTTGCGACGCCACCAACGCCGTCCCAGCCAGTCGGATCGCCCAGCGAATCATTCGCAGGAAATGGAGCGTTCACAACGGCTGATGGATTGATTTTGCTCATCCCAACAGCGTACCGAATACGCCCATTTGTCAAAATCGGTTCTGGCGTGCATTTGCGACAAATCTGCGCATATTCTGCGATCATTGTGCTAATGACCCCGATGCAGTGGACGGTCCATCCAGCGCGTGTGCGCCCAGTCGCAGCAATCTGGACGGTGGTGGCGATCGCGGTGGTTGCGACCTTGATTGCGCAACTGGCTGGCGATTGGTTTTGGGGCGCAATCAGCGCGCTTGGGCTATTTATATCGTTGACACGATTCTTTCTCGCAACGCAATATCGAATTGATGCCGAAGTTGCGGAGGTCATCTATCCACTTTCGACGAGCCGACTTCGCTGGGAAGAAGTTGGATGCATTCGCTGGCATGACCGCCGCGCGCTCGTGGCGCGTTCGCCATCGCATCGTGCGCAGATGCGTGGTTTGGTGTTTGATTTCACGAATCTCTCGGTCGAGACAAGGAAGCAACTTCGAGAATTCGCATACGCGCATACTTCGCCAGAGGTGTGGCAATGACGGATAAGACGAATTCGTGGAAGCGATTGCGCGGCGCTTGGGGCGAAGCGTGGGCAAAGGCATTTCATATCGAGCCACCAGGACCTGCGAAGCCGACTGCTCCCGAAGCAGAACTTGTTGAACGCGTTGCGCAAGAGATCGTGAAGCGAAGAATGGCTCAACCTGCGCTGCTTTTCTTGGAATCCAGCCGGCCTCTTTCAGGAGTTGGGGCAGCGGCGATGCATTTCCTCCAGCCATTTGTTGCGGTAGTCATCCACCCAACAACATGGTCGACGCTTGCGACATTTTTAGAGCGATCTGGCTCGGTGGAATATCTATGCCTTCGCATTGAAGCGCTTGAATCGCAGCGAGTGTCCAACGATGCCCAGTCCAACGATGCCCAGTCCGGCGATGCCCAGTCCGGCGATGCCAAGAAGTGAAGCGCGAAAATTCTTTCGGCGTGACATAGAAACATCTTCATCCGGATTCGCCGATTCCAACAACGCGATTCTGGGTGATCTTGAATAACCAGTTCAGCGCGGTTGCGCAAACGATTCAGCCAAGTTGGATGTCGATCATCCAACGCAGCGTTGAAGTTGGAATTCGCTCGACCACATTGACCGGCTTGCGCCATCTTGTTGCGACAGCAGAATTGAACACGCTTCGTGGAGAAGGCAAGTGCGAGGTTCGGATTGTCGCAATTCCAGATGCGTGGCGGGCGCCCAAAGAAGGAATTTTTTCAAAGAAACAATAGTCAATCTTGAGGAACTTGGCGAAAATATGGGCAAAGACTCCGCGTCTTGGTTGGTTGAGGTTCCCTAACTTCCTCTGTGTCTCTATTCTTAACGGTTCATGCGAATCGTCGCCACTGACTGCGGAAGCACGACAACGAAGGCCATCCTCATAGAGGAAAAGGACGGTGTATTTCGCCAGACATTTCGAGGCGAAGCGCCGACGACTGTCGAAGAGCCATTCGCCGATGTCACGCTGGGCGTCGCAAATTCTGTGACAGAACTTCAGGAACTTTCTGGATACAAACTCATTGCCGACGATGGCACGATCATCCGCCGCAAGAATGCGTCAGACCCGGATGGGTGTGATCTATATATATCCACTTCCAGCGCAGGCGGCGGATTGCAGATGATGGTTGCAGGCGTTGTGCGCGAGATGACCGCAGAGAGCGCGAAGCGGGCGGCGCTTGGAGCTGGCGCAATCGTGATGGACACCATCGCAAGCAACGATCGTCGCAAACCGCACGAACAAATCCAACGCATTCGCGAACTTCGGCCAGATATGGTTCTTGTTTCAGGTGGAACAGATGGTGGCGATACAAAGAAAGTGATCGAGATCGCGGAGCTCATCGCGCCCGCTCGTCCGCGTCCACGCTTCGGTGGAGAATATAAATTGCCGCTCATCTTTGCGGGCAACAAGGAAGCGCGCGAGACAATCGAGCGTGTTTTCTCTGGCGAAGGCTTCGCGCTTTCTGTCGTTGACAATTTACGCCCGACGCTCGAGCGCGAAAATCTTGGACCGGCGCGCGAGAGAATTCACGATGTCTTTCTCGAGCACGTTATGGCGCACGCGCCGGGGTATGACAAGCTGATGACTTGGGCGAATGCGCCGATTATGCCAACTCCCGGCGCGGTTGGCGACATCTTGCAGACGATTGCAAAGGGTCGCGGCATCAATGTGGTGGGAGTCGATATCGGCGGCGCGACAACCGATATGTTCAGCGTCTTCGGGGGCGTTTTCAACCGCACTGTCAGCGCAAATCTTGGCATGAGTTATTCCATCTCGAATGTTTGTGCTGAAGCTGGAATGGACAGTGTCTTGCGCTGGGTGCATCTTGATATGGATGAACGCGAACTTCGCAACCGTGTGAAAAATAAGATGATTCGCCCAACGACGATTCCGCAAACACTTGAAGCGCTCGTCTTCGAGCAAGCGGTTTCGCGCGAGGCACTTCGATTGGCGTACATCCAACATAAATCTTTCGCGACGACATTGAAAGGTGTTCAGCAACAGCGCACAGTTGGTGACGCGTTCAGCCAGAAGGAAGCAGGCGGATCGCTTGTCGACAATATGTCGCTCGATTTGATGGTCGCGTCGGGCGGCGTGCTCAGTCACGCTCCACGAATGGAACAGACTGCGCTGATGATGATCGACGCATTCGAGCCCGAAGGCTTCACAGAAATTGCGAAGGACTCGATCTTCATGATGCCGCACCTTGGAGTGCTCGCTTCTGTGAATCCACGAGCGGCGATGGAGGTTTTCGAGAAAGATTGTTTGGTTGTTCTTGGTTGGTGCGTCGCTCCGCGCGGCGAAGTTCGCGCAGGTAGACCCGCATTCGATTTCACGCTGCGCCGTGCAAACGAAGTTGTTGCGCAAGGACAACTGATCGGTGGCGAAATGCGTCTCGTTCGTTTCGGTCACGGAGAAGTTGGAACCTTGGAGGTTCGCCCAGAGCGCGGTTTGGATATGGGCAGTGGCCCTGGAAAACCTGTGACCCGCGAAGTGCGTGGTGGAGCAGTCGGCATCGTGCTCGATGGGCGCGGTCGTCCACTGAAGCTGCCGACATCTGCGGTTGAGCGACGCGCGTGCGTCGAGCAGTGGTTGAAGGCGCTTGAAGTTTACGAATAACCCCGCAAGAAAATAAACCCAATGGCCAAGGCATACACACCAGGATTGAAAGTGACGGCACGCACGACCTATCGCGTGCGGCGGCTCTTGCCGGTTCCTGGCGATGTGCGGGTCAAAGTTGGCGACAGCGTTTCGGCGGAAACAGTTGTCGCGGAGACTTTTCTTGAAGGCGATGTTTTTCCCATCAAGGTTGCGGGAATGCTCAGCGTCAATCCAGCTGAATTGATGCCGCTGATGCTGAAGCGCGCGGGCGATACTGTTCAAGTTGGTGACGCGCTTGCGAGAAGCAAGGGCATTTTCGGCATGATGAAGACGGAAGCGAAATCAACAGCAACAGGAACACTCGAAAGTGTTTCGGAATCCACAGGCATGGTCATCATTCGTGGTGCGAAGACTCCAGTGCAAGTTCGCGCCTATGTCGCGGGGAAAATAATCGAAGTCATCGCCAATGAAGGCGTCGTCGTCGAAACGGACGCGCTCTTTGTGCAGGGAATTTTTGGAGTTGGCGGGGAAACATGGGGACCGCTGATGATCGCCGGAAAATCCCACGCCGAAGATTTGCTCGAAGAACATATCAACGCATCAATGAAAGGCGCAATTGTTGTCGGTGGCGCGCGTATGACGGCTGGCGGAATCCGCCGCGCGCGCGAAGTCGGAGTCGCCGCGTTGATTTGCGGCGGAATTGATGATGCGGATCTTCGCGATGTGCTTGGGTATGACTTGGGAGTCGCAGTCACTGGAAGCGAGAAGATTGGAATCACATTGCTTGTGACTGAAGGCTTTGGCGACATTGCAATGGCGAAGCGCACCTTTCAGTTGTTGCTTGCTCATGCGGGAAAAATGGCGAGCGTGAACGGCGCGACCCAAATTCGTGCGGGTGTGATGCGTCCAGAAATCGCAGTACCGCTGGGACAAGCAAGTTCTGGCGAGATCTTCACAGGTGGAGCAACCGCTGGAATCTTGAACATCGGCACGCCAGTTCGAATCATCCGTGACCCGCACTTCGGACTCTTGGGATCCGTCAGCGCGCTTCCAGAGCAACCCGCAGTTCTGGGTTCAGGTTCGAAAGCTCGTGTGCTTGAGGTTGCGCTCGAAAGCGGACAGCGTGTGATTGTTCCGCGAGCGAATGTCGAACTTGTTGGCGATTGAAGCGGGGGAATGAAAATCTTATGACGGTTTGTGTTCGCAAGAATTGTCAAATGGGACTATCTTGCACTCGTGGCGAGGAACGCAAACGCAAATCGCTGGCAGAAAATCTCAAGCGCGCTGATTTTTTGCGTGATTGCGCTTGGATCATTTGGCGCAAGCGGGGTTGAAAGCAAAGTCGACAGCAAAGTTGACAGCAGAGGAAAGATTCCGCTCAACGAACTTGGTCAAGAAGTCATTGCCCCACCAGCGGCTACTTCGATCACCGCGGAAGATGTCGCGTGGGATGCGGGAGGAGTGATCAAAATTTCGTGGCAACCCGCCGCTGGAATAACTTCTGCAACGAAGTGGATTGTCGAACGGAGTGAAGTGCTCGTAGATGGGCAAGGTTCTGGGCAAGGTTCTGGGCAAGGTCCTTGGACCTTGGTTGCAGAAGTTCCAATCGAAGAAAAATATGCGGTCGCATCGAAGCTTTCGCCGGAAGCCTCCTATTTTTTCCGTGTCACCGCAGTCAGTCCAAATGGTTCGAGCGCTGTGACGACAACGAAGTCTGCTGTGACGGGACACTGGAACTTTTTTATTGGCGCAAAATTGCCTTTGTTCTGCGCTATTTTGCTTGTCAGCGCATGCGTGATCAACTTCATTCTTGCTGCGCGTCGAGGTCGGCCAATGAAAGTTCGCCGTATCGCCGCGCTTGAAGCGATCAAGGATGCAGTTGGCCGTGCCACAGAAATGGGGCGATCGATCTTGTTCGTTCCTGGCATTCAAGACATGGACAACATTCAAACTGTTGCTGGGTTGACCGTGCTTGGCAATGTTTCCAGAACCGCCGCCGAATATGACGCCGCGATCGAAGTGCCAACGAGTCGCTCGCTTGTGATGGAAGCGGCGCGCGAAGCAGTGCAAGCGTCATACCTTGCCGCAGGCCGAGCAGATGCATACAACGCCGATGCGATTCGATACATCACCGATGAACAATTTGGATTTGTCGCATATGTCTCTGGAAGAATGGTCCGCGAAAAACCAGCCGCTTGTTTTTATATGGGTTGCTTCTTTGCGGAAAGTTTGATTTTGGCAGAGACAGGAAATTCCATCGGCGCAATTCAGATTGCGGGAACCGCCGAAAGCAGTCAGCTTCCATTCTTTGTCGCAGCATGTGATTACACCTTGATTGGCGAAGAATTTATGGCGGCAAGCGCGTATCTTTCGGGTGAACCAGATCAAATTGGATCGCTCAAGGGGCAGGATCTTGCCAAGGCAATCGCCGCAATTGTCATCGTCATTGGAGTTGTGCTTGCGACTATGGCTGTCATTGCCCCAAGCGGTCCAATACCCGCCGCGCTTGCATGGTTGAAGGGAGTGCTTGGATCATGAAGCGCCTCGTTCCAATGTGGATTGCAATTATCGCGGGATTCGTGATGCTGCTATCCGCATTTTTCCCCATAACAGAAAGTCTTGGCGAGACAGTCGGCGATGTTTTCAATGTTGTTGCCGCAATCGCTTTCATCCTTGGCGCGGGAAGTTTGGCGAAAGTCAACCTTGCAAAGATTTCACGACGCGATCAAGGTTGGGGATATGCGGCGATCACTCTGATCTGTTTCGCAATCACACTGGTCGTAGGTCTTGGGAAAATTGGCGTTCCGCCAAATACACAGTTTCCATTGCTCGCTTGGTCGGGTGAAAAAAATGCTGATGGTTCGATCTTCGGCTGGATTTATGAATTCGCACTCGTGCCGATCACCAGCACAATGTTTGCTTTGCTGGCTTTTTATGTGGCGAGCGCCGCGTTTCGCGCCTTTCGAGCGAAGAATCTTGAAGCAATCTTGCTGCTATCGACCGCATTCATTATCTTGCTGGGCCGCACATTTGCAGGAGTTGTGTTGACTGGCTGGTTGCCAGATTGGGCAAGTGGATTGCGATTGGAAAATCTCTCGGTCTACATCATGCAGGTTTTCAACACGGCGGGTAATCGCGCCATCATTATTGGCATTGCGCTTGGCGTGACCGCAACAAGTTTGAGAATTCTTTTGGGAGTTGATCGATCGTGGATGGGATCGGGAGATTGACGCATGAGTAAATTGCTCTCCATCCTCGAAAGTCTTGATCGTCGCTGGATTTTTCTTGCAATGGCAATTTCGGTCGCTGGTCCAATCTTGTATATCGGCATCACTGGCAAGACTCTTCCAGAGACTCCAACTCCCGCTGCGCGAGCTGTCTATAAAGAGATTGAAGCGCTCCCGCCAGGCACGCCAGTACTGCTTTCGTTTGATTTCGATCCCGCAAGTGGTGGCGAGCTGATTCCTATGGCGACAAGTTTGGTTCATCAATGCGCCGCGCGTCGCTTACGAATGGTCTTCATCGCGCTTTGGCCGCTTGGCCCGCAGTTGATCGACGAAACAATCAAGCGTGTCATCCTTGCGGATTATCCAGACCTCAAAGAAGGTGTCGATTATGTCAATGTCGGATTTCAATCTGGTAATGAAGCGGTGATGAAAGTGATGCTGACTGATTTTGCAAAGGCTTTTCCCATCACAAAGAATGGCATCGCGGTTGGAGATGTTGTTGCTCTGCAAGGAATTCAACGCGTCTTGGACTTTCCACTGCTCATCACAATCAGCGCGGGATATCCAGGCGCGAAGGAATGGATTCAGTATGTCGTCTCTTCGAGTGGCGGCAAGATCAAGATGGTTACTGGTTGCACGGGCGTACAGACATCTGCGCTCTATCCGTACTATCCGAATCAATTGAGTGGTTTGCTTGGCGCGATCAAAGGTGCGGCGGAATATGAATCTCTTGTCAATTCCAGCCTCGCGCCAAATGACACCTCCGCTGCGATTCCTGCGAAATATCTCGAAGCACAGCGGCGCATGGGTCCACAACTTGGCGCGCATTTATTGATGATCGCACTCATCATCTTGGGAAACATCGCGTACTTCGCCCAGCGCAAGTCGAAGGTGAGGGCGACATCATGAAGCCATCGAAGGCTTGGGTCATCATTGTTTCCGTGATTCTTCTGCTTGTGGGAATTCGGATGTCGATCGGCCAAGGAATGGCGCGGGCATATGTCGAGCGTGTTGATCAATCCGTCGAAGTTAAAGCGAACGACAAACATGGCGCGTCGACGGAGAAGTGGACTGAATGGCATTCAGTTGCGCCGAAAAAATTCGAAGCCGCACAGATGGCTGATCAATCGCAGACAAAGATCGTATTCAGTTTGGCGAACACGATTGGACTTTGGCTTGCGGCATTTTTCACGCTTGCAATCTTCTCTTTCTTGTATCGGGACAATCCTGGGTATCGCCTCGCGGAGGCCGTAATCATCGGGGTCTCTGCTGCATACTGGGGAGTCGTCGGATTCTGGGACACGCTTGTTCCAAAATTATTCGGCGCACTCACACCCACTCTCGTTCACGACCAAGTACTGCCAAGTTTGCCGGCTCCCTCGATTGGCCAAGTCGTCGCAATGTATTTCGCTCTCGCTCTTGGTCTTATGTTGTTGATGCGCCTTGCGCCGAAGGGCGGTTGGATCAGTTTGTGGCCGATCGCATTCATCATTGGAGTCACCGCGGGCTTGAAGATCGTCAGTCATGTCGAGAGCGATCTTGTCGCGCAATCTGTCGCGACATTCAAGCCGCTCGTTCAGCCCGTCGTTGGTGCAGAAGGCGGATGGATGTTGTGGCCAACCATTTGGGCGAGTCTTAAAAACATCTTGCTTGTCGTCGGAGTTCTTTGTTGCCTGACATATTTCTTCTTTTCGGTTGAACACAAAGGCGTCGCAGGCCGCGCGGCGCGCATCGGCATCATGTATCTCATGATCACCTTCGGGGCAGCATTCGGATTTACCGTGATGGGCCGAGTCGCACTATTGGCGGCTCGTATCGAGTTCTTGTTTGATGATTGGCTTTGGCTGATCGATCCCGCAGGAAAGCGCATCGTCGAAGTCGCCACTGCCGCTGGTTCGATGCTCTGTTGGTGGTAGAACTGCGCCACATGCGTAAGCCAGATCCATGTGTACTCGTCATCTTCGGTGCCTCCGGCGATCTCACCGCCCGAAAGTTGATTCCCGCTCTGTATGAAATGCGCGCAATTGGTGCGTTGCCGGAGCACTTCAAAGTGTTGGGAGTTTCGCGGCGCGAAAAAACAGATGATGCGTGGCGAACAGAATTGGCCACATCGGTGCAGAAACACGCCAAGCGCTGGGATGCAGGACGATGGGCTGAATTCGCAAAGTGCATTCACTATTTCGCGGGTGATGCCGCGCAGACCGGGATGTATCCAGCTCTTGAAGAACGCCTTCGCAAGTTCGATGAGGTGAGCGGCACGCGTGGTAATCGACTTTTCTATCTTTCGGTTGGGCCAGAGTTGTACGAGTCGATTGTTCAGCGCATCGAAGACGCGGCGCTTGTCACTGAAGGCAAGCGTTGGTGTTCGATCAATTCCAACGAGCGTTCATGGCAGCGCATCATTATTGAGAAGCCCTTTGGCCACGATGAACAAAGTGCGGCGAGCCTCAACCGCACGCTTGGTCGAGTCTTCGAAGAAGAAGATATTTATCGAATCGATCATTACCTCGGCAAGGAAGTTGTGCAGGCGATGTTGGTGCTTCGATTTGCCAACACTATTTTCGAGCCTGTATGGAATCACCGCTATATCGACCATGTCCAGATCACCGCAAGCGAAACCGTCGGAGTTGGAAATCGAACGGCATTCTTCGATGCAACTGGCGCTATTCGCGACATGATTCAGTCGCATCTTCTGCAGATTTTCGCATTCGTCGCAATGGAGCCACCGACGGCTATTACGGCAGAAGAGATTCGCGCCGAAAAGATCAAGGCTGTGCGAGCGATTCGTCCAACTACTCACGAATCTGTAGAAACCCACGCAGTTCTTGGGCAATATGGAAAATGTGCCGATGAAGGCGCGTATGTCGATCTGCCTGGAGTTGCAAAGGGATCGACCACCGAAACATATGCGGCGATCAAATTACATGTGGATAATTGGCGCTGGGCGGGAACGCCGTTTTATTTCCGCACTGGCAAACATATGGCGAAGAAGTGCACCGAAATTGTTGTGCAGTTCAAACCGCCTGCGGCAAATCTTTTTCCAGGCATACCACATCAATCAGGAAATGTGCTTGGTAATCGGCTGGTCATCGAAATCGCACCGTTTCAGCAAACCCGTTTGCGTTTTGAAAGCAAAGTTCCTGGCGCGCCGCTCAGCATCGCAAGTGTGGAAATGCAGGCGGACTTTGACAAGCAATTTGGAGTGGAGGCACTCGAGGCCTATGGACCGTTATTGATCGACGCAATGCGTGGCGACCAATCTTTGTACAAGCACCGCATAGAAGTCGAAAGCGGTTGGGCGGCGGTCATGCCATTCCTGGATTCTTCATCCGCAACAATTCGCAAGTCAATCGCCAGCAATTACGCGCCAGGTTCTTGGGGGCCAGCCGCAGCAGATGAAATGATGGTGCGCGATGGACGCGCTTGGCATAATGAATGACGGAATTGCTGTTTCGCTCTATAGACTTGCGTCATGTCCACAACTCCAGAACCGATCCCGCTTGCCGCACTTGAAGAACCCATCAAGGGTCCGGCTCTTTCAGGGCGTGTTGTCGTGGGAAGTGACCGTCATACTGTCTATGAATTGCTTGGATCGCAATTGCTCTCAACTGCATTCGACTGCGTGACAAAGTTTGGCGATTTTCATTTCGCCGTTTCTGGTGGATCGACGCCATTTCCTTTTTATCAATCGCTGATGACCGATCCACGATATCGATCATTTCCCTGGGCTCGCACCCATTTGTGGATCGTCGATGAGCGGCGCGTTGCTTTCGATAATGCCCTGAGCAATTGGCGGCAGATTTCGGAAATCTTCTGCGACCACTCTGGAATGCCCGACAGTCAGATTCACCCAATGATGGCGACAGCAAGTGACGCCGCGGAGCAATATGAAAAACTCCTGCGAAGTTCGCTTGGTTCACGACCACAGGGCGAAGATCGTCTGGATTTCGTGTTGCTTGGAATGGGCGACAACGGTCACACGGCAAGTCTCTTTCCAGAAACTTCGGTGCTGAACGAAAAAAATCTCTGGATCAGTTATTGCGATGGTCCAACTGTCACGCCACCGCCGCGTGTCACGATGACATATCCACTGCTGAACAATGCGCGAGTGATCGTGCCGCTTGTGATGGGTGCCAACAAGGCCGAAATGATTGCCCGCGTCGCGACGGGCAACGAAGATTTTCACGCGTTGCCTATAAAAGGAATAAAGCCGACTCGAGGCGAATTGGTGTGGTATCTCGATCGCGCTGCGTGCGGGCGAGATTGAGCCGTTGCCGGCGAATCATGTGGTGTGATCGCGGCTCTGAAAAAAATCTTTCAGAACTTCGCACGCGGCAAGAGCATCACGCAATTTTTTCTTCTGCCCGTGGGTGCGGCCGCTTTGATTCAGCGAAAATTCCGCCGCAAAGCTTGTCAGCCGTTCATCTTGCATGATCGCCTTGATCGAAAAACGTTTCGCGCATTCATCCGCAAATTCACGCGCCATCTTTGCGCGCGGCCCTTCGGTCCCGTCCATATTCACAGGCAGTCCAATGATCAGCGCGTCTGGCCCATACTCGTGCACCAGTTTTTCCAACCTCGAAAGCAGCACTTCTCGAGGTGACGCATCGATCACTTCGATCGGCGAAGGCAATCGCAAGATGTCGTCACCGCAAGCGACTCCAGTTCGTTTGTCGCCGAGATCAATCGCGAGATATCTCATAAGCGCTCAGCGCAGTTCGGGCGCAACGCGCCCAGCAAGATCTTTGACTTGTTCCGCCATATCCGCGCGGCAGATCAATGTCGCATCTTTCGTGTGCACAACCACCAATCCCTCAACACCAATCGTCGCAATCAAATGCGCTGGATCATCACTGACGAGAATCATTTTTTTCGAGTCGATGTGCATCGCCCGCGCGCTTGCGCGATTTCCATCCGCGTCGACGGTCAGCGCTTCGCCATACGAAGGCCAACTTCCAACATCGCGCCAAGAAACCGGCATCGGCACCGCGCAAATCTTGATGCGTTCGTCACGCGCGGCTGGTTCCATCAATCCATAATCCACGCTGATCTTGGTCAGCAATGGATAGACATCCTCGACAACTTTTTCTGCGCCGGGCTTTCCCCACGCAGCGCCGATTTTCGCCAGTCCAACAGCGCTCGCTGGTTGAAACCACCCAATCGCATCAAGAACAGTGCGCGCGTGAAAGATGAACATACCGCTGTTCCAACCGAATGCGCCACTCTTGAAATATTCCGTCGCGCGCGCAAGGTCTGGTTTTTCCACAAACCGTTTCGTTCGAAACGCGCCATCGAATTTCCCCGTGGGATCAGTGATCGGATCGCCTTGCTCGACATATCCATAAGCCGTCGCTGGAAAAGTTGGCGTGATCGAAAAAGTCACGATACGGCTCGGGTCAGCTTCTACCAGGCGAAATCCAAGATCCACTTTCTGTGTAAACACAGATTGCGGTTCGATGATGTGATCGCTCGTCAGCACAGCGAAGATCGCATCGGGATCGCGCGCCGCAAGCACCGCCGCAGCGAAACCAACCGCGTTGAGGGTGTCACGCCCAACCGGCTCGCCAAGGAAATTATTGTGCGTAAGCCCATCAATTGCAGCAATGACATCCTTGGCATAACTGCGAGAGGCACACACCAATCTGTGATCCTTTACAACCAAGCCTTCCAACCTCTCGCCACTG
>SXGU01272512.1_pt1 | contig 21735 bp, 13 predicted proteins | sample 3174531 | NCBI WGS metagenome assembly SXGU01 (sample SAMN11356863, study PRJNA531348) | freshwater metagenome | isolation source: freshwater sample F1-140 | place: China: Fuxian Lake, Yuxi | collected 2017-12-25 | reverse complement strand
GGTAAATTAAGTTTTCTGGAGGCCATAAAGTTTCTGTTCCGATACTCACAAGCCACGAAGTGGAATTCCGTCAAACGACGTTCGTTTGCGGTTGTTAGGAAGAGGAGGGCAGACGTTTGGGTCGTTGTTTATTTCTTGTTCCCACTTCTGTTTCCTGAATGGGTGTTTTTTTCAATTCTTTTCTAGGAGTCCTGTCATGATGAAACGACGCGGTTTTACTTTGATCGAGCTACTGGTGGTGATCGCGATCATCGCTGTGCTCATCGCTTTGCTGCTGCCTGCTGTTCAGCAGGCGCGTGAAGCGGCTCGCAGGTCACAGTGCAAGAACAATCTCAAGCAATTCGGATTGGCGCTGCACAATTACCACGACACTTACAAAACTTTCTGCCCGTTGGCCGGTGGCACGAATTTGAGCAGCACGACTGCTGGGACAAATGGTGGTAGCTTGAGCGGTGTTGTGATGCTCTTGCCATTTATTGAGCAAGGACCGTTGTGGGAAACAATTGTTGCGAACGGGGGTCCCGCGATTTGGCAAGGTGGTAATCCCTGCCTGAGTTCGAGCGCGGCTGCGAATCCGGGTATTGACGGGCCATTTTTCCCAAACGGCTCAACTTGGGCTCCGAAAGGGTTTCATGCACCTGGATCGATCGAGGTTTTTGAGTGTCCTTCCTCGACAAAGTCCCCTTCCACTCCAGTCCAAAAAAGCTATTGCTTCAATATGGGTGATCGAATGGCTGTGAATGCTCCCGGTTCCACCGGTCCAGCCGGCAATGCCATGCTGGTGTGGGTCGACCAGACGACTGCCCAAGCAAATGTTGGAGTTCCCTCTGGTGTTCCATTCTTGAATCTATTGACGTCCATGCCAACCCCTCAACAAGAGATGCGCGGTCCGTTCACAATTGGCCGTGGTTTCGGGGTGAGAGACATCCTGGATGGTGCAAGCAACACCATCGCCATGGCCGAACGTGATCTCGGAAATCCCGGCAATGCCAACGACATTTTGGGACGAGCTCAAGTTAAACCTGCCAACCTTGATCCGGATCAATGTCAGGTGGGCGTTGTCCAAGGCCAATACTCGATTACTGCGGGAGCAGTTCCGCTCCCCACGAGTGTGAACAATCCTATGATGAGCGAGCGATGGTCCTGCGGTCATCCGTATCACAACGCGGTGACGATTGCCGCGCCACCCAATACCGGCTCTTGCTTGAATAATGCGGTTACAGATTGGACAGCGGCTGGACTTATGGCCGATGGGAACGTTTGGGTCACCCCCAGCAGCCGCCACACCGGTGGACTTCAAGTGCTGATGGCTGATGGTGCTGTGAAATTCGTGAATGAAACCATCAATAGTGCGTCGGCCAATCCGCCCTGCAATGTCAGCGGTTTCGTGACTCCTGCCCAGAAGAATGTGAGTTCTTACTACTGCAACGGCCAAAGCCCGTTCGGTGTGTGGGGCGCATTGGGCACGATGGGAAGTAACGAGACGGTGGAAGAGCTCTAAGCGACGATCGCGTGAACCGTGATTGGGTCGACACAGAACCCCTCGAAACCAAGTTTCGAGGGGTTTTTTCGTCTCCTCTGACTTCCGACGGAAACGTGAGTTTTCCAACACTCAACACCACCGAGGGATTCTCTGTCTTCGTTCAGTGTCGTTGGCCGACCGAGTCAGCTCAACCGATTATCTGTTTCAACTGAGCAGTGCCCTTCGGGCGATCCCCCGACCATCTTGAGTCGCGTAGAACGGTCGTTGTTCCACCATGACGTGGTAATCGGGAGCGATTCCAAGTGTGTGCAACATCGTGGCGTGCAAATCGGTGACATTGATCGGATTTTCGATCGTCGTGCAGGGACGCTGATCCGCAGTCTTGCCGTAGAGACAACCACGGCGGACACCACCGCCAAACATCAAAACGCTCGAGGCACCGGTAAAGTGGCGATGCATGCCGTAGTGCTTGAGTTCGCTGAGGACCGCTGGCTGATCGACTTGATTGCCGACCGGCTTTTCGGGTTTGCCTTCGAGCAGACAGTCACGGCTGAACTCGCTGGCCAAGACGATCAGCGTGCGTTCGAGCAGTCCGCGTTGCTCCAGATCGAGTACCAGTTGAGCAATCGGAGCGTCGATTTCGGACTTCAGTTTCGCGAGCCGAGTGTGGCCGTTGTCATGTGTGTCCCATTGCAAGAACGGACCGTACTCGGTGGTGACTTCGATGAAGCGGGCACCTTCTTCGACCAGTCGTCTGGCCAGCAAGCAGCCGAGGCCGAACTTGCAAGTGTTGTACATGTCAAAGGACTCTTTCGGTTCGAGCGAGAGATCAAACGCTTTTGCTGCGGATGAATTCATCAGCCGATGGGCTTGCTCCACTGAGCGAAGTATCGCGTCACGTTGCGCGTCGCTCAGCGCCTTCCCGTCCTTGCCGACCCCATCGGCCACCATCTTGCGAAACGTGTCGTAGCGTCGGCGGAAACGTTCGAGGCTCATACCGGCCGGTGGCTTCACAATGTTGACCGCTTGCCGAGGGTCGGGAACTCGGAACGGATTGAACTCCGCACCGAGACAGCCGCCGGTTTGAAACGCCTTGAGTTCTTCGGACTCGCCGTTGCCTTCGTAGCCTTGGCCGATGTCGATGAACGCGGGGATCGCCGAATTCTTCGGCCCCAGCGCGTGCGCGATCCACGCTCCCAGATGCGGAGCCGCGACGTTCTGCGGCGGTTCGTAGCCGGTGTGCCAGTGGTACTGATGCCGCGAATGCAGAATCGTGCCGAGGTCACCGAGCACATGCGACCGGATCAGCGTCCCGCGGTCCAGCACACTGGCAACCTTCTCAAAGCCTTCCGTGATTTCGATCCCGTCCACCGCCGTTTTGATGGCTGGGAAGGTGCAGAGCACGTCGTCCGCTTTCATCCCCAGCTCGAACGGGATGTACCATTTCGGATCGAACGTCTCAGTGTGAGCCATTCCCCCAGCCATCCAGAGCACGATCAGCGTATCGGCCGTCGCGGGAAACGCCGGCCGCTTCGGCTGCTGACCGGGCGAACTGGCTGGCTCTGCGAGCACATTGCCCGCCGCTCCGGCGACCAGCGTGCAACCAGCCAGGTGTGTCAGAAACTCGCGGCGAGAAGAGCAAACCGAGACAGCGTTTGTGAGTTCCATCATGTCATGTGTCCTGAGCAGGTTTCCGAGACATCGATACTGGTTTGCTTTCGAATTTGGACGGTGGAAGCGGCTGCTTGCGGTCGAGCAGATACGAGAACGCACCGAGCAAATCGCCGCGGCGGACAGAATGGCAATCCAGGCACTGCTTGGCCGCTCGCACGGCTCCCACCATGCGAACCGTATTGAGTTGCTGATCGGTGACGATGTTCTCGCCGTCGCGAAGTTGTTGCAACGACCGTTGCTCAAACTCATCCACCGGCCGCGTCTCGGCGTGCCGCAATTCTTCCATGCGAGGCAGATACTCTGACAGATACACGCGCGGTTCGACGTGCTTCAGCAGGCTCACCAATTCCAAACGCGAGACTTGCCATGACGAGAGCGATTCATTGGCCGCGAGTGGCAACGATTTGGCGAACGCGTGTGGGACGAATCCCGCGACTTGACGTGGGGATTTCACAAGGCCAATCCGCTCGGGAGCCAGAAAGTCGGCCAACCCTGAATCGTGGAGGGAAGCGATTTCGCGATTTCCCAGCGGGCTGTCTTCGGCCGCGAGTTGCGGGAATTGGATCGCGGTCGGCGGTTCAAGCTCTTGCGGACGCGCGGGCAACGGCAGCGGTTCAGGCGGAAGAATCAGGAGATGATCGCGATGCACTCGCCGCATCCGAACAACGCCAAAGCCACTGGCTTCGATGAACTTCAGATAATGCTCTTGATGCAACTGGTACAGCTTGCCTGTCCGCAAATCGAGGGTTCGCTCTTTCTCCATCGCCGCCAAACGCTCTTTTGAATCTTCGGAAAGCACTACGGCGCTCAAGCTCTGCGAAGAATCCATTGGCGGCTCATACTCCAAACGATTCGCGATGGATTCAAAATCGAACTCTCTCCGCAAATCACGCGTTTGGCGGACCTCTGAGTAAGTGGACGCCGTAATGGCTCCCCAGACGAGGAACGTGCAGACAAACGATGCGACGGCAATCACATTGCGGCGGACTCGAAAGGCGGCCACGATGCCAACGACGACAGGCATCAACACGACGAGCATGAAAAACGCGACATTGAAGATCACCAGTCCTAAGGCGCAGAAGACGAGCGGAATCGTCACCGCTCGCCAAACGCTGACGGTTGGCTTGGCTCCATACAGCGTCGCTGCGACCTGTAGGCTGGTGACGACCAGCATGATGACGAGCGGTTCCATCACGGCACCAATTGAAATTCAGGGAGCAGGATGATCGTCCACAGGAAATCGGCGACTCCTTCTTTCGTTGCAGTGCTGCCGAGCAATTCTGTCGCGAGGTCTCGTTCGCGGGAAGTCGGTTCGCGGCCGAGTGCCGCAAGCGAGATCAACGAAATCAGACGACTCGGATTGGAAGACGACTCGCGCAGCCAGTAGTCGGCTCCGCGTTGGAGCTGCTCATCGAGGGCTGAGCCGTTAGTCAATTCCAGGACTTCGAGCATCGTGGCGAGCGACTCGCGGCGTGAGACGACTTGTTCGCGGTGCGGCCTGCCGAGAGCGGATTGCAATTGGTCTTGCGACAGCAGCGAGGCTCGCAGGCGGACGTCTTGCAGCGCGGAGAGCGTGGCAGGAGTCATCAGCGTCGTGTTGGCGGCCACAACGTCGGCGATACTCCACGGAGCGAGTTTGGCATCGCCGAGAACCACCGCCGGTTTCCAATCGGCTGCATTGAAGGTCGGTTTCTCCCAGTCTTTGGACTCGGTCTCGGACGCGAGCCATGAGCCGTCGGTGGTCAGCGTCCATTTCCGGTGCATTTGGGCGTCGAAGGCGAACAGCTCAGCGATGAAGCCGGCGGGGTTGGGGCCGTTGCCCTTGTTGACGACTCGCGCGGCGAGGATGTTCTCGCCGACTTTCAGCGGGCCTCCGACCAACGTTTGTGTCGGTTGCTGCCAATTGTTCGCGTCGGTGATTTTTTGGCCGTTGATGTAGAAGTCGCACTCGTTGTCAGCCGCGACCGTCAGAAAGACGAACGGCATGCCGCGTTCCAGCTTGAGCGTCTTGCGGAAGAAGACAACCTTGTTCGCCGGAGCTTGCTGCGCGACGGCGTTCGACCAGAGCCATTTGGCGTCAGCGAACAGAGGTTGCGCTCGGCGCGGGTCTCCCGACCTCGCCGCCTCTTGGACAGTAGGACTCCCGGATCTTGTTCCCTGATCGCGGAGACCTTCGGTCGCGCGAGCGGCGGGGTCGGGAGACCCGCGCCGAGCGCTGTCGATCGCTCGCGCGATCGCACCGAGTTGTCCCGCCTGGCCGCGTCCATCGACTCGCAGTAGCGGCAGTGAGATCGGCCGCCAGGTATTGGTCAGCGATGTCACCGCATCGACGAATTGCTCGGCCGAGAGGCGTTTGACGAACGGGCCGCGAAACTCGAACGGATCGTCGGATGAAGAGTCCTCATCAAGTCCGACGGCGAAAAGCTGGTACGCTCGCGAGGTCGCGATCAGCCGCAGCGTGTGCTGGATGTCGTGGTCATGCTCGACGAAATCACTCGCAAGCCAATCGAGCAAGTCGCGATGCCACGATTCGGCGTCGAGGTTGTCGAGCGGTTCGATCAAGCCCCGTCCCATCAGCTTTGCCCACAGACGGTTGACGATGACTCGCGAGAATCGGCCGTTTTCCGGCTTCGTCAGCAGTCTGGCGAGTTGCCTTTGGCGCTCGGGCCGAGCGGCGGCTTCGATCTGACCGAGTTCGGGATACAAGAATCCGATGGCCGCCGGCTTTCCGGTCGGTTTGTCGCAGCGATGCAGTTCCAGTGGTGAGTCGGCGAAGACCGAGGCCAACGCGTACGCATCGGTCAGTTTCCAGTCGTTGACGAAGCTGTCATGGCAGCTCGCGCATTTGAGGTTCGTTCCGAGGAACACCTGGCTGATCGACTGCGCCGCTTGGATTTCTCGCCGCTGACTTTCGTTGACGGTGCCACGCCATTTGATGCCAAAGGTGAATCCCTCGGCACCTGGAGCGGCCTCGATCAGCTCGCGAACAAACTGATCGTAGGGCTTGTTGATGAGCAGCGACTCGTACAGCCAGCCGGTGATTTGTCGCCGACCGCCGTCGATGAAGCCGGTTCCTTGGTAGGCGTTACGCAACAGGTCGTTCCAAAACGTCAGCCAGTGATCGGCGTAGTTGCGTCGATCGGCCAGCGAGCGGTCGATCAGCTTGTCGCGTTTGTTTGGAGCGGTGTCGTTGACGAACTCATCGAGCTCGGTCGGCGTTGGCAGCAGGCCGATGAGATCGAGGAATGCTCGGCGAGCGAAGGCGCGATCGGCGATCAGCGATTTCGGATTTGAGAATTGAGATTTCAGATTCGGAAATCGGTCGGCAAGAAAACGATCAATCGGATTCCCATCGCCAGCAGGGACATCAGGACGGCGCGGAGCGAGCGGTGCTCGCGTGAAGGTTTTGCCGAACGCGAATCCGTCTTCCCACGGGAGACCGGCGTCGATCCAGCGGCGAAGCATTTCGATTTGTGATTTCGTGAGCGGCTCTCCCTCGGGAGGCATTCGATCGGCGGCATCGGTCGCGGTGACTCGTGCGATGAGCTTGCTGTCGCCACTCTTGCCGGGCAGGACGACTCGGCCACTCTCGCCGCCGGTGAGCAGGGATTGCCGCGAGTTGATCGACAGGCCCCCTTTGCGTTGCGTCCCAGAATGACACTTCGCGCAACGCTTGCTGAGGATCGGCTGCACGTCGTGGGCGAAGTCGATGTCGGCGGCCTGGCCGAGTTGGGGCAAGGATGTCAGGCTGCAAACGGCCAACAGCCGCAGAAAGTGTCGCATCGCAAAGGCTCTCCATTCGAGTCCACCGGATGATATCGCCGCGAGAGAAAAACTGTCCGGCAGAAAGCCGTGTGCCGATGGCCGATCGCCGTGATAACGTTTTTTGCACTCGGCAAAAAACGGTATCACGGCTGACGGCATTCGGCCATCGGCTCAAGGCCGGATTGGGATTGTTGATCGTCCCGTCGCGGGATCGGTTTTTCCACGGATTTCTCACACGGACGGTGGTGGCCCATGGATCAGAGCAAGCGAACGACTGCGGTGCTGTTGGGATCGTTTGTCGGCAACGGGTGCTCAGCGCTGATTGATGAGATCGTGTGGTCGCGGCAAATGGGTTTGGTGTTGGATGCAACGTCGGTGTCTCTGGCAATCCTTCTGACCAGTTTCATAGGGGGGATGTGCCTGGGCTGCCTCGCGTTGCCGTATTGGTTGCACGCGCGGGATGCGAATCAATCGCTACTGACGCGGACAAGTCTGGACGTGATCCGTGTGCTCGCCCCGTTCATGCCGGCGACGTTGTTGTGAGGCACGAGCTGTCTACACTCCGCGAATGCTCGAACCGCTTCCGATTGACGATGTCTTGCCGCAGGTTGTCGCCGCGCTGCGTGAAACCTCTTCCGTTGTGCTACGTGCTCCAACCGGAGCCGGCAAGACAACGCGTGTGCCTCCGGCGCTGCTCGATGCCCTCGTCGTTACATCGACTGAAACTCGTGACTCTGAGCGGCACGGCGCTAGCCGCCGGTCACCGGTGGCTAGCGCCATTCCGCTCACAACCCCCGATCGACGGCGCGTGATCGTGCTGGAACCTCGGCGCGTCGCTGCGCGAGCGGCGGCGCGGCGCATGACGTTTGAACGCGGCGGGACGCTGGGTGACGAAGTCGGCTATCAGGTGCGGTTCGATCGGAAGTGGTGCGAACGGACACGCATCCTGGTCGTGACCGAAGGAACGCTCGTGCGGATGTTGCAGGATGATCCGTTTCTGGATTCGGTCGCGGCGGTCGTCTTCGATGAGTTCCACGAGCGGAGCCTCGATACCGATCTGTCGCTGGGCATGGTTCGGCGAGTTCAACAGACGGTGCGGCCCGATCTGAAGATGGTCGTGATGTCGGCGACGCTCGGCGTGGAAGCGGTGTCGAAGTTCTTGGGAAATGCTCCGATCGTTTCTAGTGAAGGGCGGTTGTTTCCGGTCGATGTCTTGTATGAGCCTCGTGGTGATCGCGTTCCGCTCGGAGCGGCGGTGGCTGGTGCGATCGAAGAGCGGATGCGTGCCACGGGGTCGGGAGTCTTTTTCCGAGCGGCCGTCACTGGACTCAGTATGTCATGCGAAGAATCGGCCGCTCGGAAAAAGACTCCCGACCCCTTAGGTGACATCCTCGTCTTTCTGCCGGGGCAGCGTGAGATTCGTGAGACGGCTCGTGAGTTGGAATCGCTCGCACGCGAGCATGATCTCTTGGTGATGCCGCTATTCGGCGAGCTGTCGCCGGAGCAACAGGACGCGGCGTTGCAGCGACAATCGAAACGCAAGATTGTGCTTGCGACCAACGTCGCTGAAACGTCGGTCACGGTCGACGGAGTCACGTTGGTCATCGACACGGGACTCAGTCGGCAACTGCGGTTCGATCCGAACGTCGGCTTGGATCGCCTCGAATTGCTCCCGATCTCGCGCGGGAGCGCCGAGCAACGCGCTGGCCGAGCGGGACGTCAGCAACCGGGGCTGTGCATTCGCCTGTGGAACGAAGCCTCGCATCGCGCTCGGCCGGAGCACACGACCCCAGAGATTCAACGAGTCGATCTGGCTGGCCCAGTGCTGCAATTGAAAGCTTGGGGCGAAACCGACGTCCTCGCGTTTCCGTGGTTCGAGCCGCCACGAGCCGAGTCGATCGAACACGCGGAGTCGGTGTTGCGACGGCTCAGCGCGATCGACTTGCATGGCAACGTGACCGAACTGGGAGCAACGCTTGCAAAGCTGCCGGTGCATCCGCGATTGGGGCGGCTGTTGATCGAGGGGGCACGGCTCGGACAGCCGGAACGAGCGGCGCTGGCAGCGGCGTTGTTGTCGGAACGCGATCCGTTTGAGTCGCACGCGAGCCGCGTGCGCCACGCGGCGGCGAGCCAGTCGGATGTCCTCGACCGAGTCGAAGCGTTGGAAGAGTTCGAGCGAACCGGCCGCGAAGCGACGACACATGGTCGGCTCAATCGCGGAGCGGCGCAGTTTGTCGTGCAGACGAAAGAGCAGTTGCTGCGGTTGGTTCGTAGTTCCGCCTTCAGGCGGCCAATGAAGTCACCGCCTGAAGGCGGAACTACGAACGACGAGGCACTGCTTCGCGCCCTTCTCGCCGCGTTCCCCGATCGCTTGGCGAAGCGGCGCGAAGCAAACAGTCCGCGAGCCGTGATGGTTGGCGGTCGCGGGATCAAGCTGGCCCCCGGCAGCCGAGTCACTCAACCCGATTTGTTCTTGTGTCTCGACGTCGAAGGGAGCGGCAGCGAAGCGCTCGTCCGCTCCGCATCCGCTGTCGATCGAAGTTGGCTGACGGATGAGTTGTTGACGGTCGGCACCGACGTCTACTTCGATGAGCCAAGCGGCAGAGTCCAAGCTCGGCGGCGAGTCACTTGGGATGACCTCATCCTGGAAGAGTCCCCTGCCCCGCTGCCTGAAGGCGACTCGGTCTCGCGGATGCTGGCCGAGGCCGCGACGACACATTGGGATGACGTGCGGCCAAAGGAAGATTCGCCCGCCGCACGATTCCTCGCGCGCGTTCGCAGCCTGCGCGACTGGTTGCCAGAGTTGAACCTCTCCAACTTCGACGACGCGCAGTTGCAGTCGCTGTTGCCAAGCCTGTGCCTCGGACGCCGATCGCTCGACGATCTGCGAAACGCTCCGTGGGTGGAGACGATCCAAGCCGCGCTGACACCCGCGCAATGGCTGGCGGTCGAGCGAGAAGCTCCGACACACTTAACCGTCCCCAGCGGCAGTCGCATCGCGTTGGAGTACGAACCCGGTCGCTCTCCGATCTTGGCCGTCCGCATCCAAGAAGTCTTCGGCCTGCGCGAGACCCCGCGGGTCGCTCGTGGCCGAGTCCCCGTGCTGTTGCACCTGCTGGCTCCCAACTACCGCCCGCAGCAAGTGACCGACGACCTGCCGAGCTTCTGGGCCAACGCCTACCCAATCATTCGCGGCGAACTCCGCCGCCGCTACCCACGCCATCCGTGGCCCGACGACCCGCTGACAGCAGCGGCGATCAAAAAGTAGACGAGTCACTCCGTGAATCGAAGAATTCGCGCGGTGCGAGGGTCTCCCGCACGTCGGTCACGGCAGGTCGATGACAAAGTGACCGATCAGCGAGTGCCGCTCGTAAGACAGCAAATACAGGTGCAGTCGCTGCGGATTGTCGGGGTCGCGGTGCAACACGGGACCGTCGATGCCGAGGGCGTGGTGGTCGATCCAGCGGTTGTCAGCTTCGAGCAGCAGGCTGAAGAATGGCGACTGCGCGGGCGGACGCTTCAGCAGGTCGGCATAGCTTTGAGAGAACGGCGGGATGCCAATGCCCATCGGCATGTACAAGCCGTTCGAGTAGTCGGCGATCGGCAGTTGCGGGATCGACGTGACATCCAGACCGCTCACGAAAAAGCGGCACACGCTGGGGGCGTGCGAGCATTCAAATTGCAGTTCGATCTCGTGCAACGGTGTCGGCGATGCTGGTGAGGTGATCGTGCGGACGATCGCCTTCTTGAAGCGGTCCATGCGTGCGAAGTCATTGCCGTGCGGGTGTCGCGAGCTGTACCGCCCCGGTGGGATGAACGACGCGAAGGTCACCGAACGGCCGTCAAAAAAATCCTGCCACTTCACGACATTCGTCGCCGTGGTCGTGCGGCGTTTGCGAACTTGCTCACCGCCGAGAATTAGGCGTTCGGTGGGATCGAACTTCGTTTCGGCGTCCACTTCGGATGTCACTCGTCGCAGCCCGTCGAGATTCATCACCGTCCCGGCTGGATCGAACCAGTGCTCCAAGTAGTACCAGTGATCGTTGAACTTCAGGCCGGTGTTTCGCTCGAACAACCGCCCGTAATGCCCCAGCGGGAACGTGAACCAGCCTTGATAATAAAGTTGCTTTCCCGCCGGGCCTTTTGTGAACAGCAGGATTTCCCACAAACCGGCGTTGAGACAGTTCTTCGCCAGTTCGGCGCTGAAGAGGTTGTCTTTCTCGAAGCCGTCTCCGCCAGAGATTTCGACGTCGGACTTCAGGTCGAATTTCACTTGCTGCCGATTCCATTGTCGGTCGGTCAGCGCGATGCGCCGCAAGCCCGCGTCGGCTTTCGTCCATTCCGGCAAGCTCGGCGTCAGCAGGCTAACATCGACGTTCTTGAACACGATCTTCGCCACATGCGACGCCGACGGTTCGATGACGAAGTCAAAGTGAGTTTCGTCCTTCTTGATCAGCTTGAGCGTTCGGCCCTGATAGCCGCCATGCACGGGGCTTCTGTCGGCTGGGTCTTCGGGATACTCCGAACTGGAGTACTCACGAATCGGGACCGTCATCTCATCGGCCAACTGATACCGCTGCTTTGTCCGGTCACCGACCGCTCCGACGACCAATGCGATCACGCTCGCGGCGACCAGCAGCTTTGTTGATCGACTCGCGCTCCAAACGACTAGCCCGCGTGCTCCGAGAACCAACACGCCGAGAACCATCAACCCGCCCTGTAAAATCGGCGACTGCGACCAAGCAAACCCGACTCCCGCCAACACGACAAACGCCGCGATGAACAACGGACTCCAAAACCGATCTCGCCGCACGGGCGTGCTGGCACCAATCGGCTCACTTTTTGTTTGTGGCGATTCTCGATTCATCGACTCTCTCAAATCAAAAACTAGCGAGGCTTCACCTCAGACCTGCCTTTCATTCGCGCTCCACTGAATTCGCGCGGCTCAAAATTGGCCGCGCGAATTCAGTGGGGCGCGAATGAATCGCAAAACTTGACACACTGAAAACACAATTGCCGGATCAAGGAGACTAGAGACACGGAGGGCACAGAGCAGACAGGCGGAAATAGTACGGCGAACTGCGGCTCGTGACACGAGACCGTGCCTCAAATATCCAAGCTGAACCGCAGGCCGAATTCGTGGCTGACGCCGTCGTTGCGAGGGGCCGTGACGTTTCGTTCGGTGAAGATGTAGTTCGCCTGCCAGCGCGTGTTGATGTTCCAGTGCCAGTTCAGGCCGATCGTGGTGTCACGCATTTCGCCGCCGAAAATCCCGCGTCATTCAGGTCGATGACCGAATATCGAGCGGCCAACTCCCAGGCTCCCGCGTGGAAGCACGGGACTTTCTTTCCGCAACCGTCATCTTCCATCGTCCAGAAATTTTGCTTCGGACGAACTCGCGCGAAGCGTCCCAGCCGTCGGTCATACGCTCGGCTTTCGCCCGTCAAAAAATAGCTGGCTTGAGCGTACCAGCCTTGAAACATCGCGGTGCCGCGATCAACGCCTCCCGTCACCGCGTCGGTTGTCATGGCCGCCGCATATTCGGCTTGCACGGAGAACGGCCCCCAAATCAACGCTGCCTCCGCCGCCATGGTATGAACCGCGTTTCCACCGATCAGTCCTGTATCGACAAACCGAGGCGTCCCCGGAGTATTCCCGTTCCGCAACTCCGGCCGAGCGCGGAACCGCACGGCATCGCGTCCCGACGCCGGGTCGAACTTCGTGTCTCGGACTTGATACGCCGCGCCGATGTGCAACAAGCAGGTGTCGTCGTCACTGTGCAGGGGCAGGAAGGTCGCGCGAAACGTCCCGGCGTACTCGCCGTCGCCGAAGTCCGCCGTGTCCGTTTGATCGTCGATCCGATGAAAACAAGCCGCCCACGTCCCATCGGTGTCCGACCAATTGTTGAAGATCAAGATACCAGGATCGTACTCCTGCCAGAACGCGTCGAACGCGGACGACCGCTCCAAAAACGTGAGCGCGCGATTGCTCGTCACGGACTCCAGGCCCATCGGGATCTTGACATGCCCCGCTCGCGCATTGCCGATCACCGGCAACTGGGTCAGGCCAAACCATAAGTCATCAAACGTGACGCTCGGCTGTGCGATCAATTCGACATCGAGGTCCCATTCCAGAATCCCGTACGCCTTGCCATCAAATTTGATCCGCCCGCGCCGAAAGAACACGCCGTCCTGAATGTCCCCAATCGTCGGGTCCGACAACAGCGACTCGCTCTGCCCGAACGCCGTCCAATCCTGTTGAATCAACGCTCCCAGATGCGCCTTGACGCTCCCGTCCTCGGCCTCGAACGTCAGCCCGTCACTCCACTTCACAAACTGATGCGGCGGCTTCGGCTTCACGGCGGGATCAGCCGAGATGACGGTGCTCGATAAGCTCGCAGCGATCGGATTCGTGCTCGCTTCAACTGCTGATGCGACGATTGGCAATGCCACAGCCGAGTCTGTTGTGATCGGCTCTTGCCCGTACACGGCGACCGCTCCCATCAGTCCCGAACCGATCAGCAGAAGCTGCCGCACTCGTCTGAAAACCGCCATCACGAATCCTTTCCGTGCGCATTCGAGGTTGCCTCGACTTATCGGATTGTGCGTGTTGTCGCGGTGAGCGAACTCTTGCGGGTCAGGAAAGCTCTCACGGTTGCCCCAAGTTCACCGTAGCCTGACTCTCTGAGTCGGGCGTTCTCTCGCAGAGATCCCGACTCGGAGAGTCTGTGAAAGAATCACGCCACTGGGCTTGTCCCAGTGGTTCCCGCGCTTCTGCACTACTCGATTCTTCGAGGACTTTGGTAGTGCAGAAGCGCGGGAACCACCCCGACAAGCGGGGTGGCGTGATTCTTTCGCAGCCTCGGAAAGTCAGGCTACGGGCTTCTCGGAGGGCCGCTCAGACGTGTCATGGACGGCATGTGGCGAACCGGTTCTCACATCGCCCGAAACATGCTGGCGACGTCGATCATTTCGCGCTGCAACCGCCTCCGCTGCAGCCGCACGAGGCGACCGGGGCGGCGATTTCCAGGACCGAGTTGAAGATCACGTTGAACTCGCGGGCTTGGCTGAGTTCTGAGGCGAGCACCCCCAAGGCGTCCGTCGGCGTGCCGAGGAAATACAGCACCAGCGTCTTACCGTGGAACAGCAACTCGCCATCCACGACATCGACGGCGACACCACGCTCGGCGAGGCGTCGCGAGGATGTTTCTAATAACTCTTGGACGAGCGCTTGCTGCCGAGCATCACGTTGGCCGCGAACGTGCTCGAACGATTCCATCGGCGTGAGTTTTCGTTGCAGCTCGCCAGTCGGGCGGATCACTTTGCCGACATCATTGAGCGGCGGTTCGGTCATCAGCGGCGAGAGGGCTTCGCCGACTTCGACGCCGCGCGGCGTTTCGATCAGCACTCGCTCGCCGTGGCGACATTCGAGCGGCTCGGTCGAGCGATACCGGAAGTAGCCGGTCCAGGCCATCGCTCCGTAACGGACCAGACAGCGCGAGGCGTTGCGCCAATCGACCGCCTGGTCGGTCTCGCTCGCGGAATCGTCGGGGGGACCAACTGCTTGATGAGTGATTTCTGGCTCCGAGGAGAGCGTGATCCACAACTCGCCGTCGCGGACTTCGAGCGCGTGCGTGCCGACTTTGAAGCCCGGTCGGCCGATCGCTTCGCCGGTGCGCAGGTCGAACTGCCAATGATGCCAGCCACAGGTGACGACCGACTCGCTGCACTTCCCGGCCGCCAGCGAGGCTCCGCTGTGCGGGCAATGGTTGTCGATCGCGAACCAGTTTTGCTCGCGGTGGAAGACGCTGATCTCGCGGCCTTCGACGAAGAAGACCTGAGACGTGCCAACTCGAATGTCGTCCGCAGGTCCAAGCGAAAGTTGTTCGGCGGTCACAGTCAGCATGTCGAGCGTGCTCCCAATGGAACGTCCGAGACGTGCAATGCGGCGATTTCAATTGCCCAATTCGCCCCCATCGACCTTGTGTCGATGGAGCGCAAGATGGCGCGCTAAACAAATGACTTCGGCCTGTTTTCCGACCCCATCCGCCTTGCGCGGATGGTGAATGAGATCGTTGGCTCACTGGCCTCGAAATCTGCTTCACCATCCGCACAAGGCGGATGGGGTCTGACAGCGCTCGCCGATTTGGCTTAGCTCACCATCGTGCGCTCCATCCAGGCGAGCTGGATGGGGGCGGATCAAATCGCTTTGTGCGTCTTGCGTTCCAATGGTCAGCAGTTTGGTCTGCAAACCAGAGGCACGCAATGTCGTCGCGTGCTGGCGCGTGCGATAACATCTCGCGACTTCGATCTGAATCCACTAGGAGCTGCCATCGTGAGCCGACTGATCTCTTGGCTATTTGGGATTTCACTGAGCCTGTTGTTCGCGAGCATTCTCGCCGCGCAAGACCCGTTTGCCGCCGGCGTGCGGCCAACCGATCCGCTGTCACCAGCCGACGAGCAAAAGGCGTTGCTTGTGCCGGACGGCTTCGAGGTGCAGTTCGTCGCCTCCGAGCCGGACATCTTCAAGCCGATGAACATGGCCTTCGACGAGCGCGGCCGGATGTGGATCACCGACTCGTTGGAGTACCCGTGGGCCGCGCCGCTCGATAAGCCAGGGCGGGACTCGGTCAAGATCCTGCATGACACCGATGGCGACGGCAAAGCGGATGTCATCAAGACGTTTGCCGATGGACTCAACATTCCGATCGGCATCTACCCGTATCCCAGCCGTAAGGACGAGAAGACCGGCAAGACGATTCAAGGAGCGATCGTCTACAGCATCCCATTCATCTGGGACTTGCGCGACACCGATGGGGACGATGTCTGCGATGAGCGGATCAAGCTCTACGGCCCGTTCGGTTATGAGCTGGACACTCACGGAATGTGCAACGCTTTTCGGCGCGGCTTCGATGGTTGGATTTACGCCTGCCACGGCTTCAACAACATCAGCAAGGTCGCCGGCAAGGACGGGAACGTCGTCGAGATGTCGTCGGGCAACACGTTTCGCTTCCGCATGGACGGCAGCCGCATCGAGCATTTCACGCACGGGCAGGTCAATCCGTTCGGCATGTGCTTCGATCCGCTGTTCACCATCTTCACCGCCGACTGCCACACGAAGCCGATCACGCAGTTGCTGCGCGGCGGCTACTACCAGAGCTTCGGAAAACCTCACGACGGCCTGGGCTTCGTCCCCGAAATCATGAGCCACACGCACGGCACGACCGCCAACTGCGGCATCGTGGCGTACTACGGCGGCCACTTCCCGAAGGAGTGGGAAGGGATGTTCTTCACCGGCAACGTGATGACCAGCCGAATCAACGTCGATGCGCCGGAGTATCACGGCTCGACGATCCTGGCGAAGGAGCGGCCTGACTTTGTGATCTCGAAAGACCCGTGGTTCCGCCCGGTCGATCTGCAATGCGGCCCCGACGGAGCGCTCTACATCCTCGACTTCTACAACAAGATCATCGGCCACTACGAAGTCGATCTCAAACACCCCGGCCGCGACCGGCATCGAGGGCGGATCTGGCGAGTGGTTCACACGGCCACCCCGCCGTTCAAGATGCCGGACTTGCGAACGGCAAAGAAGACTGAGTTGATCGAACTGCTCGGCCACGCGAACTTCAAAGTGAGATCGATGGCATTTGAACGGCTACACGACTCGACGGAGTTTTCCATCGCCTTCGACGCGAATGGCGCTCCGGTATGGTCAGTCGACCTGAAGTTGCTCGAGTCGATTCGAGAGTTGCTTCAGACATCGAAGAACCCACACGCTCGAAGCATGGCGTATGGGATACTTTATCAGGCCGAGGATTTCGACGAGTCTGACGTACTTGCTGCCGGGAAAGATGCGGCTCCGGAAGTCCGAGCGATCGTGATGAAGCTCTGCGCTGAATTGTGGAATTCAGTCAATTTGATGGGCGTCACGTCGGACCCTCAGTACGCAGAAGTGCGTGATCGGCTGAACGACGACAATCCGTTTGTGCGACGAACCGCCGCCGATGCACTTGGCAAAGCGCCATCGCCCGCCAATCTCGCCGCATTGCTGACGGCGAATGAAAACATCGCGGAGGATGACAGCCACCTTCGACAAGTCGTCCGAATCGCGATACGAGATTGTTTTGCCAGGCCCGGTCAATTCGATGCTCAGGCCAGCGTGCCGCTCGAGGAGGGCTATTCGAGGCAATTGACCGAGTTCGCTCTCGCGGTCAAAACCGCCGAGGCGGCGGGCTTCGTGATTGGGCATCTCAAAAAGTACGACGAACCGGCAGAGAAACTGTTGCCGATGGTCCAACATGCAGCTCGCTATGCCGACTCAAACGTGGCGAAACAGCTCGTCGGAATTGTGCGGAAGCGATTCGCCGAAGACGTCCAACAACAGCTCGGACTGCTCACCACATTGCGAGTTGCATTGCAGCAGCGAGGCGAATCCCCTGATGCGACGCTCCGCGACTGGGCAATGGACGTCAGCCGCCAATTGTTGGACTCGTCTCGCGGAGCGAGCCTGTCGTGGGCGAACGAGGTCGTGCCGGGGAAGCCGAAGCCGGACAATCCGTGGGAGCTGCGGGCTAGGGTATCGCAAGATGGCGACAAAGGGGCGCTGTTCCTCGACAGCTTGGTGAAGGGGGAGCAAATGACCGGGCTGTATCGCAGCGAGCCGTTTGAGTTGCCAGCGAAACTGTCGTTCTGGTGTGCGGGGCACAACGGGCTGCCCGGTGCTCCGTTCAAGCCGAAGAATTTTATTCGGCTGCGTGATGCCTCGACCCACGCGCTGCTGCGTGAAGCGATGCCGCCGCGCAACGACACGGCCCAGAAGATCGAATGGGATTTGGCGGAATTCGTAGGTCAGCCTTTCCAGGCTGACCCGAAGGCTTCTCAAAACACGGAATCGAAGAAGGGTCAGCCTGGAAAGGCTGACCTACGGCGAGGCTACGTCGAACTGCTCGATGCCGATGAGGGGAATGCGTATGCGTGGCTCGCGGTTGGGCGGTTTTCGGTGGAAGGGTTGAATCCCAGCCGAGGCGTCGAGCAACAGATTGCGGCGGCGAATCTGGTCGCGGATTTCAAAATCTCAAATCTGAAATCTCAAATTTCAGCTCGGTTGACTTCGCGCGACGCCGACTCGCGAGCCAAAGAGGCGTTCGCGCGGGCGGTGTTGGCCCTGCAACCGGATTCGATTCTGTTGGCGCTCGTGCCGTTGATCGCCGATGTCTCCTTACCAGAATCACTGCGCGATCGAATTGCGGCGTCGGTCGTGGACCGGAGGTTGGGCACGGAATCAGGTGCCAGGGGTCAGGGGTCAGGGGTCGGGAAGACGCCGTTGTTAGTGGCCGTCGTTCAGGCGATTCCGGAACGGCTGCAACTTCGGCTGGCCGAGTCGCTCGCGTCGGATGCAACCGGCGCGGAAGCGTTGTTGCGGCTGGCGACGGACGGGTATGTCTCGCCGAGATTGTTGACTCGGCCAACGGTCAAGCAACGGTTCGAGGCGCTGAAGTCGGAAGCATTTTTGAAGCAGATCACCGAACTCACTGCCAACCTGTTGGATGACGACATCATGCTGCAAAAGCTGATCGAACAACGGCGCAGTGCGTTCCTTGCGGCTCAATCGGACTCCGATGTCGCGAAGCGGCCATCGCTGGAGGCGGGTGCGGCGCTGTTCACGAAGCACTGCGGCGTGTGTCACCAGGTTGCCGGTAAGGGGACCGTCGTTGGTCCGCAACTCGACGGCATCGGCCAGCGCGGGTTGGAGCGAGTGCTCGAAGACGTGCTCGATCCGAATCGGAACGTCGATGTGAACTTCCGCACGACGACGGTCGTGACGAAAGAGGGCAAAATCTTCGCTGGCCTGATTCGCCGCGAGGAGGGAGCGACATTGGTGCTCGCCGACAACAAGGGGAAGGAGTTCACCGTCCCGCTGGCCGACGTCGACGAGCGAGTGAAGTCGACGCTGTCACTAATGCCGGCCAACGTTGCCGAGATTTTGAACGAGCGTGAGTTCCTGGATTTGGTCAGCTATCTGCTGTCGCAGCGGCAAAAGGTGGAGCCGAAATAGCAAATCGCAGCGGAATGACTCGACTACGAAGCATCGCATATCCGGTCGCATACGATTTCGAGCATCAACGGATGCAGGCCGAGGGGCGGGCAGAGGTCGAAGCGGACGTGCGGCCATTGCTCGGTGAATTGAATCTGGAAGCGGCGCAGGTCTTCGGTGACGTGCGTGCCGGCGGAAAGGAAATACGGCAGCAGCAGGACTCGTGTCGTACCAAGTGTCACGCAGCGAGCAGCTCCCTGTGGGATCGTCGGCTCGGACAGTTCCAGGTACGCAGTCTCGATGACGTGGCCGGGGAAGCGGGAACGGAGTTGCTCGGCCAGTTGAAGCAAGTCGGCATTGGCAGCGGCGAGGCGGCTGCCGTGAGCGATCAGCAGCACTGCGGTGCCGGGATCAAGCGAGGGTGCAGTCATCGGATCGACTCACGAGAGCGCAAAGACATTCGAGTCCCTCACCCGGCCTTTGGCCACCCTCTCTCAGAGGGAGCGGGGATGATTTGGAGATCAGTCGCCGGAGTTTGGGATGAAGTGAATTTTCCCGCTGCAAAGTTTGCAGGCCACTTTCATGCCGAGGTACTTGATCGTGACTCGCAGTTCTTCCTGGCAGTGCGGGCAGTCGGAATAGAACGCCACGGGCTTGGCGGTGGGGCCAGAGAGATCGAAGCGGAACGAGCCCGCGCAGAATTTGCACGAGACCCCCTGTCCGATGTATTTGCGGTTGATCCGCAATTCTTTGTCGCAATGCGGGCAGAGGATGTAGTAGCCAGACGGCGAAACTTCGACCATGCTGTCTACCTCTTGCAACGGGACAAATTCCGGGACTTCGACGCTGTCAGGTTTCAAATCCTCGTTGAGCAGCGTGCGGCAATTGCGACACCGCACCTGATTCGGCGGCATCCATTCGCCGCATGAGGGACAATCTCCACCGGGCCAATTCGGCATGTTGAGTTCCGTTGCAAAGACCTTCGTCCGACTCGCCCTGCCGATCAACTCTTCTTGGCTTGCAGACATTTCAATCGCGAAAATGTACGCAGAAACAAGCGACCGTTGGCGATCGCAGGGGTCGAATAACTGGAATCACCCAGATCCGAGGTTCCAAGTTCTTTGAATTCCGGCCCTGCGTCGATCACCGTCACTTTTCCGCTCTCACCCACGGCAAAAATTTTGCCGTCAATGCACAACAACGAGCTGGTGAAATTGCCTCCCAAACGCTTAACCCAAACATCCTTGCCGGTCTTCGCATCCACACAAGCGATGATACCTTCGTCAGTCCAGTCGAACAGATGATCGCCGACGACAATCGGAGTCGGCACATATGGGATCATCTTTTCTCGCTTCCAGACCACCTTTGCCAATCCGTTTTCGTCACGAGAACTCGGATCGACGGCAACCTGCAGCACGCCGTAGCGACCACCTTGACCGCACGATGCGATGAACAGGCCACCCGCGTAAACCGGCGACGCCACCGTCCGCAGCGGGAACTCTCCAGAGTGCCAGTTCGGTGCTCCTGTTTGCAGATCGAGGCTGCTGATCCCCATTGGGCCGCTGGCGCAGATCAGTTGCGGAGGCCCTTTCCCATCACGCCAAACCATTGGTGTGGAATACGAAGTCGACTGACCACGAAAGGTTCGGGGAGTCACCCAGCGAGTGCCGCCGGTCTTCTTGTCGAGCGCAAAAATAGAACTTGGCCCGTCCTGGTCATTGCAGACGATCAGCATGTCTCCGACGACGATGGGTGAGACTCCTACGCCATGCTGGCTTTCAAAGGCTCCGAGGCTGCGTCGCCACAACAACTCACCCGCGAAATCGAAGGCTGCAACGAGGTAGTTCTCTTTGTCGCCAAACAGAACATACACTCGCTCGCCATCGGTCGCCGGCGTGCTGGACGCGTGGCTGCTCTTGGCATTGCCAGGCACAAAGCGGTTCATTCCGATCACGCGCGACCAACGCTGCTTGCCAGTCTGTGCATAGAGGCAAACGAGTCTGCGAATCGCACCACCGTCTTCGGCCGAGGTGACGAAGACGTCGTTGCCCCAAACGACCGGCGAAGCATGTCCGATGCCATCGATCGCCACGTCCCAAGCGTAGTCGCCTTGGCTCCAAGAGGTCGGGATCCCCTTCTCGGCACTGACTCCCGTCCCGTCTGCGCCGCGGAACTGCGGCCAATTCTCGGACCTCGCTAGACCGCACGAGAACACCGCCAAGCCAACCCACACGGCACCGATTCGCAACAAACGAATTAGACTCGCGCTGGGAACGCGATCAGCAAACTTCATGTTGCCTCCTCGTGAAATCGCTCGTGTGGAAAAACCAACCGGATCAGAATTCGGTCGATTGCTCGCCAAACCATCCGGACGAGGCCGAGAGTGGCTCCTTCAAACGTCCGCTCATTCGGGCTCGGCATAACATGACCGAACCCGAAAACGCTTGCAAGGCTCTAACGGAACGAAGGCGGAGCCGACAGGACTTCAACAGGCTTTGATTTCCGGCACTCCGCCATTCGTGTTGAAAAGAATTTCGTGAGCCGCAAGGCGCTAGTCGCGGGTCGAGGAAAAGAACCCGCGGCTAGCCGGGATTATTCACGGCGGATCAAACAGAAGGTGAAGGCCGTCGGCAAGAGAAGGGCACGAGTCACTCATGCCGGTTGTTTGTGATGGAGTTGAATCCGAGAGAAACCTCCCCCTTTCCCCCAAGGGTTTGGTGAGAGATCGGCGGACGGGGTTCGAGGTTGCGACTACGATCGGTGTCAGGTGGTGGCCAAGG
>SXGU01169158.1_pt1 | contig 21746 bp, 27 predicted proteins | sample 3174531 | NCBI WGS metagenome assembly SXGU01 (sample SAMN11356863, study PRJNA531348) | freshwater metagenome | isolation source: freshwater sample F1-140 | place: China: Fuxian Lake, Yuxi | collected 2017-12-25 | reverse complement strand
CATTTGCATTATTACTACTCCATGTTCCACCGGCATTAGTACCAATTAATTGAATTGTTCCACCAACACAAACACTATTTGGCCCGGAAATATTATAACAAGGTATAGTAATAGGACTACTAGGACATGGCTGACCGTTAGTAGTAGGTTGTGCTGTAACAATAAATGTTCTTGTAATTTGCCCATCAATGCAAGGCCCATTTTGCCAATAACCTTGGCAATTAATAACTAATGGATCTAATGTAGGACAATCACAACAATTCATTGTATAAATAAAATTTACCGTTAACCTTTCTAATACAACCTTCACACGGTATTCCTCCATATAAAGGCATTTGTAATATTTCTTGTCCAGTAAATGATGTATTACCTGTAGTAATAGTAACTGTTTCTCCTAATTGACAATTAACTGGAGGTGGTAAAATTTTACCATTTTGACAAGGATTACAAGGTTTACACTGGGGCATTTGCTGGATTATTAGTAAAAATAAAACAATAACTTTCCTGATTTATTTCATTAAATTGAGGAGGGCTAGGTATACTACCATATAAATAACTTACACGAACTAAATATATTGGAGAAGTATAATTAACAGAAAATATTCTGAATTTAGCATAATTTGATGGCCATAATAACACTAAATAATTATTAGTATTAAGTGATGGTAAACAATTATTTCCTGAAAGTGGTGTTTCGTGAAAAAGAAATGTATCTAAAAAATTTAATGAATTTTGTTGATTAGCAGAATTTACATTAGGTATGTATCCAAATTGTGTAGATGATGGATTTTGAGTGACAGGAGTATTTAACAAATATTCAGGATCAATTCTCCAACATATTTGATTACAATCTGTGGGTGTTGAAAAATCTTTAGTTATAGATGTATTGCAAGTTGAACAATCAGATGGCGCAATAAAAACTTTTACTGTAAAAACAACAGAATTTCCAGAAGGATATGTTAAATTTTGATTTAGTGTATTTGAATTAATATTTGTTGTTGTATTTACTTCAATTTTTTGATAAACATACCCCGAAGGCAATGCTGGTCCAGATACATTAAATGTTGTTGGACTAACATGTGTGATAGTAAAATTAAAACTTGGAAAATTTGTATATACCGCTGTTTCATTACTAACTGCTCCACAATTAGATTTTATTCTATATTTAGAACAATTTGTTGGTGTAAATGTATGGGGAGATGTTACATTTGTTGTAAGTGTAGTATATGTTTGTGAACAATAAGAATGTTCAAGATTATACGTTGTACCCGAAGATGTATTCCATGTAAGTATCATTAGTGTGTACTACAAGGTAAAGATGAAGTTTGATTAATATAGTCATAACATTGACTTGTTCCACAACATGTATTAAACCCACCTGTTGGATACCCTGAATCAGATGGTGCAATTGAAAACTGCGGAGTTGTTGTGAATAAAGGATGCCCTGGGCCAACTAATTCTATAATTCTAAAACATTTTGTACTGTTATCTGCAATACAATAGCTATTAGGACATGTAACTGTAGTTGATGTTACATTAAGGGGAGAAGCATTAGAACCAGTAGCATTAGTATATTGTATTGGCCCCCATGAAGCAGCAGGTGTACTTAAGCTAGTGGCTGTAATAGGATAAACTTTACCTACAACAGGTGCTTGTCCACTAAAACCACCTGCAGTAACAAGATATGCTGCTGTAAATCCAGGACCTGATGAATAAGAATCACATAATGCAATAACGTATTTAGCAGGACTATTTTGATTAGTATTACAGTCACTGCAATTTGAATAAACTGTTTGATTTATAGAAAATGCTTGTGTTCCTGGGCCAGAGACTGTTTTTATTAATTCAACACATTGATTTACTGAAGCATTCCATGCTGGATAAGCTCCCGCAGGAATATCACTTGTTGGATATACACTAAGTATACCACCAGGATATTTATTAGGAATATTTGAATCAATTTGTAAAGTATAATAATTACTAGTATTACATACTTTTACAGACCAAATTGAACCGCAATCATAAGCAAATGAAGGATTTACAGCTACATAATTCCAATTAGAAGCTGTACTTGAACTTGTAATTCTACCAATATGATAAGTGTTTGTAGTATTATCTTGAATTTGATAGAATGTATTTGTTGAAGTAGATAAAATAGGTGGTGTTGGATGAGCCCAATAAATTATTTTATCTGTCGGAATAGTATTAGCTGAACTTGTGCAAGGTTTAAATGTATACACTGTTGATGATCCACTACTTAATGTAGTTGCTGTAGCAACATTATTGCAAATAATGCCTGTTATAAATGAAGGACTACTCATTGCTAAATTCAATGAATAAGCTTGACCAGGTATTAAATTTGTAAATGTTATACTAATTGAACTACTTTGATTTGTAATAGTTTGTGTTTGTACTTGAATATTATTTTTAAGTAAAGTACAAGCAAAAATACCGGTTGGCCCTAATAAATTAGAAAATGTAAATGTTATTGAATTAACTGTAGTAGTAGGAGTTACAACTGGGCAAGGAATTGTTAAATTAAATAATTTAGTTTGAGTGTTAGCACATTGATTTACACCATTTGTAAAACAAAATGGAACTTCAACAGAAATTGATTGAACTTGCCCCCATATTGATGGTATAGACCAATTAAATGTATTATTAGCTAAATTACTAATATTTTGAGATGTAGTAGCAATAAGACCTGTGTTAGAAGTAAATTTAATTGGAGTTGTTAAACCACAATCTTGATAATTATTTGGAATACCAAAAAAATCTAATTTTAATCCTGTAATAACATTATCATTTGATAAACCTTCAATTGTAAAACTTGGGTTTATATTACTGCATGGTGAATTATTATCGCAACAACAATTTTCAATTACATAATTTAAAGCATTATATAAATCACATATAGCCACCCATTGATTTTGAGAACTTTGAGCTAAAGTTGCTGGATTATTTATCCAATTTGTTAAACTGCTATAAGTACTATTATTATTTCCCCAACTAAAATTTAATATGGGAGTACTTGATAGTAAACATTGAGAAGTTATTGATTGATTAATTTGAGAAATTGTACCAACAGTTGTTCTAAAATCACAAAAAGCACTTTCTAAAGCACTTAACAAAACTGAAATTGTAACAGATTGTGATGGAGATATGCAATTAGAAATTATTGTTGCTGGTGTGTTTATTGTAGAATTTATATTTGTAATACTAGCATTTAAACTATTAATTTGATTTTGCAAATTGTTAATTGCTGTATTAATTGCTGTAATATCAATTAATATAGAACATATTCTATTAGCTAATAATAAAATATATTCATTAGAAGGTAAAGTCGTAACAGTATTTCCAATACCATCTAAATATTGTAAACATGTTGGTAAATTTATATTTTGAGATGGTGTAGGTACAAGAAGACATAATTTATTAATTATAGCTTGCAAAATACCTTCAGTTGTTTGTGAAGTATTACTAGGAAGACATCCTAAATTTAAATTTAATTGAGATGTTTGATTTACATCTTCTATTAAATCACATAATTCATTAGCAAGAGCATTTATAACAGTACTAATTGAATCTCCTGTACATAAATTAATACAAGAAATATTTGCTCCTTCCCAAATAACAGTGTTTGATGATATAATAAGAGAAGAATTATTGGTTATTGGTATGCTCATAAATTTACTTTACATATTTAATATACAAAAAAAAATTAATAATTCAAATTAAATTTCTGGTTCAGGATTTACATTTTGTTGTTGAACAACTAAAATATAATCATTTAAATCAGGAGGATATTTAAATGTTATAGTTGATGTAGTTAATGTTTGTGTGATAGTAAAATATGTAGATAATCCCGTTATATAATCATATACAACTTCAGTTTGATTTTTAACATCATAAACTTTTATAAAAGAATTACTAGTGGAAATGGTAAAGGATAAATCTTTACCATTTCCTACATAATAAACATTTTCATTAATATTTGTAACTACAGATGGTAATTTTAAACTGCTTTTTATTTGTTCTTCTTTCCAAGCACCTAAATATTTTTCTAAAATAACATATGTAGATAAAACATTATTAAAAATAGTTTCTGCAAATTGTTTTTCTTGTTTAATTCTAAGATTTGCAGAATACATTATTTTTTCTTTATTGTTTGTTCATATTCTTCTAAACAAGATTTATGAACTGTTGAACCATCACTTGCTGTAGCTTGTTGGCAACTACAACTAAAATTTTGTTTACATTTTTTACAACTCATGTTATTAAATTTAATTTGGTTAAAGCATAATTATAAATAGACATTCCTTTTGCAGCATCATTCGTATATTCTACTTGAGAAATTGCAGCATCAAGTAAAGTTTTAATTTCGTACATTTCTGATAAAAATGTTTTATCTAATTCATTTAAATTTATTAAATTTAATTTTTCATAATAAAGTTTTAAAAAACTAGATGTTTTTAAATGATTATACCAAACATTATATGTAACATTTTGATATGTAGATTCCATTCTAATAGAATAAATACCATCAGGTATAACAGGTCTTATTGTACAACTTTGAGACAAATTTAAATGACAAGCCGTTAAATTCAAAGAAAATCCTTTAATTAAATTAGGAATTTGAACTCCAGAATTAAATCCCGGAATACCAATTAATAAATTAGCATTAAGTGCTGGTATATCACTAGTATCTGAAATAGATAATAAAGTATCATCTGATATTACAGGAATATTTAAACTTAAACTGGGCATATAATTCTGTTTACAATTATAATATAATAAAAAAAGGTGAGAACAAAGCCTCACCTTTTAAAAAATTAAAATAAAAATTAAGTGTTTGAAGTAACATAGCTAACTCCGGAAGCTCTCGATAAAGCTGTCATCATATTATCAACAACAGTAGTTGCACCAGTACCAGTCGGAGAATAAATTTTATACAAATACTGTTCACTATCAAACGTAGATGAAGGATTATTAAACCTAGGAACAACGTGTTCAATATAATTAACGTCATAATTTGTAGTTCTACTAATTGAACTATAACTGTTAGACGCGTCAAATCCTAAAATTTCTCGCATACGTGCTGAATCTTTATTTCCTTGATTAATTGGATTTTGCATATATGATTGAGTTAATAGCAAGTCACGAACTACAGTTTCTCCAGTAGTTTCTGGGCGAACTCCAATTGTTGTAGTAACTGTTCCACAATTATTACATGGATTTCCTGTTTCATCTAATATTGAACCAGCAAATGTAATTGGTTCAGTTTCATAAAAATCCCTAGTATCAAAAGAACCAAATCCAAAATTTGTAGACAAATTAGCTAAAGTATTTGCCTCTAAAGTTAATGCAGCCCAACGTGTTGGAGTAGTTTGTGGTGTATAACTTGCAGATGTTCCTATAACGTCGTTAATAGTAGTAGCAGTTCCTGTAGGACCTGTTATACTCCCAAGTTCTCCACTAGTATTTGCATAATGAAGAGTTGATCCAGTAGTAAGTGTTGTACTTAAAAATTTACCAATAATAGGATCTTGAATTAAAAAAGCACCAATTTTAGCTAAAGCAACAACTGGATCTAAATATTCTTGGTCATTAGCGCAACACACGCTAGCATTATTATTTAAAGAAAATTCACTATCAGCAATAGCATATGCGTTGCGATTTAAAAATCGTAATGCAGGTGAACCTTTTACATCTAAACGAAAACGAAGAGGTTCACCGCAAGGAGCGCATGTAGGTCCAACAATTACTCGAATTTTTGATGTAGTTGAGGCTGCTACAGATTTTTTCCAAAGTCCAGTAATGTATTTTACATTAATACCTTTAGATTTTACAGTTTCTTTAAATCCACCATGAGAACCAATTTTATCATTTGGTAAAATGCTACCTTGTACTAAATAAACAAGTTTTTTAGCATCTAATCCGTCAGAATCACCATAAGCAGTAGTTGATGGTGGTGTAACCCAACCAAGTGTTGTAGCACTACCTGTTGCGAAATTAATTGTTTCCCATACATTAGTGTCACTAACTTGTACTAAAGCTAAATTTCCTCCCGAAATATTTTGTGTTGCTGTATTATTAGTAACAGCTGATGTTGCTGTATTATAAAAAGATTTTATAAAAGAATGATTAAAATAAGACATATTTTTTAATTTAAAAGGTTATATAGATAATATAAAAAATAAAATTTAAAAATCAAAACTATTTAAGAAAAATTAATTTATATTTTGCAGAATTTATTGAATCTTTTACTGTATCTAATAAATTAATTATTTCAGTGTGATGCATTACTTTTTGTAATTCATTAATTTGCGTTTTAATTTGCCGCATATAATCTAAAACATCTTCTATATTATTTAGAATAACCGGCCCTTGTGATTGATATTGTAATATTATTTCACAAGCACCTTGATAACCTTCAGCAATAGAATCAGCTAAATTAGGAAGAGAATCATACAATTCATTAAGAGCTTTATGTGCGGCATAAGAGCCTTCCCCAGTAATTTGTAAATGTAGTTTATGAAAACTTGTAGCCGCATTCATTAATTCTTGAATTAAACTACTTGTTAGTTTATCTACTTTTAACATTTCCAGTGGTCTGGATTTTTTTAACATTCGTTCCATTAATTATTACGTTCAGAATTTTGTTGTGTTCTTTGATATTGTGTTATATTTTCTTGATCTCCAGCTAATATAGAAACAGCTTCATCTAATATTATTTCAACAATATCATCTTTAAACTCACATTCCACATCATTTAATGATGTATTTCCAGTGTAAGGATTTAATGTGTTTTTAATTTCTATATTAACTGGTTGCCTATAATAAGTGAGAGTAGGTTTAACTATATCAAACCCGTCTTTATAAATTCGAATTTTATTATCAATTAATGTACAAAATGTTTCTCCCCAAGAAAAATCTGGTTTTTTTAAAGGATCTCTAAAATACATATCAACATTAGCTTCTTCTACAAGATAAACAGTCATTGATCTAGGTTTAGGACAACAGTTATCTTTAGCATTAGTGCTAACACGTTTATATTCCATATAATTTGTTGGAGGAAAATTTGTACTTTCAAAGTATTTTATTTTATCAACGCCAGAAATATTAAATTGCTTTAATAATATTTGAAGATCATCAATTCGTCTTTTAGATTGCTCATCTCCTTCTTTGTAAATATTATTTCCATGAAGCATTCGCCTAACCCACTCAATTTGAGCTTTATTAAAACTTTCAACAATTTGCCAATTTTCTATATTATCATAGTCATTGCTTGACAATTTGTTAAGCCGTTGTTTAAACTTTAATCGAAGTGTGTTATTGTTCATTTCCAGTATTGCTCAACTTTTACCATTAAATTTTTAAATACTTCTTCATTTAAAGGATCTTTTAAATACATAATAACTTCAGAAATATTTTTTCCAAGTTTAGAAGAACTTTCAGTGTGTTCTAACCAACCATTTGGTTTACTTGTTATAAACTTATAAGCTATTGCATCTTTTACAATACATTTAAGTTTTAAATCTTCCATTGTAGAATTAACAGCTTCTAAAAATAATTCTGCGGCTCTTATTTTACCTGATTCTGAAGAATCTCCAGCAATAAATAAATCCATATTTTCATATAAAATATCATTAGGTGTAGATTTAGTATATTGAAAACTATCAACATCTACAACTTTAGCTACATAAAATAATTTATTTATATTTTTATCGTAAAGTTTTTGCAATTCTGAAATTGCTTTATTTTTAAGTTTTGTATACTCAGTTCTTGTATTTACAGTTTCTTCTACCTGATCAAGGTAAAATTTAACGTTTTGTTTTTGTTTAGCATCTTTTAATGATTTTGCAACAATAGAAAATCCGCCAGCATTTATTGCAAAAATTTTAATTAAATCATAAGGGTCTGATGCAGGATCTAAAAACACGGGGTCATTACCACATCTAATACTAATTCTAGACCAAAATTTATGATTATCTGGTTTAAGTAAAGTAACTTTATTCCAAAAATCTTTATCTTCTAGATCAATTACATTAGCCGCTAATTCTGCTTCTAATTGAACAACAGTTCTTCGAATTTCTTTAATTTTTAATTCTTTTTCGGAATCAGGAAGCCTCTTTACTTCAGGAGCAAATTCATTTAAACCTGTGACATATCTTTTAACTCCATTAAGTTCAAGACAAGCTAAAGATTCTTCATGCCATACACCTTCATAAAGAGACATTCCGTAATTTTCCAATCCCATATTTTGTTTGTTTTTATTAAAAAATGGGCGAATTGCAATAGTTTTATTTTTGTTTTGTTGATATTTTTCAACGATTGTGTAATCCATGTTGGTTTGTTTAATTTATTAAAATGATCTAATTCCGATAGGATTTAATAGGTTTGATTTACCAATACTAGTAACAGCAGATGTTAACATATTAAAATTGTATGCATTTGAACTATTAACTTCTGTAGATGTCCAGTAAAGAGCTGATGTAATTTTATTAGTTAATGTTTTGTTTACTTCATAAAGATTTGTATACAAAGTAAGCATTTCTTGAACAGATGGTAAATACCAATCATCATAACCGCTTTCCGTTGAATCAGAAATTATTTTTATTGCCGAAGCACTAGTACTTAAAGATATAAATGAATTTGTGTTAGCTTTACCATCAATAAAACTTGTACCTCCAGATGCAGTTGCTTGATCAGTAGATAATACTTGTGTCCCTCTAAGAGCAACATCTTCAACAATTAAACCATGTTGTTTACCTTCTGAATCAAGCCATAAATGAAAAATAACGCCGCCATTATAACGTTCGCCTATTCTTAATCCTTGCAACAAACCTTCTTTAACAATATTTGCTGCAGGATTATTTAAAAATTGATTTACATTTCTTTTTTTTACTTTAGGATATATCATTTTTTTTAAATTTAAATTATTAAAAAATAGAGAGGGGATTACTCCCCTCTCATTTAAAATGAACCTCCCGTTACAGGATTGCGCATTACAATTTTAAGAACTTTTGTTGGATCTTTTACCCAAATTGCGGGCATTGTTTGACTCATATAAACGCGATATCCATTAAAGTTTCCTACAGATGCAAATCCTTGACTGCGTCCCATATAATCCATAGTACCATTTTGATAGAACCATTTTAATTGATTATCCCAAGAAAGTTTCAAAAGATAAATATTATCATTTCCTTGATCTGTAATATCAAAAATAATAAAGCTATAAGAACTTAAAGGACGTCCATCAATCAAAGGATTCTCAATATCATTGGTATGCAAGTTGTCAAAAGCAGGGTTCAAGACAAACTTCACGTTAGCCAAGAAAGGAATAGTGAAGCTGGTGTAAGCAAAACCAAAGTCAAGATCCATACCTTTACCTGTAACAGCTCCTACAGTACTTGCATCTTGAACTAAACCTGAAGTAAACACCTCTTCGGCAATAGCTTTGTTAATAAGTTGCATTCCACCAATACCTGTTTGTACAACAAGTTTGCGTTGAGGATCTGGGCCTTTAAATTCAACTTTACCTTGATAAAAATTGTAAAGCTCAGATTTAAACATATCAAGAGAGAAAGAAGATTTATTATACACCCTCTTAAATGAGTTATCAAGTTGACTCCACAAACCTATAGAAAGACGAATATCATCTGGGCCGTCTTGCTTAATCCTACCACCTTTACCCCACATAAGATATGTTTCAATGTCATTAGCAATTTTTGACAAATGCGCTGCTTCCAAATTAGTCATAAATGTACGAGTAAGTTGGCCGCTTTCAAAAGCTTTTTTAGCACCAGCTTTACCCATAGAAGCAATCAATTGATCAATTGAAGCAATTGAAGGATCTGTAGAATCAGCATTAAAATTCCGCCAAATTTCTGTAACAGGAACTGTACCATCGGCATTTAAACCGCCTTTAAGCATTAAATCAGCACGACTAGAAATAGAATAATGAACGTGAGCTTCAGCACCACCTACAAAATTATAAAATTCACGAAATCCCGAACCCGTTTGAATATCAGAAAATCGCTCTCCATATTCGCCACGTGCAGAACCTTTACGAAAATATTTAGTTCCTGCAGCCAAATAAAGATCTGTATTAAAACCTACAGAATTATCATTATTCACTAATTGCACTGTATAAATAAAACCTTCTCCTGAAGGAATAATATCATCTGCGGTAATGTATAATTCTAAACCATTGTATTTATCATAAGTGATAATATCACCATGACCAAAAGCTCTTTGAGAAAGTTTAATTTTAAAAGTAGTACCATCAATACCAATACCTGTACTTTGTCCCAAAGCTCCCATGCTAAATGGTAAATCTTGAGAAATAGGTGTTTGCCAACGATACTCACCACGAGGGTGATTAACTAAAATGGTATTTTTACCACCAAAAGAAGCCATTTGATATAATGGCATTTCAACTTTTTGGGTCATTGCCCACAAGTCTACTGGACCTAAATCCATGGGCTCTGCTGAACCCAACATTTGTGTTAAGTGATAGGAATCTAAATGTGAACTAACTTTGTAATTAGTATCTCTAAGATAAATTCCATTATTTAAAACTGGAACTGGCATAATTAAATTTTAAAAAGGGTTAAAAACGTTTGAAAATATTTGTTGGTCGTTGAATTTTTCTTTTTGATTCTGGTTCTGAATCTACAAAACTTGTATTTTTATTTGATTCTTCAGTTTTTAATTTTCTAACTGTAGATTCAATTGCTTTTTGAGAACCTTTTTCCATAATTTTTATTTTATATCCATTTGGATCTGATAACAGCCATAAAGCTTCTGTTATTAAAGAATAATTAGGTTCTACAAATTGATATTTTTCTAATAAATGTCCTAATAAATTTGTGTTTCTTCCGCTAACTGAAGGATAATTAGGTTGCACTAATCCATTATAAAGAAAACTTTGTGTTTTTTTATCAAGTTTTACACCATCTATTTCACCATCTTTTAATGCATTATACACATTATCCATATATTCTTTAGCTGCATTTTCTTGTTGTCTTTTCTTCATTTCTTGTTCTTGAAGTTTTCTAACAACAATTTTTTCTTTCATTGCATCTAACTTAGGTTTAAATTTAGAAGCTTGTTGTTCAAGTTTTCCTAAATCTTTCCACAATTCTATTTCTTCAGAAATTTCATCTTCATTGCCATAATTTGTTGCTCGCAAATAATCTCGAATAATTAATTCTTGGTCTCTTTCGTTAGAAACATCTAACTCTCTTGATTCTTCTACTTGAGCTAATGTAGCAAACAAACCTTTTAAATCTGAACCACCATCAGCAACATATCTTGCTGCAATTTGCAATTCTTGTGGTAAAGATTCAAAAAATTCTTTTGGAGTTTCTTTTCTTACTTGATTCACTCTTTCTTCTAAATTAGCTTCAATTAAATCTTGCCAATCTTTAATACTATATTCTTCTATTGGTTTATCATCATCAAAAGGAATTAATTTATCTTCTTTAATTAGTTTAGAAAAAACATTGTAAATATTGTTTTTTGGTTTTTCTTCTTCATCAATTTTTTCAATTATTTCAGAAATTTCTGTAGTTTCTACAGTTTCTGTAGTTTCTGCAGGTTCTTTTTCTGTAAAAGAAAAATCCGGGGCTTCCGGCCTAGAAAAAAGATTTTTTGGAACATCTTCTGTAGTAGTTACACTATTAGCAGAAACTGCACCAGAAAATAATTCATCAATATCAATATCTACTTTTTCCACTGTTGTATTAACTGAATTCATATTATGTTGGTTTCAAATACAATATACATGTTATTAAAATATAAATATAATTTATTTAATTAAATAATTAAATTTTTTGCAATATATAGCTATTTCTTATCGTATTTATTTTTGTTTTCACGAGCAATTTGCAATTGTGTATTTGCAATTTCTTTTTGTGCATTTATTTTTTCTTTTTCAATATTTAATTTTTCTTTATTTATTCCATTATTCATAATATTTTGCTCTCTTTTAAGATTCATTTGTTCTTGATATTGCGTGGTATTACGAATTTCTTCCATTGCATCTCTATAATCAGAGATATTATTTTTATTAATATCTCCTGTACCATATCCAGCACTTCTTATTTCAGCAATTAAAATATCTTTTTGTCGATTTTTTTCATTTTCATCAACTTGGAATTGAATTTTCATTTTGTCTTCTTCAATTTTTACTTGAAGTTGTTGCTGTTGAAGTTCTTGTTGAACTTGTATTTGTCTTTCTCGTGCTTCTATTTGTTTTTCTTCAGCCATCTTTAAGACATTAGTTATTTCAGATATAGACTCTGATTTAATAATATTTCCAAGATCAAATATTGTTGCGCCTGTAGTGTTATTAGATAAAGCTAATTGTTTTAATTGATCTAAAATAAATTTATGATTTGTTCTAGTAGTAGCAAAAACATTAAAATCTCTTAATAAAAGATTTACACCATTTATTTTAAAATTAATTTTTTCAGCTTCACTTGTTATGTAACTTAATCTTATACTTGGATTTTTAGATTGATAAAACTGAGCTAAATCCGTCCGCATTTGATGCACTCTTGGCATTAAATGATCAGCATGTTGACTAAAATATATTTCAGTTTGAGAATAAGATTGATTTAAAGCTTGAGTGGCTCCTGTTGCTGTTTCTCTTGCAATTGGTGTCCCCATTCTTTGTAAATTAATACCAATAGTCTCATAAGCTTGTTGTTTAAAATAATTTGACAATTGTATTCTACCTAACAATCTATTGGTTTGTTCCATATTTAACACTTGATAATGCTGAAAACTTGTAGCATTTTCAGTGTTTGTTATTGTTGTATCTAAAGGAAGCATTTGAAAATCTTTCATTGCAACATATGCTTTTGCATAATTTCCTTTTCCCCAATCTTCACCCATAGAATGTCTGGGTAAAGCATTTTGATCAAACATAATTACTGTTCCTAATTCATCAACAAGTATATCAGCTATTTGATTGTTAACCATATTATAAGCAATTTGATATGGTTTCATAAGATCTACAAGAGATGTTGATTTTGTATTTCTATCTGAAAATACCCTACCTTCTACAGGAAGTTTACATCCATATAAATTGTTTGTTCCTTTAAATTGAAATGGAATTTTTCCAGGTGTTTTTCTATTTATACCAAGATAAATGGGAGCTATATTATTATCTGATATATTTGATCGCCATGTGCTTGGTAAATTTGGACCTATTTTAACACCACCCCACACTTCATTAATCCAAATCCAATCAATATGTTCTCCTTGAAGGAGATTTTCTTTAGTTTTATTTTTAAAAACGCTTGTATCATAAATACCTTTTTCTGTTATTTTATATGTTTCATCAATAATATCTTGTGTTATTTCCCCGATTTCAGAAATTCTAATAAGATGCCCCACCTTTCTTTGAGTTTTCCAATAAACTGTACATACCCGCATTAAATAACTTTCTCCCCAAAAATTAACATCTTCACCTTCATTAAGAATAGCACTTACAATATCTCCTTCACTAGATCGCCAGTTACTAACATGCCTTCTATAATCTAACCCTGGAGAATTTGTATTCCATTCATGAGATTTTGTAGCATCATAATAAGAGCCGTCATTTTGATAACCATTAACTTGATACAAAGCTGATTTTTGTGGATAAACCTTTTCTAAAGAAGCCAATTGTTCTTCATTCATTAAATACCCATACTTATCAATTACATCAGCTACACTCATTAAATCTAATTTTCCAACAAAATTTCCTTCGGATATATATCTTGAATCTGGAGATTTATGATAAAATGTTAAAACAGGGTTCCATAATTCTACATCATAATCATTTTCATGCATTTTAAAATGCCAAAATTCTCTATCTGTAATTAGCATGTCTTGAAATGCTCTTTCTTCAAGTTCATTCATTCTAAATCTTTCAACATCAACATTATATTGATGTGTAGCCCATTCTTCAATAGATGATCTATAACTTTTTTTAAAATAATCTTCAATTTGAGGAAGCGTCATTAAATTTTCTCTCGATAACAATTCTTCTTGAACATCCCCCATTTCAATCATTTTTTGTAACATTTTAAGCTCCGCTTCTGCTAATAATGTTTCTTCAATCATTCCCCGCTTTTGTTCTAACATTTCATTATATGAAATATCATCTACAGCTCTAAATTGTATTTTATTATATCTTTTTGAAAACTCCCCACTAAGCACATTTACAACATTTGGGATGATGGGATAAAATTTAAGTTCTAAAGCAGATTCATCTTCTTTAGTGAGAATATCAATTAAATCTTTATTTTCATTATCTTCCTCAACTATATAATCTCTTTTATCGATTATTCCTTTTGCTAATTTATAATTTTTTAATAATTTTTTAGAATTATTTCTTAAAAATTCTATCCCTTGTACTTCTAACCAATCTATATTCCAAGCCGCCCAATCTTCATCTTTTTCTTTTGCTGGTAAAAATTGAAGCGGTTGAGTTAAACTAGAATGTGTTAAATTTTTTTTAACTTTTGCTCCATTTTTTATTTGTAATGCATTATATATCATTATCTATAATTTTTAAACGCCCGTTTAGATGATTTAGTCCCTAAATTTTTAAACGGTCTATGATTTAATTTATATAAATTTTTTGAATTTTGCAAATTTTCATTCTCTTCTCTTCTTTTAATAAAACCTCTATTTGATTGTTGAATTTTAACAAAAGCTATTAAAGCTGAAAAAGAAACTAATCTATCCACATTTAATCCGGGTTGATAACTTAACATTTCTTTAATTAACATAATATCTGGTATTCTTTCAACCCCCATTTTAGATTTTATAACATTTCCATGCATATCAAATTCATTATCAATTTCCTCTCTTAAAAATTCAATAGCATATGATATAAGATGACTTTTAAATAAAACCCCTGTATTTTTCCATCCGTATTCTTGATAAACCGTATTATTTGAATTTAATTCTTTTAAAAATAAAATTTGTTGTTTAGGAACTAAATATTTTTGTTTTTTCTTAGATATCATATATTGAATAAATAAAGAAATATTATTTTCAACAATAGTCCAAGCGTTATACCATTCAATAATTAATTCCAATTGTTCATGTGTTTTTTTTATATCATCATATCTGCCACACCAAGCAGCAACAATTTTATCTCCTTCAAAATAAACTTGGGGTCCTTCTGGAGTTTCTTTTGTTACTTCAACAGCATTCTTATAAACATAAATACTACATAAAGAATCTGAAGTTGTTGTTTGTCCTTCAGAAACGGGGTCAATAGATGCATAATACATTCCAAATATTACATTCTTTACAGGTCTTTCCCAAACAACTAAACAACCTTCTTTATTTTGTTTTTTCTTACTAACAGGAAATTCATTTATTGGAATTTTGTTTGTTTTTTTAGATTCAATACCACTAATCCCTCTATATAATTCTAAATATTCAATAGGGTATTCTTTATTTTCAATTCGTCTTAATTGTTTTGAAAGAAGACTTTGAGGAAATATAGATTCTTTTCTATAAGCAAAAGCCTCGGCTATATTAGTGGGTTTTTGTGATATCCTTAATTGATATTGTTCTGGATTTAAATCTTTTTTCCATTTTTCTCTTTCAATAATAATTGCTTCTAAAGCTTCTTTTACAAGAGAGTTACCATACATATCAATATATGGGGGCATAGACCATTGCTCAGGAATAAATAATCCAGCATAACCTTCAGTATTATCTGAATCTAAAAGATTTGTTTTTACGGCATATATATCATTATTAATGGGGTTAAGAATCATTTCTTTTAATGGATTACATTGTTCTAAATCACCAACAGAACCCGCCGCAATAAACATACCTGTAGTTAATGCTCCAGATGACATAGCCGGTCTTAAATACTCGTATGTTTCCATCATTTTAGGTGCAATTCCAGCTTCTTCATGAAAAAAATATGTGGTTGGTCCACCAACTCCTGTTGTTGCACTTTTTTCAAAAGATGTACCCTGTATTTTAGATTTTAATCCTTTAGCTGTGTTTCTATTATTTATTCTAACATCAATTTGTTGTTGCCACAATAATACTTTATCTGGATTACTTGGTCTATACCAAGCCGTGTGTTCATTAAGAAAATCTTTATATTCATCTAAAAATTTCCACGAACCTTTATCATTTATATAATCTTTTAAACTAGCCCCTATTTTACAAACACTACCTTCTTCAAACCAATATTGATTAATTAATTTGCCCATATGAAAATATGAGCTGGCTATTTGCCGTTTTTTTAAAATTGCAGAGTGTTTAAAATTTAATTCTGCCAATAACTCATAAAGCGCCATATGATATTGCGCATCTCTTACTTTAGCAAACCCATATTTTTTTTCTTCTTTATCATAAATAGGAAGAAAATTTAACCACATATAATAATCCCTAGTTAAATACCAGGTTTTATCATTATTTTTAAAAATTACTCCATTTCTACATTTATTTTTTTGATCATCCCAATAATCTTTAAAATCTTTTGATCTAATTGGTGCAAAACAATACACCCCATTTTTATTAAAATTATTAGCTTGTTCATTAAATAAAAATGAAATTTCATTAAAATCATAATTCCCAGGTTCTTTAAATATTTGTAATAAAAACCTAATAAAATCTTTATCGGAATCAAATTCTGTAATAGTCCATTCACCATCATATGTTGGTATACTTTTATACATCTTTAGGTTCTTCGGGTTTTTCTTCTAGTTTTTCCTCTGGTTTTTCAAGTTCTTCCTTTAGTTTTCTTTGTTTATTTATAAATAAACAATCATCCCAATAACAAAAAATCATATTCATTTTAATAAATTTTTATAAGTTTCAAAAGATGGATCAAAAGTAGAATAATGCTCTGTAATTTCTTCGCCAACAATAATATCTTTTAATGCAGTGCCATCAACACCATTTACAGATGGTGTAAATGAATGATTAATATACATTGTATCATCATTACAAAAATAAAGATAATCTCCAACTATCCAAGTATACATATCCATATACTCTTTAGAAAATGTCACATTATCTTTATGAATTTTAGATATGCTATTTTCATAAACTAACTCTCCTTTTGGAATAAACTCTTCTGCAAAAAGCCCATTTCCTTTTCCAGGAGATTCTTTAATTGATGTTTTAAATCTTATCATATATCTTTTTTAAAGTCCGTGATATAATTATCATCAGTAAAATAACCGCGGCTAGAATCAACACTATACAAATTCTTATCAATTTTATAACCTGGGTTAGCATTAATCCTATTAAATGTATAAGCTTTATCAATCCATATAATCCTGTTATTAGGATAAATAAAATAATTACCATTATCCATTTTAAAAACATGCCCACACTTATGCTCATACGTTTCAGAAAAATTTGTATCTAACATTGTTTTATTTTCATGCGACCAATCTAAAGTAAACATATACACCCCTTTTCTTTTTACTCCACTAATGGAAATTAATTCCGCACTTAATGGGTAGAGTCTTGCTCTTACTTGAACATCAATATACGGGCTAAAACTATCCCAATAAACATGTTCCGTGAGAGGTAAAATTTGCGCATCTTTTTTCCAACAAAAAGCGTGTATTGGCCTACGAGTCCAATTCACCCCATTTTCTAAAAAAGCTTCAAATAAAGGTACCATACCCTCTATTGAAGAAACAGAGTGTAAATTAGCCACAGTGTATTCACCAAACCCTTTTTCATGATTAAACAAAAATTCATTCCTTATAAAACAAGGAGTGAGAGGTAAATTATGATTTAAATATGCCATTATAGTTGATCATAAGCTAATCCTTGTCCGCCTCTTACATGACTTTCTTGCTCTTCTTTCATATCATTAAAAGCTCCTTTATAAGACTGTCTAATTTGTTCAAATTTAGCAGCCGCATTAACTAACGAATTAATATTACCATCTCTACCATGTTCAATATTTGTTGTTTCCATATATTTAGCTAATCTATCTAGCATTGATTTAATTCCTTTATACGCTCTATACGCGGGAGTTTCATATAATTTTTCACAAAAAATTAAAGCTTGTTGAATAACACTATCATCTAAAGATTCATTAAAATCAACTTCATTAATTATTAAATCTTCTTTTTCATGTTCAGGCACATTAAAAAATGGATTTAAATCTGGGTTAGGACATGTCATATAAAACAAATACTTATAAATAGACAAATAACTATTAGGGTATTTATCCATAATAAGTTTTAAAGTTTCTAAACTATAGCAATGCTCAGTAGGAACAATAACCCCATTTTGTATATCAAAAAGTTTTATAACCATTATTTTTAGCCCAAATTATTAAATTTTCAATTTCATTATTTAAATAAACAACATCATTAAAAATCACATCTTTAACAATAGGTTCACCATTAACATAATCATTAACAGGATAACCATATTTATCCAACCCTAATTGTTTAAATATAACATGTTGAATTGTTAATTTTCCAATTTTTAATTTTGGATTGTGTTTTTTTATCATATAAGCATATAAACTTAATTGTAAACTATAATGATTAAAATTACAATCATCCAAATGAGATAAAGGAGCTTTCATTTTTTTACTTACACCATTCTTAACAAAACTTGTTTTTTTTATTTCTTTATTTGTTTTAAAATCTGTAATGTTAATTTTTCCATTTACGACTTCCACTAAATCGGCTTGCCCGCATAAACCAATTGACTCTAAATAAACAATATGCTCAGGATATATTCCATCCTCTAATTTTTGATTTAATGAAATTTTAACACCATCTTTAATAACCGGAGGATTAATAATTAAATTAACTCCCTCACGTTCTATTGTATCACAACCAACAATATCACTCTCTCTTTGTTTGTGATACCAATTTCCCAATGTAACACTCCTATCTCTCTCTAAATCCCAAGCATTTAATATATCCTGTACAGACATATTAAACCATTTAGATTTTTTATTTTGCGTTGCTTTTTCAGCAGCAGCAATAGGGTCAAAACTTTCTTTAAATAACCCAATAAATGAAGTTACACTTGTCCATTTTATACCATTACCTTCATATTTATGCTCATCTTCTTTAAACGTAATCATAAACATAATTTATACCATGTATAGTAACATCAGAGCGAATATTTGTAGTAATTACTATTAATTCTTTATTTAATTTTTCTCTAACATATTTTCCTAAATCAGAGTCATTTGAAATAGAATTGATTTCTTCTTCACTAATTTGTATCATTATTATCTAATTGTTTAATTAATTTTAACTCAGTAGATTCATCCATTAAAGCTTTCCAATGTCCTAATGGACATTCACTAGATAAAGATCTAACTTTTAAACTTAAACTACACCCGCATTCTTTACAACAAGGATTAGTGTAAGGAACAACACAATGAGAGCCTTCATTATCTATAGATGAACAAGCTTTACAAGTTGCCATCCTAATAGCAGCTTCAGCTTCAACATGCTCGTATTTAAAAATTTTATTTTTAATACCTTCAAGAATTTTTTTCTTGTTTTTAAAAGCATTTAAATATTTATCTAAAATCATTTTTTTCTTTCATTAAAATTTCATACTCCGCTAAAATACGCTCTAATTTTTTTAAATATTCCTTTAATTCCTCCGTCTTCTTATAACCAATATACGTGGTTTTATTTTCGTTTCCTAAAAAACTTTTATATTTTTTTATTTTACCCTCTAATCTCGTCTTCCTAATAGAAAATGTACCCAACCCATTTATGTAAACATTAATAGATTCTAAATTAGAAAGAATATTCCTTAATTCATTATAATAAAAATTTATAAAATCTTCCACAACATTAGGGTGAACTCCCACCTCCTCGGCAATTCCATTTTTAAATAACTTAGCTTTTTTTGGATTCAATTCCTAAAATTTTAAAATCTAAATATAAATTACCATCAATAGGACACTCAATACCTATAGATATTTTTTTACTTCCAATAATCAAACCTTTCTTCATTAAAGAAGATACAACATTCCGGGCTAATTGCTCGCTTTTAAATAACCCCCGGGATACACAAATTCTACAAAAATCACCCCTATTAACATCATTATAAAAAGATAATAAAGATAAACACCCCACTTCGGAAGTGTTTATCTTAATACCTTTAAAAAAACAATAACTGACAAAATTAAAAGCAATAGCCTCATTTAAATCAGTGATTATTTTTTTATCAATCTTGTTTACCTTCATCTTCAGTTTTTTTAGAGCGGTCTTCAACTTCCGCCATAAACATAACAGCCTGAATACGACGAGCCCTTGTTTCCTCAATAATACACAACAACTCCTCATACTCTTTTTGCACTTTTAAATGCGGGATATTACTTTCATAAAACGCAGTAATCTCTCTCCTCCTAATTTCCATATCTTCTTTTTCCATATTTATTTTTTTTAACTTGCAAATATATTAATTAATTCATTACAAATTTCATATTCTTCCTGCTCTTCAAAATATTTTATCATATAATCACAAATTTCCTTATTTAAAGGTTCATCAGGATCGTGTATTAAATATAACACACCATCTTCAAATAAATCTAAATAATTTATTTTTCTTACAATTACATTATAAGAATTATAAAAAGCTTTATGAATATCCATACACAAAGATAAACATTTTTAAAATTCATTTTTTAAAATTTATTTTTTTTAAATTTATTTTTTAAAATTTAATGTGTTTTGCAATGGGGGGGAGTACCATTGAACCGCTCCCCGGCTAAATTCTGACAGGGGGGTAGCCCCCATAAGTTTAACCTAAAAAAAATAATTTACTATGAGCAAATCAGTTTTTTTCCGTAAAATTAAAGTCAATGATAAAACACAGAGTGCTGTAATCATTGTCTCCTCTGCACCCTTGACACAAGTCAAGGCAGAGATTGCAGGTTTCCAAGTTGGTGCACGCACACAACAAAACCTGCAATTTGGCATTCTTGCATTGACTGACCCTAAAACGGGCGAGTCAATGAAAGCCACTCATCCCACCATTAAAAGCTTGCAAGCAAAGCTTAAAGCTGGAGATGAAATGCCAGGTTTCCAGTTGAGCAACAATCCTGTTGTCAACAGTGAAACTGGGGAGGCACTTGACGGCCTCTATTGGGTTGAACCTGCATAAGCAGGTTTATATTGAAAGTCACTGCGCATAGTTACTTGCTAGTCTAAGTACTATGCGCAGTTGTAATCTAGTTGTAACAAGAACAAGCAGGGAATATTACAGAACGTATGCTGTAATAGGAAACCATTGGAGAACACCTACCTGCAAATGGGTGCCACTTGTTACAACTTAGTACACTATCCTAATGCACTTTAGTTGTATTAAGTTGGAACAACAGACTATCTTTAGAAAATATCTTACATGAAGAGTGTAAGTTTAAGATGGCTGCCAATATTACAACTGAGTGCAGAAGGATTATTAATTGCCATACAGTGTCTTTCTCATGCACTAACTCACTACAGTGAGCAGTTGTAATACAGTAACATAACAGCATAACTGCAAGAATGGACAGTAACCTTATGGTTAACCAGTCACCTATGCAGCTCTATTTGTCTGGCTTAACAGCGTGGTATTACAACTGAGTGCAGAGGGGTTAATAGATTTGTAAAACTTAAAACTTAACTATATGGTGGAATTTATTAAAAACAAAGAATCAGGTGAAGAATATATGCAGCTATTTTCAATAGCACGTACACCTGAAGAAGCTTTTCATG
>SXGU01568853.1_pt1 | contig 21752 bp, 14 predicted proteins | sample 3174531 | NCBI WGS metagenome assembly SXGU01 (sample SAMN11356863, study PRJNA531348) | freshwater metagenome | isolation source: freshwater sample F1-140 | place: China: Fuxian Lake, Yuxi | collected 2017-12-25 | reverse complement strand
GGACTACATGCCGTTTTGAACTCGACATACTCCAAAATCCCGGGAAAAACATCAATCAGGGTCCCAAAAAAGACCAAAAAATCGTAAAAAATCACTCCAACTGCGTAACTTGGGTTAACCACCAGCATGGCCCTTGATTGCAAAGGTGAACGCTGTCTGATTGGCAAGCGAAAAACCAACCAAATAGGCCATCGCATCCGTGCGTTTTGCCTCCACTATTTGCCAGCTTTTCGAAGGGTTCCCCAGCAAACCTTGCAAATAAACCCACACCAAAAGCCGTTAATCGACCTCAAATCCAAGGTACTTGAAGGGTCTTTCAGGGACGACTATTTATTCGCGGCGGCGGGGAGCGGTCGTAGGGCTTGGAAGGGAATCGAGATCGGCCCCAATTGCCAGGGATTTCCAGGCAACCAAGTCCCTAGGGGTCCAGCGGGAAAATGGAATGGCCGCCATCATCATCGTTTGGCCGGGAGGATCCAGGGTGGCAATCCAACGGGGAGAAACCTCATGGGTTGCGGCGATCCATTGAGGCCCATCCATGCCTTTACGGACAACCAAGGTATCCAACCCGGTGGCTTCCACCATGTCAACCATGTTGGCATAGGTATTTCCAAAAGCCTCCCAATGGAGCTTTTCGGGTAGTTTTTCCATAGGGGCGTCTCCGGCGATCCCCTCCATGCGAATGAGGCTTTTTCCTGGGCTCATGGCCACCAAAGATTCATTGACCTTGGCAAAGACCGGCGGGACCGGTTGGCCACCCATGGCGTGGAGTTTGAGAAAGGGGCCTGCCAGCCACGATGTGTTCCTTTGCCAGCGCAAAATCACCCCTTCCGCCCCCTCGGCCAGTTTTGTTCCAAAACCGGGCGAGTCCACCGCAACAATCGACCCCGTGAGACTAAAAAGACTTTGCTTTGCATCCAGTTCAACCGGCCTGCCCACAGGGTTGGAAAGGACATTGCCTGCCCCGCGAAGGACGGTTTGGTCCAGGTTAATCCGCCAATGCCTTGGTTCCATTTCCTCCATGCGCATAAGGCCTTGGGTATCCAGCATGGTAACCAACGCCATGGGGAGGACTTTGCGTGAAGCATCAAGGGTTACTGAGCATCGCTTCAGAGCCAGGGTACCAGGCCGTCCCAAAGCCGCAAGCGATAAACTTTTCAGGCCGCTTTGTCCCGTTTCCAGGGCAAATTCCAGTTCTTCCAGGCTTAAGCTTGCCCCATCGAGGCGAAAGAGGCTGGCGTGTTCCTCCGGAACAGCCTGCAAGGTGAGAATGGGGTTGAAGCCGGGATGGGCCCGAATGACAAGGGACTGGTCAGGATCGTCCACCCGAATCGACTTGGTCCGAAGCGGTCCCTGGTGGCGAATCAGGATCTCGTCCCCGGGCCGACTGGAGACAATGGCCTGTTCCAGAGTCGAATAAATTCCCTGGGTAGGATCCTCCCTATCAGGATCGACAATACGGGTTTTGGTGCCGGTTTTATCCATCGGTTTTTGGACCACTGAACCCTTGGCTTCAAGGGGAGGCAACTTGTCCGCCAGAAAATCGATACTTCCACAACGCTCGGCACCCACAAGCCGGTTGGTGGGATTGTCATCCGGACGAAGGTCGCGAACCCGATCCTTTACCGCAAAAACCGCTGCTATCCGCTCGGCCTGAAGGTGTAAAGCTTCGGCTTTGTTGTTTTCGTTAATATCAAGGGCAAGGGTTTCCAACGCCCCTTGTTTTCGCCAGGGTGAAGTTTCCAGAATGCGGGAATCATCCTCCCCCAGGGCCCGCAAGGCCAAAGTGTTTCGGAATTGATCGAGATGGGTTAGGGCTTGGGTTCCTTCTTCGGCAAGGAATTGGTCTATACGATGGTAGCGGTTTTCTACCCCCCGAAAGGTAAGCTGACCGGCTTGTCCCAAAATGCGGAGCAAAATCGCTTGGGTTTTTTGGGTTCCCGTTTTGACATCGTCCATACTGGCCACCAGCGAATAGCCAAGGCTTATCGCTGCATGGGCCAATGGATCGATGCAGAAAAATTCGGATTTGGGGCCAAGGATGGCGGTGCATTGGGTCATGCGAACGGCGGTTTCCTGACGACCTGAGGCCGGGCCAAGGGTCAGGAGGCGTTGATGGGGACCGATGGCGCAATGTTCAAAATAGAGGTCCAAATCTCCGGTGCGAACGATGGCATCCTGTCCTCCATCCTTGGCATCCATGAGGGAAAGCCTGCCGCTTCCCCCCGCCAAAATCTGACTATTCAGATCGCCAAATCCTAAAAACACACACTCCTGAAGGCGAACAATGGGATCCGCATGGTCGGAGTGATCGGGATTGTCCAGATGCAGCGAGGCGAGGCGCTGCCTTTCGTCCATCGAAGGTCTGGCTTGCTGAAAGACACACCGCCTGAGGTGTGCTTCGCGCCTTGGCACTAACTTCAGGGCCTCGATGGAATCGTTGGCCAGCCTTGCGTCAACAACAAAATGGACATCCAGCACCTCGATCGTTTCCGCATTCACCTCAAGGGCGACAATATCTCCGCCAAGGGGAGTCGTGCCCCGGTGTCGGTAGACAATCCGGGCCGGCCTTTGAGGATCGGCAGCGCGGATGGTGACCCGTTTTGCCTGAATGGCCAGTTGTGGATTACCACTTTCCGGGCCGGAAATATCAAGGTCACCCGCCAGAATGAGTTCAAGCTCTGCACCTGGTTGCTGTTTGGCCAGCCATTCCGAAAGGTCTGAAAGCGAAGGAACCAGGGGTTGCCACCTTGCCACTTGGGCCCGAACCTCGGCGGCACTCCGCTTTGGAACAGGTTCCCCCTGGCCAGAGTCGTTTTCGCCCAAAGGGTTTGTGTTTCGGAAGCTATTGGCGAAAAGGGCACCAACAAAAAGGACGATAGCCAGCCCCAGACATCCCAGGGCAAGGCGGGTGGGTCCATCGAAAGAGCGGGCAGCGGGGGGGAAACTCGGCCATGCCGCCTTGGGAGATCTCCAAAAGGGTTTTGAGGAAGGGGTTTGGGAACGGATAGCTCGGACCCTAGCCAAAAGTTCGGCAGGGGTCTGGGGTCTTTGAGTGGGATCCTTGGCCATCATATCGGCCACAAGGCGAACCAATTTGGGATTCAAACCCGCTACAATTTTCCGGGGATCGGGTGGCATGATCTGTTGATGATGGGCCAATTTCATGGCCGCCGGGCCCGGCGGCACCGGACTTGTCCCCGTCAAGACATGATAAATAGTGCAGCCTAGCGAATAGATGTCGCTTCGGGAATCGGCGGTGCGGGGATCAAGGGCCTGCTCAGGAGAGATGTAATCAAAGGTGCCAAGGGTCACCCCGGATTGGGTCAAGCCTTGATCCTGCTGGCCAAAGGATCGGGCCAAGCCCATGTCCAGCAACTTGGCTTTGCCCTGGGGGGTAATGAGGATATTCGAAGGTTTGATGTCACGATGAACGACACCCCGCTCGAAAGCATGGTCCAAGGCCAGGCATAACTGCTCCAAATAGAGGATCGATTCCTCAAAATCGAGGCGACTCTTGCGGTCTAGCAGGGCCCGAAGCGTTTCCCCCTCGACAAATTCAAAAGCAATGAAGTGCAAACCCTGGTCTTCGCCGCAGAAAAACACCCGAACAATATGATCGTGGTCCAACCTTGCCGCACTGCGGGCTTCCTGGTGAAAGCGTTGGACAGAGTCAGGGTCAGCGGCCGCCTCCGGGGGGAGGATTTTCAAGGCCACCTGCCGGTCCAGCTGGGTATCGCGTGCCAGGAGCACCGCCGCCATGCCTCCTGAACCCAAAGGCCCGATCAGTTCAAAGTGGGCAATTTTAGCCCCCCTAAGGAGGGCCTCCATCCCGGTTTTGGAAGGGGACGAATCCTGATTCCCTTTTTGGGAAACAATCGTGGGTGGGTCTTCGGAGGGCACAAGCGCAGGACTATTATCCTGAAAAGCCAGAGGCAAAGGCTCCACCGACCCAAGTGGCTTGCCTGGATTCTGGAGCTCGTCTTTGCCGGAACTCTGACGCATTGCTACTCCGTAACTTTGCTCCCCTTTGGAACTTGGGTTTTCCCAAGAGTGGAGCAAAGCTGGACCGGATCCTCCGGAGCCAACTCATCCATGAGGCCCAAACCCAAAAAAGAATTGCGTTGGATAAGAGCTTAACTGGGGTGGTATTTTATGCGGTTTACCCAACTGTTGTCAATCAACAAACACTTGGAAAGTCCCTTTTTCGGAAGGTAACCCCGGGAGAATTGTACCTGTAAGCTTGTACAGGTTATATAGTGCCCGATTGAACAGAAACTCTCCCGAACCTGCCCCGGATGGGGAAATATAGGGTTCGGTGCCATATCCCCCCTTGGATAGAGCCTCAATAGTGGGAAAGTATTGATGGTATTCATTGCAATAACCCAAGGTGAGGACTTTGGCCGAAGGAAACCGCCGTTGTAACTCCAATCCATGGCTACAAAAAGGCTCCCCGGCTATCCCCACAAGGCCCAAGTGTGGGCCAATCATGGCGACTTCCAAAGGGGTTTTGATCCCGTCCGTATATTCCCGTTCGTAATGGACCACCAATTCGGGATAGAAGGCACTACCCAAGGTAAGGCGAAAAAAAGGATTTTTGGTGTCCAGTCGTACAGGAAGGCGAATCTTTTCCCGGTGCGTTTTGAGGTTTCCAGGTGTCGTAGGTTGCGATAGGGGAAACATTTCCGACACCTTGTTGGCCATGGCAAGGCCAAAGTTTTTCCATGTTGGCTGTTTGGAATCAAAGGGGAGGGCTCCGGGTTTTACCATCGCGCCCCCCATGTTGGGGGAGAGGTCACCGGCCGCCCCTTGCAGGAACAGGACCGGTGCCTTTTCCCTTTCCTCCAAAAGCCGAGCCATTTCGCCTGGCCAGTCAGGCCCGTAACGAAGGTCTGTCCCGGGAGTAAGGACGGAATGGGCAGCAAAGTGGACGGCACGGGCAATCGGTTTTCCTTCCCCGGAATCGACCACAAGCACGGTGAGCCGGCCATCCCTGGGCGGATTTGGGCCTCTATCGTGGCGGTTTCGGTTGAGGGGTGTTTCCTCGGAATGGAAACGCAGGGAACAAGGGTTCAATTGGGCCGAGGCGTTGGCAATCACCTGGTGCAATGCCAATTCAATTTGATCATGCCAAGCTTGCCATTGGGGCCAGGCAGCTCCTTGCCCGCTTTCCATGGCCGGGCCATGGTGGGTATGACTTCCCACTAGAAAGACCGAAGTAATCCCAAAATCTTTCGCCTTGGCACGAACCCGATCCACAATGGTGGCCACCGGGGCCCGGCCCAAATCCAGTGACACCAAAGCAATCGCATTGGTGCCATCGTGCAATACCAGGGCCCGGGCATAAAGGGGGGAGAGGGTTCCCGTGGCTTTATTTTTGCCTCGGGCCGCATAGCCCCACATGGGTCCAAAACTTTTGGGAGTAATGTCTACCTTGGCGGCCCCGGCCCGGTAGGCCACCTGGTCCTTTGCCGAAACCATCCCTAAAGAAAAGCCACCCCATGTCAAAACCAAAGCCATCATCAACCGGAACATTGGGCCATCTCCCAAAGATACGAATATCTGAAAAGGGAACTTACACCCCGGAATGGGGCTCAAAATAGGCCTAAAACGGAAAAGCGTATCACTCCTTCGGCAGGCCAATTGTGCAAAAAGGCCCCGGGATCAAACCCCAGGGCCTTTTCTTGGGTGGTATGCGGCTGGACTTATTCGCCTGGATTGATCAACTTGCGGATATCTTCTTCGGTCGCCCGGATTTGAACACTGATTTCCTTGTCTTTGGCTTCGACCTTGAGGGCATCCAGCACCTTCCCTACATTTCTGGCATTCTTGGGATCTCCAGAAACCATCAGCTTGGCGAAAGGGATACCCTGGTCGGTAAGCAGGTCTTTGATCTTGGTGGCTGTTTTGTCATCCTTGGTATACGCGGTGAGTGTAGCCTTGACAACATCGGTCAGACCCAAGGTCAGGGTGATCGAGTTGAGGTTTTCGCCGATCTCCTTGAATTGTTCCTGGGTTGCCATTTGTTTACGGGCTTCTTCGGTGATTACGGAAACACTCCAAAGGACTTCTTTCCCGGTAATTTTGCTAAGCCCGGCTTCCATCGGGCCGGCAAACTTTTCAGAGGAACCGCGCCCCCCCTTGAGTGCACTGATGACATGATCCTTGACCGTGGAGGCGACTATGGCATTGTTGTCAACAAAAGAAAGAAAAACTTCCTGACCTTGGGCCGCGGCAGTCCAGATGGATTTACCACCCTCGTTGATGACCTTGATTTCGGTGCCAACCTCCTTGGCCTTTTCTTCAATCGTCTTGGTGATCTTTGCGGGATTGAATTTGCCCCGAAGGATTACCACGGCCTTGATCCCCTTTTCCGGATTGCCGGAGCTACCGATGGTAATGGAATCCAAATCATTGAAGGGATTTATGCCTGTGGCCTTGATCAGTTTTTGGGCATCATCGCTCGATTCGACCGCAAGGCGAGCCAAGCCATCAATCCCAAATTTTTTGAGGATGGGGGCTTCAAGAATTTGCTTGAATTGAATTCCGAAAACGGATTCGACATCGGCGGGGATAAGTTTATCCACATCCACCGCCCGGGCTGGAGAGGCAACCAGTCCACCCAGGGTGGCGATCGCCAAGGCCGTGAAAAGCCAAGTTTTTTTAACGAAATGCAACATGGATATATCCTGTGGGAGCGTTTGGGGAGGTTATATTGGGATCGCCAAACGCTTAAGGCGCCCCTTCAGGGGGATGGTAACCAAACAAGATCCGCCAATCCCGCTTACTATTTAAGATGACAAAGAAGTGGATTATTGTCAACGGGAATCCAGTCATGGAGAAATGGGTCAGAAAGAATGAGCCTTTTTTCACCTAATCAGAGTTTCCCAGTTTATCCAAAACCCGCATTGTTAAACACTTCAAATATCCCGATTCGGGACAGGTAATCGAAATGGGATGATCAGGCGCTGCTCCGGTTCGTCCCAAAATTTGCACTTCCCGTTTCAGGGTGGAGGCTACCTGGTGGACGATTTCTTCCAATTGTTCCATGGTGATCAGGCCCGAACAGCAGCAAACCACAAGGAACCCATCCGGTTCAAGCAATTCCATTCCCAAGGATTGGAGCCGCCGATACCCGGAAAGTGCTTCCTCCACCGAACCCCGGCTCCTGGCAAATTTGGGAGGGTCAAGAATAACCAGACCATATTTTTCCCCTGCCTCCTTTCGTTTTGCCAATTCACCAAACACCTCCGCTTTATGAAATTCGATGCCAAGGCCGTTGTGGGTGGCGTTTTTTCGGGCCAGCTCCAGGGCTCCCTCGGACTGGTCCAAGCCAACCACGGATTTGGCCATGGCTTTTGCCGCATGAAGGCCAAATCCCCCGCTATAGCAAAAAGCATCCAGTACGCTGCGCCCTTGTGCCAGCCGGGCAACCCATTGGCGATTGTCTCGTTGATCGAGGTAGTACCCGGTTTTTTGACCTTCCGTGAGGTGGACGAATATTTCAAGCCCGGCTTCTTTGATCCGAATGGGGCCTTTGGGTTCTTCCCCCCACACAGGACCATCGCGGAGGTCCATTCCCTCCAATTGTCCAACCCCTTTTTCGGTCCGTAGATAAATTCCCCTGGGGTGGAGGATGTCAAGCAGGCACTCAATTACCATGCCTTTCCGGCGGGCAATGCCGAGCGAGGTAATCTGAATCGTAAGCCACGGACCAAACCGATCGACAGTAAGCCCCGAAAGTCCATCCCCCTCGGAATTGATAATGCGGCACGCTCCAGCCGGGTCCATTAGCCCCAAGCTTGCCCTAAGGCGAACTGCGGCGGTAATGCGGGCATGGAAAAAAGTCCGGTCGATAGACTGTTCTGTTTCCCAGGAATAAAGCCTAACCCTAAGTTTGCTTTGGCTGTTGTAAAAACCCCGGGCGATGGCCTGCCCCCCATGGGCGACAAGCAGGACCTCGTCCCCATCTTCTGGACCTCCCTCAAGATGCGAAATTGCCCCGGGGAATACCCACGGATGGCGGCCATAAAACGGTCGGGCCTTTTTGGGTAACAAAACCACCTGGGCAATAGCCATGAACGCAATATCCCCAAAGGAGGCGAGTCCCGAAAAAAGGTTAGGAATCCAAAGCCATCCTAGGCAGGGCCCGTTTGAACGGCGGTTAGAAAACCCAGGGTTCGCTCCAATTCCGAGGCCGATATATCCACCGAAAGAAGGGCTTTGACCCGTAGAAGGAGGTCGATTTTGGGAATCGGTTTGGAGATGAAATCGTCCGCTCCCGCCTCCACCGCCCGTTCCGCATCCGCGTCCTGATCAAGGGCGGTTACCATGATGACTCTGGTTTTACCCAAGCGAGCATCCGCCCTCAGCCGCTTACACACCTCAAATCCACTGATTTTGGGCATCATTATGTCCAAAAGGATCAGGTCCGGCCCAAACGAGGCGGCCTCCCGGAGGGTCTGCTCCCCATCCCTTACAACCCGGATTTCACAGGGAAATCCATCCAGGTAGGCCTCTAAAAGCTCGGCACCCTGCGGATTATCATCGGCAATCAAAATCTTGGGGAGTTGGTTAGGGGTCATACCAGTTTGGACTTTCCCTTTAGGGTTGGTTGCCGAGGAAACATCCCATTGGCCACTTGGGAAGTTTAGGCTTTCCAATCCCATTGGGCAACCAAAAGTTGGGGAACAATCAGGGCCAAATCCTATCGAAAAGGTAGGAGCTACCTTCGTCCCGATTTCCGCTGAATGATTAGGCCAAATAAACAAACCATTCCCCAAAAAGGGGCTACTTGCCAATGGCCCAAAGGTAGTCATAACCCCTGAAATAGAGACGGCCGTTGGTTACCACCGGAGACGCTGCGATTTGATCGGGGAGTTTATTCTCGGCAATTTTTGCATATTCCCGCCCCGTTTTCACCACGGTTACCACCCCATCGCGGCCTGTGAGGTAAACAGTATCCTCGGCCCTTACGGGTGAGGCCCGATACCTTGCCGCATGGATCCGTTGGGAGTAAAGCTCTTTTCCCGTACCTGATTCCAAAACGGTAATGGATCCCTGTTCTCCACAAAGGTACACTAGGCCTTCATGCACAAGTGGACAGGAAACATCGGGTGTGTTTTTGGCCATCCGCCAAAGTTCCTGGAAGGCGGGTTTGCCATCCTTCAGGAAGGGTTTGACGCCGACGACTTGCCCTTTTTTGGCGGTAGGTATGACCACTATTTCCGAGGTCGCGACCGGTGATGCCACAAAGCGGAGGTACCGGTTGTATTTGTCCCTTGGGTTAAGGCCACCCACCCGCCACGCTTCGGACCCATCCAGAAGGTTGTGGGCCACGGTGTAGTCGTTGCCATGGGTGATGAGGAGTTTGTCGGAATCTTTGGACCAAATGAAGGCGCTTGCATAGCTGTGAAGGTTTTCATCGGACCCATCACTTGGCCTTTGAGCTTTCCAAACTTCTTTGCCTGTGGCGGTGTCGAGGGCAATCACCCGTTGCCCCTGGTCATCCAAAAGTTGGAGGTAGATCCGGTCTCCCTCAAGGACAGGGGTGGTAGTGGTACCGAATTGGATTTTGAATTTGCCATAGCGTTCCTGGAGGTTAAACCGCCAAACTTCCTTGCCCGATAAGGAAAACGCCGCAAAATCTCCCGATCCGGTCATCGCAAAGACTTGCCTTCCATCGCTGGATGGGCTTGAGGCGGCCCCGTTCCCTTCATCACTGCGGGCGAGTGGGGTTCCCTTGCCAAGGTCGGCCCGCCAAAGTTCTTTTCCGTCCTTTGCGGACAAGGCCAGCAAGACAAGTCGATCCTTTGCTGCGGAGGTAAGGAAGATTTGATCACCGACAAGGATAGGAGTGGAGCCTCCCATGCCGGGAAGCTTCGCTTTCCAGGCGATGTTTTCGTCGGCTGACCATTTGGTGGGGACGCCGGTTGCCGAAGAATTACCATCGTTTGCGGGCCCGCGCCATTGCAGCCAATCTGCTGCCTGGGCTTGGGTGGATCCCAAAAAGGCCATTAGGAAAAGGGAGGCAAACCGGCTTTCCAAACGCATACACAATCTCCAGGGTGGGTATAAAACTTTTTTACACTTTGCCGACCAAAGGGAAAGCAAAATCAAAGGAAATCAAAGCGGGAAATCAATGGAACCGTGCCTCATTTAATAGGGTCCCTGCAACTGTTGCAGTATCCCATATCCCTGGTATTTTGGTAAAGAGAGTGGTGAAATGTTTCCTGCCAGGAATGCAATTTTTGGCGTTGGACAAGCCGAACCAGGCCAAAAAGGAATGCCAAGGGAAAACCCCGAAAGGGGTACATTCCTTTCCCGGAATCGGTAAAAAATGGAATTGTCGGGCGTCTTTGTAATCCAGGTAAAAACCCTGTCAAAATGAAATTGCCAGGGCCCGATTCAAACAAAGACTGCCGTTCCCTCGAAATGGGTGGAGAATGCCTTCCGATGGTGCATGGATTGAGATGTGCAGAACCCTGCGCATCTCCCTGAATGCCGGGCTCCCCTTGGTGGGAACCTGGAAAAAACTAGGCGAAAAAGGCCCCCGTTCCTTACGCCTGGATTGCCAAACCGTTTATGCCGTGCTTTCCCGGGGCGAAGGACTGGGTGTCGCCATGACCCTGGTTCCCCATTGGCCTCCCTTGGTTCGGGTGCTTCTTGGTATAGCAGAGGAAACCGGGCACCTTCCCGAAATATGCAACGAATTGACCAAACATTTTGAAACCATAAAGACCAACCGCCAGCTCTTTTGGCAAATGTCCTTTTGGCCCCTTCTCCAATTTGGTTTGTCCCTAGGTGTAATTGGCCTTTTGATATTGATCCTTGGGTTCTTGCCTAATGGAGGGGGGTATGATCCCCTGGGATTGGGACTTAAGGGAACTTCGGGTGTCCTGATCTATTTCGGGGTCGTTTTTGGTATTGGGCTCGGGTTGGCCGTTGGATTTTACTCCCTCAAGAATGCGTTTAAATCGGGCGGGTTTGATCGTTTCCTTTGCGCGATTCCCATGGTTGGGCCCATGCTTGGCGCTTTTACTTTAGCCCATTTTAGTATGGCCCTTAGCCTCCTTGGCAAAACGGGAATTGCCTGGGATAAGGCCCTGAAATTGGCTTTTGACGCCTCCGCCAACCTGGATTGGTTAACCAAAGGGGCCAAATCGGTAAGCCGTGTTCGCAGGGGAAAAGATGTATCCGTGGCTCTTGCCCAAACCGGCCTGTTTAACGACGATTTTCTGGGGCGAATTGGCGTGGGGGAAGAAAGTGGTTCCCTACCCGAATCCCTGGAAAAAATTGCTGAGGATGCGTTCGAAGAGGGGCGAATTCGTTTGCGAACCGTGGCTACTTTAGGGGCTCAACTCCTTTGGGCCGCCACCGCCATCGTCATTATTTTCTTCATTTTCCGCCTCTTCACAAGCTATTTGGGTCAAATTGACCGATTCGGCAATTGAGCAAAAGGATTGGTTTGGAGGTATGACTTTTTTCTCCCTATTCGTCACCAGGTGATTGGGTTTTTGGTTTGGATTCATATCCCCCAAACAGGTTCCATAAACCCTACCGTTCCCCGACCCATAGACAAAAAGGCCTGGATCCAAGCGAAAAATATTGGGTCAGAAAACCGGCCTTGGTAGATTTAAGATTTGATTTTTAGGGAATGGATTGAGGATAACAGGACTGGAATAATCCGCCAATTTTGCGATCTGCCAAGGCTGGCATTTAGGGTTGCCCCAAGGCACTCAAGGGTTGTGGGCTGTTACCGATGAATCTACCGGAAAAATCAAAAGAAATGGCATTTGTCGGGGCTTTTCCCTCCTGATAAACCTCTTAGGATGAAGGGAGATAATCTCCATTGGATTCATGGTTGCAATCAAAATCATCTCCAAGCCCATTTTCAGGCTTACCATTGATTGCGGCCGGCCGGGGTTTTCACCAATATGGCTATGTCGAGCCAATTTCAGGCATTGCTTCAAGCGGGAAGGCTCCTTGCGGAATCCCTACCGGCGGATGCAGTGCTTGTCATGGCGGATGGCCCAATGGATTGGGCCAGTGTCCGGAGGGAAATGGGGCAACGACCTCTGCTCGTGGCCCAGGCAAACGATGAACCCGATCGCCCGGTGAAGGAAAGGTCCCGACTCGAAAAACTGTATTCCCTTAGTTTCCTTGACATCGAAACCGGACCAACCCCTATTCAGGAACGAATGAGTGCGGCATTGCTCGATGCGGTCCGGGCCGAAATACTTCGCCCCGGTGCCTCGGTGGTGGTCCTTTACAACGGAATTGAATCTGGCTACGAGGGTAGTCCAGGCATGGACAGCCTTAGCGTGATTCAGTTGGGCGATCATCTGGAGCTTTTGAGTGCCAAGGAACTCAAACGCCTGGATACCCAGGTCCCGTTGGGAACGCTGCAGGCGGTAGTCGATTTGGCCACCCAAATAGGCAGGGAAGGCCGTGAGGGACAACCGATCGGGACCATGTTTGTCGTGGGTGATACCCAAAAGGTAATGAAGCATAGTTCCCCAATGAATTTCAATCCTTTCCGAGGGTACAGTGCTGCCGAACGGGATGTTAGAAATCCTGCGGTTCGGGAACAAATCAAGGACTTGGCCAAACTTGAGGGGGCCATTATCATTCGCCGGGATGGTGTGGCTATTTCGGGTTGTATGCGGGTAGAAGCCCCGGAACGATCTTACAACCTGAGCATGGGCTTGGGGACCCGTCATGCTGCCGCATCGGCCATTTCCAAGGCGACCCGGGCCATTGCGGTGACTGTCAGTCAATCCAGCGGGGCAGTTCGCCTTTTTCAAGGTGGGGATGTGGTCCTTCGTATCGAACCTATGGCTCGGCCATTGACCTTTGGACAATTTCGACTTCAGGCCGAATTCACCTGATTGGCAAGTTTCCCATTGTTCCTGAGGACATCCTTCATGCCAATTCTGGCCCAGACTGGATGATTCACCGACTTTGGAACTAACTTGTTTTTCTTTTTAATCGGTTTTACCAAGAGATTATTCAGGTGGCTTTGGGAGAAGCAGAACCAATCATTTCCACGGGTCCTCTTCTTTGTGGATTCGAATGGATTCATACCGGATTGGTTGAGGGCGTGAACATTCTCCGACTCTTTGGGTGGGAAGAATGATTTGGAGAGGGTGATCAAACCCGGGTGGTGGAGATTCCCGGATGTAAAGAAATGGATTCGTGACAATGGCAGATTTGGACAGCAATGGTTTTATCGGAATTGCAAGGAGGATCCGTTTTCATGGATCGCTTAGATGGCGACCCAAGGGCGGTTGCCACAAATGGTTCTTAAGGCATGCCATCTGCGATTAGCCTTGTAAAGGATAGTAAAGAGGTCAAGAACTTTTTATGCCACTTGGTTTACTAAAAGTGATACTAAATGTTTGACCCCTAAACATGTCATAAAATGCGATTAACCTTTTCCTCAGCGTGGTTGAAAAACCCCAGTCGCCACATTTGGGTGATGGATTCCAGAAACACCCCTCAAAGCATCCTTACCCATTGTTGGCCGGGACAGGATTGAGGGTTCCATTCCGGAAGCCGCTTAATGATGAACCCTGAGAGCGAATATTTATTTTCGATCCCCGATCAAAAGCCGGGCCCAGCCTGGACCTTCCGGGAGGTCTTCGGCCGGGGGCATTTTTTCATCCTTGGACCAACCCAATTCAATGCCTCCTTGCCTTGAAATGATCCGGGTAGGAATGCGTTTGGTCACGGTTCCATGGGGAAAAACGATTCGCCAAACCGAAGGGGGATCGGTTGCATCTTTTTCGATTTTCCCGGATTCCTGATGGCCGGCATCAATCAGGATCAATTTTCCTGCCTCGATTTTGACCGCCATCTTTGCCAAACCGGTTTCATCAATCTGGCGGTTGGATCGCCTTGCCTGAAGGACTTTGTAGGACCCGGAAATGGTTTCAAGCCATTTGCTAGTTTGAAGCTCGCGAATGCGTACATTGCGAAATGTCCCTCCGCTTCCATGATTTTGCAAGCCCACCGCCCCCCAAAGGGGCCGTCCCTTCAGCGGAGACTGATCGACATCCACGGAGGCTGCCGCCACTCCGTTCACCGTAACGGAAATCCTGGTCCCTTGGGCCCTGATCAAAAAGGTGTTCCATTCTCCATGGCGAACAAGGCCCTGCCTTGCTGCCGCTGCCGAATAGATCGAACCGCTGTATTGCCAATCCTTGAGTTTCCCTTTGTGGATGGACGCTTCATCATCCAGAATCTGAATCTCTGCGCCCCGTTTGCTTGGGGATTCCTTGCTTGGCCCCTCCGGAACCCGAAGGAACACGCCACTATTGCCATTGGCCGGAAGTTTCCATTCCACCTCCATTTCAAAATCGCCGTAGGGTTTTTTGGTACCCAGCCATCCCTTGCCTGGCTTGCAATCCAGAATACCGCTTTTCAGGGACCAGTCGGTAGCCACCGCTCCATCACGGAATTCAAAGCGGCTTTCCAGGGTATCGGCAAACAGATTCACCCATTCTCCCTCGACAGGATTCTGAAAACAGGCAAGGAGGGACAAAAGGCAGGCTGCATTCATGGAAATCATTCCTTTTGGAACATGTGTTCCGGATTGTTCTATGTTCTAAACCGTTCAATAATTGCAAAATAATCTTTCCCGCTTCATCACCATCAGAGGTTGGGGAATTCTCGCTTTTCTCCTATTGGGCCAATTCCATGTGGATCGGATTTTTCCTTTTTGCTTTAGGTACCCAGCTTTCCCCTTTTCGGGTCGAACAATCGGGGAATGACCTCGTTATCCCCATGGATCACCTTCCCGCCAACACCAGGCTTTTTGAGGTGTCGCCTTACGAGGACCCAACCAACTCCCGGGGAAAACAGCTATCCATTCCTCCGGGCACCAAAAATGCCTTGCGGATTCCTGCCTCAGGGCGGGAAAACCACGGGTTTTATTTTGAAGACATTCAAGGCAAACGGTTGGGCCAAACGACCTTTGTCACCAAATGGGACAAGTCGAAGGACCCCGAATGGGGGTTACCCAAAAACGGTGGCATCAAGGGGCTCCAGGTGCAAATGTTCGACGATGCGTTGGCCCTTGGCATTCATCATGCTGCCCTTAACCTCAACCTGAGCCAATTGGTGCGCCTCCCGGCCAGGGAGGGAGATGATACCCTTAAGGTTGGGGAAACAACCCTTGGGTTTCGCCATGAAACATTCGAAGCCCTACCCATCAAATCCTACACAGACCAAGGTATACGGGTCTATCTGATCCTTTTGGCATACCAAAGTGGCAATACGGACTTGGACAGGCTCCTTTTGCATCCAAAAATGCGGGTGGATGCCCCCAATCGCCTTGGGGCGTTCAACACCACCACAGCCAACGGGGTTTTGGTTTATGAATGGATCCTTACCCAATTGGCCAAGCGTCAAGCTCACCCCGAGGGCAAGGTCGGCCGGGTGGCCGGATGGATTGTGGGGAACGAGGTCAATGCCCATGATGAATGGTACAACCGTGGGCCCGCCACGGTGGATGAGGTGGTGGGTGACTATCACCGGGCTTTGCGTTTGGCCCATGGAGTTCTGGCGGGAAGTGGTGGCCCGGGAAGAATTTTTGCAAGCTTTGAACACCACTGGACCATGCGTCCAGGCACCAATCCCAAGCGGTCCATCCCTGGAAAGGAGTTTCTTTTAAAGCTATTAACCCTCTCCAAACTCCATGGTGATTTTCCCTGGCACATTGCCTACCACCCTTATCCGGAAAACCTTTTCGAACCGAGGTCATGGCTCGACAAATTGGCCAAAAATTCGCCGGATTCCCCCAAGATCACCTTCAAAAACCTCGACCAACTCGCAAGTTGGATGAACCGCCCCGAAACCCTGTTCCAGGGAAAACCCCGGCGCATCATCCTGTCTGAACAGGGTTTTCACAGCCCGGAGGGACCCAAAGGTCAAACGCAACAGGCCCAAGGATATGTCTTTGCTTTTGAACGAACGAAATCGATTCCCCAAATCGACGCTTTCATCCTCCATCGCCATGTGGATCATGCAAAAGAGGGTGGCTTAAGCCTGGGACTTTGGACCAATCTTCCAGGTCAAATCTGTTCCCCCCATCAAAAGAAACTCCTTTGGCAAGTATTCCACGACGCAGGCACGGCGAATGAGGAACCAACTTTTGCACCTTACCGGTTGCCGAATCCCAATCCTGGCACTTCACCCAAATAAAGGCAGGATTTGAACCTGGAAGCGATTTCGGAATGGGCGAACCCACCGTCAATCCCTAGCCAAATGCCTATAAGACTTGCTTTTCGAAACAACCTCGCAAAGGAAATCGGTTCATGGCAAAGAAATTGAATTTCAAACAGGAACTAACCGGCTGTTTTGGCCAACCAGTCGCCGAAAACCCCACACAGGCCATGATCGAAGCGGCATACCGCCATCATGGTTTGGCATGGCGTTACTTGACAATGGAGGTCTCCCCATCCGACCTTGGTGATGCGGTCCGGGGGGTGCGTGCCCTTGGATTTCAGGGGTTCAATTGTACCATCCCCCACAAGGTCTCGGTTATCCAGCATCTCGACGGATTGGGAGAATCGGCATCCCTGATGGAGGCGGTCAATTGTGTCGTCCGCAAGGGCGAAAAGCTGATAGGTGAAAACACCGATGGCAAGGGATTTGTGGATTCACTCAAGCCTTTGATTTCCATTCCAGGCAAAAAAGTGGTCGTGTTGGGGGCAGGTGGTGCTTCCCGGGCTATTTGTGTGGAATTGGCCTTGGCGGGGGCAAGCCACATTACTTTAATCAATCGGTCCCAATCCCGGGGCGAAACGCTTGCCCAACTGTTGCGGGATCGGGTGAAGGTTGGTTTGACTTACCAACCTTGGGTCGGTGATTATTCCGTTCCGGAAGGGACCGACATCGTTGTAAATGCCACCTCGATCGGGCTTTATCCTGATGAAAACGCCCGCATTCCCTTAAACCTGGCTACCCTCAAGCCAGGTATGGTCGTTGCGGATGTGATTCCCAATCCTCCCCGAACCCGGCTGGTTCGGGAAGCCACGGCCCTGGGCTGCCTGGTTATTGACGGCCTTGGCATGTTGGTTAACCAGGGTATAATCGGCATCCGGCATTGGACCGGAATCGACCCCGACCCATCCGTTATGCGACAAGCCCTCGAAGAAGTTTTCGGTTAAGCCATTTTGCCCTGGTGGACCTTTTTATCCAAGGAGTATCCGATGACCCGATTGCTATTCTTGCCTTTTTTCACCCTTGTCATGCTTTTTTGGGCAGGGGCTCCATCCCAATCGGTGGCACAGGGCCCGGAACCCTTTCGCAAAGTGTTGACAGATGCGGAACATTTGCAAAATGATGGTCCCACCGAGATCCAGAGACTGTTTGTCACCCCAGCTTGTCCCCATGCCTGGACGGTACGAAAGGTCATCATGGCGGGTGGGAAACAGGACGGAGTTGAATTGGTCATCGTGGACAACGGAACCTTGCAAATCGTCCTCTGCCCCACCCGGGGGATGGGGATTATTGAGGTAAGGAAAGCGGGCCAGCGCTTTGGTTGGCTCTCCCCAGTTTCAGAAATTGTTCATCCGAAATATGTCAATCTCCAGGACAGGGGTGGGCTTGGGTGGCTTTCGGGATTCAACGAATTCATGTGTCGTTGCGGATTGGAGAATAATGGCGGCCCAGGTCCGGATACGATCATAACAAACACGGGGGAAAAAGCGGAAATGGCACTAACCTTGCACGGGAAAATTGCCAACATTCCCGCAAGCAAGGTTGAAGTGGAAATCGAAAGGCAGGCACCCTGGCGGATTCGGGTGAAAGGCATTGTCCACGAAAGAATGTTTCTCGGTCCCAAACTGGAATTGCGTACCGTTTTGGAAACGGAAGCAGGCTCGGGAAAATTCACCATCAAGGACACGGTAATCAATCACAGTGCCCAACCCCAGGAGTTTGAAATTCTCTACCACGCCAACATTGGTAAACCCCTGCTGGGGGCGGGAGCAAAAATCCTCCTGCCCGCCGCCAAAGTCAGTCCAATCAACGCGCGTGCCGCGGAAGGAATTGCAAATTGGGGGGATTTTCAGGGCCCCACCAACGGCTATGTCGAACAAGTTTATTGCATTAAACCTCTCCCCGATGCCTTGGGAAAAGCTCACTCGGTGCTTCATAATGCGGCAGGCAATCTCGGGGTAACCCTCGACTGGGTGGCCACCGAACTCCCATTTGTTACCCTGTGGAAAAACACCGCAGCCGAGGCGGATGGCTATGTCACAGGGATCGAACCGGGCACCAATTTCCCCCGTCCCCGAAAAAAGGAGCGGGAAAAAGGTCGAGTTCCCTCTCTTGCACCTGGGGCCATGCGATCCTTTACCCTGGATTTCGGGTTCCTTTCCACCAAAGCCGAAGTGGATGAAAGGCGCAATTATCTGGCCCCGCTGTTAACCCTTATCCCAAAAGTGGAAGCGGAGCCGGAACAGTGAACCCCAGTTCACTCTTGTTAGAACTATCCAATATCCGCAAATCTTTTGGTTCTGCAGATGTCCTTAAAGGCGTTGACTTTTCTCTCAGGCATGGAGAAGTGGTTGGGTTTCTTGGGGCCAATGGGGCTGGCAAAAGCACACTCATGCGCATCCTCGCCGGAATCATACCCTATGATTCCGGACGCATGGCCCTCCAGGGCCTCCCTTACTTTCCCAACAGTCCCGTGGAAGGCCTGAAGGCGGGAATTGCCATTGTCCACCAGGAATTCTCGTTGGTAAACACTCTCCCGATTGCGGATAACATTTTTCTGGGCCGGGAAATCCATCAATGGGGGCGCATTCAAAAAGCATTACAATATCAGGCAACCTTGCAAACCTTCTCCCGGCTTGGTTCCTCTTTGGATCCTGGGCGAACGGTTTCCTCCCTTCGAACCGGCGAAAAACAGATCGTTGAGATTGCCAGGGCACTCCTTCACCAAAGCAAGGTTTTAATACTCGATGAACCGACGGCGGCTCTTAGTCCCGCCGAGGGTGAAAACCTTTTTCGCATCGTCAAAGAACTTTCTTCAGAAGGCATCGGGGTGGTTTACATCAGCCACCGACTTGAAGAAATTGATCGTTTGGCGGATCGGGTGGTCGTCCTTCGCGATGGCAAGATTGTTTTCAATGAACCAAAGGGTGTTTCCAAAAGAAACAACATCATTACCGCCATGGCTGGGCGTGAAATCAACGAACAGATTCCTAGGCCAAATTTCAAGGGCACCCACAATCCTCCCCTCCTGTCAGCCCTGGGTCTTGGACGCCGTCCCCTGATTCACGATGTCGATTTGGCCATCCGCCCCGGAGAACTGATCGCTTTAACCGGTTTGGTTGGATCCGGGCGGACAGAATTGCTCAGGCTTTTGTCGGGAATCGACGCCCCGACCTCGGGCCAGATTCATTGGAAAGGCAAACCGTTTCCTCCCCTTGGACCGGGTTGTGCCATTGAACAGGGGATCGCTTTTTTGCCAGAGGATCGCAAGGATCAGGGACTTTTTTTGAATCATGGTGCCAGGTCAAATGTTTCGATTTCTGTTCTTGATAAATTGGCCAAGGGCAAGGGCTTGCTCCGGCGCATTCCCGCTCGGGCTGAAATGGGACTTTTCACGGAAATGGCAGGACTCCTTGGGCTTCATCCGAGCGATCCAAACCTTCCTTCCGGCCGGTTTTCTGGAGGAAACCAACAAAAGCTCCTGTTGGGGCGGATTTTTGCCTCCCGTCCCTCCTTACTTTTGTTGGATGAGCCAACGCGCGGGGTGGATGCTTCCGCGCGTCAGGACATTTATCGCATTCTGGTCGAAGCCGCCGCAAAGGGTGCTTCCATACTTTTTGCCACCTCGGAATTTTCCGAAGCAATCCTCCTTGGGCAACGCATCGTGGTTATGCGTCACGGGACCATTGCGGCTGATTTTCCCAATGATACCGATCTAACCACCGAAGACCTCATGCAGCATGCTGTTTCAGAAATCAGGTGATTGGGATTCGACAACAGGTTTAAGGTCAAAGCGATTATGAAACCATTTATTGCATTCCTTGCAGGACAGCGGGTCTTTCTGGCCCTTTTGGCCATTTGCACTGCCTTTTCTCTTTTGACCTTTGAAAGTACCCTCCCCGAAGGTGCCGCCGCCGGAGAACAGGTAGCCCATCGTTTATTGGCCAATCACCCAGAAGGCAGCTTCCGTGTCCTTCTGGCCCAAACCCATTCCCCCGAAGATATTGCCTTTGGCAACCGGGCCATGGAGATCCTGAAGGATAGGGGTGTGGTTGTCGAAATAGCACAAAGTCCTTCAGAAACACGGGATTTTGCCGAATCGGGAAAGCCCTTTGTAGCCCTGATTGCAACGGGGCAGGCCCAATCCTGGCCCATTCTGGACAGGTTTGCCCTTCCCCGTTATTCTCCAGAAAGTAGTTCTTGGCCCATTTTCCTGCAAAAATCCAACTTGCTTAACATTGCCAGCCAAATCTCCGTGATCGCCATAATTGCCGCAGGGATGACTCTGGTGATTATGACAGGTGGCATCGACCTCTCCGTGGGAAGTGTGATAGCCCTTGCTGCGGTGGTTTGCACCCGACTTATCCGCGACTGTTTCGGAGGGGCCGATGCAGGAGCAGTGGCAATGGCCTTTGCGGGTTGTTTGGCTATCGGTGTGGGTGGGGGAGTCGGTTGGGCCTCCGGGGCGATCATAACCTATTGTTCTGTTCCGCCTTTTATTGCAACTTTGGGTACCATGCTGGTCGCAAGTGGCCTGGCTTTCCAGGTGAGCAAAGGCCAATCGGTGTATCAGGTCCCAGACTCGTTTACTTGGCTAGGTCGGGAAGCGGTAGGGGGCATTCCCGTTGTGGTGGTGGTTACCTTTGTTTTGTTTGGAATCATGGCGTATTTGGTCAAAGCAACCGTCCTTGGAAGGTACATCCTGGCAACGGGAAGCAATCCGGTCGCAGCCCATTTGGCGGGGGTGCCTGTACAAAGAGTCCAACGGGTTGTTTATGCCACCAGCGGAGCCTTGGCGGCCCTTGGTGGTGTCATCCTTGCGAGCCAACTCAAAAGCGGTGCCCCAACCTATGGGCAAATGTATGAACTCTTTGTCATCGCCGCTGTGGTGGTTGGGGGCACCAGCCTCTCGGGAGGCCAGGGATCTGTATGGGGAACACTGGTTGGGGCTCTACTCATTGGGGTGATCCAAAATGGCATGAATCTGATGGGAATGGAGAGCTATACCCAAAAAATCGTACTGGGCCTGGTTTTGCTTGCGGCCGTTTTGATGGATCGATTTCGCCGGAGTTAGTCCCCAGGGCATATGGGTCATTAGGTTCGATTCTCAAAAACCCAAATCAAACCACCCTCGTAACCGCTTGCTCTTAATTTCTACCTTGGAAGTCTTAATGACTTTGAGTATGAATTAAAATAGGTTCGAAGTTAGAGAGATTTTCAACGATTTTTTGGCCTATTCTGGAACCAGGAGCGCGGTATTTCCCTGGAGTTTGGAATATGTCGAGTTCAAAACGGAAGGTTGTCCCGACCAAGGTACTTGATATTAGTCGGTTCATCCGGAAGGTTAACCCAAGTTACGCAGTTGGGACCATGAAAACCGTGTTTTTCCCGGGAAAAAGTTAAATCAGGCTGCAAAAGTCGGGACTACAAATCCTCTTTACAGATTCTGTTTCAAGGCGTTTGATCCTGATTGGCGAGAGACTGAGGAAAGGGATAGCTCGGGCTTTCAGCCCTTTGTGAATTTG
>SXGU01458214.1_pt1 | contig 21756 bp, 14 predicted proteins | sample 3174531 | NCBI WGS metagenome assembly SXGU01 (sample SAMN11356863, study PRJNA531348) | freshwater metagenome | isolation source: freshwater sample F1-140 | place: China: Fuxian Lake, Yuxi | collected 2017-12-25 | reverse complement strand
TTCACATAGAGATTTTGGTAAGTCGGCTCGATCGATTGCGAGACCCCACAAATGTTGGAAATGGTGGCCGTTGGCGCGATGGCCATGAGATTCGAGTTACGCATACCTTCTGTGCGGACCTTGACTCGCAATGCTTCCCAGTCGAGGTGTTGTGAACGATCTTGCTCTAAGAATGAGCCGCGAGCCTGCTGCAGCAAATTGATAGAGTCGATAGGTAGGATACCCTTGCTCCACAAGGAGCCCTCATAACTTGAATATTTACCTCGCTCTCTCGCTAAGTCGCATGAGGCTTCAATCGCGTAGTAACTGATGAGCTCCATAGAGGTATCGGCAAACTCTACAGCGGCGTCAGAAGTGTAATCTAGATTAAGGGCATACAATGCATCTTGGAATCCCATGAGTCCTAAACCAATGGGACGATGCTTTAAGTTCGAGTTGCGAGCTTGCGGCACAGAGTAATAGTTAATGTCAATGACGTTATCCAACATGCGAATGGCGGTTACGATGGTGCGTTTTAATTTGGCCTTATCTAACTTGCCATTTTTAATGTGTGCAGGCAGGTTCACACTACCTAAATTACATACAGCAATTTCATCTTGTGAGGTGTTCAGCGTAATTTCGGTGCATAAGTTTGAGCTGTGAATGACGCCTGCATGCTGTTGGGGCGAGCGTAAATTACATGCATCTTTAAAGGTGAGCCAAGGATGGCCTGTTTCAAAAAGCATGGATAACATTTTACGCCACAGTTTGATGGCAGGAATGGTTTTTGCGTTTTTGATAATGCCTGTGCGAGCACGCTCTTCACATTCAATGTACATGGTTTCAAACGATTTGCCATATTGATCATGTAGGTCAGGGACTTCGTCTGGAGAAAAGAGCGTCCAATCGCCTTCTGCATGTACGCGCTTCATAAATAAATCAGGGATCCATAGGGCGGTGTTCATGTCGTGGGTACGGCGACGATCATCGCCCGTGTTTTTGCGTAATTCGAGAAACTCTTCAACATCCCGGTGCCAGCACTCAAGATAAGCACAAACGGCCCCTTTGCGCTTACCCCCCTGATTGACAGCGACAGCTGTAGCATCAGCGACATTCAAAAAGGGGACTACACCCTGAGACTTGCCATTGGTGCCTTTGATATGTGCACCCATGGCGCGGACGGGTGTCCAGTCATTCCCGAGGCCGCCGGCAAATTTTGAGAGTAATGCATTGTCCTTAATCGCGCTGTAAATGCCATCTAAGTGATCGGGTACCGTGGTCAAATAGCAGCTGGATAATTGTGGGCGTAGGGTTCCTGAGTTGAATAAGGTTGGGGTTGATGACATATAGTCAAATGAGGATAGCAACGTATAAAACTCAATGGCCTTTGCTTCTTTGTCAAGCTCACGTACGGCGAGCCCCATGGCGACCCGCATGAAAAAAGCTTGGGGTAACTCATAACGCACTCCTTTATCATGGATAAAGTAGCGGTCATAAAGCGTTTGTAAACTTAAATAAGTAAATTGCATGTCACGTTTGGGTAACAGGGCTTTGCCTAATGTATCTAAGTCAAACTCACCTAGTTTGTGATCGAGCATGCCTTGTTGAATGCCATGAGTAATGTAAATTTTGAAGTAGGCTGGATAGAGGGCTACCATTTCATCAAAGGTGGCGTCCTCTTGTATCTGTAATTTGCTAAGCGCTTCACCGCGCATGCTATCGAGCAGTAGGCGGGCACTGACATAGGTATAGTTGGGCTCTGTTTCAACCAAGGCACGAGCTGCCATGATCAAGGCTTTATGCACGTCAGCCAGTTTAGCCTGGTTATAGAGGTTACGCAGTGCGTCCTTGATAACGGGTTCCGCTTTAACGTGCGTTAATTCACGACAGGCTTCAGCGACAATGGTATTCACACGGTCGATGTCTAAAGGCTTTAATTCGCCATTGGGAAGTGTGATGAGCGGTGTTTTACTGTCCGTGGGTTGTTGCTTGACTTGCTCACTACGGGCTTTGCGGCGTTCCTCTCGATATAGAACATATGTGCGTGCTACTTTGTATAAGCTATTGCGCATCAAGGCTAATTCGACTTGATCTTGTATGTCTTCAATATGAATGGTGCCGCCACTGGGTAGGCGTCGCTTGAAAGTTTGGGTAATCTGGCGCACTAATTCATCAATTTGTTGATAAATACGGTTTGATGCAGCCGCATTATTCCCTTCAACGGCGATGAACGCCTTTGTAATAGCGACTTTTATCTTTTCCTCGTCATAGCGAACGACTTTGCCATTGCGTTTGATGGTTTTTAACAAACCAGGCTCATTGGCAGTCAATTCGTGTTGACTCACGGGTGATAATTTGTTTATCGCTTCAAGAATATCTGACATGTGTCCTCCACGGAAAGTGAATGTTGTCAACCGTTTTTTGACAAACACCCCCTACTAGTTAATTATAGCAAAACACAACATATAGTTATTTTATGGGTTTTCTTGACAAGATAATGTGTTTTGCGACAAATTTCAAGAGAATAAGTCTGGGAGTATGTTGTGGATAAATTGTGGGGAGATGACCTAACGCGGCTTAACGATAATCGCATCACTGACATTAGAAAAGCCATGTACATTGATTTGAAAGGAATTAATGTGTGCGTGTAGCTGGCTTGAGCTGCCGCCATCAAGATTGAGGGCTTGTTTACAACTGAGCGGGGGGAGTTGCAGTAACTCGGCTAAATTGGTGGTGGTCATGGGTGCATTATCTGTCACGAGAATAATGACGCGCCCGTCAGGAGAAATGCCTAAGGCTGAGCGCTCAGCTCGCCCTGCTTTTAAGGAGGGGATGTGACCGTCAATCAGCAGGCGCGGCCCGCTTTGCACCGCAAAATCGATATGTGCTTTGCTTTTGAATTGACCGAGGCTGGATAGATAGGGTTTTTGATCTTTAATGTAAAAAATCCCCCACCAACTAATGCGTTTCAAGGGGCTGTGTTGTTGTTGATGGCTAATACGAAGGCCCAAGGGGCGATAGTTATGGTCAAAAAATCCACCATTAATGGTGAGCAAGGCTTTACTAAAGTGCGCAAACTCATCGACAGAGGCATGTGGTTGCGATAAAAAATTTGCCATGACTAAATCGAGCTTATTGTGTGTAAGATCGATGCGAAAGACATGAATATGAGACCATGGGGCGAGCAATGTTGCACCCAGATCTTGATATTCAATCCCAGGGGCTAACTCCTGCCAATCATCTGAAGCGGCGGCGTGGGTTGAGAATAACAAAAATAGCAGTACGATGCTTGTTGCAATGCGTTGCAATTGTTTTATGGGGTAAACAATGGTTTGCCTAGGCATCGTAATCTTGTATCCTTGTGTGCATTCGTTCAAACCAATGGAAAAATCATGCGAACAATACCGCAAAATATCAACAGAGGTGGGCTTAAGTCAACTGAAGAATTAGCAAATATCATGCAAGATGTATTGGTATGTGCGCGCCGTTTAGGTGCGACCGATGCCTCTGTCGCTGTTAATCATGACAGAGGATTTTCTATTGATGCGCGCATGGGTGAGGTGGAAACAGTCGCCTTTAGTGAAGACAATGCGGTGAGTGTCACTGTGTATAAAGGGTTTCAAAAAGGAGTGGCTAGCAGTACGGATACCTCTCCCGCGGCGATAGACGCCATGGTCAGTGCAGCCCTTGATATTGCTGATGTGAGTGCGGCGGATCCTTGTTTTGGACTTGCTGACCGTGATTTGATGAGTACTGAGTATCAGGATTTGGATTTATGCCATCCCTGGTCTGTCACACCGCAAGAGGCTATTGACATGGCATTGAGCTGTGAGAAACAAGCATTAGCGATGGATAAACGTATAGGTAATTCAGATGGTGTCAATGTATCCTCTTATACGTTTTGCCATGGTTATGCCAATACCCATGGCTTTGTAGGGGTTGTGCACAGTAGTCGCCATAACATGAGTTGTTCGTTGATTGCCAAAGAGGGCGAGGTGATGCAACGTGATTATGATTACACTACTGCAAGACACGCAAAAGATCTTCTTCCTATTGATGTATTGGCAAGGAACGCTGTTAAGCGAGCCGTGAGTCGGCTGGGTGCGAAGCAAATCAAAACGCAAAAAACACCCGTCATATTTTCATCGCGTTTGTCGAGCGGATTATTTTCGTCGTTTATTAATGCCATCAGTGGTTCGAATCTATACCGTAAAAATTCATTTTTATTGGATTCAATAGGACAACAGGTGTTCCCAGAAAGCATACGTATTTACGAGCAACCACATCTCGTGGGTGCTCTAGGTAGTGCAGCATTTGATGGTGAGGGAGTGCTCACTCGTCATAATGTTTTGGTTAACGAGGGGACGATCTGCCAATACGTGCTCAATAGTTACTCAGCTCGTAAATTGGGTTTAAAAACCACCGCCAATAGTGGAGGGGTATTTAACTTGACTATCGATCCCACAGTGGGTGATTTGAATGACGTATTAAAAAAAATGGACAGGGGGTTGTTGGTGACGGAATTAATGGGGCAGGGCGTCAATGTGTTAACTGGGGATTACTCACGAGGCGCCAGTGGTTTTTGGGTTGAAGGTGGGAAAATTCAATACCCTGTTGAAGAAATTACGATTGCAGGAAATTTGAAAGATATGTTTATGGCGATTGCCGCCGTTGGCAACGATATCAACCCTAATATGGCGACACGTTGCGGTTCAGTGTTAATAGAACAAATGATGGTTGCAGGTCATTAGTCCATGGTGCTGTATTAGTTTTTGTCGCGGAAAATGATACGCCCTTTGCTTAAGTCATAGGGTGTTAATTCGACCTTCACCTTATCGCCGGTTAAAATGCGGATGTAATTTTTGCGCATACGACCAGAAATATGGGCAGTAACGATGTGTCAATTTTCGAGCTCAACGCGAAACATCGTGTTGGGAAGGGTATCAATAACGGTGCCTAGCATTTCGATATGATCTTCTTTTGCCATAAATCTCTCAGAAATAAAACGAATAAGCCGCAAATAGTGCACTAAAAAACGCAAAATGGCAATTCATGCTGAAATATTTACCATAATTTATTCATTAGCCATAATAAAAGAAGGCACAGTGGTGTGGGTGAGGCTACACATTTAATCCCAGGCCATCAAAGGATCTGTGCTGATGCTTATGGTTTCATTAGGTTTTGGTTGAGTAGTTTGAGGCCTAGGCGCTTCTTCACCGTTTTTTAAGGCACTTTCCAAAGTGACAAACGTAAACCCATTTTGTTTATACAGGTTTATTATGTCGGGCAACACATAGGCATTCAGTAAGTTCGCGTGAATTAATAAAATTTGAGCTTGATCTGGTTTACGTGCAGAGCGGTTGTGCTCTTCAGCTTTTAGTGTTTGTTGCCAAATGAAATCTAGATAACATGGTTTTAACACATTAAGAAAATTACGCCGTTCATTTTGTGGTACAGAGAGTAGGAGTTGGTTAAATATAAAATCTTTGCTGTCGATGCTAATCGGTGCAACTTGATAGTTTTTTGATAAAAGATATTGCATTACTTTATCTTTTTTTTGTCCTACGCCCATGACTAAATAAGGGTAGCGAAAATATTTGGGCTCAGTGAGCACGGGAGACAAAATTTTATCTGCCGCATCAATTTCATGAATATATGCCTCTGGCCCCATCTTATTTAAATTAGCATGCGATAGGGTGTGGTTTCCAAGTCCTAAACCCGCATCATGGAATTTACGTAATACCGGTAAATTTTGTGCGGTTACCTCTCGAGCAATGATAAAGCCTGTTGCCGGAACTTCGTTGCCTTTGATCGCATTAATAATCATATTTAAATGGAAATTCTTACTTTCTCCCACAAAAGGTAAATCATCAATGGTGAGCGCAAGTTCTCTTTTTTGAGAAAAACCTATATTGGTCATGGCGGTGAGCAAAAGAAGCACAAGTAAAGCATGTTTTTTAAGCAAAATGGTTCTCGTTAAGGTGTTATGTAGGGACAGGTGTAGAAACGTATTCTCAAGGGGAAAAATAATAACATATATAGCAACAATAGCACAGCATGGATCATTAAAGCCCCTGCTCTCAAGCTACAACTCCTATTGTATTAGGTTGGTGATGTGACTCGGGGTGAGTCAAGTCTTTCAGGCTCAACCTGTTTCTCCCTCATGGCCGTGGGTTTGTGCTTGGATTGGAGAAAGGCACTGTAATCAGCATGCATTCTAGCAAATTGTGTTTCTTCCTTGAAAAAATTATAACATTGATGACCCATCGACAATGCAGCGGTACTGACTAATACAGCTCCCACAGGGTTGGTAATAAAGGTGGTTAAAATCAGCATGCCCAGTAGGCTGAGCAGGGCATATCGTACAGCCATGCTTTCGTAGGCTCTGAGCATAAACGGGTAATTCATCCTCTCTGGCGAGAGCGACATGTTGGCGACATTGAGCGTTGTCTCGGCGTGCCATAACTTTTCCGATAAGCAATTAGGCAGTTGATTTTCAGAGGCTACACTGAATTTTTCATAAAGGCTCCGCACTCTTGTCAGTTGTTCAAGTAAGCGGCCATGTCGGCGCTTATGATGATGGGCACCATCGAGTTCATTCAACCTTTTCAGTAAGGTCATTTCAAGCTCACGCACGCGGGTGAGCATATTCTTAATTAATTGATGCTGGTTTAGTGTAGCTTGGATCTCGTACTTGTTGAGTTCCGTGTCTAGGGTATGGGGAACGGTAGCCCAAAATAATTTATTTCTATTGTCCCATTCGCGATTGTAATAAATTTTTCCTGTGCTCGAAATATGGGCTTTGGGTTCGCCAGTACTCACTAATCGCAACGGTCTGAGCTTTTGACTGAAACGTGGAAGAGCATGCAGGGCCATGTTGCCTGCAATGATATCGCGCCTTTCTTCACTAATGATTCCAGATTGCACTAGTAAATTAAGGGCGTATGTTTTGCAGGTGTATGAGCCACTGCTATCAAAGCCATTACTATTGATGTCCACAGTGAAATGAAAGGGATGCAAGCGAGGCTCTCGTTGTTGCAAGGCAGCCAATGCGTTTTCTTTGATGAAACGAGTGTGGCCATTCGCAGTTATACCGTGTTGGTGTAACTCTGCATTTAATTCGAGGATAGCCTCTTTTTCTAATGCCATCCGTTGCTCACATATCGATTTTAGTTGAGCAAATTGTTCTGCAGTTGCTTCAAACGTTACGCCATGCAGCCCATTGCCATCAAGATAACGCATGTCTTCCCGTTTTAAAACGCCGTGACTGTCCTGTAAATCGAATTTAACACCAAAAATGTGTTTTAACCCTTTGATGAGTGGGTTGGTTGTTGAGCTGGGTTGAGCGTATAAACCAATAGCGTCGTTGACGAGAATAGGGGATGTTTCGGCGTCTTTTGTTGATAAGATGATCGATGCATGCCAAAGCGGATTAGAGCCTGCTTCGCCGTCCAAGACGCAGTAAGTAGCGTAGTATTTAGGAAAACTCATTTGAAATCCCTATGTTACGCAGGAACGTAGTCACTTCTGAATAGTCCCTGGAGTCGTCATCTAGAGCACAGCGAGAGATCTCAAAAAACCAGCATGATGTTTGCATTTGAAGATTCCTCATACGGTTCGAAACGACGGATTTTCTGGGGTTATTGAGAGGTTGATGAACATATTTCCAATTGTTAATTGCAGATCCGCTCTGACGCGGATCTGGGTCATTACCGTTGTTTCAGATGCTGTTCGTCATGCTCTTGGGTTTTGACTTCCTCAGAGCTTGTAGTGGCTAATAAGGTTGTTATTCGGCTTGATGATGCCAAGTTCACCAAATGGTTAGCGACGTCTACGAGATTGAATGCTAATGGAATTGCACTACTGTCTGAAGTAACGCCACCGTATATAGCGCCAATACGGGCAGAATTAAGGAAAATAGAGCTCAGCTCAGTGATGACCGATGGTTTCACTTGTAAAGCAATGGCACTGGCTAGGTGAACAAGGATATCAAAACCATCTTCAGCCCATGTGGCCTCAGGATTAGTTGCTAGGTCCTGGGCTACTAACGCCACCGTTACGAGGTTATATACTTGAAGCGCTGCTTTGTAGGGGGTTTGTTTATTAAAGAAACTCAACATATCGATTTATCTCATTGTCGTTTTGGTGACATGACATTAAACAACATTTATAAATTAATCAAGCAGCTGCATCGCCAGGGGGTATAAAGGATGATTGGACTAGGTTAGTCGATTGTCCAAGCTAGTCCAATTTGTTGGATTCTACAGCGTCATTAGTGGGGTTTAAATTTAGTTTCGCCGGTTTCCACTGAATTACAGCCAACGATTGTTGTAGCCACGGCGCTAACAATATGGCCACTAGCACCAATGACATTAACTGCAGGTGAAACACTAGACCAGTCTGAAGTGAATCCCCGAAAAATAGCCCCAAATCCGGCGAAATTCAAGGCGGCGCATGCCAGTCCTGCACCCATGGGCGTGCCTTCCCGTAAATGGAGGACGTTGACGGCATGGATAGCAAGTTCAACACCTTGCTCGTCCCAAGAAGCATCTGGGTTGGTGTACAAATCGTAAGCTGCAAAAACAAAGGCTGCAATATTGTAAGCTTGTATGCTTGCGATGACAGCACTTCTCTTATTAAAAAAACTAAACATGCCACTGTCCTCATTGTCGATCTATCTGTTGAAAAAAATAACCATGGTTTATCTGGGAACCTACCATACTGCTATCATGTACATCGAGTGCAATGCACTACAATGTGATCATTCACTAAGAGTTAATCACCAAGACTATCTAGATATTTTTCAGCATCAAGGGCGGCCATACAACCAAAACCTGCCGATGTTACCGCTTGTCGGTAGACATGATCGGCTACATCACCACAGGCAAAGACACCCGGAATGTTGGTGGATGTTGCCATGCCTTCTAGGCCTGAGCGAATGGTTAAGTAGCCCTCTTTCATGTCTAATTGGCCTTTAAATAATTCTGTGTTGGGCGTATGGCCAATGGCAATAAAAACACCATCCACGGTGAGGGTTTCATATTGATCAGTGAGCACATTGCGTAGGCGAGCACCGGTAACTTTCATGTTGTCACCAAGGACTTCATCGAGGGTGTGATTCCATAGTATTTTAATATGACCTGAGCGGGATTTTTCAAATAGTTTGTCTTGCAGAATTTTTTCAGAGCGAAGACTGTCACGACGGTGTACTAAGGTGACGGAGGATGCAATATTTGACAAATAAAGAGCCTCTTCCACGGCCGTATTCCCACCACCAATGACGCATACAGCTTTATTGCGATAGAAAAACCCATCACAAGTGGCGCAAGCAGAAACGCCACGTCCTTGATAGGACTTTTCTGAATCTAATCCCAGATAACGAGCAGATGCTCCAGTAGAAATAATCAGGGCATCGCAAGTATAGGTTTCACTGTCTCCTTTTAATACAAAAGGATGCTTTTGTAGATCAACATCGACGATATGATCAAAAATAATCTTAGTTTGGAAGCGTTCGGCATGTTGTTGCATCCGCTCCATCAACACAGGACCCTGCAGTCCTTCAATATCTCCTGGCCAATTATCCACGTCAGTGGTGGTGGTGAGTTGCCCGCCGGGTTGCATACCGGTGATGAGAACGGGGTTTAAATTAGCGCGTGCCGCATAAACGGCCGCCGTATAGCCGGCCGGGCCCGAGCCAAGAATGATCAGGCGATGATGCTTTTGAATGCTCATTTTCTCTGCCTTCCTTTAGGAGCTTGTGATAATATGGCGCATAGTATGATAAAAAACGAAGCTTTAAAATACTTATGGTAAAACAACGAATGGGTAAGCAGGCAGGCGACCCTAAAAATGCCTTGCCACTTTTTGTCATCAAACGGCTCAGTGAAGGTAGTTTTATATTAGTCCTGACTACGGCTTTGTTTGTGTTGATATCTTTATTGACATACCACACCAATGATCCAGGCTGGTTACATGGCCGCCAGTCCTCTGTAGCAACCGGAAATGCCGGTGGACAAGTGGGTGCTTATATTGCAGATGCGCTCTACTCTGTATTTGGTTATTTTTCCTATCTATTGCCACTTTGTGTGGCTTATGTCGCCTGGTTGATTTTGAAAGACCATCGAGCGTTGCGCGTTGTCAATAAACCGATGCTATTACTGCGGGGCACAGGGTTAGTCTTCATGCTCAGTGGTGGTTGTGGTTTATTGAGCTTAGTTGGACCTGCTGGGCAGCGCGGCACGACAGCTAGCGTCGGTGGCATTGTGGGCCGATCAATTGCTTCGCTTCTTCATAGCGCTGCAAGTGCTGAAGGAGCGGCTTTATTATTACTTGCTATGCTGCTGGTGGGGGTGACTTGGCTAACCGGCTTGTCGTGGGTGCAGGTCACTGAACTCATTGGTTACTATACCTTATTCGCTGTGCGTGTTGCAGGGAAGGTTATTCATACGAGTGCCCGGAGGATGGCAGCCGCTGTCATCCGTTTAAAAAATCGTGATAAGGGTCTCGTGGTGAAAGGGCCTGTTCGACGTAGCGATGTGAAGGAAAAAAAAGAACGGCCAACGCCCTTTGTCGGTACGGCACCCATCATGTCAAAGCCACAATCAGTAAGGGTATCGAAAGAGTCCTCCTCTATCAAAGAATCGACAAGGGTTACAACCCCCATTTCAGGACAATTGCCCGCTCTCACTCTCCTTGACAAAGGACAGCCTGGAGAGCCGATGGGGGGATATAGTCATCAAGAATTGGAGTCATTGTCGCGAGAAGTCGAGCAACATTTGCTGGATTTTGGTATTCAAGCCGATGTGGTGGCAGTACATCCTGGTCCTGTGATTACGCGGTTTGAGTTGCAGCTAGCTGCGGGAATTAAAGTCAGCAAGTTGACAGCTCTTGCAAAAGATTTAGCTCGCTCTTTATCGGTAACGAGTGTACGTGTCGTTGAAATCATTCCAGGAAAAACGGTGGTGGGTATTGAGTTACCGAATCAAAACCGTGCCACGGTGTGCTTATCTGATGTGCTATCCGCTGACGTGTATCAGCAAGCGCATTCACCGTTAACGCTGGCGTTAGGGGTGGATATTGCCGGGCACCCTATGGTGGTTGATCTTGCGAAAATGCCCCATTTATTGGTTGCAGGAACAACGGGCTCTGGTAAATCAGTGGGTATTAACGCCATGATTTTAAGCCTGCTTTTTAAAGCCACACCAGAGCAAGTACGTTTGATCATGGTTGATCCAAAAATGCTGGAATTATCGGTATACGATGGTATTCCTCATTTGTTAACGCCTGTTGTTACCGATATGAAAGAGGCGGCGAGTGCTCTGCGTTGGTGTGTGGAAGAGATGGAAAGACGTTATCGTCTGATGGCGTCCTTAGGTGTGCGTAATTTAGCTGGGTTTAACACCCGAGTGGCCGAGGCCCAAGCGCTAGGCGAGCCGCTCACTGATCCATTATGGAAACCTATTGATTCGATGGATGTCGAAGCACCTGCCCTACAATCATTACCTTATGTGGTTGTAGTGATTGATGAATTAGCGGACATGATGATGGTGGTCGGGAAGAAAGTAGAGCAGCTGATTGCTCGTATCGCCCAGAAAGCACGTGCCTCAGGTATTCACTTGATTTTGGCAACGCAACGTCCCTCAGTCGATGTGTTAACAGGTCTTATCAAATCGAATATTCCGACACGAATTTCATTTCAAGTGTCGTCAAAAATTGATTCTCGTACAATTCTTGATCAACAGGGTGCTGAGCAATTGCTGGGGAACGGTGACATGCTATTTTTAGCTCCTGGGACAGGTGCGCCCTTACGTGTGCATGGTGCTTTTGTTGATGATAAGGAAGTTCATCGCGTTGCTAATGATTGGCGAGCTCGAGGTGAGCCAGAATACATCGATGAAATTATACAAATCTTTGGTGATGGTACGGAGGGCAGCCTTGCTGAAGAAGGCCAAGCGACTGAAGAGATCGATCCGTTGTATGATCAGGCGGTTGAGTTTGTTATTCAAACACGCAAGGCGAGCATATCAGCTGTACAGCGGCGTTTAAAAGTTGGTTACAACCGTGCTGCACGGTTGGTGGAGGAAATGGAGCGTACTGGTGTGGTAGGACCACTGGAGGGCGGCTTTAGGGATGTATTAGTATCGTCTGAGTCAGGGGGTTAACGATGAAAAAAATGGGGTCATTTCTACTGTTATTGTGGGCTACGAATGTTCATTGTGATGCAGTGGGCGATACCTTACAGGCTAAATTAAATGCGATTCGCACGATGAGCGCTTCATTCGGTCAGGTCGTTAATGCTAAAAAACACGAAGTGTCGCGGTCTTCCGGAACAATGGCATTACTGCGCCCAGGACATTTTCGTTGGCAAACAACGCGTCCTTTGGCGCAATTGGTTATTGCTGATGGTCAGCAGGTGTGGATTTATGATGCTGATTTGGAGCAAGTGACTGTAAAAAAGCAACAAAAAGGGTTGGGTGGAACCGCCGCGTTATTTTTAAGCGGTTATGACGATACAGTGACTCGAGATTTTGACGTTACCTCCTATAAAAAAGATAACAAAGAGTATTTTGATTTACGTGCAAAATCGGGCAAAGAAAATTTTCAGCGCATGATATTAGTTTTTTTAGGTAGTGAATTGCGTGGTATCGAATTATTTGATCAATTAGGCCAGCATACGAATGTCACGTTAAGTAACGTAAAAAATAATCCAACGTTGTCGACAGCGTTATTTAAGTTCAAAACACCAAGAGGTGTGGATGTGGTGGAGCAATGAGCGCCGTGGCTGATTCTATTGCGCCGCCGCTTGCTGAACGGTTAAGACCAACGACGATTGCAGATGTCGTCGGTCAGGAACATTTGTTGGGCCCGGGTAAACCATTGCAATTGGCCTTTGAGTCAGGAAAGCCACACTCTATGATCTTATGGGGGCCACCAGGCGTTGGAAAAACAACACTGGCTCGCTTGATGTCGAAGGCATTTGATTGTGAGTGGATTGCGCTATCTGCGGTATTTTCTGGTGTTAAAGATATTCGGGCTGCGATGGAGATTGCACAACGTTATCAGGCCATTAAACGACACACGCTTTTATTTATCGATGAAATCCATCGTTTCAACAAGTCACAACAAGATGCTTTGCTCCCCTACGCCGAGTCTGGATTGGTGACGTTTATTGGAGCTACAACTGAAAACCCATCGTTTGAAGTGAATAGGGCATTACTTTCTCGTGCCGAGGTTTATGTACTGCAGTCATTGACCGATGACGCATTGCAACAGCTTTTTCTACGTGCACAAAAAGAGGCACTGAGTCATTTAGTCTTTGATAAGGAAGCACAGGGGAGCTTAATTGCTTTTGCTGATGGCGATGCCCGGCGTTTGCTGAATTTACTTGAAAAAATCAACCTGGCTGCAGCAGCGTTTAAGGTGAGTTTTGTTGATCGTGAATTAGTGCATAATACACTCACGAGAAGCGTGCGCCGCTTTGATAAAGCGGGCGATCATTTCTACGACGAAATATCAGCATTACATAAATCCGTACGCGGTTCAAATCCAGATGCGGCCCTTTATTGGTTTTGTCGTATGCTCGATGGGGGGGTGGATGCGAGCTACCTTGTGCGACGTATCGTCCGGATGGCATGGGAAGACATCGGTTTGGCTGATCCGCGTGCCATGCAGCTTGCAAATGATGCCGCGGCAGCTTATGAGCGTCTAGGGTCACCTGAAGGGGAGTTGGCTTTGGCACAAGCAATTGTTTATTTGGCCGTAGCGGCTAAAAGTAATGCGGGCTACAAGGCATACCAGCAAGCATTTGCGTTTGTAAAACAGGACAAGTCGCGTGATGTGCCACTGCATCTTCGTAATGCGCCAACAACCTTAATGAAAAAATTAGGCCATGGTCACGACTATCGCTACGCTCATGATGAACCCCATGGTTTTGCAGCAGGGGAGAGCTATCTACCTGAGGGTATGCAAGAGCCGAATTGGTATCAACCTGTAAACCGGGGTTTGGAAAGTAAAATTGCTGAAAAAATGAATTTTTTACGCAAGTTAAATGAACAATCAAGATGAATTGTTGACAAGGAATGTAATGAGTAAGGGCATACACGATGACATGGTGAGTCAGCATACGCAAAAAAAACCACATACAGAGACGCGCTCAACATTCATGATGCAATGTGGGCGGCTGTTGAAAAAATGTTGGATGCCGCTCGCTATTTTTTTAATTATCATTGCCCTTCTGTTTAGTTTGTTTCGTGCGCTAACGCCATGGGCAAAGCAATATAAAGGGGAGGTTGAGGCGCATTTATCGTCACTGATTGGCCAACCTGTTGTTATTGGAAGCATGGAAACCAGTTGGTATTGGTTTGAGCCTGTATTAAGACTGAATCAAGTGACGGTGTCAGATAACCAACATCATGTTTTAAAGTTGGCTAAGCTGCTGGTGGGTATTAATCTATTTAGTTCATTATGGCATTGGCATATTCAACCGGGCATTCTTTTAGTTGACGATGTACATTTAACCTTTCGTCAAACCCATCATCGTTGGCAAGTTGATGGTTTGAGTCAAGGTCGGCACATAACGGCAATAGACTCAGAAGCCTATTTACCCATGTTAGGTTGGCTTCTGGCACAGCAAAAAATAATCATTAAGAATATTTCAGCCTTGGTACATTTAAATGATGGCTCTTTGCTGCCATTGAGTGCATTTAACCTCATTGCGGTAAACTATAATGGCCATTACCGCTTAAAAGCTGGAGCTAAATTAGCGCAAACAATGCCCACCGAGCTCATCGTTCTCGCCGATCTGAAATTAAACCCTTCTGCTTTAAACAAGGTGAGTGGACATGCTTATGTTTCTGTACGACGTTTTTTACCAAAGCAATGGCAGATTTTTTTCCCAGAAGTGCCCTATCATGTGAATGGAGGAAAAGGCCATTTTGAAGTGTGGTTAGATGTTTTGAAAGGGCGTCTTTCTGGCTTACAGGCAAAGCTTAATTTTCATCATATCGAATGGAGCAAATACGGTAATCCGCAGAGTCAATTGATTCAAAGGTTGCGAGCTAACTTGGCATGGAGCCCTACCCTGGATGGTTGGCAACTGAGTGGGGACCAAATCAAATGTCGCGCAGGTGGTGTTCGTTGGCCTGAAAACTCCTTTCTTGTTCATTATCAGCAATCCAAAAAAACGTATCGTATGTTTGTAAAATCTTTATTAATAGATCCGATATTGGCTCAAGATATTGAGTGGCCAGAAATTATGCAGCCCGTGTTGGCGGTCCGCCCATATGGGGAGTTGCACGATACCCAAATTGTCATCAAAGAAGGGCACATCAACGATGTATTAACGCGTTTTGCAAAACTCGGTTGGCATGAGTACGGTGAAACTCCAGCTGTCCACAATCTATCTGGCGTATTGAGTTGGCAACCAACAGAAGGACGTTTGGAGCTCGACGGAGAAAACACAACGGTTACCCGTCGAGGCCTTCGTCCGATCCTGTTTACAGAGGCAAATGCGGCGTTTGAGTGGAAGGAGTTAAGCCATGGTTTGCGGATAAGCATGGAGCGCTTAGTATTCAATCATCCTGATCTTGTGTTTAGTGCACGTGGTGCGCTTGATGAGCCTTTCTCTCCTCTGTCGCGTAACTTGCGGTTAACAGCAGAGTTTTCAGCCGTTAATGCACAGCAATGGCTTGCGTATATTCCATCACAATGGAGTAAGCCTAAACTGGATGATTGGTTAAAGCATGATATTAAGCGGATTGACAAGGCCAGTGGACAATTGACCATTAATGGTGCTTTAGCTGATTTTCCATTTGAAAACCAGCCCGGTGAGTTCACCATGGTGAGTCGTTTAAGTGGTATGGATTTATTGTTTCACAAACGCTGGCCACTCATTCGCGATATTGATCTTTATTTGCATGTGGATAAGCGAACAATGGATCTCGATGTACGCCATGCGTCTTTGTTAGGGATAGAGGCTTACCAGGCGAATTTGCGTATGGGTGACATCGGGTTAGGGCACGAAACCTTGTTACTCCATGGAAACGTGAGCGTGCCTGCGAGTCAACTGAAGGATTATGTTTTGGCGACGCCGCTACAACATTATTTCTCAAAATTAAAGAAATTAGATGTCAAAGGGCTAGTCGGGTTGGACTTGAATCTAGAGGTGCCACTTTACCCGGGAAATGATGACGTATTAGCTCGTGGAGCGATTACTCTAAATAATAACCAAGCGATGTTTCATCATGCTTTAACCGATGTGCAATTTGGGCATTTGTCCGGATCGTTGCAGTTTGATGAGCATGGAGTGACGGACAGTGAACTTAAAGCTACTCTATTAGGTAATCCAGTGTCTATGCACATCCAGTCTATGCGAACGCCAGAACCTTACACGGACGTCAAAATTGAGGGAGATACAACGGTCGATATCCTGCGAGAAAAATTTGATTTGCCTATACCACCCTTTATGCAAGGGCATTTAGATGTTACAAGTCAAATCATCTTGACTGATAACCCCAATGATTTTGATAAGTTGCAGATCAATACCTCATTAGATGGCGTGAGTATTGACCTACCAGCACCTTTTGGGAAATCCTCTGAAGAGAAAGCCCCGTTAACAATTAACGTTGATTTTAATCCAGAAAAAGCAGCTAGATTTCGCTTTAACTATGATCATCGGTTAAGTAGTGACTTATGGTTTGTCGTGAAAAAAAATGCTTTTGTGTTAGACAGGGGGGAAATTCGAGTAGGAAGAAATGAGGTTTTTTCACAAAAGTCGTCAGGCATTCAATTAGTTGGAACGCTGCCTGTTTTTGATGTTCAGCAGTGGCGTGACGTATGGTCTAAGTTACCCATGGGTCTATCGTCCCCAACATGGATAGATAGTCTGCAACGTGTTGATATGAGCATCAATGATGTCACTTTTTGGAATAAAAAATACCCCAAAGTCACTATGAAGGCGAATAAACTTGGTAAAGATGACTGGTCTTTTAAATTAGAGCAGCGCGAAATATCAGCGGACTTACGTTATCAACGGGCTTTGAATACCTTATCTGGGCGTTTTATGCGGTTGTATCTTGCAGAGTCCACACTGGCTCATCAAACCAACACGACCCTTATTACGAATCTTAAGCCGCACGATATTCCAAATTTAAATTTAACAATAGGCACCTTGAGGTTAGGCAAAGTGGATATGGGTGATGCTGTGCTTAAAAGTACCAGCACAGATGGCAATTGGCATCTTGACTATTGCAAAATTAAATCACCTGGCTATCAGTTAACGCTGAAAGGAGACTGGTCACAGCACAAGAAAAAAAATATTACGAATTTACAAGCTGATTTGCAAATTGATAACTTAGGGAAAACTTTAACAAGTTGGCATATTGCTCCTGTTGTAGATGCTCGTCAAGGTGAGGTGCAATTTGATGGTGGTTGGCGAGGCGCTATGATTGATTTTTCATTAGAAAAAATGCATGGAAATGTCTATATGACGTTTCAGCATGGTGTCATCACTAATTTAAGCCGTGAAACAGAAGAAAAACTAGGCTTGGGTAAATTACTCAGTATATTGAGTTTACAAACAATTCCTCGTCGGCTTAAATTGGATTTCAGCGACTTATCTAATGCAGGTTATAGTTTTGATGTGTTTAAGGGCAATTTTACCCTGAATAATGGAGTAATGAACACCAAGGATAGTTACATTGATGGGCCAGTTGCCTATGCGAACATGAAGGGCGATTTAGACGTGGTTAAGCAATTGTATGATGTTGATCTTCATGTTTCTCCCCATATTACTGCAAGCTTGCCCATTGTGGCGACTATTGCAGGGGGACCCATTGCCGGGATGGCTGCTTGGGTGGCCAGTAAAATTATTAATCAAAGTATGCAGCAGGTAACAGGCTATACTTATAAGGTTTCAGGTCCGTGGTTAGATCCAGTGGTGCAGCAAGTAAGTATTTATAAGAAAAAACGAATACTTCCTTAAGTGCGCACTGGTGTTGTGAGCGGCGAGGCTCTGATTAGCTCGTTATTTTTAGCGAGGCCTGGAGCTAAATCATTGGCTACAGATGGGACATTTGATATGTGGGCTGGATTAATCAAACGATATTGGCAAGTGAGTGTTTTTAAAGAGACTCCTGCCAATACACCCTATTCATTCCTCTTGCTAGGATTCATTTCTTTTTTTTTCTTTCTCTTGATCGTTGTGCAATGGATGATTGCAGATACTGACAATCAGTTAACTCTGAATATGTCATTGTTGGCAGCTGGTGCGTTGCTCGCATCCTATGGATTATACACGGCGGCTTTACTGTTCGCATACCGTATGCCTAGTCGTATCGTGCAAACGTTAACGTGTCTTTTATCAGGACACACCATCGTTCATTTATTTGCATTTCCGTTGCTGTTAGTGACGCCCTGGCTTGTTGATACCACCATTATTCAACCACTGGGGTTATTTATAGGGGTTATGTATTTAATTTTGACATTGATGTTGACCATCTGGCAGTTTATGGTCACCGTACATATATATAAACATGCTCTGGGAGTAGATTCCCTACCCGCTGTTTTGGCAAGCCTTGGTTTGCTTGCATGCAATATTTTAATTGTTTCTTTTTGGCGATAAGAGATCTCTATGCACTTACACATTTTGGGGTTGAGCGGCACTTTTATGAGTGCTTTGGCTTTATTAGCACGAGAAGCAGGTTTTCATGTGACGGGTAGTGATGCGCATTGTTATCCGCCGGTGAGTGATTTGCTTGCAACCCATGGGATAGCCTGGACGGAGGGTTATGAGGATAGCACGCAGGCGTTAATCGCTGATTGTGTTATTGTCGGTAATGCGATGAAACGTGGCATGCCTGTAATAGAGGCAATTCTTGATGCAAAAAAAGCTTATACTTCAGGACCACAATGGCTTGCAGAGCATATATTACCACGCTATCGAGTCCTTGCTGTTGCAGGAACTCATGGAAAAACAACGACCACCTCTATGCTCGCATTTATCCTCGAGCAGTCTGGTTTACAGCCTGGTTTTTTAATCGGCGGGGTCTCAAGTGATTTTGAAACGAGTGCTCGCTTAGGGCTGGGTCAATGGTTTGTTATCGAGGCAGACGAATACGACAGTGCATTTTTTGATAAACGGCCTAAATTTATTCATTATCGACCAGATATTGCCATTCTCAACAATTTAGAATTTGATCACGCTGATATTTACGCTGATCTCCCTGCTATTCAACAACAATTTCATTATTTCCTACGGACAATCCCACGTTCTGGATTAGTGATTAAACCACGCGATGATGTGGCGTTGAATGAGGTGTTGCTTCGTGGTCAATATAGCCATGTGGAAGATTTAGCCCTGACGGGAGACGCTACGTGGCGTGCCGAGTTACTGGATGAGACGGGTCAATCATTTAGAGTGTGGCATGCAGGTCAATCGGTTGCTGAGGTGCACTGGTCATTGATTGGTCGATTTAACGTTGAAAATGGTCTCGCGGCGCTGGCGGCTAGCGTTCGTGCAGGTGTAAAGCCTGTCGTAGCTGCCATGGCATTAGAGCAGTTTACTCCCGTTAAACGTCGTTTGGAGGTCAAGTTTAACCAGCATGGTGTCACTGTCTACGACGATTTTGCACATCACCCTACGGCTATTGGCAAGACGCTCCATGCGCTCAAACAAAGTCAGAGACACCGACGTATTTTAGTGGTGTTGGAGTTCGCTTCCTACACGATGCGTACGGGTGTGCATGTGGCCGAGATGGCACAGGCGCTGGCTATAGCGGATAAGGTCTATGTATTAAATCCAAGTGAGTTTAGTTTGGCTGATATGGCAAAAGATTGGCTTTGTCCTTATCAGGCCTTACCGAGCGCCATGGCTATTGTCAATGTTGTTGTTGATGCGGCGCAAGCGGGTGATGCGGTATTGGTGATGAGTAATCGTGGCTTTGATAATATTCACCAGCAGTTGATCGCAGGCATTGATGCAAAATTCACGCTTAATGCGATGTAGTATGTGAGATGTCAACATATCCTGGATTTTGATAACCAGCTCTAAGGAGGATGTATGCCGTACATGCCACTGTCATATGAGGAATTGCATCGGGCAACAGCTGAGGTAGAGCAGATTTTTAATGATTTTTCACGTCGGTATTGCCCACCTACGTACGAGTTGCTGCGCGAAAGATGTAGCGAGATGGAGAGGACATATCGTCAACATGTGGGTAAGAAAGGCAATCTTTTCTGGGCGCTATCGCCTGATCTTGTACGTTTGGAGGAAATTACCTGTATAACCCGCTTGATAGAGAGTTTACCGAAAACGATACCACCTGCATCGCCTGAGCGTAATTCAGCACAAAATATTATTTTAGGCGCTTTGTTTTATCGTCGTTTATCCATCAAGGCGTCTTACGAGGATGCCCTCGGTGGCAAGGTGTTGTCGTACGCGCCATCTTTTGTTCGAGGCCTATTCTCCAGAGAGCATGCGAGTGCTTTGTACCAAACCATTGAAGACGTGCTTGAACTTAATGCAGAAAAAACACTGGATGATCTCAGTGTTGCCACGTGTTGCCGCGCCTATCTTCTTTATTTGCGTGAAAGAGGAGCCACAAGAAAGTCAGCTTACATCAGAGATGAGCCTGATTTTTTTGAAAAGCTTGAGGCTATGATGGTGAGGGCCGAGGCTGGATCGAGGAGAGATGCTGAACAAGTGCAGCATCTTACGGCTATCCAATCAATTGCAGCGATGTTACGTAAAACAGATGCGGAAGTTTGCGCAGGACTTTCATCTTTTTCAGCTACGTTATCTACAAAATTAAATTCGCAAGCCAGTTTTACAAGACAGGATATGATAGCTTGCATATCAACAACAAGTTTATCTTTACGGACACAATCATTCATTGGAGAGTTGTTACCGGATGATTTGATTGTCAATAAAGACAATTGGGAGTTGTTCGTCGCAACGATGAAGCCTAGGCTTGTACGTCATAGTCAATATATATTGCTTGGCGCCTATGTGCTGGTTTTAAAGGAGCCTCATGCTATCACGCCTAATTTATCACTGACGCTCAACATGGCGATTGGCGCACTTAGGCCTGGAAATGCACTGGATGATGATGTCCGTAAATGGGCGCTCATCGCTTTAACAAACTATCTAGAGTTACCTGATATGCGTCGTGACTTTGATTTTAGAGCTTGGCATGGATATGATGCTTTGCTGCACCAAGTGACACGGCAAGGACGTGGGTTGCAACGATTAGTTGATATGGCTAAGCCAATATCTTCCAGTATGATATTGTAACAGCAGGGGGGGCCGGGGCTTATCAAGGATGACTTACAGGAGGCCTCCATTCGCCTCCGCAGTAGAATTTCGAAAGAGATCTAATGAGGTATTCTGGTGAAGAACGGTATTTTTGTTGGGAGCATGACGTGAGGACCCACTAGATCCTCACCTCCTAGTTAGCAATACCAACAATACCTCAGCACCGCTCGCTTTATTTATCGCTCTTAAATTGCAACTGGTCATCTGCCCATGATACAACCACTGACTCTCCCGGTTGAAATGTCCCCGTCAACAACGCTTGTGCTAGTGGATTTTCCAATTTTTGTTGAATGGTGCGTTTGAGTGGTCTTGCACCATACACGGGATCAAACCCTGCTTCGGCCAGATAGTTGAGGGCTTCTGGCGATATCTGTAGGCTGATGTCCTGTTGTCGTAAGCGTTGTTGCAAATAGTCAATTTGAATGGATGCGATGTTTGCAATTTGCTCCTTGGTCAATGCGTGGAAC
>SXGU01410471.1_pt1 | contig 21756 bp, 27 predicted proteins | sample 3174531 | NCBI WGS metagenome assembly SXGU01 (sample SAMN11356863, study PRJNA531348) | freshwater metagenome | isolation source: freshwater sample F1-140 | place: China: Fuxian Lake, Yuxi | collected 2017-12-25 | reverse complement strand
GGTGGACGGCCGCGCTTCCTGGGACCCGTTGTCGGGTTGGTCCAGCCGTTGCGTTTCAGCTCACGACTGATCGAACTCGGCGCCCGCTGCAGGCTGCGCGCAATTACCCGCAGCGTGCAGCCCTACTCAAGGCACAACTGGGTCAGCGTGCGTTCTTCACAGCTCAAGTGTTTGTAGTTCGTTCCCTTGGCAACACATTATCTCCAGATAAGTGTTGACTTTCGTATTTTAGTACGCCCTTACGTACTATTGAGTGCTAGCGTTAGTTAGTCTCTGACTCCGAGAAAATGGGTGGGGGACCGGGTAGGGTGCTAATTGACAAGCGCGGGGTGAGGGTGTATTGTGTGGGGGTGTCAGGGCGTTTGACTTTCCTATCTGTTTGGCTTACTAACTTTTCTCGGTGCTTTTGAGGGACGAGCCTATTGTGGCGCTGGGCGTGAAGGAGGCGGGTGTGGTGCTCCGGCTTACCCGCTGCGTCGTCGAGCATGGCGTCGCGGCGGTGGTTATCGGCCACGTTTTGCCGTACGTCACCGAATTGGCCGATCGCATGATCGTCCTCTGCCACGGTTGCAAAGCCGAGCTTACAGAAGATATCGCGACTGACCGCTTGGTCGATTTGATCGTTGGCTTCGGCACTGTCGGCTACCAGCCTGTTCAGGCAGCAACGAGAACACTAAGATGACCACCGGCGCAGTGGCAGCCGCCCGCATCGACTTGCCTGACACGTCCAAGGCGCTCCTGTTCACTCGCAACTCGATCAAGATCGACCGAGTGGCCGACTGGGATGTGTGGGAGGTGGACAAGCACATGTACGACCTCGTACGCGGCCCCGGCGTGCGCAGCTCGACGATGTACAAGCCATCGGTCGACAAACACTTGCCGCAGGCGCTGAGAGCTAACTGCCGTCGCGCCGTTAGCTATCGCGCGTCGGACCTACCGGAGATGCGAAAATGGCTGGACAGCGATGTTCTCGCCGACGCGGTCGAGGATGGCCGGACATGGCGGGATGCCTACGATCCGCTGGAGGACCAATGGTTCACCGGCAATGTATACCGCCTCGTCAAGGGAGTCGGGGTCGATTTCCCAGTCTCAAGCCACATCGTCATCGAGCGGTACGAGGTCGGCCACGCACTTGCAAGCGAGTTCGAAAAATGGCTGGAGAGCTACTTGAAACAGCTCGCCGCGGTCGTCGGCGTGGAGGCGGTCCAATCCTATGTCATGGTTACGGACATCGGTAACCAGCTTTATCTCTCACCCGGCAACTACGCCCTGCTGCTTGCTATCCCAGCCGCCGACGATCCAGTTGCACGGCTGACCACTCCGTCAGCGCTGAAGGCGTTCCGGAGCTCGCAGGACTGGGAGTTGCGCCTGCCATACCAGCGGCGAGAGTTGTACACGGCGGCCGCGCACATGTTCGCGCCCGACGGGGGCGAGAAGTGACCGGTAATTTGATGCGAGCTGCTGTGGTCGGGTGCGGTCCGTGGGGGCAGGCGCACATGCGCGCCCTCATAGCCCACCCCGAAGTTGAGCTGGTGGGCGTCTGCGGCCGGTCGGCCGATCGCACCAAGGCTGTCGCCGAGAAATATGGCGTTCGCCACTATCTATCTGTCGAGACGATGATCGGTTCGGAACAGCTTGATTTCGCTACGGTCTCTACCGGCGAGTTGGAGCACTTCGCTCCCTCAAGCGCTTTGATCGAGGCGGGCATACCGACGCTTGTCGAAAAATCACTGACCTTCGACCTAAAGGAGTCTGCCGATCTCGTTCGTCTCTCGCGCGCCCGCAACGTGCCGTGCGGCGTGAACTTCAACATGCGTTACCTGATGCCGTTCCAGCTTATGCGGAAGGCGCTCGACGAAAACGAGCTTGGTCGCCTGATCTCGTTGATGTGGAGATTTTCGCACCGCTGGCCGCCGCCGAACGTCAGCCAGGATGTTGCTGTCGCCATCACCCACCACATCCACGGCCTGAATCTGCTCCTCACCTTCGGTGGCCCGATCCAGAGGGTTTCCGCTATCGCCACTGCCGGCCAAGACCCGGCCCGGCGAACCACGCTTGGTGCAGTCCTCACCTTCGCAAGTGGTGCGCTCGGCATACTCTACGGCGGGGTTGACGGTGGCCTCTCCAACGATACGATGTCGCTCGAGTGCCAGGGAGCGTCTGGGCGGGCGACGGCACGGGACGCCACCGCCGAGTTCAGGCTGTGGACGCTGGAGTCAAAACTCGACCGGATCTGGACGCCGTTCTTTGGAGACGTCGACGAGGGAAATTTCCAGAAGTCTGTGGACTGGCATCTTGTAGAGTTTATCGACGCAGTAAAGCACCGGCGGCCTGTCCCGATTCCGCTTGAGGAGGGATATGAAGCGCTGCGTGTCGCCTGGGCCCTCATCGAATCGGCAAAGTCGGGTGATGCCGTGGAGCTCGAAATGATTGCGCCTTCGTTGCCACCGGGTGGCGAACTCTATCGGGCGCCTTTTAACTTCCGCGAGCCGCGAGCCGACGCCAACGCGACTGGCTACGCCCACGGCCGTTAGCAATCGCTTCGTGGTGATGCCGAAGCTACCGCACCAACAATCCGTCGCTAACCGGCCACTGCGCAGTGCGGAATGGTTCGCGCGCGAAGGCATGTCCGGTTTATTTCCTGCCACCTAGATGAAGGCGCGGGGGGTTGGCCCTGAGACGTTAGATAGCCGGCCGGTTCTTGGCTTCACCAACATCTGGTCGGAGCTTACTCCATCCAACCGTCGTCTTCGCGATCTTGCTGACCACGTGAAGCGCGGCGTGGTGATGGCCAGCAGGTTCCCACTTGAGTTTCCTGTGACGAGCTTCGGCGAACCGCTAATGTGGCCGATCACGATGATGTTTCGAAATTTGGCATCCATGGACGTCGAGGAGACGAGCCGCGGCAACCCGATCGACGGCGTGATCCTGCTCGCTGGCTGCGACAAGACCACGCAGGTGTTGGTGATGGACGCGGCGAGCTGCAATATGTCGGCTATCCTAGTCTCCGGCGGCCCGCAACTGAAAGACCTTTATGTCACCATGGCCGGCGTATCCCGGGTCAGCGCGTTCGCGCCCTCGGGGTACGACTGGAACGCCACCAAAGTTGGGGTGCGGTGTACCGGATCCCTCTCGACCTCTAAGGCAAACCCGAGTCTCTGGCCGATCTGAAGGGGGTGTTGTGGTAAACCTCAAGGTTGACGACGTCCGCGATTTCGACGCCCATCTGAAGCGCCGCATCGCCGGATTCCGCGATTCGCTGCGAGACTGGCTCGCGCCGCACCGACTGACTCTGCGCGAGGCGCGGGTGCACAAGGTACTTATTCCGACCGTGGGAGTGTACACGCCCGGCTGGCAGGCGCTTCCGGCGATCTCATGGGGCTTCGTAGAGCTTGTGACCAACGAAGGCCCGGTGGGCGTCGGCGAGTGGTCGGTCGATCTGGGTCCGGACACGCGTCTGTGCCTTGAGCGGCTCAAGCAAAATCCGGGAAAGAACCTTCTTGATCCCGATCTGGAAGAGCCGCTTTTTATGGCCTGGTGGGATCTTGTTGGTCAGGCGCTCAAAAAACCGCTGCACGGTCTGTGGGCCGAACTCTTCGAGCGCGGCTTTTCGCCGCCGCAGAGGGTGCCCATGGCCGCCTATACTTGGAACCGCTTCCCCGACGCGCAGGGGAAAGGAGAGGTCACGGCCGAAACCTGGCCAGATCACGCCGCCGAATGGGCGCGAAAGGGGTTTCCCTCCATCAAGGTGTCCATGACCGGATACGATCCCGAGGTCTATATCAACCTCATTCATCGCATCCGCGAAAAGGTGGGCTCGACGACGGAGATCCGGATCGACGCCCACGGCACGTGGAATTTTCAGGAGGCGCGCCGGGTCCTCTACGAGATCGAGGACTGCCGGCTCGAATACATTGAGCAGCCGGTCAATGCGCTGCTGACCTCGAAGTTTTATCCCCAGAAGAAGCCCACGGTGGCGGAGGGCGGTTTCCAGGCGGAGTACTACTTCCGGAAGATGACCGAGCTGCGCGAGCGCTTGAGGACCCCGTTATCCTGTCACTGGTGGACGCCGCCGATAATTCACCCTCACGGCGCTTCCGTGATGTCCAATCGGTGGGAGCCGCATTGGTCAGTGCTGGAGCGGTACGAGGCGGCCGACGTGTCGGTGCCCGACATCGGGCTCGGCCCGTGGGGGCTCTGGCGCATCACCCAGCTCGCCAAGTTCCTAGGGATGCATACGACGGTGCACAGCAACTTCGAGCTATGCCTGCAGCTCGCCTTCCGGTCGGCGATGGTCTCCGCGCTGGTCTACGAAACCGAGAGCGCCGGGCTGTACCTGGGTACCTCGCCTCGCCCCTGCCATCCAATCGACAACGAAACGATCATGATCAGCGACGACGTCATCGTCGGGGGCCCGTTCGACTGGAGCGGCGGCCATCTGCAGCTCGGCGAAGCGCCCGGGCACGGGATCAAGCTCGACCCGCAGCAGTTGAAGCGGTACCGCTACACCCGCGATACGGTGGCGGGGCATCGCGCGTATGCCGAGAAAATCTACGCCAACTATATACTGGACCGACCGCGCCGCTTCACCATGGCCGGCTGGCCGAAGTTGGAGAAGAAGGAACGCTTCGACCGGCACGCCTTCCCGTACGATGTAGGTAATATCTTGGGCTCGGACCCGACGCAGGACGTGGATACCGAACTCAATCGCTGAGAAAAATCCATTATGAGAACCTCCGCTTTAATCACCGGCGGCATCAGCGATATGGGCTTCGCCACCGCGCAGAAGTTGGCCGGGTGGAAATTTGACTTGGCGATTTTCGACATCGCGCCCGCCTCGAAGGCGGAAGACCGGCTCGGCCGCTTGCGAGCTCAGACGTGAAGGTCCTCTACCAAGAAGTGGACGTCTGGGAAACCAGGTCGAAGCGGTGCTGGACAAGGTCTGGGGCACCTTCCGCCGGCTGGACGTCTGCATGTGCAACGCCGGCGTGGTGGTCGATCTTCGTTCGCCAACGTCCCCTACAAGCTCATCAGGCCGTATTGCGCCTCGAAGGCGGGCGTCCGGATGCTGGCGCGCTGCATGGCGATCTAGCTGGCCCCCTACGGCATCACCACCAACACAGTGGCGCCGGGGATCCTGGACGCCCGTCTGTCCAAGCAGGAGATGGAGGCACACAGGGAATTCCGGGAGCGGTTTGAAAAGCTCATTCCCGTGGGGAAAATGCAGAAGCCAGAGGACGTCGTCGATGTGGTCGGCTTCCCAGCGTCGCCGGAGTCGAACTACCTGACCGGAGCGTCTATCCTGTGCGACGGAGGTTGCTGGGTCGGCTGCCCCTCGATCGCGGGATCATTCGGATAGCGTTCCAAGGCGTCCTTCCCATCCTGCAGACTTCCTACCGGAAGGATTTTACGCTTGACGCCGAGACGCTCGGCCGCCAGACCGACTGGCTCTTTGGGATCGGGGTGGACGGCGTCGTCCTGGCCCTGGTCGGCGAGATCGTACGCCAGACTGACACGGAGCGCTATGAGCTCGTCCGGCAGGTACGGGGACGGGGCCCGGTCATCGCGAGTGCAGCGCCGAGAGCATCCCCTAAGCGATCCTTCACGCGTGCGCTGCCGCGGTCGCAGGCCCGCCGATGCTCACCGGGTACGACGAGGCAGGGCTGCGCACCACCTACGGGCCGATTCTGAAAAGCGTCGCGCGGCCCGTCGTCGTGTGGGATGCCAGCGGCTATCTGGGAAATCCGTTTCCGATCCGTGTGCAGGCCGAGCTTTTCCGGCGCTATCCGGACCGAGTGCTGTTCAAGCTGGAAGCGCCGCCGATTGGACCGAAGATCAGCCGCCTTTTCGACCTTCTCAGGGAGCAATGCCCAAAGAACGAAAGCGCGTCGCGCTGATCCCGGGCAGAGTGAGGGGACGGGGACTCGTCTGTATCTGGTGGCTCGCGGCGGAAGGGGTCCGCTGCGCGCTGGTCGACCTCGAAGGAGCCTCGGCGTCCGAGGCTACGGCTGAGCTGTGATCGAGGCACCTCGGCGTCGCAGTAGACGGACCGCTGGGTGGTGCAGGCGGCGGTGGCGGCCGCGGAACGATGTACTCGCCGTTGACTGAAGTGCGTACTACCGTCGAAGCGGAGAACAGTGTAGTCTATGCCGATCGCGCCCGGCTGTTGAAATTTCAGTTAGTGCCTTGATTATGAGCACCTGTTGATGGCCGATTCGGTGCTCTCAATGCTGCCCGCACTTATTCTTTTTTTTAGTCTGCAACGTTACTTTATTCGCAGTGTGGTTATGTCGGGTATCAAAGGCTAGGCTTGCCATTGCCATAGTTTTGCCGCGGTGCCGCCGAGGATCCAGGCCCGCTCGGCCTCGCTCAGAGCGATGTCCTCATCAAATAACTGCATATTCTGGCGATAGCTCGTCAGCGGATTGTATTGAATCGTTGGAAAGTTACTGCCATATAAGCAGCGTTCAGCGCCAAACGCATCAACGATGGCACGCACCATCCAATGCACATCGGCAAACGGATAGGCCGCTTGGCTTGGTAGGCCTAAGAATGTCAATTTGGCATAAACATTTGGGTATTGCGCCAGATGTAGCACTGGCTCGACGGTTGGGGTGCGCGGCGATAAATCCGCCGAAATATATCCACAGTGGTCAAGGATCACTGGTATATGGGGAAATTGACGAATGCGGTTTTCCACCTGTGCATATTCGGCGTGGGTTGCGTTGATATCGATGGGCAGGCCGAGATCAGCAGCTTTTTCCCAAATCGGCGTTGCGGCCGGATCATCAAAATGGCCGAGTCCAGAGATCTGACCTTGTATCCGCAAACCGCAGACACCGTGCTCCTTGACATAGCCCGCTAATCGTTGCGGTCCATCGGCGCTGGTCTGATCCACCAACGCGACGACGGCCAGCCAAGAGCGGTGCGCCTGCAACACATCCAGGGTGTACCGGATATCCCAGCCATGAAACCACGGTGAAATGGTTACAGCTCGATCAACACCAGCTTCGATCATCTGGGCGCGCAATAGCTCCACACTGCCATCGGTGATCGGGCGATAGGAGCTCTCCGGTGCGGCCAATGGGTACTTGTTTCGATCGGGTGAATAAATGTGGGTGTGCGAGTCTATGATCATGAGTTTTCTCCAGTCTCCTGTAAAGGACTTTCTAATTAATTAAAATTTGCATATAGCACGCCAAATTGCGCAGGGCAATCTCCGTGCAGCCGCGCTCATGCAGCTCTTGGAGATAGCTGGCAAAGACCCTCGGCTCCGTATGTGCCCAGGGATGATCCAGATCGGGCACTCCATGAAAGGTAAGCAATGCGATTTTGCCGGCGCTGGCCTGTTCAACGGCCCAAAGCAGATCGGCAAAGCCCCAGTTGTGGCCGGACGCACCAGTCGTTGGGACAAGAAGCCCAGGTTGGCGTTTGGGATCGTAGGCAGGCCCACGACCACCTGCATTATTGTATGCGTACTCCTGCACTGTACCACAGCGGGTAAATAGAAAGCCATGTTGTGCGATCATTTGCACGGCTTCTAGGCTGGTATGACAGCCGAGATAAGAAAAGGTGGTGGGGCGCGGGTGCCATGTTCGGCGCAGCCTTGATCAATGTGCGTCAGGTCGGCGCACAATGATGAGCCGTGGTCTGGGTTGCCACATTCTTGGGCTGGGGGGTATGGTTACCAATTTCAAAGCCGAACTCATGCAGCGTCCGCACCTCGGCCCAGGCCAGATAGCGCTCCTTGTCCTCCAGAAAGCGCAGCCCTTCCGTAATGTAGAAGGTGGCACCAAGGCCGTAGCGCTGGAGCAGCTGCGTGGCAACCGTCAACTGCGACTTGACCGCCATCGTCGACACAATAGCTTCTTGGGGGCTTGAACGGCTTGAGACCGGTCAAAACCCCTGATTAAAACGATTTTTTTCAAACTAGCAAAGCACTCAAGTTCATCAGGTTCCGTATGCGAGTCTCCAAAGTCTTGAATTTCTAATTAACAGCTCTGGCGCGCCTGAGATTGATTAACCAAGTCTCTGACTTCAAGACAATGGTTGGGTGGCGGTTAGCGGAAAGAGGTGCTTGACAATTTTGGGAACAGGTACTAGTATGTGAAAGATAAGCAGGGTTGTATTTCTTTTCCTTCGCTGCGGTCGCAATTCGCGGTGTACAACGCGATCGCGCCTATCGCGCCGTTCGCACTCTGGGCGATGAACGCCCCGCAGCGCCCCACGACCGATCTTGGCGTGCTGCGACGCGCCGTCCTAAAGGCGCCCGGCATGCAGGTCTCGCTGGCCGGGCCGCGCCGGGCGTTCTTATCGGCACGGCCGAGCTCGCGCTGCTGACGGGGTTCGGATTCGCGATCCTGAATCTATGGATGACCCACGGCCCCAGCCAGCGCCCTGAACGCATGCCGCCGGCGGCAGCTGCGCTGGCGAGTCGACCTAAGTAGGATGGCGTTATGAAGATCACGCAGATCGAGACATTCCTAGTACACCCCGACGATCGCAACTTCCTGTTCGTCAAGGTCCACACCGACGAGGGGATCTACGGGATCGGTGAGGCATACTCGGCTGGCCCCGACGACGCGACGGTCGCGGTGATCAGGGACTTCGAGACTTGGCTGGTCGGCCGCGATCCGCGCGACATCGAGTTCCTCTGGCAGCTGATGTACAACGGCACCCGTTTCCCAGGTGGCGTACTCATCAACTCCGCGATCTCAGGGATCGAGCACGCGCTCTGGGACATCAAGGGGAAGGTGCTCGGCGTCCCCGTGTACGAGCTGCTTGGCGGTAAGTGTCGCGACAAGATCCGCGTTTACCAGAATCCTGGCGGCCATTCGCCCGCGGAGATGGCTGAGCGGTCGGTGGCGCTGATTGAGCGGTATGGCTACACCGCGCTGAAGATCGGGCCGCATGGGCGTGGCTCCGAGGCACTTCCGTGGAACCAAGTCGTGAAGGGCGCGGCGGCTCGGCTAGAAGCCGTCCGACGGGCGGTCGGCGACGATGTGGACATCGGCGTCGACCCGCATGCCAAGATCTTCGAGCCCGCTCGCGCGATGCAGATGGCGAAGGCGCTCGAGCCATACAACCCGTACTTCTTCGAAGAGCCGCTGCGGCCAGAGAACATCGACGCTATGGCGGACCTGCGGCACCAGCTCGATGTCCCGCTCGCGACCGGCGAAATGCTCTACACGAAGTTCGAGTTCCGTGATCTCCTTGTGCGCGGTGCGGCAGACATCATCCAGCCGGACATCTGCTGCGCCGGTGGGCTGATGGAGCAGAAGAAAATCGCTGCCATGGCCGAGGCGTTCTACGTGACGGTGGCTCCGCACAACCCGATGGGGCCGGTTGCGACCGCCGTGAACGTCCACTTCGCGGCATCGGCGCCGAACTTCCTCATCCTGGAGTACCTCCCGGACGATAGCGGGCCACGGCGAGATCTAATCGACGAGCCAATAAAGCTGGTCGACGGGTTTTTGGAGCTGCCGACGAGGCCGGGGCTGGGGATCGACCTGAATACGGACGCCTACGAGAAGTATCCGTTCAAGAGGTGGCATCGGGCGTTTCCCATCAGGCCGGATGGGTCGATGGGGTTCATCTAGGAGTTCGGCGTGTCGGGACAGGCGGCTGCGTGCGAGGCGGTGACGCGGCCCGTCGCCGTAGTGCGGCGCATCCCACCGGAGCGTTGGGCGTTGCCGCGGTCTTGGCGCGACGGAGAGCGCTGGTCGCAGGACAATGAGATCAAGCGCGTCGCCGAGGCGCTGATGGCGCAGGCATGCCGCATCCAGTTCACTATCTCTCAACTGATGAGCCGCCACTGCTCATCGAGAATGAGTCGTTGACAGCCAGAGGAGCGGCCACGGACATTCTGACGGCGCTTCAGCTGGATGCTCCAAAAACCGTGTTTGAGTAAATTCTTGAACTAGAGTTTGACCAGACTGCAAACCTGGCGGCGGAAGCGGGTCATGATCAGTGGGTGCACCCTGTGCGTGCGGATGCAGTGCAGATCCCGGAACTGGAGTCTGATCAGACCTTGGGGTTGTAAATCTGCGGTGCGTAAGTGGCACATGCGGCGGAGCGTGGTTCAGGCGCTGGCAGCATGCGGTGAGAGTTGTGGGCGACTAATGCCGACGTAGCGAAGTTGTGAAATTTTTGCTTGTTGGGCCGGTCATTCCTCTCCTAAATTGAGTAAATGTGGCCTCTGACTCCACGGCAATGGTTGGGTGGGGGTTAGCGCAAAGTGGTACTTGACCAGTTCGGGACCAGCGCTTACCATTTGCGGACACGAGGGTGCTTTAGTTTCCTATCCGTTGACGTGGCAAGAAAAGCAGAAGCCCTCATCGAATCTGGTGCAGATCTACTTGTTGTTACAGCACATGAGCGTAAACAAAAAATGCTTGATGTCCTGAAACCAATTCGCGCACCAAACCTGAACGTTGCAATAGTTGCAGGAAATGTTGTGACAGCAAGAGGCACCCATGATTTAATCAACGAATGCGCCGACATAGTTAAAGTGGGCGTAAGTGCCAGAGCCATGTCCATTACACGCATACAAACTGGAGTGGGGCGACCACAATTTTCTGTAGTATTGAAATGTGCGACCGAGGTTAAGAAATTGAATAAAGCGGTGTGGGTAGACCGAGGAGTGCACCACCCTCGCAACGTGGCGTTGTTACTTGCTGCTGGCGCATCACACGTAATGATTGGCTCTTGGTTTACGGGGATTCTCGAATTACCAAGTGTTCTGCGTCTCGATTCAACGTGGAGACTTTTCGTAGAAATTTTCGGAATGGCTTCGGCTCGCGCAGTCTCCGTACGAATCTCGAGCGAAGATTCATTTGGTCGCGCTCGTAAAACGCTATTTGAAGAAGGCATATCAACATCAAGAATGTATCTTGACCCAGATCGTCCAGGCGTAGAAGTTTTATTAGATGAAATCGATGCTGGACTGCGTTCCTCTTGTACTTATGCTGGCGCAACTAACCGCAAAGATTTTCATGAGCGACCAATTGTTGGAATCCAACCAACAGCAGGCTATGCCGAAGGTTGCCCACTACATACATCTCGGGAAAAGTAGGCTCTAAATTGGAATGCAGATTAGAGAATTTGTTCATTACTGCAATTCTTGATCCGGTTAATGGCGGAACTATTTCGCATATTGGTAGATCGACAGACCCAGCTACAAATGTATTAGCTTGGTATGAGTGGGATGAGCCGGAACCTAGGAGTATTGAGTACCCGGATAACGAAAGTGAAATACACTGGCTTTCACGCTATCGCGGTGGATGGCAATTTCTCACACCTAACGCAGGTAACGAATGTGTTCATAATGGCCAACGCCATTCCTGCCATGGAGAATCATCAATTCTCCCTTGGACCGTAGTTTCTCAGAGCAACAGTGAAGTGGTTTTAGAACTTACTACTTTTAATTCACTTCATTTGGTTCGAACCCTCACAATAGATTCGGCAAAAGCAAGATTTCGCGCTCACACGCAAATCACCAACAAAACACATACGGTTCAAGAGATTGTCATTGTCGAACATGTAGCTTTTCAAGGCTCATCAAGTGCTCGAATAAACGCTCCAGAGAAAAGTTCATGGGTATTTCCGAAAGGATTTGAGGAGGATAGCGGCGAACCGATGTTATGGAGCGACTCTGGAAAAGGTAGACCGGACTTGCGCGTGCCAATCGAAAGCGCTTACGAGCGCTGCGCTTTTCTTCATAGCGATAACGAGGGTTGGGTAACAATTGTCGATCAAAGGCGAGGAACTGGCGCACGACTTACATGGGACAAGAATGTATTTCCCTATCTCTGGTATTGGCAAGAAAGGTATTCGCCAAGGTTTCCATTTTTTAGTAGAGCTGAAATGACTGGGCTTGAACCCGCTTCTTGTTATCCAGATGATTCCCTAACGGGGGCATCGAGATCAGGAAGATCTACATTCATCTCGGTAGGGCAGAACGTGACCTTCACTACCGAAGTTGAACTCATGTAATATTCTGACTCTTCAATTATTGCTGTGGCAGGTGCGGTGGGCGGGTGCACGTAGTTGGGTTCATCACAGCGCCGGCGACTGTGCGGCAGATACTGGAACATGTAATCGTGAGAGCAAATGTACCGGCAATCTCACTAGCGTGCCCACCACCGCTAGCAATGAATAGACAGCAGTTTGGTGCTCCGGAGGGGTGTTTGAGTTAATCCCTGGTCTAGATTTAGACCAAGCGTCAAACCTAGCGGGGGGAGCGGGTTATAAATCTACGCTGCGTATATGGCACATGTGGCGATGGGTGGGTGTGGTGCAGACACTGGCAGGGTACTGTGAGAATTACGCGCGGCCAATGCTATTATATGGATATTGTGCACTTTCTGCTTGTTAGCTCATTCAATCCTGTAAAAAATTGAGTAAATATAGTCTCTGTCTCCAAGACAATGGCTGGGTGGAGGCTAGCACAGGGTGCTAATTGTCAAACGCGGAGTCGGAGTGTATTATGTGGAGGTGAAGAGAGTTTCGAATCTTCTAGATTCTTCGCGCAGCTACCACAAGGTGCGCCGCACCCGGCGTGCGGACTTAATGTCGAAGCCATACCCGACGGCTGATAGCAAAGAGCAGTGCGAATCGTCCGAGTCCATCGTCGAGTATCTGCACAAGGTACGCGAGCAGTCGCAACAGGTGTATGACGAGATCCTGTACGTCGAGCAGCCTGCCGAGCGCGACCTGACCGAACATCGGTGGGACTTGCGCTCCCTCGCCAAGCTCAAGCCGGTGCTGATCGACAATAGCCTGGCCACAGTCGAGGATTTTAAGCTTGTTATGGAGTTGGGCTGGTCGGGCATCGCCCTGAAGAGCCGCAAGTGCCTCTCGTCCGACCTACTCTTCATCCCCATAGCTGAGCTGCATCACATCCGCTACGTCGTCCAGGACCTGACCAATCCCTCGTTGGCGCTGCTCGAAACCGTGGGGCTGGCGGCGCACACGTACACGATGATAGGCGTCGAGGCGAACTCTCGCCGGTCCATCCGGCCCTGTACCGGATCCAGAATAGCGTGGCGATAACCGAGAGCCTGTGCGGTACAGGGTTGGGAATGCAGCGTCGAAAAATTACAGGTTTCCTGGCGCATGTTGAGCGAGGATCGCGATGACGACAAAACCAAGGCTCTTGGTGCTGCTGCCGCCCAGCCTCTACGGTGAGCTGTTCACCGCCGAAGCTAACGCCGCGCTGCAGCAGGCAGCCGCTATAACCTGCAACTCTGAGGAACGCAACTGGAGTTCGGTGGAGTTGGCTGCCAGAGTTGCGGGCTACGATGCGGTGATCACCGGCTGGGGATCGCCAAAACTCACTGACGAGATTCTGAATGCCGCCCGCGATCTGCAGTTGATCGCCCATTCGGCAGGCAGCATCAAGCAGATGCTGCCGCCGGCAGTCTTTGGCCGTGGCATCCATGTCACTCATGCCGCCGCCGCCATCGCGCCGGCCGTCGCCGAGATGACGCTTCTGCTCATCCTCCTTTGTCTGCGCCAGGTGCACCGCCTTGACCGCAACCTGAAGGCAGGCGAGCCGTGGGATGCTGCCAAGCGCGCCGGCATGGGACAAGAGCTGGCCGGTCAGCGTGTCGGCGTGATCGGAGCCGGCCATACGGGGCGCATGGTGATTGGCCTGCTGGCCGCGTGCAAAGTCCAGGTCTGGGTGTACGACCCCTACCTCAGCGCGGCTCGGGCGGACCAACTCGGCGTGCAGCGTGTGGCGAACCTGGACGAGCTGTTCGCCGCCTGTCCCATCGTCACCGTCCATGCGCCACCCACCCAGGAGACTCACCACATGCTGGGCGCCCAGCAACTGCGCCGGCTGCAGGATGGCGCGATCTTCGTCAACACCGCCCGCTCGCAGGTGGTGGACAGCGACGCGCTGCTGGCTGAGCTGCGCTCCGGCCGCATCCAGGCTGCCCTGGATGTCTTTGATCAGGAGCCGCTGCCCGTTGATAGCCCCTTCCGGCAGCTCGACAATGTGGTCATCACGCCCCATGTGGCTGGCGCCTCCAGACAAGCGCGCATCCGCCAGGGCCAGACCATCGCGGATGAAATTCAGCGCTTCTTCGCGGGACAGCCGCTGCTGTATGAGGTGACGGAGGAGATGCTGGACACTATGGCATGATGGCATGATGGCATGATGGCATGATGGCATGATGGTGGGACGATATAGGTCAATCGGATCGTATGTAGTCTTGCCGGTGTAATCACGCAACTCCCAGAAAAGTCGGATAGAGTTCGCACAGTAGACTAGTAGCGAGGAAAGGAATTCATGGATGAGAACTTGCTCGTCGCCATGGTTGGCGCTGGCGGTATGGCGAACCGAGTCCACTATCCTTCACTGGTGTCATTTGGCGCCGTGGGCATCGCCGCGATCGGCGACCTAGATTCAGCCCACCTAACCGCAACCGCTGACAAATACGAAGTGGAAGGGGACCACGTAGAAATATCGCACGATGGTGGAGGAAGTGGAGCCCGATGCGGTCTGCGTCATTGGGCCTCCATATATTATGCTGACAATTGGTAGTGGTGCCTGATCGGGAAGGTCAACCTCTACATCGAGAATCCCATGGACTTCACCATTCACCAGGCCCGCAGCCTGAAGTACCTGGCCGAGCAGAACGGCTGTATCACCCAGGGCAGCTTTCAGCTCCGGAGCCAACCTATGGTGATGTAGTGGCGCGACGAATGCCTGAAACGCGGACCCATCGTACTCGCCGAGTGCGCGTTCTACAAGTGCGAGATCAGCCCGTAGTTACACGCCCGCGACCACGTGATGGAGGACGGCGTGCACGTGCCATCGACACCCTTCGGCGCTGACGTGCTTCGACAACGGCGCCACCGGTGTGCTGATCAACAGTTGGAGCAGCGGCCGGCGCATCTGCGCGGATGCTGAGCACGAGAACAACGGGCGCCTCTACGACGATGGGGATACCGCAGGCGTGGAGTACAATACGCGGCAGGTTGCCGGCAGCGACGAGTTCCAAGTTTACGGCGGTTTTCAGGACAATAATTGCCAGGTCGTTGACGCGGTGAAGAGCAAGACGCTGCCGCCGACCCGCTTCGGCGACATGCTCAAGACCATGGAAGTGGCCGCGATCATTCTGGCACAAGCGCTGCTGTGAGCCAGGTAGGGGGAAAAACATAACCGACACACTGCGCCTCCATCTACGCTGGCACGTGCTTGATCGCAACGCGCGGGGCTGGGCCATCTGGCGCGAGGAGGTTGTCGCGCGGGCCACGCCGCCGAGACATATGGCCATCCTCATATGCGACATGTGGGACAACCACTGGAGCCGGGGTGCGGCCGAGCGCGTCGACGCTATGGCCCCGCGCATGAACCAAGTACTAGTGGCCGCACGCAGCCTGGGTGTGCACATCATCCACGCGCCGTCCGACACCCTGGCCTTCTACTCTGAGCACCCAGCTCATCTGCGTATGCTGGCGGTTCCGCCTGTGGTTCCGCCGGCGGATCGCGAGCTGCCCGATCCGCCGCCGCCCATTGACGACGCCGACGAAGGGTCAGACACGGGCGAAACCACGACCCATCGAGTCTGGACCCGCCAGCACGGGGCCATCGAAATTGACCCCGCGCGCGACGTCATCTCCGACAAGGGGCGCGAGGTCTACAGTTACTTGCGTCAACACGACATCCAGCAGGTGTTGATCATGGGTGTGCATACGAATATATGCGTGCTCAACCGCTCGTTTGCCATCAAGCAGATGGTGCGCTGGGGCCAGGAGATCGCGCTGGTGCGCGACCTGACCGACACCATGTACAACCCTGCAAGCTCACCGTACGTCAGCCACGACCAGGGCACGCACCTGGTGATCGGCTACATTGAGCGATTCTGGTGCCCAACCATATCCAGCCAAGACATCTTAGCTCCATCCTAGCTGGCCTCAGATGTGGTCAGCAGAGCTGATCAGCAAAGCAGGAGAGACAAGATGACGAGCATCCGCAACCAGCTTGCTGTGTTTGTAAAGCCATGGCGTGGGATGCAGCTGCTGGCGCTGGCTGCGTAGGCGGGAGGTCTGTACTCTCGCTGGATCGAGCTGCCGGAGCCACCTTCCACCAGCAGATGCGGGCGTACCGCTCCACGCACCGGGGCGGGTATCGCTCGCGGGGTGAGGCACTGGCCCGGCCGTAGAGCCGGCGACAGGGCAGAAGATGCTGCAACATGTAGGTGCGCAGATAACTGTATCTGGCAGCGCACCAGGGCGCTCACCACCACTGGCGATGAATGGGCAGCGGTTGGCTGCTCCGTAATGGGTGTTTGAAGAAATTCCTGCGCTAGAGCTCGACCGGACGGCAAATCTGGCGGCGGAAGCGGGTCCTGATCTGTGGACGCTCCCCGCGGGTACGGATACAGAGCCGGTTCCGGAACTGGAGTTTGATCAGCCCATGGGGTTGTAAATCGGCGCTGTCCAAATGGCACATGCGGCGGAGCGTGAGTGGGCGTGGTTCAGGCGCCTGCAGGGTGCGGTAAGAGTTGTGGATTGCCAACGCCGGCGTATCGAAGTTGTGCAATTTCTGCTAGTTAGGCCCTTCGATCTTTTCCTAAATTGAGCAAATGTAGTCTCTGGTTCCAAGACAATAATTGGGTGGAGGCTAGCGCAAGTTGATATTTGACGACATGGGGGGAACGGTGTATATTTCGGATGTAAAGGGGGTCCTGAATTTTCTCTCCGTGCGGGCCTTGTGCGGCGACGAGGCGAATCTCGATACGATTTGTGAAGAAACAAAAGCGAGGTATTTCATGGGTGTTATTGAAGCAAACGTCAAACAGTATCAGGATCAGGGATATACCGTCATACGGGGCTTGATCCCCCGCGAGCGGACCGACGCGGTCCGCCGGCGGATGGTCGAAATGATGAGCGATGTGGGCGACTTTCCGCCCGAGCGCTTGCAGGTCCTTGACCGAAACAAACACTCCGCGCCCAACGGCAAGTTCCTGATCAACGGCATTCAACGGCCGGCCCGCCACGACCCGGTCTTCCACTCGGTTGCAGATCATCAGAACCTAAAGGACGCGATGGCTGCCATCCTCGGCGGACCCGTCAAGCTCTTCACAGATCAGGCCCTGATCAAGAACAAGGGCTTCAACGGCCAGTCGTTCTATCATCAGGACTCTTACTACTGGCACATTGACCCCAGCCTCGGTTGCAACGCCTGGATCGCCCTAGATGAAGTCGGGCCGCAGGCTATCGCCCTCGCGATCATGCCGGGGACCCACAAGGAGTGGAAGCTGGCCCACCACGAGGATTATTTCGACGAACCCGCTATGTCGAATCCGGTGACGGGTAAGACCTTCCAGCGCCACCGAATTCCGCCCAGCGTGGTCGATTACTCTAAGGAAGTCATCCTGCCGATGAGCCCCGGCGACACGGCCTTTTTTGCGAACTACACGTGGCACCGGGCCGATCCGAACAACTCTGGCCACGACAAGATGGCCTATGCCATCGCCTACGAGCGGGAGTAGACGGCGGCGCGCGTGCTCGAATTCCCCTGCGGAGTTTCGTCGTGTAGTTGCTTCTCTTAAGGTGAAATTCTAAATTGTATTTCGGCAGACAGAATGCACATTCCTGGTCCCCATGACTTTTCTTTTTGAAACCGTTCTGTTAGGATGACTCAATCCCACAGAACCAAGGAGTTTTACTTATTGGAAATTACACAAGCGCTTTATCAACTGGGTGTGCGGGAAGATACGCTGACCGAAGCAGAGAAGCGACATCTCGATGATAAGGGCTACCTCCCGCTTGGAAGCCTCCTCTCAAAAGATCAGATAGAGGCGTTATGCAGTCGACACGAGGATCTGGTGGCAGAGGAGGGTGACAAGGCGGGACTAGAGGTGCATCAGGAGGTTGGAGCAGATCGTCTCTCCGACCTCATTAACAAGGGAACGATATACCATGTTGTCATCACACATCCACGGCTACTCGCCGCCATCGCACACGTCCTGCAAGCAGACTTAAAAACTCTCCTCCCTCAACAGCCGCGCTGCACAGCCCGGCTTAGGATTACAAGGGATGCACGCCGATTGGGGAGAGTTGGAGACTCTTGGAGACTTTCAGGTGTGCAACTCGCTCTGGCTTCTCGACGACTTCACACCCGAAAATGGGGCAACCCGCGTCGTTCCCGGAACCCACAAGAACGGAAAAAACATAAAACAGCTGTTAGAAAATCCCCTAGACCCTCACCCCGATCAAACCCTAGTTTTAGGAAAAGCGGGGGATGTCGTTGTCTTCAACTCACATACATGGCACGGCGGCACACTCAACCAAACGAACAAACCACGCCGCGCCATGCACGGCTACTTTTGCCGACGCCATCAGCCCCAGCAATTAGACCAACAGAAATATCTCCGCAAGGCGACTTGGGAACAACTTAGCCCCGCCGGTCGCGTGGTGCTTGGCGTGACGGAGCCAAACGTCTGGACACGCTAAGGGGAAGCAGACACACGCCCGCCAAAACTGTAGAATGGGTCATTGTTATTGGAATCGCAACCCCAACCCCAACCCCATAACACCCCCGTCAAAAGCACCAACGAGAGTATTGAAGCAACTCTGAGCCTTCGAGACATTTGATTAACCTCCTTAAAATATATAGGTCTGATTGACCTTTGTTTTGGTTTCCATCTGCAGACGGAAGGAGTAAAGACACATCCAGGTCCTAATCAGAAGGTTCCCCAAATCTTCCCTTGAACAATTTGCATTCGCAAACGCTCCCGATGGTCTTTCCCATGCCCTGTAAAACGCCTACTCACAGCGCCTCGCGTCCAAGGCGCTGGTAAGGCAAGGAAAAGCAGATTAAACGACGCAAAAAGTGCCGTGAGAACCTAGTCAATCCGCATACGAGATTTTAGTGTTAAGAAACAACGCTAGGGCAGTACGACTCTGCGGACGCGGAGCCGTCGTGTGGCGCGGATAATTTGGGGCGTGTGGCGAAACAGATTATTTGTATTATGTTCTACATTTGGCCAAATACTGGAACAAAATTCACATACTACTGTGAAATGGGTTGTGTTACTTGATTTAGATTCTCTTCAAAAGGTTGAGTTCAATACGAATTTTTCTGAACTTAGCTTTGTGAGAGCAACCTGTGATATGAGTTACTTAGAAGGAAACGCTATATTTCCTGTTGAAATTGTCCTCAAGTAAAATAAATCGAGTGTGTTGCCTTTGAGTTGGATTGTAGACCGAAGAGGCAGTATGCCCCTGCCCCCATATTGCAATCGTCCTTCAGGCGAGAGTATTTGCGTACAGAGCCGGCGACGGTGCGGCAGATACTGGAACATGTAGGCGCATGAAGAACTGCACCGGCAATCGCACCGACGCGTTCACCACCGCTGGCGATGCATAGACAGCAGCTGGTAGCTCTGGAAGGGGTGTTTGAAGCAATTCCTCAACTAGAGTTTGATCAGACGGAAAACCTTGCGGCGGAAGCGGGTCGTGATCTGGACAAATCCCGCGGGTGCGGATGCAGAGCTGATTCCAGAACTGGAGTTTGATCAGACTTTGGGGTCGTAAATCTGCGCTGCTTAAATAGCATATGCGGTGGATCGTGGTAGCGTGTGGCTCAGGTCGTGGCAGGGAGCGGTGAGCGTTGTGGACTAGCAATGCCGGCGAATCGAAGCTGTGCAATTTCTGCGTGTTGGGCCGGTCAAACCTGTCAAAAATTTAGTAAATGTAGTTTCTGTCTCCAAGACAATGGTTGGGCGGGGGTTAGCGGAAATTGGTGCTTGATAAGCTTGACAAGCGGCTGTGGCAGGGCGTATTATGCGGAAGTATCAGGGCGCTAGAATTTGCAATCCGTCACTTTTTCGGCGTCACCGTTTCTCTGTTGACCGCTGCTATCGAACCCTTTCCCATGCCTAAGAACACCCTCTTCACCGAGGCTAACACCGTCTTCCAGAATGAGATCGACCTGATCTGGAAAGGCAACGAGACCTTCGACGTCTATGAGGCGACAGTCGAAGAACGGGTCAACGCGGTCTTGCAGTTGGAGCGAACGACATAAGCTGGCGCAATGCAGCGCCCATTCAAGACTCGCACCGGTTGAATAGGCTGAGGCAGTATGCAGCTGTATTGAAACCAAGCGGGTAGACTCGTTTACGAGCTTACCCGTTCACTTGATTTCGATACGCCTCGAAGACTCGATTACTCAATCGGTGCGCACTGGTCCGTTCCCGTTACATCACTCCAGAAGGCTACTCTAATGCTCACCGCCCTCGCCCAGTTCATCCAGCAGACACCCCTCTGCGACAGCCACGAGCATCTACGGTCGGAAAAACAGTATGTTGAAAACGGCCCGGATCTGCTGTGCAATCTCTTTGACAATTACGTCGCCGCGGATTTGGTGGTGGCCGGTACCGGACAGAAGGCAGTGGATCGACTGTTGAATGCGGCCGACCCGGACATGCGCGACCGCTTTGCCGGTGTAGAGCGGGCCTGGCAGCGTGTCCGTCACACAGGTTACGGGGAGGCCGTGCGCATCATCGCCCGCCAACTCTACGCCATAGAGGAGATCAGCGCCGACAGTCTGGAAGCAGCCCTACCCCTGCACGCTGCGCTGCGCCAGCCGGGACAACGGCTGCAAATCTTGCGCGAGCGGGCCAATTTGGATCACGTGCAGATTGATGATTTTGTGCGCTCGTGCCATGTGGATTCCTCTGGGCCGGACTTCTTCTTCTATGATATTTCGTGGGTCAATTTTGTCAACGGCGCGCCAGATGTGGCCGAGTTGGCCGCCGAGACCGGCGTGACTGTGCGGGATTTGCACACTCTGCGCCAGGCAATGGAGGCCGTCTTTGCCCAGAATGCAGCCGTTGCCATCGCTGTCAAAACCCAACACGCCTATAGCCGCACCCTGCGCTGGCAGCAACGGACCGACGCCGAAGCCGCCCCGGTCTTGGACGCCTATCTGCGCAACCCAGAGAGCCTGTCCGAAGAGGAGCGCCTTTGTCTGGGCGATTGGTCGCTAAGTAGAGGCGTGGAACTGGCGATAGAACACGACCTCCCCTTCAAAATTCACACGGGTTACTACGCGGGCCACAGCCGGATGCCGGTGGACTACATCAAATCCGGAAATCTCTGCCCGCTCCTGGCAAAGTATCTAGACGCCCGCTTTGTGCTGATGCACATCGGCTACCCTTACGGCGACGAGATGGTCTCCCTAGCCAAGCACTATCCGAATGTCTACGTCGACTTTTGCTGGGCTTGGAGCATTGACCCCTACAGCGCGGGCAACTTTCTGCGCCAGTGCATCCACGCCGTGCCCAGCAACAAACTTTTCCTCTTCGGGGGCGACACCGGTTGGCCTGGCGTATCTCTGGCCTACGCCTTCCAGACCCGGCGCTGGTTCACTCGCGCCCTGCAGGCAGAGATCGACGACGGACTGCTGACCGAAGCCGAGGCCATCGCGCTCGCCAGCCGCTATATGCGCGACAACCATTACGACTGTTTTCGGATCGAGAAGAAGCGAGCGGCGATTAGCGATTGCTGATAGCGATAAAAATCTAAACGTAGATTTCGCAGATTTTATCCTTGTGAATCCGTTGTTCGACTATATCTCTTAAGATCGGTGGCCTAAAATCCGAAGTGCAACACTTATCTGGAGATAATGTGTTGCCAAGGGAACGAACTACAAACACTTGAGCTGTGAAGAACGCACGCTGATCCAGTTGTGCCTTGAGTAGGGCTGCACGCTGCGGGTAATTGCGCGCAGCCTGC
>SXGU01275163.1_pt1 | contig 21756 bp, 11 predicted proteins | sample 3174531 | NCBI WGS metagenome assembly SXGU01 (sample SAMN11356863, study PRJNA531348) | freshwater metagenome | isolation source: freshwater sample F1-140 | place: China: Fuxian Lake, Yuxi | collected 2017-12-25 | reverse complement strand
GAGCGTGATGTCCTGCTCCAGTTTGCCGCCATTGCCGTCATCGACCGTCACGGTGTAGACGAGGCTCAGGGTGTCACCGGTCTTGAGGAAGTCGAAGGTGCTGTCCGGGGCAGTGAAGCTCCAGGGTTGTTGGCTCTTGCCGGTGGTTTTGTCCGTGGTTGCGGTGTCCAGCGTCAGGGCGGTGTTCAGCACGTTTCGTGTTGTTTCGGTTAACGTGCCGCCAGACCAGGTGCCTGATTTGAGCTTGCTGGTTGCCGTCAGGGTCTCGTTCAGATCGACATCGGTGTAGCTGAATTGCCCCTTGAGGCTCGTGCTTGTCGTTGAGGCAGTGGTGCTGGCCAGTTCAGTATATTGGCCCTCCAGCGTGTTGCCGTCGGGGTTCAGGGTCGGCAGGTCATTGGAGCCGGTCAACGTGACCGTGACATCCTGCTCCAGCGTATTACCCTGACCGTCATCCACTGTCACGGTGTAAACCGCTGTCAGGGTGTCGCCACTCTTGAGTCCATTCAGGCTGCCGTCCGCCACGCCAAATTGCCAGGGTAACCGGGTCTGACCGCTGGCTTCGTCGATGCTGGCGGCTTGCAGGCTCAAGCCACTGCTCAGCACGGTCTGTAGTGCAGTGGGGACTTCCCCACCGCTCCAGGTCACGGTTTTGAGCAGGGTGGTGGTCTTGAGGGCGGGGCCGACGGTCAAATCCAGGTACACCAGATCACCGGTCAGACGACTGGCCTGGTCTTCTTCGGCGGTGGTACTGAGGGTCGAGGCCGCACTGTCCAGGCTGAGTTCAAAGGCTCTGGCCTGCACTTCGAGCGTCCAGGCCTGTTCCACCGTGGCGATGCCGTCGCTGACCTGCAGGCCAAGGGAAACAGCCCCCGTCACGCTGCGGTTCGGGGTACCACTCAGCAGTGCCGTGCCGTCCCCGTTGTCGCTCAGGCTCAACCAGTCCGGCAGCCCTTCGGCCTTGATCAGCAGGCGGCTGTCCCGGTCGCTGTCGGTGGCACTCAGGCTGTAGCGGTAGAGCTGACCGGCCTGAGTGGTAGTGAGCGGGGTGGTGCTGATGACCGGTGCGTCGTTGACCGGGGTGATGGGAATGCGTGCAGTCGATTCGCCGGAGTTCAACCGCTCGTCGACCGCATCCACCACTACATAACGCAGATTGGCTTCGCTGTCACGGTCGGGTTCGGGGGTAAAGCGCAGTGTAACGGCCCCGCCGTCCAGGGTCAGTACCGTACCGGTTTCACCCAGGGTCAAGGCACTGCCATCGGCGGCACTGAGTTGGCCGCCTTCGATGCCGGTAATGCGGATGGCTTGTGGCCGTTCGCCGTTGGGATCGCTCAGTACCGGGATGTTCAGGCGAATGTTGGCGGCTTCGGCCTGGCTGTCTTCGGTGATGCCGGCACCGTCTGCGGTCAGTACCGTCACGGTGAAATCTCCCCCCGCCTCCGGCGGCAGGCGTTCGGCCAGCTCCAGATTCCAGGTCGCCGTAACATCCTGGGTCAGTTCATCCTGATCGCCCAGGTTCAATTGCAGGGCTGGCAGCACCTCCCCGCCTGCGGCGGTGAAGCCCAGATTGGCCAGGCTGGCGTTGAGGTCGGCTGGGCTACCGGTCAGCCGATAACCGCTGTCCTGCGGTTCCAGTCGGGCGGCTCCGGCAGCGGTAAGGGTCAGTGTACCGCCGGTCGGGATCAGGTCGAGAACCAGTTCCGGGCTGTCATCATCCGCCAGGCTGATTCCGCTGATCGGGGTCAGGATGCCGCTTTTGACGATGATCGCCGTTTCCGGTACGGTCAAGATCGGGGCCGCCAGGGTAGTCAGTTCGATCACCCCTTCCCCGTCCGGCGTCAGGACTTCCTCGTCGCTCAGCACCAGCTTCAGGTTAATGGCCGGGTTGGCCTCCCCGGTGGTGTATTGCAGGGCTTGCAGGCCCAGGTTCAGGTCGGCCACGCTGCCGGTCAGGGTCAGGCTGCTACTGTCCTGGCCCGTTACCGTTACGCTTTCCGGCCCGCTAATGGCCAGCTTGCCCCCATTACCGGTGATTTTCAGGGTCAGTTGTGAACTGTCGAAATCTTCGACAGTAATGCCTTCGAGGGTCAGGGCTTCGCCGATTTTTACCGTTTTCACCCCGTCGGGAACCGTCAGCTTCGGTGCCGAGACGACCTTGAGGTTCAGCGATTCATCGCTGTCGATGGTGCGACTGTCACCATCGTCCACCGTCAGCCGCAATCCGGCCGCCGTCTTGCCGGCTTCGGCCTTGAATTCCAGGTTGGCCAGGGTGCTGTTGAGATCCGCCACCGTGCCGGTCAGTTGCCGCGCTCCGCCGTCCAGCTCCCTGACTACCACGCTCCCGACCGGATTGAGGCCCAAGGTGCCCGTAGCAGGACTGAGGGTCACGCTGACCGGGGTGCCATTGCGGGCATTGTCCGCATCGATCAGGCTCACCCCGATCAGTTCGCTGGAAAGCTCCGCCACCACGGTGGGCTGGGCCGGTAATTGCAGTTCGGCCGGGGTGATGCCCTCTACCGTCAGGGTCGCGGTGCCGTTCGTCGTCGCCGGATCTGCGTCGTCGGCACTCAAGAGGATTCGGGTCGCCTGATCGCTGTCGGTCTCGGCCAGATACAGCAGGCTGCCCAGGGTGGCATTGATGTCTGCCAGGCTCCCTGCCAGTGTCAGGCTTTCGGTATCACCGGTGATGGTGGCCGGCCCGGTCAGCCAGATGTCGCCGTTTTCGATGCTCACCGTCACGGTCAGGGCCAGACTGTCGGCATCGTCCAGCCGGATACGGTTTTCCGTGGTGGGTTCACCCGCCAGGGCACTCAGACTATCCGGTACGCTGAAGGTCGGCCCGCGTGGATCGTCGTTGCGGATTTGTCCGCTCGCACTGGTGACTTCAAAACTGGCGACCTGACTGGGATTTTGCAGGGTCACCGTGTAGTTTTCGTCGGCTTCCTTGCCGGTATCGCCTGCAATGTTCAGTGTCAATGTCTGACGGGTTTCACCTTCGGCGAAGCGGATTTGTCCACTTGGCAGGTTGCCGCCAAAGTCTTCGGCATCGGCTTCACCGCTCACCTGGTAATCCACCGTCAAGGCACTGCGGGTGTCGCCATTGCGGGTAATGAGGTAGGTGTGGGAGGTTACGCCGCTATCGCCTTCGAGGGTGTCGGTGGTGTCGCCCTGAATACCCAACCGGATCGGCACCACGATGCCGACATCCTGGGTATTCGCCTTGTCGGCCAGGCTGACTCCGGTGTACAGGGTGATGGCATCGCTCAGGTCGGTTTTGTCCATACCGGCTTGCAGCGCGTCGCTGACTTCACTCTGGGCCAGGGTCTGAACCTGCACGATCTGAATCAGGCTGTTCAGCCCGCTGCTGGCATCCGTACCGGTCGCGGCATTCGCCGCCGTGTCGGCGATCCGGTTGTTACCGGCACTGATTACCGTGGCCGCCTGCTCGACCATCGCCTCGATCTTGCTGGTATCCACACCGGCGGTCGCCTGGGCCGATGCCTTGATCAGGTCAGCGATGATGGCCGGATCGGTCAGATCCGCCTGGGTGCCACTGGCCGTGCGGGCCCCCAGATAATCCGTCAGGGCCCCCAGGATGGCCGGGGCGGTGTCGCTCACCGATAAGGTCGCCTCCGAAGCCCCTTGCATGACCGCTGTGGTCTGTACCAGCAGGTTGGCCACTTTGGCCGCCTGGGCCTGCACCTGGATGGCTGTAGAGACGCTCGCAGCATCGCTGTCGGTCCGGGTGGCGGTGTCCAGTGGATCGAAGCGGGTCAGATCCACACTGTCCGGCAGGTTCAGGGTCTTCTTGAGGTTCGCTTCATGGCTGGCCAGTTCTGCCGCGCTGGCCCTGGGCCCGGCCAGCCCGACCAGCAGGGTCGTCAGCGGGTTGATCACCCGGGCACCGGCCGGTGCCTGATAAACGCTGTCAAAATTCAGGTTGGTCGAGATATCCCGGGTGGTTGTCCCGTTGCCGATCAGAATGTAGGGACCGCTGCCACCCCGCAGCAGGTAACGGCCAAATTCGTCCGTGATGGCACTGGCTTCCCCGGCATCCAGTTGGCCGTTGTAGTTGGCATCCGCAAACACGGTACCGCCATGAATGTAGCCGTCGATCGCTACCCCTTCCACCACATTGAGCCGTACTGTGTCCAGCGTGACGGGCGTGTAGTCCGGCGAAACGGGATTGCCCGCCTGATCCTGAACGCTGCCACCTTGCAGTCGACCGTCCAGCGTGATGCCGTCGGCATCGTTGTCATCGGGGGTTACCGCGTAACTGAAACGTAGCGTATCCGTGCCATTACCGGCTGTGAGACTGGCCTGGCGCGATACATCCTGATAGCGGCCATCCGCCTGGCGCACGCTGAAGGTCAGATCGAGGCTCAGGGTCTCTTCGGCGGTCACCGGTTTGTTGAAGCGGACATCGAATTCCAGTCGGTCGTCGGTCAGGTAGATATCTCCCGGATCGGTCACGACCCGATTGATCCCGGTAATGACCGGCGCAATGTCGTCGTTCTGGATAACCGTCAGGGCCGCAGTCCCCAGAATACGGTAATCCGTGGCCAACGCACCGTCTGCGCCGCCTTCGATCGTTACCCCATCCAGTCGGATGCGGAGGCTTTCCGATGCCTCGACCCGACCATCACCGCGAATGTCCAGCGTCAGGGTTTGCCGGGTGTCTCCGGCCGCAAAACTGACCGTGCCATTCAGTGCCGCAGCATCGACCAGATCCGCGCCGTCCAGGCTGGAACCGGCTTCCACGCTCCAGTTGACCGTCGCCGCCTGGCTGCTGTCACCGCTGCGGGTCAGCGTAAATTGCACCGGTGTCGTACCGTCATTGCCTTCAGCCACTACCGTCTCATTGGCACTGAGGTCAAAGTATTGCACCGGCTTCACGTCGATGCGCACCACCCGTTCCTGTGCATCCACCCCGTCCGAAACGCGGTAGATAATGCTGCCCATCTCGCCCTTCTGTCCGGCCGGTGGGCTGTACTGAAGACCGGCCAGCTCGTTCTGGCTGATCAGATCACCTGCGGCGATCACCGTGCCGTCGCTTTTGCTGACCGTACCCTGTTCCGGCACTCCCTTGATCTCTACCGACAGCGTATCGCCTTCGCTGTCGGTCGGGTCGGTAATACTCAGGCCGAAGCGGTTGCCTTCTGCCGGTTTGCGATCGCTGTATTGGTCGACATAGATCACCTTGTCGGCATCCAGACGGGGGGCACTGTTCTGGCCGGTTACCGTGAGCGTCAGGGTGGCTTCTGCCGTCAAGCCTTTGGCATCGCTCAGGCTGTAGCGTACGCTTTCGACGGCCTGTTCGCCGTTTTTCAGGGCACTGTAGGCTGTACCGGGTTCAAACCGGTAAGAGCCCTCCGGATTGAGGGTCAGTATGCCTCCACCGCTCAGGGTCAATGGTTGTCCGACCTGGCTGGCCTCACCATTGACTGCCGTGATCGTCAGCGTGTCGCCCGGGTCGGGGTCACGGTCGTTGGCCAGCACCCCGGCACCGGCCGCTACCTCGAGGGGGCTGCCTTCGCCGGTGATTCGCTCATCGTCCACACCTTCCGGTGCGCGATTGCCGACTGCGATGCTGAGTTCGAGAGTGGAACTGACTGCCGTGCCGACAGGATCACTGGCCGTCAGCTGGAGTTCAATCCGGTCGATCGGGGTGTCCTCCGGCGGCGTACCGCTCAGAATCAGACCATCGGTCTGGAACCGGAGCCAGTCCGGCAAGGGACTGCCGTCAGCCAGGGTGAGGGTGTAGCTCAGGGGATCGCCATCAGCATCGCTGAAACTGTCGGGCGGAATGACGTACTCGAAAGCCTGGCCGGCTTGCAGGGTTTGTGGTGCGAGAGGGGTGGTGACGGTTGGTGTGTGGTTGATGCCCACGATCGTAATGGTCAGGCTGGCCGTCGCGCTCAGTCCGGCGGCATCGGTCACGGTGTAGCGGAACACGTCTTCCAGCGGAGCATCGTCAGGCCCCAGTGCCTGTACCGTGGCATCGCTGTCGTCGATCACATAGGTGTAGCGTCCACCCGCCTCCAGGGTCAGGTAGCCGTAACGTCCCTGACTGGCTTCACCGATCGCGCCGTCGCTCAGGGCCGTGACCGTCAGGCTATCCCCCGCATCGGCATCCTGGTCATTGTCCAGTACGTTGCCATCAGCCCGGCCGCTGCCGTCGGTTTCACTGCGGATAACACTGACCGCATCGTCGACCGCAATGGGAGCCTGATTGCGGTTCTCGACCGTCAGGCTGTAGTTTTGTACGGTGGTGCTGGTGCCATCGTCGAGTCTCAGGTTGATCGGGTAAGTCCCCGCCGCCGTGTCATCGGGCGTGCCGCTCAACGTGGCCGTGCCGTCGCCGTTATCGGTCAGGGTCAGCCAGGTCGGCAAGTCTTCTGCCTTCAGTTGCAATCCTTCCCGGGTGTCCGGATCTTCGTAGCGGATCAGGTAACTGTAGGGCTCGGTTTCCCCGACAGTTTCCACCGGGGTGCTGGTAAATAGCGGAGCCTGACCACCGCCGCTGTTGATCGTCAGGCTGTAGCGTTGTTCGACCACGCTCTCTCCATCGCTGCCCTTCAGTACGATGTCGAGGCTCCCGGCATCTTCCGCCGTGGGCGTACCACTCAGGGTAGCCGTGCCATCACCGTGGTCAGTCAGGGTCAGCCAGGCCGGTAGTCCTTCTGCCGTCAGGCTCAGTTTATCGGTGGTGTCGGTGTCGGTCAGAATGATGTCATAGCGGTATTCGTTACCCGCCGCGATGCTGGCAGGGGCTACGCTGGTGAAGGCCGGGGCTGCGTTTTGTCCCGTTACCGTCAGGGTCCAGGTTTGTTCCGTAGTGACATGGCCATCGCTCAAACGCACCGTCACCGGATAATCACCGGCTGCGTCTGAGCCCGGCGTACCACTCAGGGTGGCCGTACCGTCGCCGTGATCCTGCAAACGCAGCCAGTCCGGCAACCCTTCCGCCGTGTAGCTCAGGCTGTTGTCGGTATCCGGGTCGGTTGCGGTCAGGGTGTAGCTGTAGGGGGTTGTTTCGCTGGCGGTCAGTATCGCTGCGCTGTTGATGACCGGTGCTGTGTTGGGTATTTCCTCGATGTCCAGTTCAAAGGTTTGCCGCACCTCGTTGCTACCGTCCGATAGCAACAGCACGATTTCGTAGTGGCCTTCGTCGCCTTTGCCTGGCTTGCCACCCAGGGTGGCCGTGCCGTTGCCGTGATCAATCAGTTGCATCCAGGCTGGCAGGGGCTCCGGGGCGGTGATGCGGAGGACGGCATCCGCGTCGGGATCGTTCGCTTCCACCAACAGGGTCGAAGGATCCAGTGGCGTTGCCTTGAGAAACTGCGGGGGATCGTTGACGTCTTCGATATCCAGCGATAATTGCCGGGTCAGTGTCTCGCCGTTCTCGTCCGTCAGGGTGATCTCTACCTGAAAGGCACCGACATCATCACTGTCCGGCGTGCCGCTCAGGGTGTAGGTTGCCGGATCGTATTTCAACCAGTCCGGCAGTGGCTTTCCTTCCATCCCTTTCAACTGGATATTCAGGCTGCGTGCTGATTCGACAATGTTCGGCAATGCAAATTGAAACGCCTGGCCCTGCTTGAGGGCTGGCAAGGCAAATAACTCCTCTCCAAAAAACTCGGCCAGCGGTTTGGCCTGATTTTCAGCCTGTTGAATGGCTTGAGCCACCAACCGGGTTGATTCCTGCGGCCAGGCCGGCGGTGGTGTGCTGGCTGCCGGAGCCGCCGTCTGCGTTACGCTCAACGCTGCCGTTGCAGCCTGGGCCGACGCACTGGTGGCATTGCCCACCGCGCCGGTCAATCCTTTCTGTTCGGCAATGAAGTTGGCTGCCGCCGCCACCGCCTGCAACTGGAAAGCCTGCGGTGCCGACAGACTCGTCGAGGGGGCGTTTCCACTCAGTACCCCGGCATTACCCGCCGCTACATTGACCGCTGCGGCGGCCGCCGCAGCCGGTGCTGCAACCGGTGCAGCCGCTGCTGCCGCTGCCACGGCAGCCACAGCGGCCGCCCCCCCCGGACTGGCACTCGCCACCTGACTGGCCTGGCTTTGTACCGCCTGTTTGGCTTCTGCCAGAGCGGCCCCTGCCGGTGCTCCTTCCGCCAGGGCACTTGCCAATCCACCACCGCCTGCGGCTGCCGATAAACCGGCACTCGCCAGGGCTTGCTGGGCCTCCCCGCCTCCACCAGCCAGGGCATTGGCCAGGGCATTCGCCGCACTCACCGGTACGCTGGCCGCACTGGCCTGGGCTGCCTGGGCCGCTTCTGTCTGACTACCTGCCGCCGCGGCCTCACCCGGTGAGGCACCTCCCGCCAGGGCATCCGCCATCGCCTGGGCTGCCGCACCACTCACTTCGGTCGCGGCATCCGCATTGGCCAGGGCATTCGCGGCCTGATCGGCCGCACTGATCGGTACACTGGCCGTGGCCGCCTGACTGGCCTGTGCCTGTTCTGCCGCCGCTGCGGTGGCGACCGCTTCGCTCGAGGAGGCCCCGCTCGCCAGGGCTGATAACAGGGCATCCGCCCCACCCGAGGCGGCCAGTGCCGCGACATTCTCACCGGAAGCCAAGGCATTGGCCGCCTGATCCGCCGCACTGATGGGCGAGGCACTGGCTGCACTCAAACTGGCCTGTGCAGCCACTTCCTGATGCGCCGTTTCCATGGCCGCCGTGGGAGCCGATCCCCCGGCCAGGGCACTCGCGAGACTGGCTCCGCTGCCGCTCGCCACCTCATTGCTGACTCCACCGGCACTGGCGAGGCTATTGGCCGCCTGATTCGCTGCGCTGATCGGCACACTGGCCGTCGCCGCTACCGTAGCTTCCGATGCGGCGGCCTGACTCGCAGCCGCCAGGGCTGCCCCGGCACTGCTACCGCCCGCCAATTGACTCGCCAGTGCCTGGGCCGAAGCCCCCGAGGCTTCCGACAGGGTCGCCTGCAAGGCTGGACTGGCCGTATCACCACTGGCCAGCGCGCTCATCACATCCGGGGCTGCCGGAGTGATGGCCTGTGCAGCCTGGGCCGCCTGTTGAACCTGCGTCTGCTGCGCTTCCGCCCGGGCCTCCGACACCGAAGCCCCTCCGGCCAGCCCCGACACCAGCACTTCTCCTCCACCGCTCACCAGTGATGCCACCGCCTGGGTTCCCCCCCCGGCCAATGCACTCAGGGCAGGGTCTGCCGGTACCGATACCGCCGCCACCTGGCTCATGGATGTCTGGGCCGCACTCACCGCCGCTGCCGGTGACTCATTGGCTGCCAACCCCGTCACCAGCGACTGCTGCAAGGTCGCTGCCTGATCCGGACTCAACCCGTTGGTCAGTTGTGCAACCGCCGCCTGCGCGGCTTCTCCTCCCTGAGCCAGAGCGGTCAGTAAATCAGGAGCAGCCGATCCGGCCGGTGTTGTCGTGTCAGTCGTTGTGTCAGCCATGGTGGTTCTCCAGGCAAGAGGAAAAGGGTCGAATGATGGCTATGCATGATGAGCCAATGGAGTCAGCAGTGACGCTAAGTCGGGGTCAGGATCATATCGCCATTTTAGCAAAAGAGTGAAACCGTGTTTTCAGATATTTCCATGGCATTCCATGCCATCTTCGCACATCGCGGCTATACGGGTAACGGTATCCCGCTTGCCGGGATGGCCGGGCGCAGGCAGGCCCTCCGACTGTCGATCGTCGTTCAGTATTTACACCCGTAGTCATAGTCTGGATACTATGAACCGGCCGACAAGCATCACTACAAAAGCCTTGCTCAATGAACAACACCCCGAACCCGTCCAGCGTTGAAGCAGATTCAGAGGCGCAAACCAGTGCCTCACAGCCCGGTATTTTTCTCCGCATCCATGCCGACAAGGTTTCCCGACTGATGGACCTGGTGGGTGAATTGAGTCTGAGCGTGGCTGAAACGGTCAACAGCCCGGATTTGACCGGGGTCGAATTGATCGATTTCGAGAAATCGGCACATCGTCTCAGGATGATTGTGAGGGAAATACAGGATGCCTCGGCAGATTTGCGCCTGGTTCCCGTTGGCGAGGTCTTCCGGCGGATGAGACGGATGGTCAGGGAACTGGAGCGACAAACCGGCAAGTCGATAGAACTGATGCTGGCCGGGGAGGACACGGAAATAGACAAGGTGGTAGTCGACCGCTTGTATGAACCCCTGGTTCATATTGTCAGAAACTCTGCCGATCACGGTCTGGAATCAGCGGAGGAGCGTATCGAAGCCGGAAAATCGGCGACAGGGCGCATTACCCTGTCGGCCGCACAGGTAGGCAATGAAATCCAGATCATGGTGGCTGATGATGGCCGGGGCCTGAATCGACAAAAGATACTGCAACGCGCCCGCGAGCGGGGACTGGTAGGGCCGGAGGAAAACCCGGAAGACGCTACCCTGTGGAAAGTCATTTTCCAGCCCGGATTCTCCACGGCCGATGCCATTACCAACCTGTCCGGTCGGGGGGTCGGCATGGATGTGCTGAACAGCACCATGAAAGCCTTGCAGGGACGTATTACCATCAGCAGCCGTCCCGGAAAGGGAACCTGCGTCACCCTTTCAATCCCCCTGACCCTCGCATTTCTGGACAGTCTGGTCATGCGGGTGGGATCCCGTCTCTATGCCACCCCGGTCAATGTAGTCAATGAAATTTTCCGTCCGGAAACCTTTCAGATTACTGCCATTTCGGCGGGGGCCAGGAGCGAGTTGGTCAAGATCCGGGATGAGTTGATACCTATTCGCCGTCTCCAGCATTTTTATGGGGAAACGGTATTCACCCCGCCACTGGAGGAACAGGTGATCGTGGTATTCAACACCAGTTCCGGGCCTCTGGGGTTGCCGGTCGATGAAATATTCGACCAGCAACAAGTCGTCATGAAACCTTTACAGGGACATTTGCAACATATTCGCGCCAGCCTGGGAGGTGCCCTGCTGGCTACGGGTGAGATTGCCATTGTGCTTGACTGTGAATGCCTGGCCGAAGAGAGTTTATAATGCTGCTTTTTTCCGGTTTACTTTCGCCTGCTGAAACGATCAGTCTACAAAACATCCGGCACTGGCTGCACGACAGGGCCGGTATTTTTTACGAGGAAAGAAAAACCGAATTGCTGATCAACCGTTTGCGTCGGGTTTGCGAGCGGTACGGCTATGCCGGGTTGCAGGAACTCGAAACCCAGTTGCTTGCTGTACAGGTCACGGAACTGCAAAGCGCGGTCATTCATGCGGCCACCACCAACCATACCTATTTTTTCAGGGAACCGCAGGTACTCGATTATTTTTCTGATCGTATCGTTCCCTCACTGCCTGACGAAAAAATAAGATTATGGAATGCCGCTGCATCTACCGGCGATGAAACCTATACCCTGGCCATTATCCTGATTGAAAAATGGGGCCTGGCCGAGACCCTCAAAAAGGTTTCAATCCTGGGTACCGATATCAGTGCCCCCGTGATTGCCCAGGCAGAATCCGGTCTGTATACCTTCAATCATCTGGAGCACATGCCCAGAGTACTGCTCGAACGCCATTTCCAGCCTACCGGAATAGAACAGTATCGTATCAGTAATGCGATACGGGAGTTATGCCTGTTCAGGCGTCTGAACCTGAAAATAAGTCCCTACCCGTTTCGTCGCAGGTTTCATGTAATATTTTGCCGAAATGTGCTTTATTACTTTGATAAACCCCATCAAACCAGTACCATACGCGCACTCTACGAGGTCACTGAACCGGGCGGGTGGCTGATCACCAGTGTCACCGAATCGCTGCGTGATCTGGATTCCCCCTGGATACCAGTAACCAGCGGCATTTACAGGAAAATGGCATGAATAAAGTAAACAGAAAACCGGTCAGGGTATTGATAGTGGATGATTCCGCCCTGGTACGGAAAATTTTATCGAACGGGATGGCAAAGGATCCTGACATAGAAGTAGTGGGCCAGGCCGGTGATCCCTATCAGGCCCGCGATTTACTGGTGGAGTTACGACCGGATGTGATCACCCTGGATGTCGAAATGCCGCGGATGGATGGCGTCACTTTTCTGAAACGGTATATGTCCGTTTTGCCCACCCCGACCATCATGATCAGTTCGTTGACCCAGGAAGGCAAACGGATCACCTTGCAGGCCCTGGAAGCGGGAGCCGTGGATGTCATTGCCAAACCGGCTGTGGGTGTCGTCGATGGTTTACCGTTGCTGCTGGAAGACATCAATCGCCGCATCAAATTGGCCGCCAGCGTTAACGTCTCCCACTATGCCCACCGCTCCCCTGTTCGCGAAGTCGAACCGGTCACCAACCTCGATGAAACGACTGATCGCCTCATTGCCATTGGTGCTTCAACCGGCGGTGTAGAAGCACTGGGGCGAATCATTCCGGCCTTTCCGGCCGATGCACCCGGTATCGTCATCGTACAACACATGCCACCCGGTTTTACTGCCACCTTTGCCGAACGACTGAATACCATGAGCCGCATGAATGTAAAGGAAGCCGAACAGGGCGATCGTGTAATGGCTGGACGTGTCCTGCTGGCACCGGGCGGAGCCCGCCACATGATGGTCGTGCGTTCCGGCGGGGAGTACCGGGTAAGTTTGAAGGAAGGGGAACCCGTCAATTACAGCAGACCCGCGGTGGATGTGCTGTTCGATTCAGTAGCCATGGCGGCCGGTAGTAATGCGGCAGCCGCACTCCTGACCGGAATGGGCAAGGACGGTGCGCAGGGTTTATTGAAGATTCGGCGGGCGGGCGGTCGAACCTTTGCCCAGGACGAGGCCAGTTCAGTCGTGTTCGGAATGCCTCAGGTGGCCATCCAGGTGGGTGGTGCCGAAACCGTAGCCGCACTCGACAGGATTCCGGGTTTATTGTTATCTTCAACCAAAAGAATGTGAGGATCAAACGGCGGAGTTTCCTGTTTTCGGCTGCCCATTCAAGCCGGGCCACCATGCCCGTAGCCTCGATGCAGCGACACAAAACCGGGGGTTCCGGCGGGTTTGTCCGATAACCGGAACACCCGCCTACCCTACGCCTACCCTACCCTACCCTTACCTCAATCAGTCAGCAGCAGAGCATAACCCCATGCCAGAAAACACGTCTTATACTCACCCGTCGGCCAGTTTTGACGATATGAATGATCAGTTGATCTTTAATGAAGAAAATAATATCGACGATATGTATCTTACCTTCGGTGTAGCCGCCGAAGAATATGGCATAGGCATAGGCTATGTGACCGAAATCATCGGCATGCAGCGGGTCATGGAAGTGCCTGATGTCCCTCCCTTCATCAAGGGAGTCATCAATCTTCGGGGTAAAGTGATACCGGTCATGGACATCCGTAACCGGTTTGGCATCGCCGAAATCGACTACACCGAAAGAACCGTCATCGTCGTTCTGGATGTCGATAATATCCCGCTCGGGCTTATCGTGGACAGTGTGCGTGAAGTGTTGGAGATACCGCCAGACAGAATTGATTTACCCCCCCGGTTTGGCCATCAAAGGGAGGGAAACGGCATCATCAGGGGACTGGGCAAACAAGGTGACCATGTTGCCATTCTGCTTGATGTAGGCCATTTGATGTCCGATCAGTTAATTGATATTCACGGTAGCCTGGAAAAAACCCAGGAGGTGGCAGCATGAAAATCCATACCCGTCTTTTGATCATGTTTATGGTTTCTTTTCTGGGCATGGCCATCATGTATATGGCTGCCTGTGTCATCATTGAGAAAGTAAAGGTCAACGGTCCTATCTACAAGCAGGTGATTGACGGCAAGGATATCATCGCCGACGTATTACCTCCCCCGGAATACATCCTGGAATCACTATTGGTCATCTACACGGCAGATGCAGCAGACAACCTTGAGGACAAAAAACAGCTGTTCGAACGGTTTAAAAAACTCAAAACGGCTTACGATGAGCGCCATGATTTCTGGCAGGATGAACTGGCGGAAGATGCCATCAAACGGGCTCTGATCGTAGACAGCTACGAGCCGGCCGCCCGGTTCTACGACCGGGCCCTCAATGGCTATTTCCCGGCCCTGCTGGACAACAAAACCGAGGTATCAACCCATATCTTCCGCAATGAATTGCTACCGGCTTATCGCTTGCATCGCCAGCAAATCGACAAGGTGGTCAGCCTGACTGAAGCCCGCAACCGGGATATCGAAAACAGCACCAATCTGACCCTTGATCATTCCATCATGGCATTGGCCCTGATTGCCGCTGGAGTCTCGCTACTATCCATGGTGATCAGTTGGCTGGTCTCCCGCTCGATCACCCGCCCCATCGAATCCTGTATGCAAGCGGCCCGGCAACTGGCCTCCGGTAACATGAACGTATCGTTGAAAACCGGCGAAAAAGGCGAGATTGGCCAGTTACAGACCGCCATGCAGACCATGGCCGATGCCATCCAGGCTCTGGCGGCGGATGCCGATCTTTTGTCGAATGCCGCCCGGGAGGGGCAATTGACGACCCGTGCCGATGTCGCACGACATCAGGGTGATTTTCAACGCATCATCCAGGGATTCAATGAAACCCTCGACTCCCTGATTGCCCCCCTCAACAACATCGGGATGGCCATACAGTCACTGGGTAACAATGACCTGAGCGTCACGCCGATGGGGGAATACCGGGGTTATTTTCGGCATGTGAAGGAGTCGTATGAATCGGCTCTCACCAATATCAACAACACATTGCACCAGATCGTCGATGCCGTGGAGGAAGTCGTTGCAACCGCCGAGAAACTCAGCACGGTATCGCAGAATCTGGCTTCTACCGCAGAGCAGCAATCGGCATCGGTCGAGCAGGTCACCGCCAGTGTGGCGCAGACCGACCATCAGATCAAGGCAAATACCGACAATGCCCGTGCGGCCAATCAGGTCGTCATGGCCACCGCCGAAGCCGCAGAGCAGGGTAATGTAAAAATGGAAACGATGATGTCTGCCATGAACAGCATCAATCACTCGTCGCACAACATCGCCAAAATCATCAAGGTCATCGATGAAATCGCCTTCCAGACCAACCTGTTAGCCCTGAATGCTGCCGTGGAAGCAGCCCGGGCCGGTCAACACGGACGCGGGTTCGCCGTCGTGGCCATGGAAGTCAGGAATCTGGCCGGACGCAGTGCCAAGGCAGCCCGAGAAACGGCAGAAATGATCGAACACTCGACCCAGCGTGTTCACGAAGGGGTCGGCATTGCCAATGAGACCCGGGATGCACTGAACCGTATTGTCGGCAATGTCGTGAGGGTCAAGGATCTGGTGGGTGAAATTACGGCAGCCAGTTCTGAACAGTCACTGGGGATATCCCAGATTACCATTGCCATGAACGAAGTTTCCAACGCGGCACAACTGAGTTCACAACAGGCTGAAACCATGGCTTCAGCCTCCAACCTGCTGACCCGTGTCACCAACCAGATATTACGGGATGTCAACCGTTTCAAACTGCGTGACCATTCCGGCACGCGTGCAACTCCGGTTCCTGTCCTGGATACCCTGTCGGCAACCGGCCCGACCTCGCGAAAGGAGCGTTTACCCCAGCGGCAAGCGTCTGCCGCCCATTTGACGCCGCAAGACATTTTGCCGCTGGATCAGGATGAGAGGGGGTTTGCCAATTTCTGAAGACCATCCCCGGTAATATCACATGAATAACACGGTCAGAGTGCTGAATGGGCATTTCAAAGAATCCCCTTCCCTTGAGCAAGACGAGACATTCGGGGAAACAATGCCCCCGCCAACGATAACAACCACCCCAGAGGAATTCCTGATGCCTGATCATCCATCATCCCCTTCCACAGCCGGTACAGACATGGAGGTGCTCAGGGAAATCAAACGGGTTGCGGAAGCCCTGCAAACCGGCGATACCAGGGCCAGGGCCAGTGTCCCCGAAGCCAGCGGCGAATTGGCCGAAGTACTCAACGTCTTCAACGGACTGGCCGACCATATTGAACGCCGGGAACGCCACTATGGTGATCTGCTTGGCAGTATCAGCACCTGTGTGCAACTGGCTGATGAAGATCACAACATCACCTACATGAATCCCGCGCTGATTCAGATGTTCCAGGAAGCCGAAAGCGAAATCAGGACTCAACTCCCCCACTTCAATACGGCGAAGTTGATGGGCATGAACATGGATCATTTTCATCGCAATCCCGATCATCAGCGCCGCATGCTGGCGGGACTCAAACACCCGCATCATGCCGAGATACGCCTGGGTAATCGCACCTTCTCCCTGGTGGCCACGCCATTGTTCGACGGGCAGGGCAAGCATTACTCGACTGTGGTTGAATGGCTGGACATCAGCGTCTGGAAAAATCTGACCTCCTGCCTCGAAGCCATGAGTAAAGGGGATATTTCCAGCCCCATTACGGCTGCTGAAACCTGCAAGGGCAGTGCGCTGATCCTGCGCAATGCCGCCCATACCCTGCAAAATACCCTGAAAGGCTTCATTGCCGACATGCAGCAGTTGTCACGGGAGCATGAGTGTGGCAATACCGATGTGCATCTGGATGCCGACCGGTTTGAGGGTGCTTTCCGTGACATGGCACGGGGCATCAACGACATGGTGGCCGAACACATGCAGGTCACCCGTAAGGCCATGGCCTGCATTCAACAGTTTGGAGAAGGAAACTTTGATGCACACCTGGAGGCTTTTCCGGGAAAACAGGTTTACATCAACCAAACGATCGAACTGGTACGGCAAAATCTCAAGGGGTTGATCGACGAACTGCAACGGCTCATTGTGTCAGCGTCAGCCGGACAGTTGTCCGAACGCGGCCATACCAGTCATCTCCAGGGGCATTTTGCCGGACTCATCGAAGGGATCAACCGGATGCTCGACGAGATATTGCTGCCCATCGACGAGGGCAACCGTGTCTTGCGGCAAATCAGTGGCGGTAATCTGTCGGAAAAAGTGGAAATCGACTGCCACGGTGATCACCAGCGCATGAAGAGTGCAATCAACGCTGTCCATGCCTGGCTGACCCATCTGATCGATTTCGTCACCCGTATTGCCAACGGAGACCTCACGGCACACATGGAGAAGGCCTCACCGAATGACCAGATACACGAGTGGTTGATGTTGCTCAAAAGAAACATCAATTCGGTAGCCCGTGATGCAGCAACCCTGTCTCAGGCCATCGTCGACGGTGATTTGCAGAGAAAACCGGACGTTGACGGGTATCAGGGCGATTACCGCCTGATCATGGAAGCCTTTGAAAACGCTTTCACCGGTCTCAATGACACGCTTTACCAGATCGTGGATACGGTCGAGCGGGTCAGTCGTTCCGCCGGTGAACTGAATGCCGCCTCACAGAACATGGCCGCCACCTCCGAAGAGCAATCGGCATCGGTGGAGCAAGTCACCTCCAATCTGGAGGAAACCGACAGCCAGGTCAGGGCCAACACCGACAACGCCAAGACGGCGAATCAGTTGGTCATTGGCGCGTCTGAAGCCGCCAATCAGGGACGGCAAAAGATGGAACAGATGGTCGAAGCCATGAATGCCATCAATCACTCGGCCCAAAGCATCTCCAGAATCATCAAGGTCATAGACGAAATTGCCTTCCAGACCAACCTGTTAGCCCTGAATGCTGCCGTGGAAGCCGCCCGGGCCGGGCAGCACGGGCGTGGCTTTGCCGTAGTAGCCCAGGAGGTGCGCAATCTGGCCGGGCGCAGTGCCAAAGCCGCCCGGGAAACGGCTGAACTGATCGAAAACTCGTCGCGACGGGTGAACGAGGGGGTCACCATTGCCGCGGAGACCCGCGATGCCCTGAATCAAATCGTCAACAATGTCGTCAAGGTCAAGGATCTGGTCGCCGAAATCAACATGGCCAGTACCGAGCAATCACGCGGTGTCTCGCAGATCAACATTGCCATGAGCCAGGTCGCCAAGGCCGCCCAGCAGAGCAGCCAACAGGCAACCGAACTGGCGGCTTCATCCCATGAACTGTCCGAAGCCGCCAATAGTATGCGGGATGAAGTGGGCCGCTTTCGGCTACGTGAGCGTTCATTGGCTCCCGGAATATCACTGCCCGGTCTCGATCAACTCTCACCCGAACTCATCCTGCAACTGCAACGGCTGCTGGCGGCCCAGAGCGTATCCCGCGAAAACCGGCAGAAGCCACTCCCTGCCAAAAGCGGATCGACGCCCATGCAATCCTCGTCCCCGTCACCATCTTCTGCCAAAGCCATACTGCCACTCGACCAGGACGAAAGAGGCTATGGCGGTTTTTGAGGGCCGCAAGGATGTCCCGATGGTTGTGGCTGTAAAAGCCCGTCCTGCCCCTGAGCCTTGGCTATCGTAGGCAGGATTCCTTTCCCTATGTTTCCACGTGGATTACAGCATGAAAACACTGATACCTTCGTTTCTGGGCGGTTTGGCCCTGGTCAGCCTGGCGGTCGATGCTGCCGATTTTACCCTCACCGCCACGCCTGCCGATAGCCAGATCACCCTCAACTGGACGGCTGTGGCCGGGGCCAAGGCCTACAGCTTGTGTCTGGCTGAAGAAGCCATCACCGACATCCATCAGTGCACCGCCTATCAGGGCGGTCGCTGGGTCGACCGGATGGTACGCAATCACCAGTTTACCGGGCTGACCAACGGCACACCCTACGCCTTCCAGGTGGTGGCCTTCAACACCCGCGACATTCTGGGTGTCAGCAATGTCGTCACGGTTCAGCCCGGCAAACCCGCCAGCCCGCCGCCCCCGACCGGCCGCCTCAACGACACCGGCGTCACCGCCAGCCAGTGCTATCAGGCCGGCAGCAATACCCTGGTCAGTTGCAGCAGCACCAAGGCCCTGGCCCTCAACCCCCATCAGGACGGTATGCAGGGGCGCGACACCAACGCTGCCACCAACACCGACGACGACGGCGCCAAAGGCTTCAGCTACACCAAAATCGATGGCAGCGGCCAGGATTTGCCGGGCTATGCCAGCGAATGGGATTGTGTGCGCGATAACGTGACCGGGCTGATCTGGGAAGTGAAAACACAAAGAGGACTCAGGGACGGGAACAAAATCTACACCAACCAGAACAGCGCCGCTAACGCAGGCGATGCCGCAGGCTTCGTCAAGGCCGTCAATGCGGCGGGGCTGTGTGGCGCCAACGACTGGCGGTTGCCGACGGCGGATGAACTGCAAAGCCTGGTCGATTACGGCATTGCCTCTCCCGGCCCCACTATCGACAGCGATTATTTTCCCAATACCGTGCAAGGATGGTTTTGGTCGTCTTCGCCGTATGTCGGTAGTACCTATCTCTCCTGGGTTGTCTATTTCAGCTATGGCGTTGTCGACTACTACGGCCGCGACTATGCCTACGCAGTGCGGTTAGTTCGCGGCGGTTAGTGTTCGGGTTTTGGTAAAAGTCATGAAAAAAACCGTTTTGCCTCCCGTATACCGGGATGTGCGTCGCCTGCTGGTACACACCGAGGCGATGGTGCAACAATTTTCCAGATACCATAAATACACGGTCGGGACGGATCTGCGGCAACAGGCCATGCGCATGATGCGAACCGTACACCGGGCGGCCTATGAGCGGGAACGCCTGGCCGAACTGGCCGTCGTCGTCACAGGGAGACTGTAGGGGCGACTTGAGTCGCCCCTACAATCCAGCACCATTCCGGAAAGTTATTGTTGGCCAAATCCTGAACGGCTAACCCGCATTATCAAGACAACCCGGCAGAATATTACCGAAGGCATCGTATGAACCACTCTCCATTATCAATTATAAACTATCCATTCCAATGACCCATCTCAGCATCGAATTGGACGAACAAACCGGAATCGACCTGCTCGCCCGCGCCGAGGCAGAAGGACTCAACCCACAAGAATGGGTTGCCCGGCTCGTGTGCCGCCATCTCCACCCGCAGTGGCCCGATCACATACGGGCTTTGGCAGGTGCCTGGCCGGACTTTCCCGAGGCAGAAGAATTGCGCGAGGGTAACGGGCAGGATGCCGCTCGGGAGACCTGGTAAGTGATCGTCCCCGATACCAATACGCTGATCTATTTCTTCAAAGGTCAGGGCAAGGTCGCAGAACGGCTACTGCAAACGCCGCCGGGTGAATTGGCTTTGCCCGCCGTTGTGCTGTATGAGCTTGAAGTCGGGATTGCCAAATCCAACGCGCCGGAACGTCGCCGCGCCCAGTTGGAAGCCTTGCTGGTTTGGGTTGAAGTGATCCCGTTCGGCATCATGGAAAGTCGCTGCGCGGCATGGATACGTGCCGATTTGGAAAAGCAAGGCTGGGACAACCCGAACGTGTTGGTCATTTGTACCCTGAAAGGGTTTTGGTGGATTACGCTTCGCTAATCCACAATCCTCTCCACATCCATTCCAGCGACCTGACAGGGAGACTGTAGGGGCGACTTGAGTCGCCCCTACCCGTGTGGTACACCACATGGCCAGGGTTGGTATCTGCAACTCGACATTCACAATTTTCGGCCTTGGTCATCAAACAGCCCAGTCGTAGCCCATGTAGCCCGGCCATCCTGGCCGGAAAGCGGGCAGGATGCCCGCACTACCTTGCGATATCCATTCATTTCCAATCTGATTCAACGGGTATACCAACATCGAACCGCAACTGGCCTTGAGTCTGCGCAGCCTGTGTCACAAGTTATTGGCCAGCCCGATAAAAGAAGTGGTGGATGACCCGGCAGCGGCCGCCCGTGTGCCTCCACACAAACGACTGGCGAATGCCCGCCCCGGTTGTGGCATTCCGGTGGGCAATTTGACCAGCCAGTTTTTTGCCAATGTCTATCTGGACGCGCTGGATCAGTTCGTCAAACACACCCTGCGTTGCCGTCATTACCTGCGCTATGTCGATGATTTTGTCCTGCTGGCCGATGATCCTGCCACTCTGGAACATTGGCAGGAAGCGATCGCCCTTTTTTTGCGGGATACTTTGCAATTGAGCCTCAAGCAAGGCTCCGGGCAAGACGGTGTGTTCGCGTGTGGCTTGATGCAGCCCTTGAGTCAGGGGATCGATTTTTTAGGCTATCGCGTCTTCACGCATTACCGTCTGGTGAGGCCCCGGGTAGTGCGGCATTGCCGGGCCAAACTGGGACACTGGATGCACAGGCATGTCCGTTTCCAGTCGTGCGGTGGTTTGCGCCTCAAATTGAACAGCCCCGAACTGGCTCAACTGCATGCGGTTCTGGCCAGTTACTGGGGGCATTTCTCCCATGCCAACAGTGTTCGTCTGCGCCGTCGTTTGTGGGCTGAATTTCCGGCCTTGTCGCTACTTTATGACTTATGGCCGGATGGTTCATTACATCCACGCTGGATCGTGCAAGGCGTGACGCTGGGGCAGCAGATTCAGGCGGCACGGGAGGCGTGGCCTGCGGCTACCGTGTTGATTCAGGAAGGGAACCGGTTTTCGGTATGGTATCCCTGGCAAAACCACAGAAATCCGGCGCTGATGGCCAGAGTACCCGACGGGTATGTGCCCCTCTGGTTGACGCGTTACCGTACCCGCAATCAGCCTTATGTAGTCGTGGTGCAAACCGGATGGTTACGCCACGGTGTGCGTCGGCGTGAAATCCGGGAATGGTTCGTGAGTGATACGAGCCGTACTGCGAACGAATGACTGGAAGGGCGGAATGTCCCCGGTTAATATAGTGCAAACCTTATTTTTCTTCGGAGAATCCTGTCATGAGCCTGGTGCAAGACGATATCGATCACATAGAACAGATTGTCAGGAAGCTGGTTACGGATCTGACCCGCTCCCGTTCATTGCATGACTACGACGAATTGGAGCAAAGGGAACGCATCATCCG
>SXGU01089298.1_pt1 | contig 21761 bp, 22 predicted proteins | sample 3174531 | NCBI WGS metagenome assembly SXGU01 (sample SAMN11356863, study PRJNA531348) | freshwater metagenome | isolation source: freshwater sample F1-140 | place: China: Fuxian Lake, Yuxi | collected 2017-12-25 | reverse complement strand
GCGTGGCCTGGGCTTTAGCGTACATCGTGATGCCAGACTGCCCCACTACCTGCACGGCGATCCGGTGCGTTTACGGCAGATTCTCTCGAACTACCTCGGCAACGCGCTGAAATTTACCCAAAAAGGACACATCACCCTGTCGGTTCGTGTACTCAGCCCCATCCGTCTGCGTCTGGACGTTCAGGACACCGGCATAGGCCTCACAGCCGAAGCCCGGGAACGCCTGTTTCAGCCCTTTACCCAGGCCGACAGTTCAACCACCCGCCAGTTTGGCGGCACCGGGCTTGGGCTTTCCATCTGTAGCCGCATCGCTCAGTTGATGAATGGTCAGGTTGGGGTGGATAGCGTGGTCGGTGAGGGCAGTTGCTTCTGGGCAGAAGTCGAACTGGAACCGGCGCACACCGCCCCGAAAGCCGCACCGCCTGTGGATGCGGATGCCACCCTGCCCGACATTAGCGGCTTGCGTATCCTTTTGGCCGATGACAGTGACATGAACCGCATGATCGTCACCAATATGCTGACCAAAGCCCGGGCCGAGGTGCTTGAAGCCGCCGATGGCGCACTGGCGGTGCAGGCAGTCACCCAAAGTCTTACAGACAAGCATCCGTTTGATGTCATCCTCATGGATGTCCGTATGCCGGTACTCAACGGGCTGGCCGCCACCCGGGAGATCAGGCAACTGCCAGGGGGGGAACATATCCCCATCATTGCCCTCACCGCCGGCGCCATGCTGGAGGAGCGGGAAGAAGCCCTGGCGGCCGGCATGAACGACTTCGCCACCAAACCCATCAGCCTGAAGCATCTGCTGGAGCGGATACAGGTCGCCATCCGCCGGGTATAGCCCGGCGACCCTCGCAGGCAAACCATCTGCAGCGTAACGACTCCAGCGGTGTCCCGACCTGAATGCGCTGCCCAATCATCGACTGGTTTGATTCTCAAAAATCGCCTAAACTGCCCGCTGCTCCGGGACTGACCGGTTCACTCAGGATATGGCCCTGAATCTAAAGTACCGATCCACCCGGGCGGTCAGTTATTGTGGGCCAAATCCTAATCATTCAATTTGCCATACGGGAATCCTCATGAATCCAGCCACCCAAACCCTCATCCAGAACTATTACGCCGCCTTCAATGCCGGTGATATGGACACTTTCCTCAATCTGCTGACCGACGATGTGGTACATGACATCAATCAGGGCCAGCGGGAAACGGGCAAGGAGGCTTTCCGTGCCTTTATGAACCGCATGAACCGCAACTACAGGGAGCAACTGGTCGATTTCTGCATCATGAGCAGCGAAGATGGCAGTCGGGCTGCCGCTGAATTCGTGGTACTGGGCGAGTATCTGGTCACCGACGAAGGCCTGCCGGAAGCCACCGGACAAAAATACCGTCTCCCCGCCGGGGCTTTCTTCGACATCCGCGACGGCAAGGTAGCCCGCATCACCAATTATTACAACCTGGAAGACTGGATCGCACAGGTCGGAGGCTGAGGGAATGAGTGAGGGCCTGACCATCCGCCAGTTTACCGGTCATGATTCCGGACTGGCGGCCCATATCGGTGATCTGGCCCGGTTGCGGATCGCCGTGTTTCGGGAGTTCCCCTACCTGTATGACGGCAGTTACGAGTACGAGGAACACTACCTGCAAACTTATCTGAAGGAACCGGAAAGCATCGTGGTGCTGGTGTATGACGGGGATCGGGCCGTAGGAGCGACCACCGGTATCCCCATGCAGGCCGAAACAGCCGAATTTCAAGCCCCCTTCATCGAGCAAGGCTACGACCCGGCCCGGATTTTTTATTGCGCCGAATCGGTACTGTTACCGGCCTATCGGGGCCGGGGCATTTATCCCCGCTTTTTTGCCGAACGTGAACGCCATGCCCGCACCCTGGGCCGTTTCGACTGGAGTGGCTTCTGTTGCGTACAACGCCCACTCGATCATCCCCTGCGACCGCTTGACTACGTGCCGCTGGATCGTATCTGGAGCAAATTCGGCTACAACCGGCACGACGAACTCAAAACGACCTACCCCTGGAAAGACCTGAATGAAACCGAAGAATCAGCAAAACCCATGGTGTTCTGGTTGAAGTCATTGACGGAGACCCCCTCATGAGTACAGCAGCGTTTCGTCTGGCCGCCGCCCAGTACGACATTGGCCGGTTCCGTGATTTCGACGAATACCGGCAAAAAATGACCCGCTGGGTGGACAGCGCCGTAGCCGAAGGAGCCAGGTTACTGTTGTTCCCCGAATACTTCAGCATGGAACTGGTCTCGCTATTTCCGGAGGACGTGCAAAAATCCCTGCCCCGACAACTGGCGGCCATGCAGTCCCTGTTGCCGGATTTCATGATGCTTTGCATGGACCTGGCCGAGACACACGGTATTTATCTGATAGCCGGTTCGTTTCCGGTACGTCAGGCCGACGACCGTTACCTTAACCGGGCGTTCCTGTTTTACCCTGATGGCACCTCCGACTTCCAGGACAAACTGCAAATGACCCGGTTCGAGAATGAACAATGGGCCATTACCGCCGGGGATGCCCTCAAAACCTTCGATACCGAACTGGGCCGTATCGCCATCAATATCTGTTACGACAGCGAATTTCCGCTGATCGCCAGAAAACAGGTGGAAGCCGGAGCCAACCTGATTCTGGTGCCGAGTTGTACCGATACCGTGGCCGGTTATCACCGGGTTCGCATCGGCTGTCAGGCCCGCGCCCTGGAAAATCAGTGCTACGTGGTGCAATCGCCTACCGTCGGACTGGCTCCCTGGTCGGAAGCCGTGGATGTCAATGTCGGTGCCGCAGCGGTTTATACCCCGGTCGACTACGGCTACCCCGACAACGGCATACTCGCCATCGGTGAACTGAATCAACCACAATGGGTATATGCAGACATCGATCCGGCCTCGCTCGCCCACATCCGCCAGACCGGACAAGTGTTTAACTACCGTGACTGGAGCAGCCAATACCGCTGCCTGTAAGTAGCGCACCCACACCACTACCATCATCATCAACGAATAATCACCAAGAGGAGAGAGACCATGGGTTTTATGTCCAACAAACGCGCCCTGATTGTCGGGGTATTGAGCAACCGTTCCATTGCCTACGGTATTGCCGAAGCCATGCGCCGGGAAGGTGCCGAAATCGCCCTGTCCTACCAGAACGACAAATTAAGGGATCGGGTGGAAAAACTGGCCGCAGAGCTCGGAGCCAGTATCGTGTTGCCGTGTGATGTGTCCAGCGATGAGGAAATCGACAGCCTGTTCAGTGGTCTGGCCGGTCACTGGGACGGTCTCGACTGCATTGTGCATTCGGTGGCTTTTGCGCCGCGTGAGGCCTTGCAGGGCAGCTACCTCGATGCGGTCACCCGGGATAATTTTCGCATCGCTCATGACATCAGTTCCTACAGTTTCGCTGCTTTGGCCAAGGCAGGCCGGCCCCTGATGCAGGGGCGCAACGGAGCCCTGCTGACACTCAGTTATCTGGGGGCCGAACGCTCCATTCCCAATTACAACGTGATGGGAGTGGCCAAGGCCAGTCTGGAAGCCAATGTGCGCTCCATGGCGACCTCGCTCGGTGCCGAAGGCATACGGGTCAACGCCATTTCGGCAGGCCCCATCGAAACCCTGGCGGCCAAGGGCATCGCCAATTTTCGCGAAATGCTGTCAAAAGGCGAACAAACCGCTCCCCTGCACCGTAACGTTACCATCGAGGAAGTTGGCAATGCCGCAGCCTTCCTCTGTTCCGATATGGCCTCCGGCATCACCGGCGAAATCCTGTATGTCGATGCCGGATACAACATTGTGGGGCTGGCAGGGTAATAGGCTGGTTGTCCGATCCAGGCCATCCTTGTTACCCCGGCTTGCCCACATCCTCCCTTCATACCATGCTCAACCTCGACTATCTTTCTCATCTGGCGGAAACCCACCGCGCTGCCTTGCCGGCAGTTGTCCGTTCCTTTGAACTGAAATCACATCATTTCCAGCCCTGGCCGGATGTCTCGTTGATGGGGGTGGTGAATCTGTCCAGCGACTCCTGGTATCGGGAAAGTGTGGTACTCAATGTGGAAGCCGCCGTGCGGCGTGGCATGCGTTTAACGGCGGAGGGGGCGCGGCTCATCGACGTGGGAGCCGAATCCACCCTGCTCCAGGCCAACCGGATCGATGCCAGCCAGCAAACCCGGCAATTACTCCCGGTCATCGAACAACTCGCGACGGCAGGGGTACTGGTTTCGGTCGAGACCTATCACCCGTCGGTGACCCGGGCCTGCCTGGAAGCCGGGGCGGCGGTGGTCAACCTGACCGCCGGAAGGGATACCGGGGTGTTCTACCGTTTGGCGGCTGAACACGGAGCCGGGGTGATCATCTGCTATGTACAGGAAGCCGCCAATGTCCGGGAAGTCAGCGATTTTCACCGCATGGAAGACCCAACCACCCTGCTGTACGATTATTTTGCCCGCGAAACCGAAGCCGCCCTGCAGGCCGGTTGCGAACGGATATGGATTGATCCGGGTCTGGGTTTTTATTACCGGAACCTTCAGGACAGTGCCCAACGGGTGCGTCATCAGATGGAGACCTTTCTCAACAGCTTCCGCCTGCGAACCCTGGGCTGGCCGGTTTGTCACGCCCTCCCCCACGCTTTCGAGTATTTCGAGGAGGAAGTCCGCTGTGCCGAACCATTCTTTGCGGTCATGGCCCTGCTGGGCCAAACCGATCTGCTGAGAACCCACGAAGTGGCCCGGGTCAGGGGAGTGCTGGAAACCCTCAAGGTAATGCCGACATGACGGTGGCACTCGTCACCGGCGCAGGCCAGGGGCTGGGACGCGCCCTGGCCATCGAATTGGCCACCGCCGGGGTCAGGGTTGCCGTGCATTGCCATCAAAACCGTACCGGTGCCGAACAAACCTGTGCGTACGTACGCCAGGTGGGTAGCGAAGCCGAGGTGTTTCAGGCCGACCTGAGCCGCGACGATGAGGCCCGACGGATGGTCGCAGAAGTGGCGGCCTGGTTCGGCCAGATCGACCTGCTGATCAATAATGCCGGGGTCTATCAGGAAACCCCCGGGCTGGAGCTGACCGAATCACAGTGGTTCGAGGGGCTCCATACCACCGTCACGCCGGTTTACTTCACCAGCCGGGCCTGCTTGCCCTGGCTCAGATTAAGCCGCCTCAAACGCATCATCAACATCGGTGATTCCGCCTGCGATCATCCCGGAGCCCGTGACATGGCCTGGAGTTATCACGTCGGCAAAACCGGAGTATGGCTACTCACCCGCTCCCTGGCCGCCCATGAAGCGGGCCACGGGGTAGCGGTCAACATGGTCTCACCGGGTTTTCTGGAAAACAGCGTGGGGCTTCCCCCGGCAGACAGCCTGCCGGCCGGTTGTTACGGCACTTTCGATGACATGCGGCAGGCAGTCCGTTTTCTGGCCCTTGAAGCCCCCAGCTATCTGACCGGTTCCAATCTGGTAGTCAGCGGAGGCTGGAACCTCGGATGACGCACCAGGCCCGCACCGTCTTGATTCATCCTTCCTTCCGGGCTGCGGCCTGGCGTACCCGGCGTATCACCTCGCTGCACGAGGCAGCCATAGACCCGGCCTTTCATTATGCGGGAGTCAGGCAGGCAGCACTGTGGCTCAAGGTGCATCGGATTCACGCGCCGGGTGCGGTCGATCCCGACTTTGAGCGGATCTACCGGATGCTGGCTCATGACCTGGCCGGTTCCCTGGCCGGTCAGTCGGTACACGTCATTGGTTTGGGATCAGGCGGTGGAGAAAAGGAAGCCTGGGTACTGGAAGCCCTTGAGCAACAGGGTTGTCATCTGCGCTATACCCCGGTAGACATCAGCCCGGAACTGGCCCTGTTGTCAGCGGAAGTGGCGGAGAACCGATTCGATGGCCCCATATACCCGGTGGTCGGGGATTTATCGCTGCTGGCAAGCCCGGATGACTGGCTGCATGATGAGCCTGCCAGCATCCGGGTCTACACCGCTTTTGGGCTGACCCCGAATTTCACCCCCTCCTGGTTATTGGGACACCTGGGCCGGATTCTGCGACCCTGTGATCGCCTGCTGCTCAGTGCCAACCTGGCCCCGGTCAGCGAGGACGATGCGGCAGGCTACCGCCAGGCCTGCCTCCGCGTGATGCCTCAATACGACAACCCGGAAACCCGTACCTGGCTGCGTCAGGTTCTGATCGACTGGGGGATTGCCGACCACTTGAGTGACCCCGTGTTTGAACTGTCGACGCTGGAGGGCATTACCGGCTTTTTTGCCTGGAGTCAGTGGCTGACCGATGTTCAGTTTGACTGGGAAGACCAACCCTTTACTGCCCGCAAAGATGATCGGCTGCGCTTGTTTTTCAGTTTGCGCTATACCCCCGCACGACTGGCCCGGGTGCTGGTTCCCCATGGACTGAAGCTGGTGCAAGGCGACCAGACCCGTAACCGCGAAGAGGGGGTATGGAGAATTGAGCGATGAAGCAGGCGATCGGCCCAGGCCGGGCTCACAGCCTGCTCCACCTCATGGTTTTGCTGATGGCCTGCTGTTTTTGCTTCAATGGCCGGGCTGCCAGTCTGGATCTGGCGACATCGGCGACGATCAGGGATCTACCCCGTTACGTTGATATACTGGAGGACCGGACGGGCCAACGGCCGGTGGGCTCACTGCTGCAAGGCAGTGATACGGTCTGGTCAAAAACCGGTGAGCAGGCACTGCAAATCAGTTACTCCACCTCGGTGTGGTGGATACGGTTCGAACTGGAAAATAGCGGCGATACACCGCTGACCCGAATACTGGAAGTGGGCTGGCCCTTGTTGAATTACCTGGATGTGTACGTATACGAGGGCAATCAGATGAGCATGCAGGTGTTGACCGGCGATCAGCGCCCCTTTGCCAATCGCCCCCTCAATACCCGCAGCTTTACCATCCCGCTTAAAACTGACCCCGGCCATCATCAAACCGTATTCCTGCGCCTGGCCATGCAGCGCGGCATTTTTTATGCTGTTCCGCTGCATTTGTGGGTCAATCAGGATTTTTACGACCAGCTGAGTATCGAAAATCTCATACAGGGGGCTTACCTGGGTGCCATTTTAGCCCTGCTGCTGTACAACGTCCTGCTGTTTCTTTCTACCCAGGACAATAACCTGCTGCTCTATTCCTTTTATCTGGGCGGATTTACCCTGTGGAACATTGGGTTTAACGGTTTGGGCATGCAGTACCTGTGGACCGATGCCGCCTGGTTCAACCTGCAATTCAACCTGCTGATTCCGGCTTACCTGCATGGGTTATCCACCCTGTTTGTCGTGCGGTATCTGGAAACCCGGGAACGTACTCCGTTCCTGCACCGCCTCATCATGAGTGTCACTGCATTGACACTGCTGGTTATGCCGTTCGCGCTGGCAAACCAGAATGATCCAGACTTTCCGATCGTTGGCCCTGCCTATTTCTTCAGCACCATGAGCAGTTTGCTCATTGTCCTCTACATGACAGCCGGCATCTGGCTCATGCTGCATCGTTTCGGTCCGGCCCGTTACTTTGTCCTGGCCTGGTCCTGCCTGTTTCTGGGCATTTTTATTTACCGATCAACCCAGTTTCCGGGGCTGGGTATACCGGATCATCCCTTGATCAAAAACAGCATCAACCTGGGCTCTGCCCTGGAATTTTTGCTGCTGGCCCTGGCGTTAGGGGATCGATTCAATCGGATGCGGAACGAAAAACTGGCAGCCGAACAGGAGGCTTACCGCCTGCAGCTCAATTACTCGAATGATCTGGCCGAACAGGTGGAATACCGCACCACCGAGTTACAAAACACCATGCAACAGTTGCATCTGGCCCTCAAGGCCGAACAGCAGGCCCAGGAAGAACAAAAGCAGTTCCTCGCAACCGTATCGCATGAACTGAGAACTCCGCTCGCCGTCATCGACATCGTGGCTCAGAATCTCGAGATTGAAGAACCCAATGCCAGTGAAGCCGCCCGTCGAGCCCGTTATGACAAAATTCTGCAAGCGACCCGCCGCCTGTCCTCGCTGCTCGACGACTACCTGGATGAAAACCGGTTTTCACTGCCCCGGCAAGGCCCCCGTCGGCAACTGACTGATATGCGTCAGTTGCTGGAAGATGCGGCCCACTCGGCGCGGATATTGGCCGACCGACACTGTTTGATCGTGGATTCGGACAGGATCGATACCCATTTCACCTGTGACCCCGACCTGACCCGATTAGCCCTGCGAAACCTGGCTGACAATGCTGTCAAATATACGCCACCCGGCACGGTAGTCATTCTCAGTGCCTGGATGGACACCAACGGGGTTAATCTTATGGTTGAAGATGAGGGAACTGGCCTGTCTGAAAAAACGCTGGATCGTTTGTTTTTGCCGGGAGAGCGGGGACAGAATACCGGGGATAAACCGGGCCGGGGAATGGGTCTGTCCCTGGCTCGACGCATGATCGAAATCCAGGGCGGCACCCTCACCGCAACCAGTCAGGCGGGCAAGGGTTGTTCGTTCAGAATCTGGTTACCGGATATACCCCCGCAAACAACCTGCCTGCCCCCTGAAACAGCTTAGCCTGGATAGGGAAACCCCTTGGCCAGCAGACTTTGCAATACGGCATCATGACCGTAAATATCGGAATGAAAACTGGCCTGCCCCTGCTCGTTGGCCAAGACGGTAGAATAAAAAATATACACCGCGATACCCTGTCTGAGGGTCACGTTTTTGGGATTGCCGCCGTTCATGGCGGCTTCTATGCGGTCTTTGGACCATTCCCCCTGGCCTTCCAGTACAAATTCAGCCAAACGTACCGGATCCTGTACCCGGATGCAGCCGTGGCTGAAATCGCGGCGGGCACGCTGAAACAAGCCTTTGCTCGGTGTACTGTGCAGGTAGATATTGTTGTTATTGGGAAAGGTAAACTTCACCAGACCCAGGGCATTTTTGGGGCCTGGCTTTTGCCTGAGTTTCAGCGCACCCGTAGCCAGCATTTCGATATTCCCTGGCGTGGGTTCGTAAACCGGTGAGTTTGGCCCGAAACCGGAGACCAGTTCCAGATTGCTGCGAGCCAGATAACCCGGATTGCGCCGGGCAATCGGCAACAATTCCCGGGCGGAAATCTTGAAGGGTACATTCCAGTAAGGCCTGAACATCACCGATGTCATGTCGGCATGAAAAACCGGGGTATGCCGCCCATCAACGGCCTCGCCCACGATCACGTTCATCTGCACATCGTAATGCCCCAACCCTGTCCCCAGATCATTGCGCGAGCCAAACAACTGGAAAGACGGGATATTGACCATCAGGTAAGGCCCGCGAATGTACTCCGGCAACCAGCGCAGACGCTCCATGCCCATCTGAATCTGGGCGATCCTGTCGGCTACCGGCACATTCAACTGACTTAAGGTCGGGCTACCCATGACGCCATCTGCTGCCAATCCCTGCCTTTTTTGCAGACTCCTGACAGCCTCCGCCAGTTTCGGGTCATAGACCCTGGACTCGATGGAGGCTTCATCCAGTTCGGGCAAGTCCCCCAGTCGGTACAGTAAACGCCGCAACAGGGGAACATCCTTGTGACTTCCACCCGGAGCAAACTTTGCGGGCAGGGCCAGGTGAGGATCCGGTATTTCCTTTTGTATTTGACGGAACCGCAACAAGGCCTGTTTAAGACGGGCATAGAGGGGAAATTGAGGCTCCAACCCGTCAAGGATAATGCCGGGCTGCTCACTTTGGGCGATTTTTTGCGCCAGATCAGGCAAATCCACCCGCTTTGTCTCGATATTGAGTCCAAAATCCACCCGGCGAGGATTGATGCGCCCCAGATAAAGATTGGAACCATAGCGCAACAGGGACAGGCTCAGGGCGACATCAAAACTGGCCACATCCTTGTTATCCACGGTTAATTCCCGACTCCAGTGATTGAGTACATCCGCATCATAATCACTGGCCATGAGTCCCCGCTCATCGGCACTGCTGATATGATCGATGACCGCACGCGCCTGTGGAGTCGGTTGTTCACCGGCCACCCACAAGGGTAACTGCCCGTTCTGCCGGTAAAGGGTTTCGAGGGTCGCCTGGTAATCCGGAAAGGCCGACCAACGCAAGCGGGGATGAACACCTTCCCGAATCAGTGTCTGGAGGTGGGCCGACACCGAATCAGGCAAGGGAGGGGCGGCTGTCGCATCGAGGGAAAACGACAAGAGCAACAGCCAGCAGGTCATCGTTGCCGAGACTATTTTCATAATGAAAGTTACCAAATACACGGAGAGGAAAAAGGTTTGAAACAGGGCGGGTAACCACCGCTAGCGTCATGAGGGAGGCAGCCATCATCATGGCGGTTCGGGGCAGTCTGGCAGGGTTTGACTCACACAACGGCTCGGAAAGAACGTACTTGCCCAAAAAAAGTATCCCGCCTTCGGGTACGGGAATCCGATTCAAATCAACGTCGCGATAGCGATACAAAACCAATCGACACCACTTGCTGCATCCGGGTGGGTCGAACAGGGCTAACTTTTGCCATAATGAGAATTGCTGATCCCGACCTGAATTGGTAGCCATCCCCCTGTCGGATGTCAATGATTATTTGATCGGGCAAGATGAGTCAACCATCACCCGCTTGATCATGGCCCGGTTTACCCGGCCATCGTGCAGGGCACTGGCCATCAGAACGGCTGAAATCCCCATGGAGGCCAGTCTGTGCAAATCCGCCTCATGACGTACCCCTCCGGCAGCAATGAAGTCATGACCGGGATGGCGGGCCATCAAGTCCGCCATCCGCTTGAAGTCAGGCCCCAACGAACTGCCGACATGAGACAGGCTCATGAGAATGACCCGTCTGGGCCACCACTCCGGGTGAGCCAGCACGGCTTCCGGCCCCATCAAGGTATCATTCATGAAATCCAAAGACAGGATGAACTCGTCTCGCCCAGGGGAGAGTATCGACAAATTGTCATATTTGAGCGACTCCGAGCCGATGACTAGGCTAAAATAATCCCTGGTGAATGGATCAGAGGGTCTCGATGGCAAACCCTGATCAATCCAGAATTCAACACCGGAGCAGTGCCGTCCCATTGAATCGATGAGTCTTTCCTGCGCTGGTTTGCCGCCCAGCGCGTCAAGATCGGCCAGATAGATGGTAGAAAATGAATAAAGTGCCAATAACCCCTGCAACACCTGACAAGGTTCCGGACTGGAACACAAGGTACTGACCAGGGGACGATAATGCTCACGGTGCCCTTCCCTGGCATGTACCGCAAGACCGCCCTTGAGGTCGATGACCGGTATGATTTGCATGAGTGTGTTTGATTGTGAATGTTTTGGTATTTGAATATGTAACGGGTGGGGGTTGGGGTGAAATACCGTTACCACCGGCCCTGTTTGAGGAAGCGGAGTGTATGCAGTCCGCCTTGCTGCGGGATTTGCTCGAAACACCCGGCCTCTCCATTACCGCCTTGCGGGATGATCGCTGGCCAGCCCCTCCGGAACTGGAATCCGCGATCACCTGGCGGCATGTGGCCCCGCATGAGAGCATTCAGGCCGTATGGCAGGATAGTCTACTGCAGTGTGATGCCGTATGGCCCATCGCGCCCGAATCCGCCGGTCTGCTGGAACGGCTGTGTCATGATGCTGAATCGGTCGGCAAAATCCTGCTGAACTGTCCAGCCCGTGCCGTGCGTCTGGCCACCAGCAAACGCAACACCCTGGCCCGTCTGGCCCGACATGCCGTACCGGTCGTGCCAACCCGAAAGTTGAAAGGGTATCGACCGGTATTTCCACTGGTCATCAAACCGGATGATGGTATTGGTTGTCAGGGGATCAGGGTACTGAGTTGTGATGAAGAGTGGAATACCGCCTTGTGTGAAGTCGATCTATCCCTTTATGTGGTACAACCCTTGCTAAGTGGAAAAAGCCAAAGTCTATCCGTACTGTTCGATCAGGGTCGCGCCCATTTGCTGAGTGGCAACCGACAAATCGTCATCCGCCGAGGGCATCGAATGCAACTGGAGGCTATTGAAGTGAATGCCTTTCCGTTAACACCGGCCCATCATGCCCTGGCCGATGCCGTAGCCCGGGCCGTACCGGAATTGTGGGGTTATGCCGGCATCGACCTGCTGGATACCGGAGGATCATTTACCGTACTGGAAATCAATCCCCGCCTGACCACGGCCACCGCCGGTTTGCGGGATGCACTGGGCATCAATCTGGCCCGGGCGGTCATCAGTCTGGCTCATCGACAACCCTTTGAGGCGGATTTGCAGCGAACGCTTGACCGAACAATCACCATTCACTGGCCGGTTGCATGAGTATACGGTATATGGGATGGGATGTCGGCGGTGCCCATCTGAAAGTGGCCGCCCTGGATGAGAACGGACAACTACGGATAGCACAGGAACCGTGTCCACTCTGGCTGGGCGTGGCGCAACTGCAATCCGCACTGACGAGACTGGATCGCGGTATGTCACGGATACCGGGATGTCAGCATGTCATTACCATGACCGGTGAATTGGTGGATTGCTTCCCGAGCCGACAGGCCGGGGTCAAAACGCTGACCACCCTGATGCAGCAGCACCTGACACCGGACCCTGTCCTGTTTTTTGACGGCTCGGAGAACTTTCTCGATGTTACACAGGCCCTGATTCACTGGGAACGACTGGCTTCAGCCAACTGGATGGCCACCGCACGCTGGGTCAACCGTTTCCTGCCGGATGCCTTGCTGGTTGACATCGGCAGCACCACTACCGATATTATCACCCTGCGTGACGGTTCAATCCGGACCCGTGGCTATTCCGATGAGGAAAGAATGCGTTACGATGAACTACTTTATACCGGCGTGGTACGTACACCGTTGATGGCCTTGACCCGTCGTATTCCCCATGCGGGCGAATGGATGACCGTCATGGCCGAACACTTTGCCACTACAGCGGATGTTTACCGGTTGACTGGCGAACTCACCGAGGCGGTCGATCAGTCGCCTGCCGCCGATGGTGGCGAGAAAACACTGACCGGCAGTGCCCGACGGTTGGCCCGCATGCTGGGCGCGGAAATGGAATCCTTCCCGCTGGATTATTGGCAGATGAATGCCCGCTTCTGGCGTGAACGCCAGCTCGAACGCATACTGGCCGCACTGGAAAGACAGTTGTCCCGCGACGGCTGGCCAGCCGATGCCCCCCTGACAGGAATCGGCATCGGTCGTTTTCTGGTGCAGGATTGCGCTAGCCGTCTCCGGCGGCCTTACCGGGACATCAATGATTTTTTTCCACCCTGTGTTTCAACACCTGCATTCAGCGCCGCAGATTGTGCCCCCGCTGCGGCACTGGCCTGTTTGACCTCACCCCGGATCACTGGTTTTGCTGATGACGACCCGAATTGAAGAACTGCCCTATTTTGAAGACAGTGCAGCCCTGTTCCTGCCCTGGGCGGAGCGGAGTGGTTCCGTATTCCTGGACAGTGGCTATCCTCATTGCCGACAGGGACGCTATGACATCCTGGCCGCAGAACCGGTCGCTACACTGTTGACCCGGGGTCATCTTACCGAAATACGGGCCGCAGGCGCGATTACCCTGTCTCCGGAAGACCCTTTCGCCCTGCTGAACGCCCAGCTCGGTATACGACAACCACAGCACCCTGATTTACCGTTTTGTGGTGGAGCCATCGGTTATTTTGGCTACGACCTGGCACGCCGTCTGGAAAAAATCCCGGACATGACCGCAGATGAGGAAAATATCCCCGACCTGATCGTCGGCATTTACGACTGGGCCGTCATCGTCGATCATCAGGCGGGCCGTAGCTGGCTGACTGGCCGGGCCGATTCAGCGGCTTTGGCGGCCCGCTGGCCCTATCTGGTACAAACCTTTAGCCAGATTCAAACCCTGGCCTGGCAACAAACCGGGTTTTCGGTACTGAGTGAAGTCGAGTCGAACATGAGCCGGGCCGATTATGGCCGGGCCTTCCGCCGCGTTCAGCACTATATTCATGAAGGCGACTGTTACCAGGTCAACCTGACCCAACGCTTTTCCGCGTATTGCCGGGGCAACCCCTGGGCAGCGTATCAGGGCTTGCGGGTTTACAACCCGGCACCGTTCAGTGCCTTTCTCCACTATCCCCAGGTCCAGGTACTGAGTTCATCGCCCGAACGCTTTCTGAAGGTGCGCAACGGCCAGGTCGAAACCAAACCCATCAAGGGTACCCGACCCCGCTTTGCCCAACCTGCCCGGGATCAGGCCGAAGCCGAGGCACTCAGACACAGTGCCAAGGACAGGGCTGAAAATTTGATGATTGTCGATCTACTGCGTAACGATCTGGGTAAAAACTGCGTACCGGGATCAGTACATGTTCCCCGCTTGTTCGACATCGAAAGCTATGCCACGGTGCATCACCTGGTCAGTACGGTGTGCGGGCAACTGGCCGAGGATCAATCGGCCCTGGATTTGCTCAAGGGGTGTTTTCCGGGAGGCTCCATCACGGGTGCGCCGAAGATCAGGGCCATGGAAATCATCGAAGAACTGGAGCCCCACCGACGCGGGTTATATTGTGGTTCCATCGGGTATATCGGTTTCGATGGCAACATGGACTGCAACATTGCCATTCGTACCCTGATGCACTCGGACAATCGCATTCGTTTTTGGGCCGGGGGGGGGATCGTGGCCGACTCGGATGAAGAACAGGAATATCAGGAATGCCACCAAAAGGCCTCGGCCCTGCTGGATTTACTGGAACAGTTCCGGGTAAAGCGACGTGTCGGCTCCATGGGTCATTAAACTGGGGGGTAGCCTGACCCACTCGCCCTACCTCGATCTTTGGCTGGAGGGGCTGGCCGATTGCGGTGTAATCATCGTACCCGGTGGCGGCCCGTTTGCCGACCAGGTTCGTCATGTCCAGCAAGTGCGCCGCTTTGACGAAGCTACGGCGCACGCCATGGCTTTGTTGGCCATGGCCCAGTACGGTTTGCTGCTCAAGGGGCTGTGTCCCCGTTTACAGGCGACCGACCGGCTTGATCACCTGCTCCCCCTGGCCTCAACCGGACAAAGCGTGGTCTGGTTACCGGGTCTGGAGCTGCTGGCCTGCCCCGACATCCCGCAAAACTGGTCGGTTACCGCCGACAGCCTCGCTGCCTGGCTGGCCGGGTATCTGGAAATCCGGAACCTGTTGCTGGTTAAATCCACCGGCTGGCCGGAACCGCCCCTGCTGTCCACCTTGATACGATCCGGTCTTATCGATCCGGCCTTCGACCGGTTTACACGCGGGACAACACGGTCTGTCTGGCTGGCCACTGCCTGCAAGCCTGTCCAATCGGGACATTGCCTGAATGAACCGGCACAAACATTGACCCGTCTCCATCTGGCGTGAGTGACGGCCCACTCCCGTCAGCCTGTTGCTGCCCGGCGGTAACAGTATCCGAACAGCAACTGCCATTCGACATCCTGTATTGCCAAACACAGGGACTCCAGACTACCGCCTTGCAATCGCGCCATCTCGCATAAATCGACAAAACGATGCGGCTGCCAGCCTGACGGTTCGAGCAGAAAGCGGGCTTCACGCGGAAGTTTATCGCCCTGCCCGCGGGCCAGGAGGCCCGCCTGCTCATGCAGTGCCGGATAAACCGGGTGTTGCCTGACCCGGTCAAACCAGTATTTGCTATTCCAGGCATCCGGCTCACGACGGTGCATGATGGCATGCCAGAAATTACCGGTGTCGTTAATGATGGACTGGCTGATACGGTGACTTTCATCCAGGTAGTTATGGTAAAGCCAGAGGCCGGCCATACAGGCCTGTGCCATGTCCCGATCCACGAGCGACATGCCGACGAAGGCTTGATCTGGTGTCATGCCTTCCAGCACTGACCAGGCCGCTGCTGTCGGCGTACCCGGTCCCGGTGAGGATTGGCGGGGAATGGACAGGAGAGTGGTAAACCCATGACCAAAGGACACAGAATCAGGCATGACTTTCAGGCTCCGAGGGAGAGTGCGATACCGGCAGCCTGCAGATAACCCGATTCCTGTTCGAGATCGGCCCGACTCAGCGGATGCTGCTCCAGCCAGTGTTCTGGAAAGGTCAAACTGACAGCGGCATCGGTAAACTGGATGCGGATATCCGGCAGAAATTGCTCATGCCGGCTGCGATTCAACACGATGGCCAGGCGTAGTAGTATGGACAGTTGTACCGCCACCGTATCCCAGGGAGGCGGTAACTCCCTGAACAGTTTAAGGGAAAATTTACGTCGATGAGCCCGGACCAGCGTGGCCAGCAAAATCTGATCCTGCCGCGAAAAACCAGGGAGATCCGCATTTTTGACGATGTACTCGCTGTGCTTGTGGTACTGACTGTGCGCGATATCCAAACCAATTTCATGCAAACAGGCCGCCCATTCCAGCCACTGTTGCCAGGTTTGACGCTCATTCGTATCCGTAGCAGGAATTTCCCTCAGTAGTTGTCGCAGGGTTTGATGAATATGGGCGACATGAATTTTGTCGACCTGATAGCGGGCCGCCAAGGCTGCAACGGTTTGACTGCGGATATCATCCTGGAACAAACGCCCCTTGAGGTCGTAGAGCAAACCCTCGCGGAGCGCGCTGTCCGACACCCGCATGGCCTGGATACCCAGGGTATTGAACGAAGCATGCAGTATGGCCAACCCACCGGCGAAACTGGGGTAACGATCCGGATTCAAATCCGGAAAATTCTGTCGATCCACAACGCCGGTAGCCAGTACGGTATCGACGAGACGATCCAGACTCTCGCGGTTGATGCCTTCCTTGCACCACTTTCGCCCTACCAGAATTTTGCGCACGGCCCGGACGGTTCCCGAAGCACCAACCGCTTCATCCCAGTTTCCCTGTTGAAAGGCCAGTTGAAAGGGTTCGAGTTTTTGTTCGGCTGCCAGTACGGCTTTTCTGAAACGCTTGGCCGTGATCTTGCCATCATCGAAATGAGCCATGCTCATGGACACACACCCCATCGACAAACTCTCCTTGTGACGGGGCTCATGATCAACACCGATGATATACTCGGTACTGCCACCGCCGATATCCATCACCAGACGCCGTTTGCCATCCGCCGGATAACTGCGACTCACCCCCATGTAGATGAGACGGGCTTCTTCTATGCCGGAAATGATCTCTATCGGATGGCCCAGGGCGCGTTCGGCCAGAATGAGAAACTGGGGGCCGTTGCGGGCCATACGCAACGTGTTGGTGCCTACCGCCCTGACGCTACCGGGAGGAAAATCACGCAACCGCTCACCAAAGCGGGCCAGACAAGCCAAAGCCCTATTCTGGGCTTCAGGGGATAAATGACGTTGCGGCGTCAAACCCGCACCCAGACGAATCATCTCCCTGAGTTTATCGATAACGACCAGTTCTCCCGACCTGAATTCGGCAACGATCATGTGAAAACTGTTTGAGCCCAGATCGACAGCGGCGACTGGCAAGGACGCAGAAGGTGGAACATTCAGCATAAAAATCAGACCCTGGAGGATGGGGCGTTCTTGGGATCGCCGGGAAACAAGGAAACGTGATGCGAAGAAAATCAACCGGAGAGGATCGGTAAGCGACCCTCTTTCCCTGAATGATTTGATAGAATTGTTACAAAAAAACCAGCCGATTACAGCCATTCATGCAGGCACTTTCCATCCGCAATTTGCGTAAAATTTATAAAAACGGTTTACAAGCCCTGAAGGGTATTGACCTCGATGTGGCTGCGGGTGATTTTTTTGCCCTGCTAGGCCCCAATGGGGCTGGAAAATCCACCACCATCGGCATTCTGTGCTCCCTGGTCACCAAGACTTCAGGCCAAATTTCGGTCTTTGAGAACGATCTGGATCGACATCCGCATGAAGTGCGGCGAGCCATTGGTCTGGTACCCCAGGAAATCAACTTCAACCAGTTCGAAACCGTGATCAACATCGTGGTCAATCAGGCTGGCTATTACGGCATTGGTCGACGCAAGGCCTTGAACCGGGCTGAACAGGTATTGACAGATTTGGGCTTGTGGGATCGCCGTAACACCATCTCACGGCAACTGTCGGGTGGCATGAAGCGACGACTGATGATTGCCCGGGCATTGGTTCACGACCCCCGGTTACTCATCCTGGATGAGCCTACCGCCGGTGTAGACATCGAGATTCGCCGGTCAATGTGGGACTACCTTCGGGAAATCAACCGGGCCGGAATGACTATCATCCTGACGACCCACTACCTGGAGGAAGCCGAAAACCTCTGCCGACATATCGCCATCATAAACCAGGGAAAAATCGTGGAGCACAGTGCCATGCCGGAACTGCTGGCCCGATTACACATCAACCAGTTCATCCTGGAGTTGAGACAACCGCTTGACAATGTGCCTGAGATTCAGGGTTATTCGCTGGAACGCCAGGACGAACTCACCCTGATTGCCGGGGTTCCCACCGAACTGGGCATACACCACCTGTTTGATGCCCTCGCTGTACACGGCATTGAAGTTGTCAGTCTCAGAAATGCGGCCAACCGTCTGGAACAGCTTTTCGTGAACCTGGTGGATAGCGGTAAAACCAGTACGTCATAGTGCAAAAATCCGAAGTTCACCCTAGCCTTCCCGATCATCCGATGTACCACTTCATTGCTTTTCAAACCATACTCTGCCGGGAAATCTACCGATTCGTTCGAATATGGCCGCAAACCGTATTACCCCCTGCCATTACGACATCCCTCTACTTCCTTATCTTTGGCCATCTCATTGGTTCACGCCTAGGACAAATGGGATCCGTTCAATATATTGACTATATTGTACCGGGTATTGTATTGATGTCCGTCATTACCAATTCTTATGGCAATGTCGTTGCTTCATTTTACTCCAGCAAATTCCAGCGCAACATCGAGGAAATGTTGATCGCCCCCATTCCTAACGCCCTGATTCTGTCCGGTTATGTGATGGGTGGCGTGATGCGGGGACTGATAACCGGCAGCATTGTGGCGGGTATAGGCAGTTTGTTCACCACCCTGCACGTATCGCACCCCGGTATCGCCGGGGGTGTCTTTCTGTCGACCGCCACGATATTTTCCCTGGCCGGCTTCATCAACGCAGTCTATGCCAACAGTTTTGATGATATCTCCATAGTTCCTAATTTCATACTCAATCCACTGGTCTACCTGGGAGGTGTATTTTATTCAACAACCATATTACCTGATGCCTGGCGCATGATAACACTCGGTAATCCGATGTTTTACATGATCAGTGCTTTTCGTTACGGTGTTCTTGGCATTACCGATGTGGATATTCGGCAGGCTTTTCTGGTGATGGCCGGAACCCTGATCATTCTTCTAATCTGGGCCTGGTACTTACTGAAAAAGGGCATAGGACTCAAATCCTGACCGAAAAACCTAAAGAGGCCCAAACTTTAATTTTACAGGTCAATCGCATGATTCAAAACATACGCGAAAACACAACCTTCAGGGACATGATTCAGCGTCAGTACAACACCGACCCGGCGGACTTGATCCGCATCCTGTGGCTGGTAGCGGGCCTCCTGTGTACGCCCTCCATTCAGGCTGCGACCGACATGGATGCGCAGGAAGGCTTCGCCCAGGCCAGGGCCAAACAACATGAACCCGGTGTCGATCACAGTGGACACGACATGCCGGCTCACCGCAACAATGGTTTTCATGGTGTTTTCTACGGCTATTTACCCTGCAACGACTGCATTGGCATAAAACATACCCTGTCACTCAAACATAACAATAATTATTTGCTGATAACCCAGGTCGTCAAAGAGGCCTCCCGGGAGTTTTATGAAAAAGGCAAGTATACCTGGGATGATGAGGCTAAAAGGGTAACGCTTATTCCCAACAAGGAGGATACCATACCTCGCCTGTATCGTATCAGGGATGAAGGAACCCTGATTCAACTCGATGCCTCAGGCAATACCATCACCCGGGAAGCGGATCGCTATGTATTGCAACGCAGCGACCTGGCCCAAACCCGCGAAGTACACATGCACTAATAATGAGGTTATCCCATGTCTAAAACTCAAGAAATCCCGTTTGATGAAGCCACCATAATCCAGAGACTTCAGGCTGAATTACCTCACTGGCGTTATGAAAATGGCTGGATCCGGCGAAAATTCAAAACCAGCGGCTGGAAGTCCACACTGATGGTAGTCACCACCGTTGGCCACCTGGCGGAAGCGGCCTGGCATCATCCGGATATGGCACTGTCCTACGCTTTCGTGGAAGTCAAGCTGATGACTCACTCCGCCAAAGGTATTACCGAAAAGGACTTTTGCCTGGCACAAAAAATTGAGTCGGTCATACAGTGGAATCCTGCGGAAAGTTCCGAAGGTATACTCGAAGGTACACCGGACGATCCCCGCTTCAAATACCTCAAATATGATCACTGACATGACAGGAATGCGATTTACCCGCCAGGCGGCCCTGTTCGGTTTACTGGGCATCAGTAGTCTTGTTGCGGGGGAGGTAATGGCGGATATCAGTCAAAATGCGGTGGTTCGGCAGTTTACCCGGGAAATGCATCAGCAACACGGTTATGCCACGGCTGAGCTGGAACAACTGTTCTCCCGGGTAAGCTTTCAGGAGTCGATATTGGATGCCATGGCTCGACCTTATGAGGCAAAACCCTGGCACGAGTATAAAAAGCTGTTTCTCACCGAAAAACGTATCGCCGGAGGCCGACGGTTCCTGCAACAGAATCACACTGCCCTCTCACTGGCATCACAAAAGTACGGTGTACCGGCCAGCGTGGTGACAGCCATCATCGGCATCGAAACCTCATACGGTGACAACCCGGGCAAGTATCGGGTAATCGACTCCTTGTCTACCCTGGCGTTCGCTTATCCCAAACGGGCCCATTTTTTCCGCCAGGAACTGCAAGCTTTTCTGCTACTGTGCCGTGAAGAAAAAATGGCACCGGATCAGCCCATAGGATCGTATGCCGGCGCGATGGGCTTTCCGCAATTCATGCCCAGCAGTTTCAGGGGCTACGCGGTGGATGGCAACGGTGATGGACACAGGGATATATGGCATGATCCCGCCGATGCCATTGCCAGTGTTGCCCATTACCTGGCACGAAATGGTTGGGTCAGGGGTGAACCCGTTGCCATCCCGGCCCGACTCACCCGGGGTACTCCCCGGCTATCCGGCAAGATACTCAAGGCTGAGTACAGCGTTAACTCACTCATGGCAGAAGGAATAAGTCCGCTACAAAATGGCCTGCCCGGACACTTGCGGGCAAATCTCGTCAGTCTGGATGAAGCCGATGGAATGGCCTGGTGGCTGGGATTGAGTAACTTCTACGCCATTACCCGCTATAACCACAGTGCACTGTATGCAATGGCGGCTCACCAGCTCAGTCAGGCACTGGAGTCTTCTGCCGATCCTGCCAACAAGGATCAACCATGAACTGTAAACTCTTTATCGGAAATATCAGCGAACAAGTAAGCCAGTACGATCTGGAAAGTCTGTTTGCCCCCTATGGAACAGTGCATACGGCAACCATTATCCGTGACCTGCTGGATGGTCGCCCCCGAGGCTTCGGCTTCGTCATTCTGGACAGCCCGGAAGAAGCCCGTAAGGCACGCGAAGCACTGCATGGCGTTTTTTTCAAGGGACAATTTCTCAAAATCGAAGGGGCGAGACCCCGTACGGAGGGAGTCAGAAGACCAGGTACCTTTTGGGGGCATCGATACAGGGGAAGAAAAAGCGTCGACACGAACGAGGAAAGCACAGAACAACAATATCAGGGCTCCCGGTAATCAAATGCTCGAAAGACCTGACTTTGTTCCACAGCG
>SXGU01220850.1_pt1 | contig 21778 bp, 23 predicted proteins | sample 3174531 | NCBI WGS metagenome assembly SXGU01 (sample SAMN11356863, study PRJNA531348) | freshwater metagenome | isolation source: freshwater sample F1-140 | place: China: Fuxian Lake, Yuxi | collected 2017-12-25 | reverse complement strand
TTTCCTTTTCCCGATATTCCCCCCTTTTTATGTGGGTGGAATTTTTAAGAAACGGGGTGACATGCTCTCTCTCATGGGGGGTTGTTGCTTTATTGTGAGCCTCCTCCAAGGCACTAAACTTGAACACCTCGGTATCCAAACCATCCGGAAAACAATCGTTTGCTGTCGAAAGGTAGTCAACCTTTTGGTGGTTAAACTCTTCAACCACAAGGTCAACCAATTTGGGATCTATCAAGGGACAGTCACCAGTAATCCGAATCACCGTTTTCGGTTGATAGGATTTTGCTGCCTGATAATAGCGGTCCAAAACATCCGTTTCACTTCCCCGGAATACGGGGATCCCAAGCCCGGAAACAAAAACCTCCAATGAATCATTTACTGGTTCTGTGGAGGTCGCTAAAACAATCTGGTCAATGGACTTTGCCAATTGGAGTCGCTGTATCAAGGTTTGAATCAGCGGAACACCTTGAACCTGGCGCATTACCTTGCCGGGCAAACGGGTCGATCCCATCCGAGCCTGGATAATTGCAATTGTGCACGACTTTGTCATTTGGTAGGCCAAGTTCTTGGATCTAGCAAGCTATCGCTAGGAGCAGTTTTCAATTCATTGGCAACAGCGGTAATAAATCGATTGGATTGGTTGGGTGAAACCGCAAGGGCTTCCTTCCAAACAGCCATTTCATTTGGGGTATCCACACCAATTACCAATCGGTCCAAAGGTTTTTTCGCATTAAGGACGGCCCCGATTAGAGCTGCTTGGGGGGAAATTCCCAAAGCCTTTGAAGCGGATTCAACTGCTTCGGGGAAAATCCCTGACCCGGGAAATCGGGATTCGGCCATTTCAGGAGAATCAAGCAAAAGTCCTTGAAGGAAAACGGACCGAAAATCGGTTCGTTGTTGAGCTACCTTAGCGGCATTTAGTTGGCGAAAATCAAGGGCATTTGCAGGGGCTTGGACAAGGCTTGCCCCCAAGGCATTGGCATGGAGAAGCTCATCCGCCGTGTAAACGCTCAGTCCCGGGTTGGCCCCCCTTTCCCCTGCCCGATTCTGAAATTCTGTCCAATCGGCTTCACCCACAAAGCCATGGACCAAAAGGTCCAATTGGGCAGCATTACGAAAGGGATTACACGCTTTATCCAAAGCCCCTTTGGAAAGGCAATCCAAAGGGGACACTTTGTTAACCACTTTTGCCTGGTTCATCCGATCGGTTGCCTGTAACCAATTGGCAAGCCGTTCCATGGCACAACCGTATCCAGAGGCGGTATCAAATGCTCGAACGCCAAATTGCCAAGCGGTTTCAAAAATGTTCTCGGCTTCCGCAATTGAACAAAGTGACCCACCCTTATTGCGTCCATAGGGGATACCAAGTTGAACGGTACCCAGAGCAAAATCTGTTTCCAACCTTAACATCATTATTGAATTATATTTTTGCGAATGGTAGTTGTCGAAATCCACTCATTGGGATCGTCTACAAATTTGCCTGGATTTGCGTGGCCAGTAATCGTTTGATTATAGGTAGTGTATCCTGGGTTCCATGTAAATGCTTTTGAATAGTCCATCTTATAACTATTTACACCTTCAAGGTGTTTGTAAGGGTGAATTACTTGGTCCCGACTGTGAAAATCCAAAATAATTAGCCAACCTGGATTTCTTAGGACACAATCCGCTTCCGATGAAATTTTAAACAAATCTTCCCTATCGCAAAGGTAAAGGCAAAAGCCAAAAATGACCAGATCCATGGAAGAATCCGGCCAAGGTAACCGATCGGCGGTTCCTACTTCAGCAACAAACCCATTTTTCTTGGCAATTGAAATAGCCATTGGGGATGGGTCCAAACCATAAACTTTGGCGCCTGTACTTTTGAAAAGCCTTTCAAACCTAAGCCCATTTCCACAACCGATTTCCAAAATGGAAGAAATTGTATCTGTGGAAAAAATTGGCTCGCAAGCCTCTAAAATTGGATCTCCTACCAATTTTAGATTATCCTTATTACGATTATACCAAGCATCAGCTTCGGTATTTAAAAAAAGATTTTTTTGTTTCATTTAACAAGCCCAAATAAATTAGTAATAAACAGGCTATAAATTAAAAACAAAATTGTCGGAAATAACAAAAACTAAAATTTTTCTATTAATTTTATTGAGATTCTGCTCTGTTACGAATAAGAAAATGGTTATTCTCAGGTGGTTTTCATTTTTCTTCTAAATTACAAGTACCGATTTAATAAATCCATTTTTCGGGATAGGTCGCCGAAAGGCGGAGATTTTGTTGAAATAGCTAAAATTATTCATGCCATTTTCAACCAACCTCGACGGGATATTTCCAAAATGAGATTTTTGGCAACCTGCCCCAATTCAGGAACAAAGGCATGGGCTTTATCCAAGGCTAATTTGAGAGTTTGGACATCTTCAATATATTCGTGGATCAATTGATTTCTTAATTCACGCATGGCAAGCCAATCAGAAGCTGATTCTATCCAACCTAATTTTTCCGCCAAATCAAGATTATCCGAAAAAGACTTTGGCCTTTCGTTCAATGCTATTAACAACTTGGGAAGCAGTTTATCTCCCAGTATATCTTGGAGTCGACCAAACCGAACCACAAAGGTTTCCAAGGCATTGGCAAGGAGATCATCTGTTTCCAAATCGGAAAGTACCCAAGACATTTGATTGGGTTCAAAAAGAGCCAAGTCCGAACGGTGAAGGAGTTTTACCTGTTTTTCCACAATTCGAACCAAAAACCGCAAGCGTTCCAAGGTTGGATCCAGCGGTTTCAAGCCAAGACCCCGTCCCGGGCCGCCACAACATGGATAGGCAAGGTTTTCAGGTTGGGGGCGGCCAGGACCACATCCACTTTTCTGCCATAGGAATTTCTGGATAGTAGGCTTGCCATTTGGGCGATTAACCAAGGAGCATTTTCTACTGGTTCATTCACGGATATGAAAATATCCCAGTCGCCGCCTTTGGCATTATCATCCAAGCGAGAGCCAAAGACAAAGGCGGTTCCATGGCCTTTGGTAAGCTCCTTGGTTACGGCCCGAATCATGGCCCGATCTTTTTCGGTTAGGCGCATGAAAGATTTGGTTTTTGATCCAAGATCCTAACGGACTGAATGACTCGATCAACATCCACTTGGGTCATCTCCGGAAAAAGGGGAAGGCTTAACAACCCAGCATAGGCCGCTTCCGCATTGGGGCATTTTCCTTGGCCATATCCAAATGACTTTCGATACCAAGGCTGGAGATGGACTGGGATATAAAGGACCTGTGTTCCCACTCCCCTTTGGCGTAATTCATCCATTACTTTGGTTCGGGTTTTGCCCAAAGCAGCAAAATCCAATCGGGGGGAATAGAGGTGCCAGGAAGTCAAGGATTGGTCGGCAGGGTTCCTCAGGGCGGGAATCTGGACCCAAGGAACATTTATAAAAGCAGCGTTGTAGGCGGCCACGATTTCCCGCCGGCGTTCGACAAACGAATCCAGGCGGTTTAATTGGGAATTTCCCAAAGCGGCCTGGATTTCGGTTAACCGGTAATTGTAGCCCAATCCTTGCATTTCATAGAACCATGGTCCTTTTTCTGCGGTTGGGAAGCATGCCTCGGGCGATTCAAATGTCGAGTGATTTCGTTCCATGCCGTGGCTACGAAGGAGTCTAGCCTTTCTGGCATAGACATCGTTGTCCGTAACGAGCATACCCCCCTCGCCTGTGGTCATGGTTTTAACGGGATGGAAAGAAAAGGTGGTCATGTCGGCCCACGGATGGCCCCCCATTTTGTAGATTTGTCCGTTGTGTTCAAAGGCGCCCCCAACGGCGTGGCAAGCGTCTTCGATAATGATGGCGCCTTGTTTTCGGGCAATTTCGGCAAGGGTAGGCATATCCGCAGACTGGCCTGCGTAATCCACCGAAACGACTGCCTTGGTATCCTGTTTCCAAGAGGATTCCAAAACCATGGGATCAATGGTAAGGGAAACGGGATCGACATCGACAAAATCAGGTGTCGCTCCAACATATGCCGCACAATTGGCGGATGCCAAGAAGGTAATGGGGCTGGTAACGACCCTGTCCCCTGGACGGATTTCAGCAACGAGCATCGCAAGATGCAAAGCGGCGGTGGCGTTGCAAACCGCGATGGCATGTTTTGCTCCCACCTTTTTTGCAAACGCATCCTCAAAGGCCTCGATCCGAGGACCAACCGTTAAAAAAGGGGATCGTAAACAATCCACCACGGCGGAGATATCTTCTTCGGAGATGGACTGACGGCCGTAGGGAAGGGTGGCAATCAAACGGGGATCATCTTGTGTTTTTTGAGCATTTCCATGAGTTCAGGACCTGAAATCCATTGTTTATTGGTGTCGCTGGAAAAGCGAAACCCTTCCGGGCAAGCCACTCCGGTATTGGCCATGGGGTGATGATCATGGGCCCCTTCAGATGGTTCCGGAAGGATGGCATAATGGTCATCCATTTCGCGGGTATGGCGGGAATCGTCTTCTGTAATCATGATTTCGTGGAGTTTTTCACCCGGGCGGATTCCTACGATTTCCTGCTTGCATTCGGGTGCCATAGCGGTGGCCAAATCTGTAATTTTCATGGAGGGGATTTTGGGAACATAGAGTTCGCCGCCATGCATCCGAACAAAGGAGTTGAGGACAAAACGGACTCCCTGATCAAGGGTGATCCAAAAGCGGGTCATGCGGGGATCAGTGATGGGAAGGACACCTGTTTTGCGGCGACCGGTAAAGAATGGGATCACACTTCCCCTGGATCCCATCACATTGCCGTAACGGACCACCGAAAAACGGGCTGGATGAGTTCCTGAATAATTATTGGCATTAATGAAAAGTTTGTCTGAACAAAGCTTTGTTGCACCATAAAGGTTTACCGGATTGGCTGCTTTGTCTGTGGAGAGGGCGATCACTTTTTTAATACCCCTGTCGATGGCGGCGTCAATGACATTAATGGCACCATGGACATTGGTTTTGATTGCTTCAATGGGGTTGTATTCGGCGGCAGGTACTTGCTTCAAAGCAGCCGCATGAATGACATATTCCACTCCATCAAAGGCCCTCCGGAGGCGATCCGCATCGCGAACATCCCCCAGAAAGTAGCGCAAACAGGAATATTTGCGCTCGGGAAATTGCTCACGCATTTCAAATTGTTTTAATTCATCCCGGCTAAAGATGACTATGCGCCTCGGGGAGTATTCCGTGAGCAGAATTTCCAAGGCTTTTTTGCCAAAAGACCCGGATGCTCCTGTGATTAACCAAGATGCGTTTTGAAGATTATCTGTCATGGAAAGAGGTGCCAAACTATTGGTGATTGAAAGCCAAAATCAGGGGAAACCTTGCCAAATAAGGACTTACAAATGGGGTATTCCTTCAAACGGATTTTTGGACCCGTGCTAACAAGTAATGTTTTCGGTGGGGATTGTCGGAGGATTTCAAGATACCCAAAAATCACCCTTAACAAATTATGGAGACCTAAACAACACTTGGAAGGGAGTGCATTCGACCTACTTCTTTGCCAAAGTGTTTCAACCAATCCTCAATTTCGTTAGCGAGGGAAATGGCATTCATGCGGTTTTCCTCGAGGCGTTTTGCATCCACGGACAAATCATAGGCATGGACCATAATGTGCCGAAAACCCATAAGGGCCTGAAGAGACATTTTGTACTCAAGGGGATAAAATGCGGGCCGAATTCCCGGAATAGTAAGCCCCAACCGGTCAAGGAGTCCTTTGTGCCATCCATGATTCTTGTCCAGGTGGTTTTCAAAGGCTCGGGCAATTCGCAGAAGCATATTCTCAAAAATGTTGTAGCAACGGACAAGTTGAAAGGCCGAGGCATCATTTCCCTGTTTCGTTTGGGATGCCCCGTATTGGTCTGCCAGTTGAACTGCTTGTTTTAACAAAAGGATATCGGAAAGAAGTTCTGCTTGCAGGGTGGCCCAACCTACAGGGTCCACAACTCCCCTTCTTTCAAGATTTTGTCACGAAGTCGTGACTCATCCAAAAAAACAACATCCACATCCCGTTTTAAAGCACAAATCAGTGCTCCCACCAACTGGGAATGCGATATGTGGTTCGGTTCGGTGGCCAAGGCCAGGTCGACATCGGACCATTCGTTAAAGTCGGAAGGCCTAGCTAACGATCCGAAAATCCAAACCGTTTGACCGGGAAGAATTTCCTTGAGCGTGGAACGAAGTTGTTTTCTTACCTGGTGGCAAAGAGCAAGTCGCTTTGTCTTGATCGATTCCTGGTTAGCAAGGAGCAAATTGCTCAAGAATTGGATCCAGCCGTTTTCAAGGGCAGATTTCCACCCTTGTGTGTTAATTGATTCCAAACATCCTGGAGGCCCAATGAATCCACTTTTTCCCCCAACCAAAGGTGATCGATCACCACGGATGGGTTTTGCAGAATCCCCGCAATATCCCCCAAGTGTTTCCCCGATCCTCCTTCCCGGTAAAACTCCATTTTCCTCAAAATAATATATTCAGGTGGGGCAAGGAAAACGGAACAGGGCCCAATATTTGTTTCTTTCCGATGGGTCAGGGCCCAATGGTGAAGTTCGTCCTGACCTTTGAAATATTAGTCTGCTTTAAACCCGGATTTGAAATCGATCAGGTTACAATGTCCCCGATTGGGGCGCCGGATTTCCACAATTAAAGATTCCAAAGAGGGAAGGTAGTAGGAGTTTTGAGAAAAATCCGTGACCAATTGACCCGCTTGGGCTCCTGTCACTTCAACCACAATATCTAAATCGTTGGTCATTCTCGGTTGGCTGTAAAAGCTTGAACCCACCGAACCAGTAACCACATAGGATATTTGGTGTTTTCGCAAAACGGAATCGATTCGGCATAGAAAATCAAGGATTTCATTCACGCCCAAAAAGCATCATCCGGACCACCATCTGATCCTTGACCGATTGGTCAAGGTTTGGATGGCGGGCGGCGATTCCCGCCGCAGCCAGGGATTTGGCAGTGTGCCAAAAATCATCAAGTTGTTTGGCCTTTTGTGCCATGGACATCCGGGAATAGATTCCGGATTGAATCCTCTCCGCCTCAAGGTCTTGGGTATAACCCAATGCCTGGTGGGAATTGTCCAAAGAGGTGTTACTCAAAACTCGGGAGATCCAAACAAATCATTCCCTGGATTCGAAATGCCTTTCCCGGGTTTGGGAAGCCCATGATTGGGCGTAAATCCCACCCAAGGCGACCAATTGCTGATGATTTCCTGATTCTGCCAACCGACCCTTTTCAATAACCAAAATCAGATCTGCAGCAAAAACGGTAGATAGCCTATGGGCAATAACCAACCGGGTCACCGAGCGATCGAGATTATCAATGGTGTGTTGAACAGCTACCTCTGAGTTGGTATCGAGGGCAGAGGTTGCTTCATCCAAAATCAACAAATCCGGATTCCGGATGAGCCCCCGAGCAATGGCAAGTCGTTGGCGCTGACCCCCGGAAAGCATGAATCCGCGTTCGCCAATGAGGGTGTCGTAGCCTTGGGGAAGTTCGTCAATGAAGCTGGCCGCCTGGGCAGATTGGGCTGCTGTTTGGATTTGTTCGAATGTGGCTTCGGGGCGAGCAAAGGCAATATTTTCCAGAACCGTGGCATTAAAAAGGATAGTGTCCTGGCTAATGACCCCAATGCGATTACGCCAGGAGGCGGTATCCAAGGAAAGGAGATCTTGTCCATCGATTTTGATGACACCGGATGTAGGCTCATAGAGTCCAAGTAGGAGGTCAGCAACGGACGATTTACCACCTCCTGAGGGTCCCACAAGGGCAATGGTTCCCCCCTTTGGCAGGCTAAAAGAAAGGTTGTCTACAGCCGGAGTATCCCGACCAGGGTATTGAAGAGAGACGGATTCAAAGGTAATATTGTTTTTGAATCCGTTAAATGGTGAACCACCTGTTCGAGTGTATCGCAATCCTTTTGAAATAAATAATTCATCTACGATTCGAAGTCGGGCAACTGTGGATTGGATCTGGCTTAGGGTCCCTGTGACAGTACTAACTCGGCTCGAAAGCCTATTCAAAACAGCAATGAAAGTAAGGAGACTTGGTAAAAGGTGGGCTTGGTCATGACGAAACAAAAAGAATCCAATGAGTAAAAATGCCCCAAGCCCAACCACCATGATGGAGTCGGAGATGGGGGTAATGAGCGCCATCCGTTTTTGCAAGGATAACAGGTTTGCCATAAAGGCATCCTGCAGGTCAATAACCTGACGCTGGGCAGAATGTTGGGCGTGGTAGGAATGAATCAGGCGAAGGGATGTAATGGTTTCCACGATCCGACGGGATAGTCGTGCTGATAAGGATTGGAGCGAGAGGGAAAGCTTGCTGATTTTTTTGGTAAGGAATTTTTGGATCAGGATGACAAAGCCAAAGAGCAGGATTGTGGCAGAAAAGAGCGGAATCGAAATAAAGCACAAGATGGACACATAGGCGATTATGGTTGCTGTATTGATCAAGAGATCAAGGCCACTTCGCAAGGAAAAAGCAACCGCTTCCCCGTGACCCGTAACATGGTTGGTTAATTCCCCTGCCTTGAACTTACTGGCGGAGGCAAAATCAAATCTAAGGATTTCCTCAAAGATCATGCGTTGGACGGAGGCCGCAATGCGTGAGGCAAGAACTGTGTTGGATAATGTGGCAGTAATGGTTGTTATGGACCTAAGAATTTGACAAAAGACGATTCCGATTACTACCAAAATAAATTTGGCAGGAAGGGTCCATTCGATAAATAATTGGCCAACGGCCGTTTGGGAATCAAATATAGCCGCCTTATCGCGATTTGCCAAAAGGTCCAAAGCTGCGGCAAGGAGGGCAAAGGTTGTGCCCTCAAAAACGGCAGAAAGCATTCCAAGACCCGCGACGACCAAAAACATGGGAAGTTGGGGCCATGCCGCCCGCCCAATCAAACGATAGGCCGGGATTTCATACCATTTGGTTTTTTTTAGGCGATTTTTGAAACGAACAATTGTCGATGGACGAGGGGCCGTAGGGCCTTGGTCCCAAGTTTTCGAGGAACGATCCCTAGGCTCGAAAAGTTTTTCTCCTTCCGATCTTTCAGAAGGCTTCCATTTAATAGTGGTTGAGGACATTTAGTTGGTTGAATTTGGTAACATTTTTCTAAGTCGGACATCCAGCCGATCAAGATTGGAAGACTTGGAAAAATGCGATTTGTAGGTCTGGAAACAGCGTTCTTTCATAGCCGTTTGGGCGGTTGGATTACGGGCAAAAGCAATAAGGGTTTGAGCAACCGACTCTGAAGTGTTTGGACTTAATGTCCAACCAATTTCATGTTTGGTCACCCAATTGGAAAGGGAAGCTTCAGTCAATCCCGCAAAAAGCACCGGCCTACCGATGGCCAGAGACCCGAAAAATTTGGATGGAACGACGCACCCGGTCCATTCCGGGTTAAGGCTGGCAACATGGATATCGGCCGCTGCCAACCGGGTCTCCAATTCGGATTCCGAGGCAAAACCTGCAAACCGGATATTGGTATCCTCAGGAACCAAGGCCGCTTTTAATTGGTCAACCCTATTTCCTCGAACTGCAAAACAAAAGCCCATGGATTCATGGCGAAGTTTTCGGGCAAGAGCCAAAATATCTTCAAAAGAATGGGCCCTCCCAAAGGACCCACTATAAAGGAGGCCAAATTGGGCATTTCCAAAAAGTTCCGAACGAATTTTTGGATCCGGTCTGGGTATGGATTCTGGTTCCACCAAGGCCCAAGGAGTCAATTCCATTTGGTCCGTTTCGGGAGCGTGAGTGACTAGCCGTTTGGCCATACAGGGGCCCAGGTTTGCAAGAAGGTCCTGTTTATTCAAAATGAAATGCGTCAAAGCGTTAAGCGATCGACCGGTAACGGAATGTTTTTGAAATAATCCTTCTGCAAACAAGGCATCCGGGTATAGGTCGAAGCACCAGTGAACCAATTGCGTCGAGGGAAACGAGGCCTTCCAGGCCAGGGAGGAGGCAACAGAAAAAATGGGATCTGTGCCGGTAATCATAACATCTGGAGGGGATGATTCCCAAAAGGCCCGAAAAGCCCAACTGACGGCCATCCACAGGGCATTGCCAACACGGCCGAAGGTGCGATTTTGGGGCCAATCCGGCCTCCATATTCGGTGATAGGGGATCCCATTTTTAACCTCCGAGCGGGGAAAAGAGAGCTGGCTTGTCCTGCAAGATCGATTGGATCCGAAAAGCCGAACCGTCCAACCACGCTCATGCAAACCCGTTGCCAAATCTCCAAAATGACGGGCACTAACAACATCATCAGGGGGGAGGAAATGGTAATAGACATCAACTCGAGGCACTCAATTACTAATTGGCTAGGATAAGTGAGAAATCAATACACCGGACAAGGTGCATTGGTAATCATTTGATCGTGGATCCAAGCATAGGTGCGCTCAAGACCATCCTTGAGACGGATGGATGGGGCCCAACAAAGCTTTTCCTTGATGAGGGTATTATCACTATTCCGCCCATTAACTCCCTTAGGGGCATTAAGGTTGTAATGTCGTTTTAATTTTACACCACCAATTTCTTCAGCAATATCAACCAATTGATTGATGGAAACCATTTCATCACTACCCAAATTAAGTGGTTCAATGATTTCACTATTCATGATCATTTGAGATCCTTTTGTGCAATCATCAATAAACATAAAGCTTCGGGTCTGATTGCCATCTCCCCATATGTCAATGGAATGGTTGCCGGACAATTTGGCCTCAATGACTTTGCGACAAATGGCAGCGGGGGCTTTTTCACGGCCTCCCTTCCAGGTTCCCTTGGGTCCATACACATTGTGAAACCTTGCCATTCTTGCAATCAGGCCAAAATCTTCACGAAAGTGCCGACACATCCGCTCCGAAAACAGTTTTTCCCAGCCATAACCATCCTCAGGCATGGCAGGGTAGGCATCGGATTCCAAAAGGCCTGGAATATCAGGCCTTGTTTGCTTGCCAGCAGCATAAACGCACGCAGAAGAAGCAAAGAAAAATCGTTCTACTTTTGATTCTTTTGCTGCTAAAAGGAGGTGGGTATTAATCAGAACGGAAAGCATACAAAGGGCTTTGTTGTGTTCAATAAAGCCCATGCCCCCCATGTCAGCCGCCAAGTTATAGATTTGGCTAACACCATTAACCACTTCCAAACAAGACTCCCATTTTTGGAGGTCGAGGGATATTGATTCAACCCTTGGGTGAACTTGCCACCAATCGCTTAAGGGTTTTTTATCTACAGCCCTTATCCGCACCTCGCTTAACTTGAGGAGTTCGGCAACAAGATGGCCTCCGATGAAGCCACCGGCCCCGGCAACTAATATGGTTTTCATTTTTAAAGAGGTTCGATAAGTTTGGACAAAAACGAGGCAAACGCTCCGCTAGCCTTGTTTCGGCAAACCCCCATTTTATTGGGATTGCCTAAGGCCTTTGCGGATCACTTGGAATCTTAAAGACTATTGTGGATAATTTCTTCGAAAGATTCAAGCACAAGCAGGAAAGATTTTAAATAAAATTTCCATCCTTCCCTAATTAACCCTCGCGAGCCCCTCCCTATCACCAAACGGGGTTCTGGTTACCCCTAAACCACGGGGAATAAGGGGCCTTGCAAATGTGAAAACCTTGATTTAAGCTTAATATATATTTTTAATACATTGTTATATATGTATATTTCATTGCTCCCGGTAAACCTGGCTGGAATGAAACCAAGTTTCCCCCATTCCAACAGAAATCCCCGATCTGCAAATCAAACCCATTGTCTGGCAAATCGCCTGCCCCTTGGTTCCGTGATTACCTTGTAGGGAAAATCAGGGGATTATCGAGATTGGAGTTTGCAAATGATTTGGGTTAAAAGACTAAAAACTTCGCAACCTAACTAAAGTGGCTTTGAATCCATCCAATCTAAATAATTACCTCTTCAGGAGTTACGCCAAATTTGAATCCATAGCGGGCCCACTGGGATTGTTTTTGGAAATCGAATTGGAAATGACATTGACAGCCACCTTTTTTTAGCCATAAAATCCTTTAATGTGCTAAAAATCTGGATCGAAACTGCTCCTTCCATAAATGCCTTCAAGGTTGCCTTAGGTTTGGTTTTTGTTTTTTTGCCAAGCTTTGGCTATTGTGATATAACTGGAATAGCAATCGCCAGGAATACCGGCTCCGCCAGCGCCGCATCGGGGGGTGACAATCTCAAAGTTTCTTTCATTACTCCCACCACCGGGAACGGTTTTGACTCCCTATTTCTTTCCAGTCTTAAATTATTTACTTTTACAGTCTCCAATGTTACAAACCCAATTATAGCCAAACTTTATGATTCCAATGGGATAACCCAGTTGGGATCAGATTCCCATCTTGCTTACAATTTTGCCCATTCCACAAATAGTTTTATTTTTGACAATTCCAATTTTGGTAATGTTTCATTAACTTTATCACAAACTTATTATTTGCACATTACAGGCCTTGACGGTAGCTTGGGTGGTCAATACACATCCTATGCCGACGCATTGGTGACGCCGACATCCTTTGGAACTCCTGGAGCATTTTTTACATCTCCAACCATAGTAAATACTGAACTTAACCTTGCCAATCTCGGATTTGAATTAACTGCCCAAACATCGGTTCCTGAACTATCTTCGTTCATATTAACATCAATTGCCATCTTCTCTTTTGTTATATTTAAATTTTTCATAAAATTAAAAATACGATAAAAATCTATTAAAATAACCATCTAAATTAAGTATCTGTTTTACAACAGTTGACATACACATTCAAGCAATTATAGCAACTCCCGGATAGTTTCGAAATCAACATTTTTCTTGGCCAATGGCCCGAATTAAGGGCTTCCCCGTCAATGAAATGAACCCAGCAAAACCAACCTTCATCGTTTTCCACAATTTGCCCCTACCCGGTTGCCGGGATAGAATACACCGCCCTCACCCTTGACAATTCCCCGTCAAAAGCCAGAAATCGAGAGCTTTTTTGTATAATGATTGTTAATAGCTATCCCTGAAAGAACCAAATGATTCCTACCATTGCGATTGTTGGCCGTCCGAATGTGGGCAAATCCTCCTTGTTGAATGCCCTTGTGAGAAAACGCATCTCCATTGTGGATCCCACAGCTGGGGTAACCCGTGATAGAGTTACCTTTCCCATGGAGGTTAAAGGCCTTCCTTTTGACCTTTGCGACACCGGAGGCATGGGAATTCAGGATGTGGACAACCTGACCGAGGATGTGGAAAACCAAATTCGGGCGGGGATGGATGAAGCCGTTGCTTTGCTCTTTGTCGTGGACGGCAAGTCTCCCATTACCAAATTGGATTCTTTGGTGTCCGACCGTATTCGTTCGTCAGGTAAACCCATACTGTTGGTCATCAACAAGTGCGATCATCCCGAACAGGATATTCAATCCGCCGAGTGGATGCGGGCAGGTTTTAGTCAATTTGTCTGTGCCAGTGCCCAACAAAGCCGGGGTCGGGAAGATATTTTGGATTGGATTTTGAAACATCTTCCCAAGGAGGGGGAAAAACGGGCTGAACCCGCTTTGACCATCGCCCTGATCGGACGCCGAAATTCAGGCAAAAGCACTTTCCTCAACTCCCTGGTGGGTTCCGAAAGGATGATTGTAAGCGAGGTTGCGGGAACCACCCGGGATAGCGTTGATATTCACCTGGAACGAGATGGCCAAACCATTGTCGTGATCGACACAGCCGGCGTTCGGAAGCGCAAAAGCGTCAACGGGGATATTGAGTTTTACAGCTTAAAACGAGCTCAGCGGGCAATGAAGCGGGCCCATGTAACACTCCATTTATTGGACTCAAGCCTCCCCATAAGCCGGGTTGATAAGCAGTTGGCGGACTTTGTTCTGGAGCTGGGTAAACCTGTGATTTTTGTGGCCAACAAATGGGACCTGATGGCTCCACGGCCCACCGGCGATTATGCGGACTACCTTCATAAGGTATTTTCCTTCCTGGATTTCGTTCCCGTGGCCTTTACAACTGCCAAAACCGGTCGGAACCTGGAAGCGGTGATTCATTTGGCCCGCCACCTCAACAAACAGGCCGGACAAAGGGTCACAACCGGGGAACTCAATCGGGTTATTCATGAAGCCTTGGCAACCAATCCTCCCCCGGTTCGTAGATTCCGCCGGGCCAAAATCTATTTTGCCACCCAAACCGAGGTCCACCCTCCCACTATTATCTGTTTCACCAACGGCCCTGATTTGATCGAGGAGCCTTACCAAAAATACCTTATCCGGGAAATCCGGAACAAACTGGCATTTAACGATGTCCCCATCCGGCTTCTTTTCCGGGGCAGGGAAGGCTTGAACAAAGAGGACAAGGAAGAACCGAAGGAGGGATCCATTCCGAACGATGCTCAAATCGAAGCCGCCACGGGAATTCCTCCCTTGGATCCCAAGGCAAGGTTACCCAAAATACCGTTTCGAAAAGGCCCTCCCAAAAAACCGGAAAAAGCCCGTAAAAACAAAGAAAACCCCGGAAAGCCAGGGGTTTGGAAAGGATTGTGATTTAAGATTAGAGAACTGAAAGGATCAATTTCCTAACTTTCTTAGGCAATTTTCAACCGATTTTCTTACATCCTGATCCGGGTCATTTACCATGGACCGGATCCTGGATTCAGCCCCTTTTAGGGCATCCTGCCCCATCGAACCCAAGGCCCTTAGGCATGCCCACCTTACAAACGGATCCGAATCATCCAACTGTTTGGTAATTTCCCTGGCCGCTGGGGTCGCAAGGGTTCCGAGTCCTTCCAGGACATCGATGGCCGCCCGTCGGACTCGAATATCCGGATCCCGTAAAGCCTCTACCAAAGTCGGGACTGTACCCCGGATCGGCGAAGCTAAAACATCAGGAAAATCAAGGCTAAGGGCTTCCCCTTGGCGATTTCTCTTGATTCGTATCCCTGCCAATTCATCTAAGGTCCGCTGACAATTGAGGCGAACCTGTGAATTTCGATCAACCAGTCCCGTCCCAAGGGAAGGCAAAAAGGCTGTCCATGCCTGAAGCAAGGGATCCAACTCCATCCACTCGGTCTGCATCAATCGACGAATTTCCGCTTGGTCCACCCCAGCCAAAGCCTGGCTCGGATCCGTGATCATGGAGCTGAATAGTGAAGCCGTTAACCTCAACGAATCCGAACTCAAAATGCGAACTTGGGATTGCGAATCTTTAAGGCAAAGGAGTGCCACGGGAATCAGTTTGGCGGCATGTTTGGATAAAGCTTCTCTTCGAAGATGTATCGGGTGATTTGTTCCCCGAGCCAAATTTCCCGGAAGCTGTAGGCGAAGTAGGGTGTCGATACTCTCCGCCGCGGCCAATCGGATTTCCGCAATGGGATCGACCACTAATTCGGTTAGGATGGGCAACATCAAATCCGCATCGGCATGGATTCTGGCAAGGGTTAGGAGGGCCATTCGCCGGGTTTCCACTGGCCCGGTTTTGACCAATCGAGTCACATCCGGCGCAACCTCCTGGATCAATTCGCTTACCAATGGCGATTCCTCGGCTTGCCTGGCAAGGTCTGGTAATTTATCCAAAAGGAACAAAATGTTATCCTGGTTTTTGGATTGAAGAACTGCCTTGTACTCGGTTCCAAGTTGTTTTCCCAAACGGGCCCTGGCTTTTTTGTCCGAGCTTGAGGAAGGGAGGTCAGGTTGTTGGTCCCTCCACTCGGGAAGCAAAAAGGCCTCCCTTCGTTCACGGATGTTTTGAAGGCCTTCCATTGCCTTGGTTAACCGTTGGGTGCGGGCCTCAGGCGTTTCGCCAACATGCCTAAGGGCGGTCCGAACCGTTTCCACAGAATCAGGCAATGGCCCAAATTGTGCAGAAAGGGTGAATCCGGCCCCAATCCAAAGTCCCAAACTGACAAATAATGCCTTGGGGTCCAGGATTGCACTATTTCCCTTTTGGCACCAAAGGGCGGAAAAATTACGGGTTGCCTTGCTGGATTTCATGATAAAACCTTGCCCTAAAGGGCGCAGGGTCTTGTTAAGACTATCTCCCAAACATGGCCTATAACCACTTTGGCGGTACAAAACCAAGACCACTTGGAAGACGGTACAAAAGAGCCCTGAAAATGAACCAGGAGGAATCCAGGTCACAGGTGCGTCCAGAATCCCCAAAGGATAAAACCCCTTAACGGCATTATCATCCCAAACCTTTATAATTAATTGTGTTACGACATTATCATTGCATCGTTTTTCTTGATCCGCCAGGTCAGGTGAAAGCCATGTTTGCCGACAAATGATGCCCAAAACCAAGGATGGAAGCAATGGTTGCAACCATTAAAGGGGGGGCCATTGCCCGTTCCCGCCTACAAAACATAATCCGGGTATCCTTCCATAAGGAAAATCCATAAGGACTTGGGTCTTGGGAGGACCCACTTTTGGGTGTTGTTAAACCCCAAGGGCTTTGGGACCATGGAAAGGCATTTTTGCGGGGAGGATTCCCACCCATGTCGACAAACAGCGAGGATCTATTCCAAATGGGAGGGGGTTTTCTTTGAACGGATCAAGAGGGCCTGATTTGGGGTCACTCCGCAAAAGTCCCAATAGATGGCGCCAAGTCAATCTAGTGGTGGGGAAAATCAATCTTCAACCCAGGAATTAAAAAGTCATTCTTCGGCCTCAATGACTTCAATTCCTGCCTCTTCAAGTGCCTGTAATATTTGATCCAAAAGTTCGGGTTGGTTAGGGGATTGTTGGATTGTTTCGGAAACCTGGCTAAAGCTTAAATGGCCCTGGGATTTGCCCAATGCCACCAAAGACCTTATAGCTGATGTTACGGTCCGCATACTGAGGCCTCCATTTGAGTGCTTTTGTGGCGGGCAGATAAGGAGGAATTACCTTTCTCCTTACCAAATTTTAGAAAACTCCCAAGAATAGAAACCATCCATTGATCCACGGACTAAAAAATTCAGAAGAATCCTTGGGCGGCAATCCACACCAACGGGTGTTCCGTCATAGTGTTGTAGCCAAAACTGAACGAGCCATGCCTTGAGCTTTGATGAGCAGTCCCAGATTAGGGTTTCGGCCATTGAAAACCTGCCCCAGGGGGCAACACCTGATGCGGTGAAAGCCCTTGCCATGCGGTTGACAGGGCTTTTTCAATCCATGCGGGACGAGTTGGTTAGCAGCCTTTGCCTGATTCTTGGAAACCGGGATGATGCCATGGATGTAGCCCAAGAGGCATTCTTGCGCTGTTGGAAAAACCGGGACAAACTCCTGGAAGTGGGAAATCCCAAGGCTTGGATTTTCCGGGTAGGGATCAATGCCGCCAAAGATTTGCGACGCAGTGCGTGGAGGCGAAAATCTCGCCCAATGCTTGACGATGAGGCAATGCCCCCGACCAAAACGGTAGGAATCCCTGAATCCGTCGAGGCGGGAGAAGACCGTGCCAGGCTTCGCATGGCGGTGAAACAGTTGAAGCCTTTTGAAAAAGAGGTTTTTCTGATGCGCCAAAACGGCGACCTAACTTTGGAAGAAATTGCTGTTGAATTGGATCGCCCCGTGGGAACCGTGAAAACCCAACTTCGGTCTGCCTTGGGGAAACTTCGGATTTCCCTTGGTGAGTCGGACCTTAAATCGAAAGGAGGAAACGAGGAATCATGAATTGCCAATCCGCCAATCCTCTCCTCCTGGATTTTGTTTATGGTGCCCTTGAGGGCGTGGAAAGCCAATCCCTCGAACAGCACCTGACGGAATGTTTACCCTGCCAAAAGGCTTTGATTTGGGCGAAAAATTACCAAAAAAAACTTAGGCAAGCCTCATTGGAAGTGTTTCCCGAACTCCAATTCAAAACCGAATCCCTTTTGAACCCAGCCCCTTTGGTCCCATCCGGTCTGGCGAGGAATTGGTCCTTAACCCATTGGACTTATTTGGTTGCAGCTGCGGTGTTCCTTCTCATTTTCCCCATTTGGATTTTCTTTTTCAACAACGAAAATGGGCAAGGTCCCGGTGGACAGGTTTTTGTTTTTGCTGACCAACCGGGAAGAAAAACCGCCTTTCATCGGGCCCAGTTGGAACTGGTTTTCAAAGAGGCTGTAGCCCTTGCCAAAGATCCCAACCGGTTGGGTCAGGCCCATCCCCAATTCTCCAAATCCCACTTTGCCCTTTCCGTGGATGATCCAAAATCAAAGGAACTGAAAACCATACTGTTCCTCCCTCATATTTCTTTTTCTCCGGGCGGACAGGTGGCGATACAAAGCATTTCCTTGAACTCAGCGGACTTGAGGCCGGCTGATGGTCTATTAAGTATTCGTTTTACCCTCAAAGGCCCGGGTTTTGAGGACCAAAAAGTTTCCAACGGAAGGTGGTTTTTGAAGGATAACCAACCCGCTTTGTTCGACGATGGTAACCCAATCACCGGAATGGGTTTGGTTGTTTTTGATCTCCCAGATAATGTCAAAAGTGGGCCATGGGAAATTGAGGTTTCCGAAGCGAACGGTCGTTTCCCAACGATTCGTAACCAAATCCCAACCGAGGGAATGAAAGTCGGCCATATCCAGGCGATTCGGTGGGACAAAACCAGCTACCAACCGGGCGAAAAGGCCAAATTAACGGTCCGGATTTCCAATCCCGAAGGATCTCCCTTGCCTGATACCAAGGTCGGATTGACTATCATCCTTGGTGGGAAGCCTTGGAATCCGGAATCCACAAATACCCGAAAAACCCAGATTGACCGGACTTCCGACAGTATGGGGTTGTGTGAGCTGGAATTGGTTTGGCCCCAAAAGCCCGGACAAGGTAAAAACGAAATTCTCATCCAATCCAGAATTGGCAACTCCTTTCTTTCCGAAAAACAGCCCCTTCCTTTTTAGGATTATCCGCCCGTGCATGGGAAAAGTTCTTTTTGGGAACCACTCTTCGTGTTGATCCCATTGGGTTGATGTCCTAAACTTCAATGGTATCCCATTGGGGCTGCCCGTCCCGAATCTCAAGATCCCAAGGATCTCCCGTGCAAATAAAAGTTGCTTGCCGTCATGGGCACATCTCCGAAGAAAGCCAATCCTATATCAAAGCCAAAGCGGAGAAGCTCACCCACCTATTTGATAGGCTCACCATGATTGAGGTCACAGTGGACCATCAAAAGGATGGTTTTTGGGTTGAGTTTTTGGTTCAAGCGGAACATAAGCACGATTTCGTTGCCCACGAAAAGTGCGATGACCTTTATTCTGCTGTCAATGCCTCCCTTGACAAAGCCCAAATGCAACTGCGTCGGTACAAAGAAAAAATCCAGGACCATCGTCGTGACCCTTCCACCGCACAGGTTGCGTCGGGTAACGCCGAAACTCTCCAATAAATTTCCCTTTCGGAGGCTGGTGCACGCATGCGCCTGTCTGATTTTATCGTTCGGGAAGCCGTGATTACCTCCCTTAACGCCACTACCAAAGAAGGCGTCATTCGGGAAATGGTAACAAGCCTTCAGAACTCTGGGCGAATCCAACCCACGGATGCCGACGAAATTGTCCGGGCCATTCTCAAACGGGAAATGCTAGGATCTACGGCGATTAGTCGTGGCGTTGCCATTCCACATGCCAAACATGGGTCGATCAAACGACTCATTGGCACGATTGGCATTCACCAAGCCGGGGTCGGGTTTGACAGCAAAGACGGTGCCCCAGTCAATGTAATTGTCATGATTGTTTCCCCGGAGGATCGCCCGGGAGACCACCTCCGGGCTTTGGATAGCGTTTCAAGGGCCCTTCGCAATGAGGCCTTTGTTACCCAAATCCGCTCGGCTGGTAATCTTGAAACCATCAATCAGTTGGTCGACTCTCCAGGGACCTTTGGGTAAAAACATAACCCACATTTTGGCCTTTTTTGATTATTATGGCACGCACTCAGGAACCATTTCCCGAAACAACTTACGAGGTCGCCTCGGGCAGCTCTGTCCAGGAGGCGACCCGTGAGGTCACCGTTGTGAACCCACAGGGGTTTCATATGCGGCCCAAAGCAGCTTTTGCAGAATCGGCAGGCCGTTTCCTTTCTGAGGTGACAATCCATTGGGATAACCGTATAGTGAATGGTAAGTCGATGTGGGATTTGATGCTGGTTACGGCAATGCCCGGCAACAAGCTCAAAATCAATGCACAAGGTCCGGATGCCGAAAAAGCCGTGGTAGCCCTGGCTTTATTCATTGAGACGGACCTAGGCGACAAAACTGAACATTAACTTGGGATTAAGTGTCCCTTGGTTCGTTCAGAACACAATTATTGAAACACATGGACTGATGGTCAGTCCTCGGAACTTTGGGTTCCGTAACCAGAGGAAGCTGCCCTGCCTGAAATGGGCCCGATAGCTTCCCTGATCAACATAGGCCCGCCGGGGTCATTGCAGGCCCGGCTCAAAAGGTCCACCAGGATTCTGTCCTGGTTCACCTTTGACCTGACTGACGAAGTACACCTTATGGTCGAAACGCTTTCAGAAGAGCCCAAACTGCACCCTTTCCAGGATTAATAACCCAGGAAAGCCTTGGCAATGGATCTCTTGGCAAAAACATGCTGCCGAGTCCCACAATCTTGGCTGATGCTCCGGATTCGGTAGCCATCTCAACCCTTGGAACAGGGCCTTTCGTCAGGTTGAGGGTTCGTTTTCAAAAATCCAAACCCATTCGTTGGCTTAGTCATCATGATTTGATTCGGGCAATGGACCGACTCCTGAGGAGATTGGCCCTCCCGGTCGTCCATTCCCAAGGCTTTCATCCCAACCCTGCCATGGTTTTTGCCCTTTCGCTTCCTTTAGGGGCTTTGGGGCATGAGGAGGTCGTAGAAATCGACCTTCAGGGCCTGGACTGGAATGTTTCAGACCTTTTGGTTCAATTGAATCTACACGCACCCCCAGGATTAACTTTCCTTGGGATCCAAAGGGTAGGGACCAAGGATAGGGCCCGGGTTGAATCCATGGATTATCGGACCTTGGTTCCCCCATCGCTTTTGGAAAAAACAAAAAAACTCCTTCCGGAAATCCTTGCCAAAGAGGCACTTTGGGTTCATCGCCAGGACCCAACCGCATCCCCCATGGTTTTTTCGGATCCCAATTCCCGTTATTCCAAAGACCTCAAAAGATCGCTCAAAAACCTGACCCTCGCTGATTTTCAGCTAGAAATCACCCTGGTTCCCCAACCCGAGGGAACCCTTAAACCAATCGAAATTTTGGCCATGTTGGATTGGCCTTTGAGTTCCAAAGATTTTTCTACCCCACAATGGGAACGCTCGCGGTTAATAATCGCCGGTGAAAACTCCCAAGAAAGGTTTCGTTCATCATGAAAAAGGAAATGTTGATCAATGTTCTTCAACCGGAAGAATGCCGGATAGCCATTGTTGAGGATGGAATCCTGGAGGAACTCTATGTAGAACGCACCGGCCAGGAATCGTATGTCGGGAACATTTACAAAGGTCGAATCGTTAATATTGAACCGGGTATTCAAGCCGCTTTTGTTGATTTTGGGGTAGGCCGTAACGGTTTCCTTCATGTCTCCGATGTTGAGCCAACTTATTACAGGCACATAGAGGGTTTTAGCGAAACCGAAGCTTCCGAAGAAGATTGGGGACGGGGGTCCTCCAGGTCCGAAAATCGCCCGGAAGGGGGAGAAAAAAGGCCATTTCGAAGCCGAATGGAACGGCCAGGAGCCGGTCAGGACCCCGGGCGACGCGCCGGGGGAAGGCGCGATGGTGGAGGTCGGGGTGAACGCCGGGGGAGTAACCGTGGTCCGTCCCAGGGAAATGATCGCCGCCGCCAAATTGTCGATG
>SXGU01346990.1_pt1 | contig 21782 bp, 13 predicted proteins | sample 3174531 | NCBI WGS metagenome assembly SXGU01 (sample SAMN11356863, study PRJNA531348) | freshwater metagenome | isolation source: freshwater sample F1-140 | place: China: Fuxian Lake, Yuxi | collected 2017-12-25 | reverse complement strand
GTCAACCGCGAGCGGCGGTGCCAAAGCCATCTACCTTTCCAAGGCGCAAGACTTCCTGCGCGCCATGAGCAAGTGGCTTCAGGAAAAGCAGATGACCGCGTTCGAGGTCACCTACCAGGGCAAGAAGAAAAACCTGCAGGAGTGGGCCAAAGGCGTGTCGCTGCGTGACCGTGCGCGGCTTGGCGCTGACGAGCGCATCAACTTCCGCGACGTGGTGAACGTCATCTCGGGCCTGGTTCTGGGCCAGCGCTTTGTCGATCTCTCACCGGAATATCCCACCTTCTCGGTGCTAGTGACCGAAGCCAACCGCAAGCAACTGATCGGCAACGCGCTGCGTGCCCTGGCCGGCGGCACCCGCACCAAGGATGCGGCAGCCATTCTCGATGCCCTGGAGTTGCTCGACGGCGACCGCGTCGAACCGGCCAACTCGCGCTACGCGCAGGAGGTGCTGAACCGCCTCAAGACCAAAGGCCACGGCCAGGTGCTCAACCGCAGCGAACTGCTGTCTGGCACGTCGGACGTCGAGTATTTCGCGCCTATCAAGTACCGGCTGGAGCCCGATTTGCTGGTCACCGTGCTGGGTGGGTTGGTCTATTCCGGCGACATCGTGCTGTCGATAACCGGCGACAAGATCGACTCCGGCAAGCTGGCGCAACTGGCGGAACGCTCCATTGAAGAGCTCAAGCAGTTCAAGCACGTCGAGGCACCCAAGGAAATCAACCTCACGGTGCTGCGAGCCCTGTTCGAGCTGTTCGACCTGCCGTCCGGCCTCGCCCAGAAAGCCAGCCAGGGCGACACCGAACCGGTCATCAAACTGCAGGAGAAGGTCAGTGCCCTGGTGCCGCGTGTGCTCAAGGCCGGCTCCGACCTTCAACAAGGCAAGCTAGGCTTCTGGGGTCAGAACCTGCTGCGCGAGGAAGAATCCAAAGACTGGCACGCGCGGCTGGATTCACTGAAGAAATTCGTCGAGTCACTGGCGCCGTACAACACCGTCGGCAAGCTCAAGAACCTGCGTGTCACGCAGGAAGACCTCGACGGCCAGAAGAAGAATCTGGAAGTCCTGGTCGCTGTCGAGCGTCTGCTCGAACTGGTGGTCGAGCTGGGTAGCACGGCGGCCTACCTCTCGCAGGCCGAGATGGTGCTGCCCGCCGATCACTCGTGGGTGAAACAGGCCGAGGTCGCTCGCAAAGCGCTGCAGGAGAAGCTGAGCCAGGACCGCACGGCCGAGCATGCTGCCGAATACCGGCAGACGCTCAACCAGCTCAAGAAGGACTACATCACCGCCTACATCGCCAGCCACAGCAAGGCGCGGCTGGGCGTGGCCGAGGACAAGACCCGCAACGCCCTGCGTAAGGACGACCGACTGCTGGCACTGCGAGTCTTGGCCGGCGTGTCGCTGATGCCCACCAGCCAGCTCACCGCCTTCGAGGAGTCGCTCAACGGCCTGAAGAGCTGTTCCTCACTGGATGAGCCGACCTTGGTCACGGCAGCAGTCTGCCCGCACTGCCAGTTCCGCCCGTCTGCTGAGCAGCTGGAGCTGATCCCTGCGGCCAACCGCCTGCACAAGCTGGACGACGATCTGGATCAGTTGGTGGCCAACTGGCAGCAAACCCTGCTGGAGAACCTGGAAGACCCGTTCACGCAAGACAGCCTCGGCCTGCTGCCGCCTGCGTCCAAGAAGCTGATCGACGCCTTCCTGGCTTCACGCAAGCTGCCGGACCCAATTACCACCGAGTTCTCCAATGCCGTGCAGGAGGCGCTGTCAGGGCTGGAGAAGATCGCGGTCAAGGGAGACGAGATCAAGCAGGCGCTGCTGCAAGGCGGCTCGCCAGCCACGCCCGACGATCTGCGCAAGCGCTTCGACACCTTTATGAACGAACGTTGCAAGGGCAAGGATTCAACCAAGCTGCGCTTCGTGATCGAGTGAAGCCATGACTCTGCAAACGAACAGGGAGCTACTGCCATGAGCAACACGCTAAAAGTCAGGGACGATCACGCCCCCATCTGCTTCGAAGCAAGCGCCGAGGATGTCGGCAAGTTCAAGCTTTGCGAAGGCGCAGAAGCCTCCTGGATAACCCAGGGTCAAACTTTCGGCATCAAGGAGTTGCGTCGCCATGTCGAGCCTTGGCTGACCGCCTTGTTCCAATCGGAGCATCTTTCGCTGCTTGCTGGCTCAGGATTGACCCATGCCGTACACCATCTGGCGACAGGCAAGCCAGCGGCTGGAATGGGCGAGGCAACCCTGACTAGCTACAAGGATGAAATCGAGAAAGCCGCGAAAGAAGCGGCCCAAAAAACAGGGCGAGAAGCAGGTAATCTGGAAGACCAGCTTCGTGCCGCCAACGAATTGCTGCGCGGACTGGAGATACTGGGCAAGTCAGCAGAAGCCAAAACTCTGTGCACTGAGCTGGCCGACACGCTCGGAGCATTCGCCAAGTCCATTCTCGAAAGTGAAACCGGTATTGCCACGGCAGGTGGAGACAAGCGCGAGCAGGCGTTCAATGTGCTGGTCACCTTCCTGATGAGCTTCGCCAGCCGCACCGGCGTGCGCGACCGGCTGAACATCTTCACCACCAACTATGACCGCCTGATCGAAGCAGGAGCTGAGTTGGCCGGGTTGCACCTGTTGGACCGTTTCCTCGGCAACCTCATGCCAATCTTTCGTTCGTCGCGGCTAGATTTGGACATGCACTACAACCCGCCGGGCATTCGTGGCGAACCACGTTATCTGGAAGGTGTGGCCCGCTTTACCAAACTACACGGCTCGGTGGACTGGGTACAGGCCAATAAAGACATCCGTCGTATCGGGTTACCCTTTGGCGCAGATAAAGTCGCGCCATACCTGAATGCGCCCGGACTCAAAGACACCAGCGCGCACAAGCTGATGATCTTCCCCAATGCCGCCAAGGACCGGGAGACGTCGGACTACCCCTATGTGGAACTGTTCCGCGACCTCGCGGCCGCCGTATGCCGCCCCAACAGCACGCTGATTACCTACGGCTACAGCTTTGGCGACGAGCATATCAATCGCGTCATCCGCGACATGCTCACGGTTCCGTCCACCCATCTGGTGGTAATTGCCTACAACGATCCGCTCGGCCGCATCATGCAGACCTACCAGGAACTGGGGCGACCATCGCAGATCAGCCTGATGATCGGCCCGGCTTTGGCGGATTTGCAGATCCTCACGGAAAGCTTCCTGCCCAAGGCTGCCATCGACAAAACCACCTTCCGCATGAGCGAGCTGCTCAAGCAGCGCTTCGGTACAGAACCACATCCTGCTCCCGTCGCGGAAAAAGCCGGTGGCGATATCGACGTGGCGGACCTGCTATGAGTTTCTCTCCACTTGCCTACGCCGACTCTCTGCGTATTGGCAGCATCGACTTCGTCTCGCCCGATGAAATCAAGGTGCTGCTGGACATCGAAGCACCCGCCAACGTCGCCATGAACACGGGAACGCCACGGCCATTCCCGCGTATCAACGGCTATGTACTGGTGCCCAGTGACGAAGGTTATTTGGTCGCCCAGGTAGAGTGGATCACCATTGAGCGATCCCAGTACCCCAAGCGCAAGGGCATGCAGGACTTCGGCCTGGTGGACTTGCCCTATCCGCTACGTAAGATGAGCCTCAACCCGTTAGGCGGCTTGTGCTACGAAGGCGAGCATCAAGGCAGGGAGCGCTATACCTTCCGGCGCGGGGTGGAAGCCTACCCCACTGTGGGCGACCCAGTGCTGCTCCCGACCCAAATCCAGCTGCGCGCGATCGTCGAATCCGGCGAAAACCGCCGGGTGAAAATTGGCATCAGTCCGCTGGCCGCCAATGCCGAAGTCAAGATCGACCCTGATCGCCTGTTCGGTCGTCATCTGGCCGTGCTGGGCAACACTGGCAGCGGCAAATCCTGCTCGGTATCCGGTTTGATACGATGGTCGATGGAAGAAGCTCGGAAAGCACGTGACGGCGTAGACCCCAATGCTCGCTTTATCGTACTCGACCCCAATGGCGAATATGCCAGGGCGTTTGATGGACTGGGCAAGGTACGTGTGTTTGCTGTCGAGCCAAAACCAGACAGCGGAATCGAGCAGCTTCAAGTGCCGCTTTGGTTCTGGAACAGCGCCGAGTGGAGTGCGTTCACTCAGGCCAGTGCCAAGACACAGCGTCCTACGCTAATTCAAGCACTGCGGACAGTGCGCGATGGTGCGACGGAAGCAATAGCCACGCCAAGCCGCGATCTGCGCCGGTACTTGCGTACGCTCGTCGGTGCTATCCAGGTTGATAAAAATTCTGGAAATCCTTGGAAGGGACCCGGGCAGGCAAAAGGGTTTCGAGACAGATTGATTAGGTGGAACGAAGGATTGATTGAGCATGGGTCATTCAATGAAGCAGAAACTGCTGCCCTTGCAGCGCTGAAACAGAAGATTTCACAAGTTTTAGGCGCGCACCAGGGTGACTGGCCAGCAATTTTCACCAGGCAAGAGATTAGCGATTTACTGGATACAGTGGGTCAAGCTCACGCAGCCTTTGGGGGCAGTGATACCGACATTCTGCCCATCGACGCCGACGTACCGCGTGAGTTTACTGGCGATCAACTGTTGCGAAGTGTAGAAGCCAATGCTGAGCTACTTGGCGTATCGGAATATGTCGAGACCATGCTCATGCGCATCCGTACGATTCTGTCGGACAGCCGCATGAAAACCATCACGAGCGAGACCAGCGGCGTCACGCTGCATGACTGGCTGGCAAATACCATCGGCGACAATCAAGCGTCCAACGGCACGGTCACCGTCATCGACCTGTCGCTGGTGCCTGCTGAAGTCGTCCATATCGTCACCGCCGTTATTGCCCGCATGACGCTGGAAGCCATGCAGCGCTACCGCAAGCTCAACCACGGAAAAACGCTCCCCACCGTCTTGGTGATGGAAGAGGCGCACACCTTTATCAAGCGCTACCACGACGATGCTGAGAACCAGAACTCAGCCGCCATTTGTTGCCAGGTCTTCGAGAAAATCGCCCGCGAAGGGCGCAAGTTCGGACTGGGTTTGGTGCTGTCTTCCCAGCGCCCCAGCGAGTTGTCGCCCACGGTACTTTCGCAATGTAACAGCTACCTCCTGCACCGCATCAGCAACGACCGTGATCAGGAGTTGGTGCACAAGCTGGTTCCTGACAACCTGCGTGGTCTGCTGCGCGACCTTCCCTCGCTACCCTCACGCCACGCCATCCTGCTGGGCTGGGCCTCTGAATTACCAGTGCTGGTGCAGATGAATGCCTTGCCAGAAGGCCAACGGCCAAAATCCGACGACCCGGACTTTTGGGCGGTATGGTCGGGTAAGCAAGAGAGCGGAATAGGTGAGATAGAGGCTGTCGAGCGCACAGTGGATTGGAAGGCGATTGCAGAGGACTGGCAACAATTAGCATCTGTTCCAGATAATGAAGCTTCGGATGAAGGCGGAGCTTCCTAGATGGCCAAGGCAAGCGGCTTTGCCGTATTCCTCCCTAAAGATCGGATGATATCATTTCTCAAATGCGTCGAGGATGAACTACCGTTTGCCGAGCCTGTGCCCGACTTCCAACACAGCCGAAATGTGCCACTGGTTTGTTTCATTGTCAGCGCGCGCAAGATTACGCACATTGGCTCGGGACGACGAGGCACTCGTGCCGGTACTGGGCTAAGCCGGCTGAACATCAATCGTGTGGAAAAGCTCGCAGAACCTTTGTCAGTTCAGCGAATCATCAATCGTCTACCAAAGCGCAATGCCGCATCCGTACGAAAGCGTTTCGAATCGGGTGGAATGCTGACTGATAAAGGTTTCGCCGCAGTTATCGAGGCCATTCGGCAACTCGCACCCCAGATTAGCGCATTGCTGGACCGATTCAGCCAAGCCAGAAGAGAGCGCATGCAAAGGTTGTCTGACAAGACCAAAGACAACCTGGCACAACAGAAAGAAGCGCTGCTCACGGCGCTGTCTATTGCTGGCTTGAGCCGAGAACCTGTTCAAGAGTGGTCACCACCGGATGGCACGCCAGTGTCTTTCCTTGATGGCTTGCCCACTGCACGGCTGCGTGAAGATCCTATGGTCGTTAACGACCTGATGTATCTGCCGGGCTTTGATCTCATAAAGACCTATCCATACAACGCAGCAGTATTCGAATCAGATGCGACGTCGGATCGCCTCACCGTCATTCTTGCCAACCGGCTTCCACTGGAAGAACAGACCGGCACCGACCTTATCTATTTCAATGAGACCTACCAGAGCTTTGTGATGGTCCAGTACAAGGCGATGGAGCGAGAAGACGGGCCAAACGGCGTGCCTCAAGCAGTTTTCCGGCTGCCGAACACACAGCTTGCTGAAGAGATCACGCGCATGGATGCATTGTTGGCGACCATACAGGCTTGTTCACCGAACACTTCGCACGATGGCTATCGCCTTACCGAAAACCCGTTCTTCCTAAAGCTTTGCTCCCGGCTGGTTTTCAACCCGGATGACATCGGGCTGGTACCTGGCATGTATCTTCCGCTCGATTACTGGAAGCTGCTGGTCCAGAGCCCAGGCATCCCAGGTCCGCGCGGTGGACTGCGCGTAACTTTTGAAAACGCCGGCCGGCACTTCGACAACTCATCTTTCACGACGATTGTTTCCAAGGCCTGGGTGGGCACTACACCGAGTCAGTCAGACGTCTTGAAGGAAGCGATTCGTCAGACCCTCGAAACCGGAAAAGCCGTAGCCATCGCGGTAAAGCCCAAGAAATTAGACGCCGTCGATACCGGCGAGCGGATCGACCGTAGCGAGATCATACCCAATGAATGATTTATTCCAGAACCACGTAGCTGAATCCGACCCGGTTGAGTGCCTCGGGAAAGTATTCCCGAGTGATGCGGCGCGCCGTGAGTACTACCTGAGACGGCTTGCCGAGAAGCTCAAAGACCCTGAATTCAGGAGGATGGAAGGATTTCCTGTGGGCTCAGACCAAGACATCCTCGCGCTTTCTGATCCGCCGTACTACACGGCATGTCCCAATCCATTCATAGCGGACTTCATCTGGCATTACGGCAAGCCCTATGACTCCTCCACTCCTCACAGCAAAGAACCATTTGCTGCGGATGTCAGCGAGGGCAAAAACGATCCTATTTACAACGCGCATAGTTACCACACCAAAGTCCCGCACAAAGCAATCATGCGGTACATCTTGCATTACACGCAGCCGGGTGACGTAGTGTTCGACGGATTTTGCGGTACTGGGATGACTGGCGTGGCAGCTCAACTGTGCGGTGATCGCTCTGTTGTTGAATCTCTTGGATATCGAGTTGGCCCTGATGGAACCGTACTGGAGAAGGCCGAGGTCGAAGATCAAAACTCGTGGAGGCCCGTGTCCAAACTCGGCGCACGCCGAGCTCTGCTAAACGACTTGTCGCCTGCGGCGACGCTCATAGCGCACAACTACAACACGCCCATTGATCTGGTTCGATTTGACCGTGAGGCCAAGACAATCCTCGCGGAAGTAGACGAGGAATTCGGCTGGATGTATCAGACGCTACACCAGCCTAGTGAAGTGCAGATCTCATGCGCCATAAAAAATATTCAAGAACCCGCAATACCCGACCTCAAGAATATCGGTATCGTCGGTCGAATTGCTTATACGATTTGGTCCGATGTCTTCAGCTGCCCCGAATGCGCTCAAGAGATCATTTTCTGGGATGTCGCAGTCGATCAGGCCGCAAATGAGGTTCGGGAAGAGTTTCCGTGCCCTTACTGCAATGCACACTTGACGAAGCGTGCGCTAGAAAGAGCTTGGGAAACTACAGTCGATTCGGCAGTTGGCGACACGGTCAAGCAGTCACGACTGGTCCCTGTAGAGATTAACTATCGCATCGGCCGAAAGAGCTTCAATAAGAAACCAGATGCAGCCGATCTTGCGTTGGTTGAGCGAATTGAACGCGCGACAATTAGTCATTGGTTCCCGACTGACCAGTTACCTGTAGGCGACAAAATGGGCGAGCCCATTCGCGTCGGAATTACTAGAGCGCATCACTTCCACACACGAAGAGATCTTGCCGTTATTTCAGCTTTTCTATCGCGCGCTGAGAACGCACATTCGACGAGATTACTAAAGCTCTGCATAACCAGTCTCCTGGTTTACGCATCGAAAGCAAGTCGTTGGCGGCTGGAAAATAAGAGCGGCCCGCTTTCCGGCACCTGGTACATATCGTCAACGGTGATGCCGCTTGACGCGATGACCATTTTGCCAAATAGAATCAAGCGGTTAGCTCAAGCAAAAGCATCACTCCCCACGTTTAAATCTGGCGACGTGGTGGTGAGTTGTATGAGCACCACTCAACTTGCCGACATTCCATCTGGGTCTCTTGATTATGTATTTCTAGACCCACCTTTCGGAGCAAACCTAATGTACTCCGAGTTGAATTTTCTATGGGAGGCGTGGCTTCGTGTAAAAACATCAATTGCTTCAGAAGCAATTGAGAACAAGGCTCAGAAGAAGACGTTAGACGATTATCGGCGTCTGATGACCCTGTGCTTCAAAGAGGCATATCGAATACTAAAGCCTGGTCGATGGATGACTGTAGAGTTTTCGAACACCAAGGCCTCGGTGTGGAACAGCATCCAAACTGCCCTCCAAGAAGCCGGATTTGTAGTCGCAAATGTATCGGCACTCGACAAAAAGCAAGGTAGCTTCAAGGCGGTCAGTACTACCACGGCTGTGAAGCAGGACCTGATCATATCCGCGTACAAGCCGAATGGAGGTCTTGAGGATCGTTTTTCGAAAACAGGCGGTACCGAGGATTCGGTCTGGGACTTTGTTCGCACCCATTTGAAATATTTGCCGATAGTCAAGACTAGGGGCAGTGAAATCGAGTTCATCTCTGAGCGCGATCCGCGAATAATGTTTGACCGCATGGTGGCTTGGTTCATTCGCCATAACGCTCCAGTTCCGATGTCAACGCATGAATTTCAAGCGGGACTCACTCAAAGGTTCGTTGAGCGCGATGGAATGGTTTTTCTTGCAGAACAGATTGCTGAGTACGACAAGAGGCGTCAGCAGGTCGCACATGCTCCCCAAATAGAGATGTTTGTTTCTGACGAACGAAGCGCAATTGACTGGCTGTCGGACTTTCTGAAACGTCGCCCTTCAACCTATCAGGAAATCAGTCCTGAGTTCATGGGCCAGCTTGGGGCAGGCTGGAAGAAGCATGAAGCCAAGCCCGAGCTGTTTGCGTTGCTAGAGGATAACTTCCTTAAATACGACGGCACAGGTGAAGTACCCAGTCAGATCCACAGCTACCTCTCCTCAAACCACAAAGACCAGCGTGGCCTCGACAAGTGCGCCCCGACCCTGGTGGCAAAGGCAAAAGACCGCTGGTACGTACCCGATCCGAACAAAGCGCAAGACCTGGAGAAGAAGCGCGAGAAGGTGCTGCTCAAGGAGTTTGAGACCTACAAGGCATTCACGGGCCGCAAGATCAAAGAGTCGCGTCTGGAAGTGCTGCGAGCCGGTTTCCGCGCTGCATGGGCAGCCAAGGACTATAAGACCATCATCAACATCGCCAACAAGCTGCCAGAGGAAACGCTGCAGGAAGATGAGAAGCTACTGACGCTCTATGATCTCGCGCTGACCCGTACCGAGGATGGCCTATGAGCAGTTTTCAGGAGGTCAATGATGCGTCGCTGATCAAACTTATTGGCAAGGCGCAGCAACGTATTGCGTTTGTGGCTCCGGGCGTGCATCAGGCCGTTGCGGAAGCGCTTGGAAAGCGACTTGTCGAGATCGATCGACTGCAAGTCACGGTGGTGATTGATCCGGATGAGGATGTGTGCCGCATTGGCTACGGCGATGGAGCCATGACTTTGATGCGGCCAAAGCAACAGATGGCCAAGTAATCCGTACCTGAGAGCCGGTTAGCATGAATGGCAAAGCGTTTAAGGTAGGTGATTGGAGCTGGTTCACCCGGCAGGCATCACCTTGCCGTGTGATCGAGCGGCAGGACGTGTGGGGGGAGGTTACCTACCGCGTCTGGCTGCCAGCCAAAGACGCCGTGGTGCGCGCACGGGCTGTAGATCTTGCCGAGTTGGAGAGCGTTCGCCCGAGCGTGGAGCAGATTCTGCACACCACGGCGGCAGCAAAGCTGCTGGATGCACTGGAGGACAACCTGCTGCTGGCGCCGATCCAGTCCAGTGTAGTGCCGCTGCCGCATCAGTTGTATGCCTTGAACCGTGCGGTCAGCCGCGATCGCATTCGCTACTTGCTGGCCGATGAGGTAGGCCTCGGCAAGACCATCGAGGCCGGCTTGGTGCTGCGGGAGCTGAAGTTACGTGGCCGGGTAAAGCGCATCCTGGTGGTGGCACCGAAGGGGCTTGTGCGCCAGTGGCAGGCGGAAATGCGCCTGCACTTCGGCGAGAAGTTCCAGTTCATCGAGCCGTCCGAGCTGGCGGCCTTCCGCCAGTGGCGCAGCGGCGGTGCGGGCGAGGAGGAAAACCTGTGGCGCATGCACGACCAGGTGATCTGCTCGCTGGATTCGGTGAAGCCCATGGAAGGCCGTCGCGGCTGGAGCTTGGAGCAACTGAACACCTACAACCGCGAGCGCTTTGAGGACCTAATTTCGGCGTCGTGGGATCTGGTTATCATCGACGAAGCCCACCGCATGGGCGGCAGTACCGAGCAGGTGGCACGCTACAAGCTGGGCGCGGCGCTGGCGGAAGCATCACCCTATCTATTGCTGTTGTCGGCCACTCCACACCAGGGCAAGACTGACCAGTTCATGCGCTTGATGCAGTTGCTGGACCGGGACGCATTTCCGGACGAAAGCAGCGTCAGTCGCGACCGGGTGCGCCCGTTTGTGATCCGCACCGAGAAGCGCGCCTCGATCAACGCTGAGGGCCAGCCGCTGTTCAAGCCGCGTGTCACCCGGCTGCAGGCGGTGGCCTGGCAGGCACGGCACGACTCGCAGCAGCGCCTGTACGAGGCGGTGACCGACTATGTGCGCCACGGCTACAACCAGGCGATGGCGGCTAAGCAGCGCCACATCGGCTTCTTGATGATCCTGATGCAGCGGCTGGTGACGTCGAGTACGGCAGCCATCCGCACCACGCTGGAGAAGCGCCAGGCCCTGCTTGATGCGCCGCAGCCCCAGGCAAATCTGTTCGAGAACACCAGCCAGGACGAGTGGGCCGATCTCGACGGCCAGTCCCAGGTGGATCTGGCCATGCAATCCAGCGGCTGGGAGCTGGAGAAGTCAGAAGTCGAGACGCTGCTGGAGCTGGCGCGTGAAACCGAGGCTGCGGGCACCGATGCCAAGGCCGAGGCGCTGCTGGAGCTGATCTACAAGCTGCAGCAAGAGGAAGGTGACCCAGCGCTGAAGGTACTGATCTTCACCGAGTTCGTGCCCACCCAAGGGATGCTGGTCGACTACCTGGAGAGCCGTGGTTTCTCGGTGGCGACGCTCAACGGCAGCATGGATCTGGATGCGCGCACCCGCGCGCAGCAGGCGTTCTCCAAGGATGTGCGCGTGCTGATTTCGACGGATGCCGGTGGTGAAGGTCTGAACCTGCAGTTCTGCCATGTCATCGTCAACTTCGACATGCCGTGGAACCCTATGCGGATCGAGCAGCGCATTGGCCGGGTGGACCGCATCGGACAGAAGCACGTTGTTCGCGCCATCAACTTCGTGCTCGAAGACACCGTGGAGCATCGGGTGCGCCAGGTGTTGGAGGCAAAGCTCGAGGTCATCGCGCAGGAGTTTGGCGTCGACAAGGCGGCCGATGTGATGGATTCGGTCGAAGCCGACCCGATCTTCGACGAGCTGTTCGTGCACGGTCTACAGAACCCGGATGCCATCGAGCAGGAGTGCGACGCGGTGGTGTCGCAGCTGCGATCCACGCTGACGGAGTCAAAAAAGAACAGCGATCTGCTCACCACAGAGCACGATCTGGACGCCGATGATGCCCGCAAGTGGCGCGACCACCCGGCGCAGTTCTGGCTGGAGCGCGCCATCACCAGCGGGTTGGCTGCGCGCGGCGGCTCGGCAACGAGGATTGGCAAGGCGTGGCGGGTGAAGTGGGCAGACGGCAGTGAGTCGGCACAGGCCTGCTTTGACGCCCGCACGGCGGATGAGAACCCGGAGTTGGAATGGGTCACGATGGAAGACCCGCGCGCCCGGGCGGTGATCAGCGAGCTGCCGCGCTTTGTCGCCGGGCAGCCACTGCCGGTGATCCGCGTGACCGGCTTGCCGGATTCGGTTCGCGGCATCTGGTCGCTGTGGGAGATCAGTCTGGCGGCTGAGGGCTTGAGCCGGAAGCGCTTCCTGCCGGTGTTCATCAACGAGGAAGGCCGGCCCTTCGTGCCGACCGCCAAGCGCGTCTGGGATCTGCTGCTGACCGAAACGGTAGACGTGCATGCCGTGACGGGTGCCGAGGAGTCGGCGAAGTGGTTCGAGGCATCGCATTCTGCTGCCAGCACACAGGGGGAACGGATCTTCACCGAGCTGCTGACCGAGCACCGCGCCCGGCTGAAGGAAGAGCGCGAGCGTGCGGTGTATGCGTTCGAGGCCCGAGGTCAGGCCATCGGACGAATCGGCTTACCCGCCGTGCGTGAGCACCGGCGCAAGCGGCTGCAACAAGAACACGATGCACGCATGGCCGCCCTGGACGACATGGAGGCTAGCGTGCCGGATTTGAATGCCGTGATGATGGTGCGCGTCTCCGGCGATGTGATGCCCGGAGGACAGGTGGGATGAGCCAGTGGTCAGAACGTATTCTCAGCCACTTTACGGCCGATCTCACCCGGCTGTGGGTGGCCTGCGACCCGGACGATGTGCTGCTGGACGAAAAGCTCTTGTCAGAACTGCGCAGCCGGGGCTTCGAGGCCATGCTGTACGAAGACCCGTTCGCCTTCCGTGCCGAATACGAGGAACGCTATCGCGCAGCCTGGGATCGCGGTGATGCGGGGCCAGCGCCTTCGCGGGTTCTGCATCTGCGCAGCGCCGACGCGAATGAGTTGCCGTGGGACATCGTGCACCACGGACGTGTGGTCCGGCTCAGCCTTGCGGAGCTCTTCCCCAGGCTGGCATACAGCGCGGTACAGCAAGTCGAGCCGGAGCATTTTGCCGGGCTATTTCATGCCCACCAGACCGAGTTGCAGTCTGCACGCGGCGAGAACGAGTCCAAGGACTTCATTCTCGAGCACGTCTACCAACTGACGCCGCGATCTATTCGCAACCCGGTCGACTTCTGGCGCGAGCTGCTGCGAATGCACTTCGCCAACCGCTCGTTGCCACCCCTGTTCGCCCAGCACGCGGCAAGCATCCTCCAGGGCAAGGGACTGTTCCCGGACCTTCCCGTCGCCACATGGCTGGCGTCCAAGAGCGCGCTGCTGCGTGTGGTGCAGGATGCGTGGTATCGCTACCTGACGACCCTGGGGCTGGATGGCACGCGTACAGGCGAGCCGCCGCCACCGGACTACGTCGCGAAGATCGTGATTCCGTTCGACCACTCCGATGTGCAGGTGCTGGTCGATTCCATGTTTCTCGACGGCAGCTTGCATCCGCTCGCGGTTCACAGTGTTCCGGCGGGGATGCCGAGTTGGATCAAGGCTGGCATTGTTCAGGACCCGGCGGCACTGCAGGCATTGGTGCTCAAAGGCATCGATGGCCTGATCGAGACGACCCCAACAGCGGCCTCTTCGCACAAGGACTGGAGCGAGTTCGCCAAACGCTACGGTGAGATCCTGGCCCGCACGCATGGTCTGCCAGGTACGGAAGGCAGCGAACACCTGCCGGTGATTCGAGAGCGGATCAAGACCTTGCAGGCGCAATCAGACGAGGGTCTGCGAGCCTGGGTCGCAGCCAAGCATTACGCCGACCTGATCCTGCAGCCGGTGACCAAAGGTCCGGTGATGGTGCACCACGTGCCGCGCTTCTTGCGGCATCGGCGGTCCGCAGGGGAAACCAAGGTGGCTCTGCTGGTATTCGACGGGCTGGCCTTCGACCAGTGGGTGCAAATCCGCGAGCGCCTGATCGCCACCACGAAACGTTTCGCGTTCGACGAGGGAACCGCGTTTGCATGGCTGCCGACCGTGACATCGGTGTCGCGCCAGGCGCTGTTCTCCGGCCTGAAACCGCGCGAGTTCGACGACTCCATCGACCGAACGGACAAGGAGGAATCCTTGTGGAAGACGTTCTGGCAGAACGAAGGCGTCAACGCGAATGAGGTGATGTATCGACGTGCGCTGCGTCAGACCCATCAGCTAGACGCACTTGAAGTGGATTTGAATGACCGTCGCCCGAAGGTGGTGGGCCTGGTCATCGATGAGGTGGACGATCGGCTCCACAAGGAGCGGTCAAAGAAGGACGTGGCGATGTGGATCGGGAACTGGTTGACGACTGGTTTCGTCGACCGGCTTTTCTCGCTGCTGCTGGACAAGGGATACCACATCTATCTCACGGCGGACCACGGCAACGTGGAGTCCACCGGCGTCGGCAGGCCCAGCCAGGGCGTGATTGCCGAGACGCGCGGAGAGCGTGTTCGGGTCTACCGGAGTGAGCCATTGCTGGCCGATTCCGCTGCGGCCTATCCCACCACACTCAGGTTGGACATCGCTGGACTGCCCGCGAACTTCATGCCCCTATTCGCAGGCGGACGAACCGCCTTTGTACCGGAGGGTGAGCAGGTGGTGGTCCACGGCGGGGTGTCGGTCGAAGAGTTGATCGTGCCCTTTGTGAAAGTCAGTTATGTGATTGGTACCGAATGAATTCATCAGCCCCAAAAATAGGCTTTGATCGGTTCATTCAGCTTGATTGGGCGGCTGCGGCACTGAATGTTCGTGCAGGTGTGGCTGGGCTAGATGATCTGAATGCACTGCTCGATGCAGCCGAACTTGGCGTGGAAGCCAAGAAAAAAACACGCACCGTACTGAATCGGTTGTGGCTGGAGCCACGCGCCGAACTGGTCGATTACGCGGATCGCGGCGTGGCCATCCACAAGACGCAGCCGGACATTCCCGTCTCAGCGCTGTGCTGGGGCATGTCCGTGGCGACGTACCCGTTCTTTGGCAAGGTGGCCGAGCTGGTGGGCCGCCTGTCCGCCATTCAGGGCGACTGTGCGTCCGCCGAGGTCCACCGGCGCATGAGTGAAACCTATGGGGAGCGCGAAGGCACCCGGCGTATGACCAACATGGTCATCCAGAGCCAGGCGAGCTGGGGCGCTGTGGAGCGGGTCGAGAAAGGCAAGCGCGTCATTCGCTTGCCACAGACGAGCATCGACAACGATGCGCTCACTGCTTGGCTGATCGAAGCTGCCGTGCGCTATGCCGGCAAGCCCGTTTCGGTACCCAATCTGCAGTCGCTGCCCGTGTTGTTTCCATTCAACTTGACGCGACCCTTGGCCTTCGTCGTGTCGAACTGCCCGAACCTCGACCTCCGGTCGGAAGGCCCGAGCAACCAGTTCGTCGCTTTGCGCAGCACGATTTGAAGAACAAGGAAGGAAGAAGATGGCTCGCATCGAAAACCACAAGTACAGCATCCAACAAGCCTTCAAGGAGTGCTTTTACATAGTTCCAGACTACCAGAGGGAGTACGTTTGGACGGACAGAGAGGTTCACCAACTTCTAGATGACATCAATGAGCAAATCGACGCAGGTTCGACACGTGAATACTTCATTGGCACTGTGCTGGTGTCACCAACAGATCAAAGCGATCACTATGAAGTCATCGACGGCCAGCAGCGACTGACAACCTTTTTCTTGCTGCTTTGCGCTTTGAAGGAGCTTTTCAAAGGGGAGCCCCAGAGGCAGACGATTAGCAATCTGATTGCTACCTCCTATGACGACAGCTCGGGAGAGACGCGGACAAGTCTAAAACTGGAGCCGCGTTACGAGAATGCAGGCGAAGTGATGGCCAAGCTCGTCGAGCTGGATACAGATCCTCAGTCTGTGCGCACGGGCATCCAGGCTGCGGGCATAGCAAGTTTCGGTTCGCTGGAAAATCTGGTCAACGCTTACAGCGCGCTTTATCGCTATTTGAAGGATAACTACGACGACGTCGCCAAGCTGCGGAAGTATTGGGGCTATCTCGGTAACAACGTCGTCTTCATCCAGATTTCCACGGATGTGAGCAGTGCCCTGAAAATCTTCGAGACCATCAACGAGCGTGGCGTGGGTCTGAACCCGATGGACTTGCTCAAGAACCTGTTGTTCACGCAGGTCAAGCAAACCCAGTTCACCCAGCTCAAAGATGAGTGGAAGAAGATCACCAAACCGCTGGAGAAGGAAAAGGAAAAGCCGCTACGCTTCCTGCGCTACTTCCTGATGGCCAACTATGTCATCAAAAATGAGCGAGGCGATGCGGTTGTGCGTGAGGACGAAATCTACGATTGGTTCGTGGCCAAGGACAATGCCGCGCTGTGCGATTACGCCAACAAGCCTTTCGAGTTCGTGCGCAAGGTGATCCGCAACGTCGAGCACTACCTGGCCTTTGCCAACGGGCTGGGCAATGACGGTAAGCCCAGCCTGGCAATGGACAGCCTCAAGCGCCTGGCCGGTGGTGCATTCAGCTTGCATTACGTTCTACTGCTGGCAGCGGCCAATTTCCCCAAGCCGCTGTTTGACCATTTCGTGGCGCAGTTGGAGAGTTTCCTCTTTTATTACATCTTCACCAAGACTCCGACCAAGGATCTGGAGCGCAGCTTTTCTCAGTGGGCCGACGAGCTGCGGGCGATTGCAGAGACGACTGATCCGATGAAGCAGAAGGTTCAGCTCAACGCTTTCATCGCCGACCGTTTCGAGGAAAACATGGCAGGCAAGTCACAGGAACTGGCCGATGCTCTCAAACGCTTCACTTTGTATTCGATGCAGCAGTATCGGACACGCTATCTGCTGGCGCGGCTGACACAGCATGTCGAGATGGCCTTCAGCGGGTTGAAAGTACCGGGCAGCCTGGAGCCGTTCACGAATCTGGAAATCGAGCACATCCTGCCCAATAAGCCAGAAGGCGATCTGCGCGCCAAGTGGGCCACCGAGAATCCTGGGATGGCCTACGACGACTACAAGAACCGTCTGGGCAACCTGACCTTGCTGGAGAAGCCCATCAACATCGTCGCGGGCAATGACTTCTACACGGCGAAGCAGGCCGAGTACAGCAAGAGTGGCAACTACCTGACCCGCAGTTTGGTGGCACTCACCGACGTCGGACAAAACACATCCATCTCGCGGATCAACGCAAAGCTGGAGGCATTCCCTGCCTGGAATGCGGCGACCATCGAGAAGCGGCACGCAATGCTCATCGCTTTGGCGCAAGACGTCTGGAAGACGACGCCGATTGATGTTTGCTGAAAAGGTGAGCAGGTGACTAAGGAACGCTCGTTCGTCGATCAGGTAGCAGCCAATGCGGGTGAAGACCCTGAGGTTGTCAGTCGAGTCATCGAGGAATTCTGCCTAGGACTGCGGCGGTCGCTGGACGAGTACAAGGGAATCAATGGGGACTACATCGGAGAGCAGCTTCATTGGGACATCAGCAATCGGGCTTTTTTCCACCTGCTTGGTTTCCTCGACCAGTTCTTGGAAAAATATCAGTGGGAACCAGGCTCGGCGCGTGAATACATCCTGCGCCTATTCTCCGAGGATGACTGGAAGCCGTTCAGTCAGGAATATGTCCGCGCCAACTCGTCCGGCAATCGGCATTCCGCCTCTCCAGAAAGCGGTGTGCTCGATCAATTTTGCTCAGCGGCATATGCTTGCGCAATGAGCCTGATGAGCAATGCTGACTATGTTCAGAAAGAGCTCCCGAATGTCGAGCTGCCCACGGATATTCGCGCTTCGATCGAGTCTGTTTGTTCGGACTGGATAGGCACCAAGCACGATGTCGTCCATGAACTCGCCGAGTTGAAGGACAGCGCAAACATCAAGGATCGAGTTCGCCGCATCATGGCATGGCTCGGCGAAGATATGGTCAAGCTGCAAGAGCAGGTACGCAAGCTAGAGGCGCTGGCCAGTTCTGACGAACGCTTCAAGTTGGCTTATCTGTTAGTCGGTGAATCCGGTGGAAATGTCCTGAGAAGCTTTGTTGCCGCCGGCGAGTATGCGGATCAAGTGCTCGAAGATCGCTGATCTGAGATCACGACTTTCGAACCCCCTCTAGCCAAGCGGCTTCAGCCTCTCGGCGGTGCTATTGATCGATCAGCTGACTCGACCTCCCGGGGGAGGTCAAGCGCTCTTTTCCACGGCTTTAATCGGTGCTCTGATCGCTGGGACACTCTTTGGCTTCTGAACAATAGCATTCGTCTTCCAATGTGCTCTCAGATTCACCTGTCGAATCACACTGGCGAGGCCTTCCCGCATTGCTCTTCTTGCGGGGAGAAATTCCACGGGTGAATGTCCGCTCATTTCCTGATTGCTTGATCGGTTCGATGTTCTGTTCCTCCTTGCACAAGTAGGCAATAGCCTTCTCCTTGAGCACAGTGCGCTTTGCTTCATCGGTGTGATCAATCATGCCCAGCGCACATTCCGCATACCTGCCCTTCTCCCGATTGCAATTGTGGTAGATGCCTTTGCCATCGGTAATCTCGTTTTTCCAATATTCCCCAATCTGATCGCCTTTAAATGCGTCTTTGCTGACCTTCTGTCCGTCGTAGATGAAGACGGTATGGATGTGCGGTCCTTTTTCCGCTGTGTGCTCTCTTTTGGCGATATATCCGACCATGTTCTCGAAGATGGAAGGCTTGGTCCGACGATTATTGAGCAGGTGCTTGAGATCCTGGTTGATCTCTTCCAGCGATGCCTCTCTGGCGTGTTCCTTCGTATAGCTCAGATCCAGTCGGATGACTTGAATCTTTGAGTGGTTTTCCAAGAGCTGGTCGATATATGTCGAGGTGCTCTTAACCATGTGCTTGTTGTTTCCTGTTTCGTTCATTTCCATGCTCCTGGTAATTGACTGGGTGAATTCCCAAAGCATGTATACCGAGCTATTAAAAAATTAATTTTCCATGAAATACGATGACTAGAACGCAAATGGCAGACCGTTATCTGACTTGGATGAATATAGTTTTGGATAAGCCATAGCATCGGTTAATAATTCATATTAGATATATATTATTAATTAACCTTAACTCACGCTTTTATTTTTTTGCTTGGGTTGGTTTGTATACGGATTTGCATGCACTTGGTTTTCATGGGGGTTTGAATTTCAAGGCATATACGAAGTTGTGGCCTGCCATTGGCGAGCGTGAATGGGGTGACAACGTCTTCGTAATGAGCTTCGGTCGTTCCGCACATTTGGGGTTGAGCCGATGCTCAAAAAGGACAAGCCCACCGGAGTACAGTGGGCTTGCAAAATGGGTTGCGTAATTGCTGAAGTTAGTAATTGGCCCCGGGTGTTTTGTTCAGTGCATCCTCAAAGACTGCCCGGTAGTACTCGACGAGCAAGTTGTAGCTCTCCATGTCAGGGCAGAACAGATCGTCAATCACCCGATCAACAACCGCGCGCGCAACATCGAAAACATCTTCCTGGTCTTCGTTCCCTGCGCTAGCGTTCTGATGCAGTGCCAACCTGAATCGCTGACGACAGATGTCGATTCCCTCCTGGTACCACGATTGATGCGCTTCAGGAGTCAAGATTCCCATCAGATGCTGTGGTATTGCGGGAAATTCGATGTTCATTGCCTTCGTCACCTGTGCCGGGGGGGATGACCCAAGTTGACCAAGTGGACCAACTTGACCAAGGTGTCCAACACGACCAACAGGGGCATTAGGTACGGCGCGACCAAATGCCGCAAATGGGAGAGCCATCCCTTCGGTCATGGCGGCGATGTTGAACTGCTGGTTAGGAAACGGATAGGCGTTCCCTGAGCGATCGTATCGAACCGGAGGCAAAGCCAGAGCGGGCATTGCGCTTGGTAATGTTGAGGGCAGTTCCCACAAGGTGTACATCGCTGTTTTGCGGCTCAAAACACCTGCGGCCTTCTTGGCTCGTTTGAGGGATGATGACGAGATTCCCACCGAGGCTGCAGCACTTGTGACCTCTTTGGCAGGAAGCGGTCCATTCGCCAGTTGGTTGATCAGGAAGGTATGCGCTTGGCCGACTGCCCCTGTAGCAGGTGAGGAGTCGCCGCCTTCCGCCCAATCAAGGATCTCGCTGGCTGTACCATCGAGTGACTCTTTCCACAATACCGCCGCCGTTTCAATTGGGCCGTGTTCTGCCATAACGGTTGCACTCTGAGTTTCGTACAAGAAACCGCCCTGATCCGAACCCAGGTTCGATTTTGCCCTGACAAGGACAGAGCAGCGAGATCCGTCTTCCAGTTGTTCGGATGAGACTTTCGCGGTCATCAACACGACCCGAGCAACGGCACTGAATGCGAAGCTGCCGGCTACGCGATCAAGAGGGGCTTTTCCCTTTGATTGTTTGGTCAGATGGGTGATGCCGAGGATCGCGCAGCCGTGTTTTTCGGCAAATTGAATGAGTGGTTCGAGCGCACGCCGAACGTCCGAGTTTTTGTGCGAGTCTCCGCCAATGACTTGGGCGATCGAATCGATAATAATCACATTGACTCGCCCAATTTGCCGAGATTTTTCTTCCAAATGCGGAAGGTCTTTCTCAAAATTGAATGGCCGCCGCCTACCATTCTCGAGGGTAGCGCCGATGACGTGGACGCGCGAAAGGTTAGCGTTGGCGGCAATCAGGCGGGGAATGATGGTGTCTTCAACACCATCTTCGCCGCTCCAGATAAGGACATTTCCGGCAGGCGCATATGTGCCATCTGGCCAGCTAAGGCCGCCCAATCCACCGTTAGATACAATCGCCGCACATGCTAATGCGATGAGGGTTTTCCCCGTGCCGGGGGCGCCTGCCATTACTGTCAACTTTCCCGCTGCTAAATTGCCGTTCCAAATCCAGTCGACGGAAATAGGGGGGATGAATGCAGCACAGGTGACTTCAACTTCTTTCATTTTGCTTCTCCAATTCGGTTTCCTGCATAACAAGTGTTTTCTGAGTGCTTTGCAGGGCCCGTGCATTGCGTTCAGCTGTATGTCTGAGTATTTTTTGGGTTGTGCGTCCTCCTTCTGGGTCAACGTGCGTTCAGAGCGGCGCGCAGATCGCCAACGTTCCACCTCGTGTGAGATCCGAACTTTTTGGGTTGCGGCAGCTCATTTCGGCGCAGACGAGCCCAAATCGTTGGGGTCTTGCATCCGAAAAGTGCTGCGACTACGGTTACGTCAACGTGTGCTGCGTTCGGCAACTCGTCAAACTTCGTAAGATCTTTGCTTTGCATCCGCTTTGTCCTCCTTCATCTGTGGCGTTTCACGGTGAAGCAGATTCTGAGGAGATGCCGAAACTAAGTCGAAGCGCGAAAACCAACGGATATCGCGACTTGACAAATCGCAGTTATATGGGGGTGGATTTGGGTGGTAGGCTGCACTTAGAAAAGGTGCGGTGGTCAGTGGGGTAAAATGAGAGCGTCCGCTCTGTGGTCGTTCGAGAAGCATCGATCTGAGGTGAGTACTATTCGGTTGAAAGCACTCTTAAAATCGAAACACAGTGATGCTTGTGATCGATGGGTAGCTAGACGGGTAGCTAGTGGCTAGAAAGCCAAGTCGATGCAGGTTTAGGTAGTTGAATATAAAGAAAATATATTTTTTGTTTGGAGCAGTACGACATCATCCTGCTTTAAGCGGTACCTCAAGCCGAGCCAAGACGGTATTCGCGGCGAGCGGGATGCGCACGCGCTTGGTGCGGCTGGTCTCGCCCGCAATCAACTCCAGTGCGGCAGTGGGGATACCTAGACGCTTG
>SXGU01419657.1_pt1 | contig 21788 bp, 26 predicted proteins | sample 3174531 | NCBI WGS metagenome assembly SXGU01 (sample SAMN11356863, study PRJNA531348) | freshwater metagenome | isolation source: freshwater sample F1-140 | place: China: Fuxian Lake, Yuxi | collected 2017-12-25 | reverse complement strand
TCGTGACGCTTGCCGCCTTTCTCATGGAGGCGTACCCACGTCCGGCGGCCTTGCGTATAAATATCCTGGCCGCGCATCTTCACGGCCGCGCCGACACGGGCGAAGGTATAGACGAGCAGTGCGATGAGGGCGCGGTCACGCAAGCCCACGAGCTTGTTAGTGTCGATCGCGTCGAGCAAGGCGCGTGCTTCCTCTGCGGAGAGCACAGGCGTCTTGCCTTTTTTCACGACATACTTCGGCCCACGAACCACGCTCGCGGGGTTGGTGGGCACGATCTGGCCGAGGACAAGCCAATCGAAGAGCATGCGGATGGCGGCGAGCTGGAGTTTGACGGAAGGCGCCGCGATCCGCTGCTGCAATTCTTCGATATAAGCCGCGACGTGCACGGGCTGCACGTGACGGAGATGATTGAGGCCGTTGGCCTCGCACCAGATGGCGAAATCGCCGGCGGCTTTCGCGTAGGCTTTCCTTGTATTGGGGTTACGGATATTAGCGGTGAAGAATTCTAGGACGCGCTTCGCGGTGGCAGCGTCCGGGGCAAAGAGGGCAGGAAGGGCGATCCCGGTCCCCGGTCTGGTCCTTGACCGGATTCCGGTCTCCATGATTACGACCAATTCCTGCAGCATGCATCACCCCTCCATCTTATGCATGATAACGTCCTTTATCATGCATAACAAGAATCAAGTTCAGGGTTCGCAGTTGTTGACAGAAAAAAGCCTCCGGCGGTGAAGCCAGAGGCTTTAGGAAGTCAGGCTGCCTGTTCAGCCGGTGCCGGTTGGAGCTGCTGCAGGAAGTCGGCGGCGCGTTGCGCGTGCGCGGCCGCCGAGAAGATGGCGCGCTTGTCGGCGTGAAGGATTTTGAGCCAGTGATCGAGATAGGCGGCGTGGTCGTCGCGGATATCGGGTGTGATGCCGAGGTCGGCGGAGAGGAAGGCGGAGCCGAGTTCTGCCACGAGTTCCTCGAAGGCATAGGCGTGATCGCCGAAGCGGTGGCGGCCGAAGTCGCGGGCGAGACGTTTTTCATGGCTCGTCCAGTGTGTCAGCTCGTGTAGCGCGGTTGCGTAGTAGCTTTCCTTGTCCTTGAAAGCCTCGAACGGCGGAAGCTGGATCATATCGCGGGCGGGCGCGTAGTAGGCCCGATTGCCGCCGTGATGAATGTCGGCGCCGGTAGCGGTGACGAAGCGGTCAGCGTGCTCTATGCGTTCGGAGAGCGGGAGTGGATTGGCGGGCTGCGCGTAGAAATGCGCCGGAAGCCCGTCGATCTGCTCGACGTTGAACACCGTATAGCCCTTCATGAAAGGGATGGCGCGTTCAACGTCCTCGCCCTGGTCGTTGGTTTCCGTTTTGGTGAAACGATCGGCAAAGACGACGAGGGAACCATGTTCGCCCTTGCGGACTTGTGCGCCGAGTTCCTGTGACTGCTTGTAGGTCATCCAGAGCGGGGCGGCATATCCTTTCTCCATGGCTTCGCCCCAGAGAAGAAGAACATTGACGCCACGGTACGGGATGCCGTTGTGGCGCAGCGGCCGGGTGATGCGGCCGGCAGCGTGTTCTGCGGACCAAGGCTTGTTCCAGGGCCGCACGCCTTTTTCAAGCTCTGCGACGATCCGGGCCGTGACGCGGCTGTAGATGTCTTGTCTGGTGGATTGGTTTGTCATGGCGGAACCTCCCTTTTTGTTGGACTCACTGGCTCTCTCGCTAAGGCTGGAGAGCCAGTGCAGGACAACGGGAGGTGATGAGCCGGGGGCTGACGGAAAAGCGGAGGCGGACTGGAAATAAGCGGCGGGCATGACAGGCTTTGCTGGCGTGGCTGGTGCGTCCAGGGAGCTGAAGCCCGTCAGACAGCGGCGGCCGACATGGCAAATCCATCCCGCGGAAGGCAGGGCGTGGGAGTGTGAGACTGTGGAGATGTGGCGGGAAAGCGGCTCACAGAGTTGGCCGAGGAGCGACGATCAGAAGGCAGCGTGATGAACCGGACGGGATTTTTTCAGATGCGAGACGTTCTGACGTGTCGCGCTCTGGGGGTTCCGCATGGAGCTGCACCTTTCCCAAGGCGCTGCTCCATGCGGTCGGGTGCGGCGGTTGATGTTTTTATAGGTCTTGATGTCCTTTCGGCGTTGGTGCGATGAACGCGGGGATTCCTCTTAATCTGGCGCAGAAGTGGCTGAGATATTTCTATGCGTCAGCGACAGATTGCATAAGCCGTCAGAGTCCTAGAACAGCCAGTCGATATGTCACGAGATGCACATCGCCAGGAAGTTGCTGAATTCGGATAGCTGTCTACAAGCCCTGTATTGCCGACACCGGCGTCATTAGCTCCATTGCAGGAATCTTCGCAGCCACCTCCAACAACGGTTTCCCCTGCGTTACAGCTGGCCGTAGCAGCAAAATGTCCCGAACCGGCCACGGCAGCGGTTCTTATCGTAGTGGTAGACGCCCCGCCCATCGTTTTCCACGCAGTACCGTTGCAGAATTCCATGTTCTTGGCTGTCGCATTATAGCGTTGGGCGCCTTCGTTGACTGCAGTACACGCAGCCCCGGTATTGCCAATCCTGACATCTCCCCGGACATCAAGCTTGGCTACCGGGTTGGTCACGCCGATGCCGACGAGGCCGCCATTTGTAACTTCCAAATAGGAAGTATTGTTCTGCGAAACTCTTAGAGGCACACCAGTACTTGAAGGCCCGATATCAACCCAGAGGCCATGTGCGTTGGTTGTTCCAGTATTTAGAATTTGCGTTGCCCAATTGCCGTTGTAACTGGCTTGAACCTGCAGCGGAGAAGTCGGACTAGACGTGCCGATGCCGACGTTGCCGGATGCATCTATCGTCATTTTTACATGGTTGTCTGTGCCAAAATGCAGTGATGTAGGCTGCTGCTGGCCAATGGCCGCACTGTTCGGAGTTGTTCCCACCAATACAGTGTTGCCGCTGGTGGGTTCTGCTCCCATGACGAGGCCGCTTCCGGCGTTTAAAAAGTCAATTATAGCGCGATTGTCAGTGGTGCTTTCAACTGTCACGTCGGTTTGGCCGCTAGTAACTATATGAAGAGGTCTGAGAGGACTTGCCGTCCCGACCCCCACCATCCCGTTCGCGGCTTCGACCATGTTCGGCACGCAGCCGTTGGCATCCGCTTTGGCGTGGGCGGGTCCGTAGATCATTCCCTTGTTGCCGCAGAAGGCGGCGGGATCGGTGGCGGAGAGGGTGGTGCTCATAATCTGGGTAAAGCGGGTGGCGGTGTTGGTCGTGGCCGAATAAGGCTGGTTGCTGAAGGTGGCGTCGGTCATCTTGCAGTTTTCATGTTCGAGGCCGGTGGCGGGACAAGTGCGCGGACTGTCCTTGCCTTCGAGGGTGACGGCGCCTGCGCCGTCCTGGCCGGGGCTGAACACGATATAGGGCGTGTGGCCAGCATAGGTCGCGCCGCCGATGGGCAGGCCGGCGGCGTTTTTGAGCGTGATCTCTCCAAATTCAGGGTCTGTTGCGCCTGTGACGGTGAGGGGTTCGGAGGCGGCATAGACATAGCGCCAGCCCCAGTAGTCGGTCATATGGTCGGAGCTGAGGCCGAGGTCGGTGACCGGGACCGCGCCGATGCGGACCTTGCTGCCGGGACTCGTGCCGGTGACTTGTTTGGGATCGGTGGGCGGCGTGGTGTTGCAGGCTTCCTTGCCGAAGGTAATCGCCGTGGAGGCGTCCTTCCTGAGCGCCGGGCACGGGAGCCGGCCGTTCTTCGCCTGAAACTTGGCGAGCGCGACCTTGATGTCGATCATGCGCTGCTTGGTCGTCTCCATCATGGTCTTTTTTGTGTAGATATTGGCGAGGGACATGAAGCCGGCCAGGCCGAGGGAGGCGATCATGACGACGATGGCGGTTTCGATCAGGGTGAAGCCGGCTGACCTGTGTGTGTGCTGCGTGTCCATGACCTGCTCCCCTGCTCTTGCCCCTGCGCCGGAACTGGCCGGCATCTATCTTAAATGGTACCATAGTATTTCTACCTAGTCGTTAACAAATGGTTAACGGTTTCCGTATCCCGTTGTAAGAGACAGGAGAACGAGGGGGCGATGCGCGGTCGTGTATTTCTCGCGCGGATTGGCTGGATTTTAACGATTGAACCTTTAATATCGGAATGGAGTTGCGCGGTCGCCATGTGAGAGAGTCGCAGAGAGGTCGAGGACAGCCGTGAAGCGTTTCATGTACAGAGCCCTGAATGAAGGTGCAGAGCCGGTCAGAGGCGTGCTGCGCGCGCAGCATGAGCGGGATCTGGAAGGTCAATTAAAACAGATCGGGTACACGCTGATTAACTGCAAGGAGTTCCCTGAAAACAGGCTCCGTCTGACGGGGATGCTGGTGAAGGGCGTGAAGCGGCGGGACCTGATCCAGATGTTTGTGCAGCTGGAACAGCTGCTGAAGGTCGGTGTGCCGCTCCTGGGCGCGCTCAATCATGTGGCCTCCGCAACGGAATCGCAGAAGCTGCATGATGTGCTGATGGAGGTGATGCGGGAAGTATCGGAAGGAAAACCGATTTCAGAGGCGCTGCGCGACTTTCCGTGGATCTTCGATCGGATGGTGACCGTGGTGGTGGCGGGGAGCGAGGAGACAGGGAACCTCGAAGATGCGTGTCATGAAGTGGTGCGGCAGCTGAAGTGGGAAGACCAGATGGCGCGGAAGGTCAGGAAAGCGACGCGCTATCCCAAGATGCTTCTGGCGGTGGTGTTGCTGGTGGTGTGGATCATGATGAAGGTTGTAGTGCCGCAGGTGACGGCGTTTCTGCTTGGCATGGGGCAGAAGTTGCCGCCAGTGACGCAAGCGTTGATCTCCACATCGGATTTCGTCGTGAAATACGGCCTGCATATGGTCGTGGCGTGTATCGGGATTTATCTTTTCATCAAGATCGGGAGAACGGTGTCGCGTGGGTTTTTGTATATGACGGATGCGATGATCCTGCGCTTGCCGGTGATCGGCGATGTGGTCCGGAAAATACAAGTGTCGCGGTTTTGCCAGATGGTCGGCACGCTGTTCTCCAAGGGGCTGAACCTGATGAAATGCCTGGAGGTAGCGCGGACGACGACGGACAATGTGGTGATCAGCGATGCCATGAAGATCATTTACCGGCGGGTGGAGGAAGGGCATCTCCTGTCAGAGGCGCTGGTCGGCTCGGGAGAGTTTCCGGCTTTGGTGACTCAAATGGTGAAGATCGGCGAGGAATCCGGGAACCTGACCAATGTGTTGCAGGAAGTGAGCGAGTTTTACGACAAGGACGTGGACGACGCGGTGGATGGGATGATCGCCTTGATTGAGCCTGCCCTGACGGTCATTCTGGGCGGGCTGGTGGTGTGGATGGCAGCGGGCGTGTTCGGCCCGGTCTATGACAGCTTCGGCAAGTTGAACATGTGAGTGAGGATTTTCCGTTTCTTTGTGGCGCGAGGCGTGTCTGACGCTTCGCGCTTTTTTGTAGGCCGCATGGAGCTGCGCCTGCCCCGAGGCGCTGCTCGCTGCGGTTTCTGTGTTTACGTTTTTCTGTGTTCAGGGCGTCCTGAAGCTGCCGGATTTCTTTCGGTGGCGGTAATCCCAGGGCATGACGAAAGTGCCGGACCAGATCCCGCGTTTCTGCTCTTGGGCAACGGTCTCCTCTGAAACATAGGCTTCGGAATAGCGGCGGTAGGCGACGGCCCAGCCGTTGGCGACAAGCCAGCGGTTGAGGTTTTCGCCGTCGAGGTCGCAGGTGGCAAGGCTGCGGTGGTAGCGGTCTTTCCCGGAAGAGATGCAGTGAACAGGCTTTTGCCCGATGTGGTCAGCGAGGGCAAAAGCGGCACGGCGGCCACAGGGCCAGGCGCGGCCTTCGGTGTCGGTGCAGGATTGGCCGCTCTCCGGTGCGTCCACTCCTTCGAGGCGGATGCGTTCAGCGTGGATCTCGATGGTGTCTCCGTCGATGACGGAGGCACGGCCTGTGAGGTCGCCGGCACTGGCCGGCTGCGCGAATAATGCGAGGGCGGCGAGCAAAACGAGCGCGGCCGGTTTCTGGCGTGTCATGGATTTCGTCCTCCTCGGAATTTTGTAGAGCTTGAAGATGGTTCGTCAAGTCTGAGAGGGGTGGCGCGATCGGGTTCCAGGGTTTCCCGTTATCAGGGGGCCACGTCCAGCACGTCCATTCAATCCTCATCCTTGGCATCGGTTCGCCTTTTAGCCTGCAAGCGTAAAGCTCCGGCACTGCGTTGGGCCTGACGGTTCCGGCAGTCGATACGCGCTGCTGTGTCCTTTGTCATGAAGGCCGTGGTGGTCGCGGCCAGACAGATAAAGGAGAAAAATCATGAAACACATCTTCGGGTACACCCTCACCGACAAGGCAGAAACCGAACTGTTCAACCTCTTTAATGAAGTCTCGAAAGAAATGAGAGACAGGACGGAACCCGGAAGCCTGGAGCGGTCAGATGCTCTTCTTTCCCTGGATAACATCACGCGGGCGATAGCGAGGTATCCCGGATGAGGCCGGGCTTTTCTAGGTGAACGGTTTGCGGAAATGCTTGCTCTTCCAGAGCGAGCGCAGCCGGCGCACGGACGCCGGAATGATGCGGAGCGGCGAGAGGAAGCGTGAGACAGGCTGGACGGCCGCGGCGATGCGCCCGGCGAAGCGGCTGCAGAAGCCGGTTTGAGGCTGAGGCGCGGCAAGAGGTCCGGCAAATATGCTGTATTGTACGGCGGGATCGCCGATGCTTTCGGGTATCGGCGATTGAGCCGGTGCAACCTGCTGGTCTATGAATCGGCTCGTCTGTGGCTGCAGGAAGATGGAGCCGCTTATCGTGTGGGTGTTGGCGGATCGGGTCCGTCCCGTTGCTGTCGTTGTTCTTCCTGCTTTTGTTGCTTCTCTAAATCTGCAAGGAGCCGTTTCGCGGCTTCTTGCTCCCGGATATAGCGGGCGAGTTCGGCTTCGGCCTGGGCCTTCAGGTCGCGCTGCTTCTGCGCGTGGCGTTCCCGGAGGTCTTCGATGTCCCGTTGCTTGTTTTCGTAAAGGGTGGCGAGCTTGTCGGTGCGTTTCTCTTCTTGCCGTTCGATGAGGGCTTCCCATTGGCGTTCGCGATCGGTGCGGGCGGCTCCCCGATCGAGGCGGTTCTTGATGGCGTCGATGATCTTGTCGGGGCCGGCGAGTTCCGGGAATAACTCGCGTGACTTTCGTCCGCGCTCTGCCGTTTGCAGGGCGTCAAAGTCGGTCATCTTGTCGCTGATCTGGCGGTCGAGTACATAGGCGAGGTTGCTGAGTTCCGCTTCCTGAAAATCTTCCACCCTCTTGGCTTCCTGCGCGTGCCGGTCGTTGACGGCTTTGGTGAGGTCGGCGAGTTCATCGGCGTTGAGTTTGTATTGCTCGGCTGTCTTTTCTGCGGTGGAGGGCTCCTCTACCCTGCTCTGCTCCGCGCGGGCGGCCTTCAGGTCCTCGATCTGCTGGTCGCGCTCCTGCTTCAGGGTCTGGATCATGGTCTCGCGCTCGATGCGGTGGCGCGTGCGGATGTCCTCGATCTCCTGCTGGCGTTGGAGGCGGCGCTGATCGGCCACGTCCCAGTTCCATCGCTGTTCCCGGATGGCGGTATATTTTTTGATCCAGTCGTCCGAGAATTCTTGCGCCTTGGTGAAGTAGAGGGAGAGTTCCTCGTCCTGCAGAGCGTGGCGGGCGTCGAGTTCGCGGGCGATGTCCTCTTTGGTGGTTTCAAAGACCTGCCGGATCTCCGCCTTGTGACGTTCCTTGAGCTGCCGGGCTTCTTCATCCAGCTTTTCCTTGATCGGTCGGTGGATGGCATCGAGGTCAACCAGGTCTTTGTATCGGGCCTTGATGGCTTCCTTGGCTTCGTCGAGGTCCGGGAGGGTGTTGAGTGGCACGTCGGCCATGAAGGCGTTCACGGCGGCGGTTTTTTCTTTCAGCTGGCGGGCGAGCGTGAAATGGTCGCCCAGCTCGTCCACGATGAGATATCCGCGGTCGCCGCGGGCGAGGACGTAGCCGGCTTCTTCGAGGGCGGCCTTGAAGGCTTGTGCATTGTCGGATGATTCCTTGAGGGCGATGATCTGTTGTTTACGTTCTTCGGGATCGAGGCCGGTGCGTTGGGCCTGCTGGTGCTCGGCATGGTTCATTTCCTGGTGTGGGAATTCCGGCTGCTGTTCGCGGTCGCGTTTCGCGTGCTTGCCGGGCACAAACTCGTGCCCGAATTCCTGCTCCATGCGCATGCTGGCTTTTTCGTGCTTGGCGTAGTTCTGGCCGTCATGCCACATGGTCATGGTCTCGCTGTCTGTGCGTTCGTAGACCAGGTGGATATGGGGGCGTTCGTGGTCGTCGTGGAGGATGACGGAGCGGGCATGGCCGGTGAGGCCGAGTTCCTCGGTGAGGATCTCGGCGGCGCGGAGCCATTGTTCTTTGGTCATGGTGGCGGCATAGGCGGGGGCAGGGCTGATCTGGGCGTGGTAGAGGGTCTTCTCGCCGCGGGTGGCTTCGCCGGCGGTATGCCAGTCATTGAAGGCCTGGAGGAGGTCGCCGTCGCCGTAGTCGAGGGCAAGGACGGTGACGGTTTCGTTCTTGGGGTTGGCGTGGACACGGAGGAGATAATTGGCGAGCTGGGTGGGGCTTGACCGGCTGGCGCCTTTGACGATCATCGTCGGGGGGTGGGGGGTGTTTTGCCGAGGGCAAGGTTGATGGCGTCGCGGATTTCCCGCCATTCCTTGAGAGCCTCGCCGAGGCCGTGGGGTACGGGGCGGTTGCTGGCGTTCAGGGTCTTGGCGATCTGGTTCATGTTGCTGCCGTATTTGTTGTGGAGCGCGAGGACCTGTCGGAGAAGGGCGGCGTCGGCAGGGGTACGGCGCTGGGCGCGGGGGCCGGCATCCCCGAGCATGGCGGCACGGGCGAAAGCGCCGAGGGCCAGCCCTGCCCTGTCGGCCAGGGCGGTGGCTTTGGCCTTCTCTGCGGGGAGGAGGCGGATGTGGAGATCGGCATGACGCTGCCGGTTGGGGGTAATTTTCTTGCGCGGGGGATCGTCGGGAGGGCGGCGCGTTTTGGGGGTATTGTCCGGGGGCGTGGCAGGGGGCTGGCGGTCGGTCATGGGGCCTCCGGCGGGTTGCCAGTCACGGCACTTGATGCTTCTGGGGGTCGCATCATGTCCCGGACCGGGCAGGCAGGGATCAAGGATGCCGTGAAAGCATCCTTGCTGGGTGCCGCGAGGCATTCTCGATGGGCGGGCAAGGCAGGGGTTTCACAGGGGGCAGGCACGCCCCCTTGGCCTGGGGATGCAACGGGGTACGGAGTAACCCCTTGCCAAGCCGCGTGGGGATACCACGCATGGCTTGCAAACGCACTGAACTGAGTCATGGAACCAGGTTTTTCAACAGCATAATTCATCCTCTCAGCGTAGCACGGAAGCCACTAAGGATTGGTTAAGGAAATTGCGCAGCCGAAGCCCGTCTGTGATCCGTGGTGTTCATGATGGTTAACAACCCGGCAGCGGTAGAGAGTGCTGGCTCCTTTCCGGTGGCTCAATCTAGTGCCCTCAAAATTTCGGTACTCCCATTTCCGATTCCCGTCAAATGCCCTTCAGGTAGTCTTGCCCGATCGGGTGCATGGCTCCATTTCCCTCGAGTCCTCATTCCCCCAGGAGAAACGCTTTGGCTGCATTGAGCTGTCCCGCGAAATAATCCGAGCCGCCCACGTCGGGATGAACTTTCTTCATGAGGGTCTTGTAGGCGGAGCGGATCTCGTCGGGGGTGGCATTGGGTTTCACGCCGAGGATCTTCCGGGCTTGGCTGTCGGTCATCTTGGGGGTAGCCGGAGCGTGTGGCTGCTGCCAATAGGGATTGGGGTCATAGGCGAGCGGCACCGGCATCCAATAGAACTGGGGGTAGCTGTCTTTGAGGTACGCGAAGGTTTCGGGGAGCTTCCAGTAATCGACGGGGCGGAGGTAGTGCGGCGAGGTGGAGGGATTGAGGAGGATGGCTTTTTCACGGCCGAGGGTGAGGATTTCATCGGGGTTGAGAAGCGGGCGGCCTGTCTCTCCGTAGGTCGTGCTCTCCCCTTCCGTGGCCCCTCCGGCGCTTTGGCCTGTGGACGTGGACTTGCCGATAGTCCTGACCGTCGATTTTCCGAGGCTCTCGCTCAGGTATTTGGCGGTTTCGAGGTCGTTCACGTCGCAAAAGTACTTGTAGACGCAATTGCCGAGGATGCTGTCCTTGGCGTTCTTGTAGTGTTCGGTGAGCTGGTTCAAGCCTTGAAGGATCAGGGTGAAATCCATGCCGTAGCCGCGCATCTGGGCAAGGTCGCTGGAGATATCCGGGATATGCCCGATCGAGCCGAATTCATCGATCAGGAACATGCAGCGGCGCAAAGGTTTTTCGGGCGCTTTATCCCGGCTCGATATGAGCGTGTGCATGGCCGAAGAGAGAACGAGGCGCAACCATGCGGCGTGTGTTTTCATCAGCTTGAAGGGAATGACCACGTAGACGGTCATGGAACCATCGGCCAGCTTTTCCATGGAAAAAGAGGATGCGGCGGTGGAGGTTTTCACCGGCGCGTCAAGAAATTCGGTGCTGGTCTGAAGCTGGTACATAATGCCGCCATAGGTGTCGGCGGCGGAGATATCCCCGGCTTGGCCCACGGCCTCTTTGATCGCGCCTTGAAAAGAGTTGGTGGCGAGCATTTGGGCAATGATCTTTATGAACTCCGGCTTCTGGAGGGTGACGATTTCACGGACGCGGGCGAGGGTCTTTTGCTGGTCGGGTCTGTCGGTGAGCCAGAGCATGATGCCCGCAAGGATGCGGGCGGCACTCCCCTGCCAGAACGGCTGCTTGGTGTCTGTGACCGGGCAGATGATCGAAGCCAGGATGCGGGCGGTGGAGGTGATATTCGGGTCGTCGCGGTCGAGGGCATCGAGCGGGTTATACGTCGCTGTCTGAAAACCAAGCTTGCTGTAGTGGGTGGCCAGCACGCCCCATGGATTGAGAATATGGACTTCCTGCCGGAGCTGGTCGCGGCGGGTGCGTCCGGTAACGGCGGCATTCTCCCCTTTCGGGTCGATGACGAGCATCGAGCGGTCGTAGCGGAGCAGCGTGGGGATTAAAATTCTGGTGCCCTTGCCGCCTCCGGTGCGACTGACCACCAGGGTATGGGCTTCCGGCATGGACGTGATCGGAGCGCCGGGAGCGTCCGCAGGCAGATCGGGGCAGCTGGATTTGCCGAACATCAGGCCGCGGGCGACGGCCGTGGGGCCGGAGGGGGTTATCTGGTGCGCCGCCCATTGGGCAGTGCCGTAGGTGTCGGAGAGCGGCGGTGCTTGGTCTGCCGGCTGAGCCGGGGTCTTCTTGCCGATCCACCAGAGGAGCAGGATGCCGCCGACGGCGAGAAGGGAGAGCCAGAGGGTTGTGCTGGTGAGGAAGGCCTTGGCCTCGGCGGCGGTTTTCGTGGGCGAAGGCAAGCCGAGTTGCCAGGCGGTGTAGTCCGCCACGTATTTCGCGGGGAAATAGCGGCCGAGGGTCGCGGCCGTGAACAGGGGGTCGGTGCTGTAGCGGTATTGTTTTTCAAAAAACTGCCTGCGGATGCAGGCGTCGCCGGTGCAGGCGCCGTCATTGAACGTGAGGCCGTAGGGTTTCTCGCCGAAGGCGCGGGAGTATTCCAGAAACTTCTCGGCGGCGCGGGGGGACATGCGCCGGGTGTCGAGTTCGCCGGTCCAGGTCTGGATTGCGTTGCGCATGATCTCGAAGGCGGCGGCCTGCCGCGCGGCGGTGTCGATCGGGTCTTTGCCCTGGATGTCCTTGAACACTTGCGCGACGGCGGGAGCGTGGCCGAGCCAGTCCCCGGCGGGAAGGCTTTGTGTGGCCGGGTGAGGCGGCGCGGGCGGGGTCGAGGGAACAGGGGGGCGCACTGCGCTCCCCTGCCCTGCCGTGACGTGAGGCTTGGGGGGTGTCGTCTCAACCTGCTCGGTCATGGATCTGGTGAGTGTTTCAAGGCGGCCATCGAATTGCTGAGCCCACCCCCGGCCGGGCGTGTCGTATTTCTTGCGAAGGTCGGCAATGGCGGCGACAGCGGCACGGTCTTTGACCGCGTAGGCGTCCCGGTCGATGGTTCCCTTCTCAAGCTGCCGCTGCAGGAGCAACCGTTCCCGCTGGAAGGCGACGGCGCGGTGGGCGTCGGTTTCCAGGTCGCGGGCGGTTTGCCTGTTCTTTTCCTCGACGGCTTTCCGAAAATCCCTCAGTTCCTTATCCCACTGCGGTTCCAGCAGGGACAGCTTAGTCCTGCTAAGCCCCTCTATCGTGCTCTCGGCGTCAGCATGGGTGTTTTGTGGCAAAGGCTTCCACAGGGCGGCCTCCTCTGCCCGGAGGGCTGTTAAGCGCGCGATGCGCTCCTCGGGGGTGACTTTCCCGATCTGCGCGAGGTGCTCGATGCGGTAGGTCTCGACGCGGAGATCAGCGAGGCGTTCGAGGGTTTCATGTGAAACCTCTGCCAAAACGCCGGGGGCGGCCCACAGGAGGGCCAGAAGGAAAAAGACCGCCCTTGGGACGGTCCAAATATCAGAACGCATTGGCGAGCCTTCCAGGCCTCTTCCCGTGGGCTTCTGTCATAACACCCCTACCCGCCTCCCTTGCTGAGCATTTTTCTTTCAATTCAAAGAAAGAAAATTTCGTTGCAGGGCCTCGTGGATAAGTCGGGCGGCTTTGGCCGTCCACTTATCCACAGGCCAGAGCTCCCTGCTACTAGGTAGGTAATAGGAATCTATATAGGATTGCGCCACAAAGTACCCGTAGGTTTTCCGAGTCGATCGCCACAAAGTACCCGTAACAAGCGCCACAAAGTACCCGTGGATAACTTCATGAATTCAGATGGCTTATGTGGATAAGTCATCCGGCGGAGGTGATTAGCCTTGCGATGGGCGGCGGTGACAGGTGGAGGACAAGCCCCTTCTCGTCAGCGTGAACTTTGGCGCGGGGATACTGGGTCATGACGATCTTGAGGGTCTTCAGGAAAATCGCCCGAAAAGCCCGGAGGCGTGTGTACCCCTGCCCGAACTGAAGCTGGACGGCAGGCCATGGGATGAAGGCTGGCGCTTTGGCGTTGACCCGGCAAAGGCGCTGCGCGAGCCATTTGTAGATGTCGAGCGCAAGGGCGTTATGTTGAAGCGCCGCGACGGCGCGTTGGTCTAAAGGGACGGCGTGGGTTTTGAGGGTGTTGAAATACTCGTCGCTGAGATGCACGAAGGACGGCCAGAGGGTTTTCTGGCGCTCGTCTTCTGGAAACCAGAGCTCGAAGCTGGTGACGATTTTGGTGTCCACCTGGAAGGTGCGGTTGTCCTTGGCGCTGGCAAAACGAAAGAGCGCGCCGGTGACGGCGGCGGCGTGGTGCCTGAAGGCGGAAAGCTCCTTGCCATTGGGGCTGTATCCCTGAAGTTTCTTCAGGAAGGCGGTCATGCTGTTCTCGATTTCAACTGTGGGCGACTGGTGCATGATGGCGTAGGTGTCGAGGTAGATGAGGATGAGGCGGGATTTGGTGCCGAAGGGCAGCGGGAGGTTGACCCATTTGTGCTGTTCTGGGTGGAGGGCACTCCCCGCCTCTACCCTGAGCGAAACATGGCCGTTGGTGCGCTCCCAGATGCGGTCAGAAACGCTGCGGTATGGCAGCGCGGTCTGGCAGAAGACGGTGTGATGGTAGGCTATGTCGTCTTTGTCCGGGTCCTCGTCTTTTATGTTCAAGGAAGCGTCCACGAGACGCATCTGGGTCGGCGTGGGCGGGCGCAAGTGCGCCGGGCCGCGCCGGATGATCTCGCCAAGGGGCTTGAAGCTGTCGTCGTTGTCTTCGGCCATACTCCCCTACCCTACTCGCTAATTCGCTATTTTTAGCGAATTAGCCTGCTTTCTTTTTCTGCCCGGTTAAGTGGTGTTGTTCCTTTTCCCATGCGTCGAGGGCACGGGTCAGGAGCTGCACGTTTTTGAAGCCGGCCTCAAAAGCGAGACGCTTGAAGCGGGCGCGAAACTCCGGCGGAACCTTGAAGTTCAGATCGACGAGAGTTTCTGTGGCCGTCTGTCCCCGCTGGAGGGAGCCGGATACGGCAACCGGAGTTTTTTCTTTGGTCGCAAGCAACGTGTTGGCGTCGATGGCGGATGGTTTGTTAGGCATGGACTTTCACCTTCTTTTCTGAGTTAGCTAATTCGCCCATATTAGCGAATTCGCTTATTCTATTCTGGGTAAAGCCCCAGAGTTGGGCGATTTCTGCGGCGGCGGGGCCGTTGGGATTGATCTCAATGGCGGTGCGGCCGTCGGTCATCGAGGCGGCATAGTCCACCCTGTCATGAACGACGGATTGAAAAACCTGGCCGTGCTGGGACAAGGCGGCGATCGTCTGGATGGTAATACGGGCGTTGGCTTTGGCCTGTGTCAGGACAAAGACGAAGGGCACGTTCGAGTGTTTCACGAGGTCGAGCGTCGCGCCTAAGGACCAAAGGTCGTTGGGGCTTGGGCGCGTGGGGATGAGAACGAGGTCTGCGAGCTTGAGGACTTGCCGGTTTTGCTCGGTGAGGGCCGGGGGCGTGTCGATGAAGCAGTAGGCAAAGCCTGCCTTGGCGAGCGCGCGAACCTTTTCCGGAAGCTCGCGGATATTGACCGGAGCGAGCTTGGGGGTTTCGGCTTTACGCACGTTCCACCATGTAGCGAGTGTTTGCTGAGGGTCGGCGTCGATGAGAACAGCGGGGCCGGCCTTGGCGTTTTCGGCGGCGACGGCCAGATGCGCGGCGAGGGTGGTCTTGCCGCTGCCGCCTTTCTGGGAAGTGATAACGATTGTTTTCATTGGCTTTCCCATGGGCTAGGGTAGGGATATCAGCGAATTCGCTAGTTCGCTATTTAGCGAATCTTAGCGAGATCGAAAAAACAAGTCAAAGAAAAAATTCTGGGGCTTTCAAAATGGCGGTGACGGAATGGTGGGAGCTGCGGGGCGGCTTCATCTCGGGCGACGTGATCAAGTGGCGAGATCCGGCATGGGCGGCGCGTGATCCGAAGAACCGGAAAAAGAAGTACACAGGGGAAGGTTTTGGCGGGCAGCGTTTTGTGAAGGTCGGGATGAGGACGATAGCGGCGGAAGTCATAGAAGGCCCGGATGAAGACGGGTGGGTCTATCTGCTGGTGATGCAGTACGACAATCTCGGGGCGGCTCCACTGGACAAGATTTTGGCGGCGCCTCCGGTCGGAAAGAAGATCAGGCGTAAATGCCGGACGATCTTGAAGGGCGATCCCGAGCGTTTGCCGTGGGAAAATGAACGCGAAAGGGAGCGGCTGGTCAGCGAGGTGTGGGGGGATGATGAGGCTCTGCGGTGGATGTCGCCAAGTGCCGATGAGTGGGAGGACGTATGACGGGGTGGGTAGCGGTCGGCGGCGGGTTCATTCAGGGTGATGTGATCCGGTGGAAAGAGGGCGATTGGGTGAGGCGCGGCACGCGAGGACGCGGGCGGAGTGTTTTGGTAGGGGAGAGGGTGGTTACTGCCGAAGTGCTGCAAGCGGCTGATAGGGATGGATGGGTGCGGCTGAAGGCGGTGGGTTGCGTAGTAGGTGAGACGAGAATTCACCGGAAAGTGGTAATGACGCTTAAAGCTGGTACTGAAATGAAGCGGGCGTATAAGACGATCGTAAAGGGAAAGCCCGAGCGCCTGTTGTGGAGTGATGAGAGCGTCAGGGCGTCCTTGGCGAGCAAGTTCCTCGGGAACAAGGAACACGAGCGTTTCATGGCTATGGAGACGGATGAGGACTAAGTAGGGGAGGGGGTAGCTAATTCGCTAAATTTAGCGAATTAGCTAAATACGGGAGTGAAAGGGGAGGGCTACGCGCCTCCCTCTTTCAACCGATCCCTGTTGGGGAGTAGGTCAAGGACTTCGTTAATGCACCGGAAGGTTTCAGAACGACTATCTGTTTCCTTTGCTGCACGAAGCCATGAACGTATGCTGATAAGGTCTTTTTTCGTGAGTGTGTATCCGCCTTCGGAATTTGTTTCTGGTGTCATGATGTTTTCTCCTTCGTTTGATTACCCTCGCGGGCTTGGCCCTTCTTAAGCCGTGTCGTCAGGGCGCGGCGTCATACAGGAAAATTGGGGGAGACCTTCAGGGGGAACCGATTCTTCCTGTTGACGCAACAAGCGCCCGCGCATGGCAGGGGCAAGACCATGCTCGTGAGGGGGATCAAATGCCTGAAAGGGGAAAAATCTGACAACACGAAAGGGCACTACCTACAGAGGAGAGATTGCAAAATAAACATAGCAAGGCGGCGGGCGCCGAGAAAGAGGAATAGTGAATGAAGTGCTCATGCAAGTATCTCCCGGTTGGCAGTTGAGAGGAAGCCCTGCTCCTTGAGGTTGCTGAACCATGTGCGGGCGAATGATTTGAGCTCCTGCTTCAGCTTTGCATTGACGTGGGTTTTCTTGCCCGCGTCGTCGTAGCGGTAAACCTCCTGCAGGATGCCCATGTAGTCGTTACGGAAGGACAGCGGCTCGGCGGCAAGCGCATCCGGCCATTGATGGAATTCAAAGACCATATCCGGATCGCGCATGAGATCGCCGTTCTGCTCGCCATAGTGGCAGATGGAAACGAGACGGTTGCCTTCGGCGGATTGGCCGATGTCTTCAACGGACAGGGGCATGTAGCCGTTCACGGTGAGACGGACGGCCGTATCGTTGCCGAGAAGTTGAGTGAGGATTGAAGCGAAGTGTTGATAGGTTTTCATTGTAGTTTCTCCTTTGAGGTTATGAAGCCCCCGGCGCGAGGCCAGAGGCTTCGGTGATGTGATGCTGCGGCTCATGCCGCTTTCTCCGTGGCCGTGTTCTGGCGAACCCAGAGATAGGCGCGGACGCTTGCGACCATCAGGCCGTAGAGCGCGGAGAGCGGGAAGGACGTGGCGTTATGCCAGGCGCCTTCGGCGTCCGTGTACGATCGCTGAAACGTCAGGCTGTAGAAGTCGCCATTACGGCTTTCGTTCTGCCAGACGGCGACTTGAACCGCGCCTTCCCTGAACTTCTGAACTGGTTGTTTCGTCATGGTCTGTCCTCCTTATGTTTGTTGACCGCCTGCCTCTCTCACAGCGCGGGGAGAGGCAGGCCGGGCAACGAGGAGGACAAGCGAGCCGGTTGGCGGCCGCATTGTGCGGAGGCGGAATAACAGAAGGCGGCGAACGTGACGGCTCTTGCTGGCGCGGGCGTTGCGTTATGGAGCCGGAGCGCGGGCGTCAGCCGGCTGGAGTGACGAAACATCCGGTGAGGTCACCGGGCGCTGAGAGGATGGCTGTAGCGGCGGGGCGGAGAGGGGAGAAAAGGCCGTGGGCGCGGAAACCTTGCACGCATGTCCGATGGCGGACACGGTGCAGTTATGCCGGACGGAGTTTTCCTGTGCGGAGGAGGCTATTCGAAAAGGTCGGCGTGTGTTCCTGTGCGTTCCAGGATGAGGAATTGGGCGTCAAGTCTGTAGATCAGAAGCCAATCTGGCTGGATGTGGCATTCCCGATGGTGGTTCCAGTCGCCGGAAAGGTTGTGGTCCCTGTTCCTGAGAGGCAAGGGTTTTTGGGCTTGGAGCAGGTCAACGACAGCTTCGAGCTTGTCGATGTCGTGGCCGCGTTTTTTGGCGAGCTTGAGGTCTTTGAGGAAACGGGTGGTCGTTTTGACGATGAGCAAGATTTAGGTGCCTGTGTGGTCTCTGAGAGCGCGGAAGGTCTTGAAGGTGGGTAGTTTCTGGGGGTTCCCGCTTTCTGCAAAAGCGGCGAGGGTTTCGGCGTTGGGAACCGTGATAGGGAAGGGGATGCCTTGGTGGAGTTCGACCTGGGCGTAGAAAAGGCGTATGGCTTCGGCTTCGGTTATTCCGAGGCGGTCGAAGACTTTCACGGCCTTCTTTTTGAGGCCGGTATCGATACGGGTGTTGATGCGGTCTGACATGGACATTTTCAAAGCCTTTCTCATATTTCCCATTGTACGCCAATTGTCGTACAGGTCAAGAGGTTTTTAGGGGAACGAGTTGGATCAAGGGGTTAAGGCGCGACGTTCTGACGTGGCGCCGAAGTCTTGCCGCTGCGTGCGACGCTGCGGCTCTTAGTTGGCTCGGGTCTTCTGAAAATAATCGCGGTGGTACTGCATGAGATTGCGGGTTTTACCGTCCCTGATGAAGGCGAGGAAGATGTCAGGCTCGAATTCTCCTTGTTCGCAGAGGATCACTATGTCCTGAAGGACTTTGGCCATTTCTTCGGCGTCAGTGTTGGTGTCGGTATCGGTCATTGGGGATCTCCGTGTGTTGTGAGTGAGTTGGTAGAGGAAAAGTCTCTGATGGTCAAGGCCCGTGGGTCATGTGGCGTGCAACGCCGGCGAGGCGTTTTTCTGCGAGCGCGCAGTATTGGGGTTCGAGCTCGATGCCGAGATAGCGGCGCTTGAGGAGCGCAGCCGAGACGAGTGTGCTGCCGGAACCTGCAAAGGGGTCGAGGACCACGTTGCCGGGGCGGGAGAATGTTTCAACGAGAGGGCTGAGGATGCTGACGGCCTTTTCGGTGGGGTGCACCTTGTTGCCGGTGTATTCCCATGACCGAACATCATCGAGGGGACGTGACGGCTTCGCTGGGCGGCCTTTGGCGAGGACGTAGGCTTGTTCGTGACAGGCACGGAGAAAGCCGGTGCTGGACGCATAGGATTTGTGCCAGACGATATGGCCGACGGGTGTGAATCCGGCATGTTTCCAGGCGCGGAAGAAGGCGTCCACGCGGTTCCAGCCGTAAAACGAGACGCAGAAGCTGTCAGGCTTCAGTGTCCGATGGAGATCCGAGAAAGCGCCGAGCACGCTTTCCGGGTCGCGGTCGTTGGCGATGGTGCGCCCGCTGCGGTCCTTGTACCGGACGAAGTAGGGCGGGTCGGTCAGGACGAAATCCACGCTGTTGTCGGGCAGGGTTTTCAGAAGCTGCGTGCAGTCGCCCTGCAGGATGCGGTTGTGCTGGGTCATGGCACGCCTGCCCGGGCAAGCTGTACCTGTGCAATGCGGAAATTGTCAGGATCGTAGCCTTCATCGGCGGCGCGTTGTCCGGCGTCGATTTCGTCCTGAATGTCGGCCAGGAATTCGTCGAGCGCCTCCTGTGCTTCTTTACGGGTGGGAAAGGTTTCCGGGACTTCGATAAATCTGCCGTCCGGGCTTTTCTCTGTGGAAGACCAGGTATTGACCCAGCCGTCGCAGAGCGTGAAGTGCTGTACTTCGTAGCGGTTTTTCATGATGTGTCTCCTTTACCAAGATGCCTGATAGACGACGCTGCGCCATGCGACTTCGTCTTTTTGCAGCAGCCATTCGAGCGCTTTTGTGAAGATGTGGATGTCTTCCTGTTTTTCGGTGCCGTCTGATTCACCAAAGAAGAACCCTTCGGTGAATGGGAGCGCGGAGTCGTTAATGGCCTGCAGGATTTGCCGGATATCCTCGGCTGATAGTTCGATTTCCCGGCAGTTGTCTTCTCCGTCTGCAAAATTCTCGACGATATAGCCGTGCAGGTTCGGATGTTTACGCCAGTAGCCGAGGCGCAAGTGGTGCTCTTTGACTTCATAGCCGCCGTCTTTTGCGGGGTTTGTATGGAAGTATTTCTGTCCGGTGAGATACATATCGAGACCCATGATGTTTTGTTCCTTCTGAAAAGAGGAAAGAGAGCGCTTACGCGCTCTCCCCCTCGGTTGCTGCGAGTTGTTCGGCGTTGTCGGTCGGCGGCATAAGCACCTGCCGTGCGCCGTTGTTGTAGACCAGGTTCAGGCCGTCGCCCTTGCCGTGCTTGAAGGCTGCGCCGACGCGGTTCCAGTACTTCTTGCCGTTGCGATTAACGACTTCGTAGATCACGTAGGCCGGGGCCTTCTTAGCGGTGGTTTTTGGTTTTTCGGTTGTCATAGTTTTTTCTCCTTCGTTTGTGTTTTCCCTTTCGGGCATGCCTCCGATCAGCCAGGAGCCGGGCGCAGCGTCACACAGGAAAATTGGGGGAGACCTTCAGGGGGAACCGAGGCTTCCTGTTGACGCGACAAGCGCCCGCGTATGGCAGGGGCAAAGATGCACGGACGGGAAATGCAAACCCTTGAAGGAGAGAGGTGACAACAGCGGGAAACGGACAGCGCAAAGAAGGCTGCCGGTAGTTGATGAGGGGTCGTATCTTGAGCGCGAGGGCAGGGGAACCGGTTCAGGCGGCGCAGGAGAAAAGGCCGCAGGCGGGCTATCGGTGATGGCTACAGAAACAAGCAGGGGAGTGGTGGCGGCGGAGACGTTTCCGCCATATCGCAGGGACCGAGGGGCAGTTATGCCTTTGGAGTTTTCCTCCAGGCGGTAGATGGATACCGCGTTAAAATGTGCTTGCCTGTTGTCACGTTACAGGTTACGCTAAGGAATGATAGAAAGTTTTCGGCATAAAGGTTTAAGGAAGCTCTATGAGGACGGGGAAGCAAGGTTTCTCCCGGCTGACGAGGTGGTGAAGATCAGGCGTATCCTTTCATACCTGGAGGCGGCTGAAAAGCCACAGGCGTTAAACTTGCCGGGGTATCGGTTTCACCAATTAAAGGGTGAGTATCGAGGTTTCTATTCGGTGACGGTCACCGGAAACAACAGAATTATCTTTCGGTTTGTGGACGGTAATGCTGTTGACGTTGATTATCTGGATTACCATTAAGGAGAACAAAACATGATGCACGATCCTTCACATCCGGGCGAGGTTATCAAGCACGATTGTATTGAAGCGTCACAGTTGACGGTTACGGATGCTGCTGACGGTCTCGGCGTCAGCCGGAAGGCACTGTCCGAGCTTATTAACTGCAAGTCTGGTGTCTCGCCGGACATGGCTATCAGGCTTGAAAAAGCAGGGTGGGGGACTGCCGACACATGGTTGAGGATGCAGATGCAGTTTGACCTTTGGCAAGCGCGTAAGAAGGCGGGAAAGCTCAAGGTGAAAAGATTTGAAGAAGCAGTTCACGCATGAGCAAACCGGGTAAATCTATGAAAATGAAGAACCCGCCCCATCCGGGATTTTCGGTGCGGGTGGACTGTCTGGAGCCGCATGGGTTGAGCGTGCCCGAAGGGGCGAAGGTGCTTGGTGTATCGCGGCCAGCGTTGAGCCATCTGGTGAACGAGGGCGCGGATCTGTCCTGGGACATGGCTATCCGCCTGGCGAAGGCCTTCGGCAGTACGCCGGAGGGGTGGATGCGGTTGCAGTTCCAGTTTGATTCGGCACAGGTGGGAGAACGAGCCAAGAAAATCAAGGTGAAGACTTTTGCGCATGCGATTTAGGATTGTCCCGGGAAGTGGGGAAGAATGAACGCTGTTGAGATCGAAGGGGCAATTTCGGCACTGGCCGAGCAGATATTCGATGCCCCCGAGTTCGCGTTCGCCTTCCTGCTGGCCTTTGGCAACAAGGAAACGACGCTTAAGCGCCTCCGTAAGGGCGAGTCCAATAAATCCGACCTTGGCGGAGTCCTTCAGACCAACAACATCCATATCGCTGTCGCTGCGCCGGGCGAGGTCACCAAGACTCTCGCCGCGCTGAAGGCAAGTCCGGCAACGGCACGCGGCAAGGCCAAGTTCGTCCTGGCAACGGATGGGGAGATATTTGAGGCCGAAGACCTGTCGAGCGGCGAGACGGTCGCCTGCGCCTACCGCGACTTCCCGGATCATTTTGGCTTCTTTCTCCCGCTGGCCGGTATTACGACCGTCCAGCAGGTGCGTGAAAGCTCGTTCGACATCCGCGCGACCCGCCGCCTCAATCGGCTCTGTGTCGTGTTGTTAAAGGACGACCCGGTGTGGGGCACGGGATAGCGCCGGCCGG